>Ga0326727_10015815_pt1 | contig 16087 bp, 13 predicted proteins | sample MB2enrmetagenome_FD_207643 | JGI IMG/M metagenome (GOLD analysis project Ga0326727, IMG submission 207643) | Lab enriched peat soil microbial communities from McLean, Ithaca, NY, United States - MB29MY | ecosystem: Environmental > Terrestrial > Soil > Wetlands > Peat | place: USA: New York...
GGAAACTTTTTTTTAAAAAAGTTTCCCCCCGTTCCTCTCCTCCCAAAAAATCTTTACGCGTATGGCAGCAGGTGCCGGACGGCCTTGACGTTGGCCTTATCGACGATGGCGCCTTGTCCGAGTCCGCGTTTGCGCTTGGGTCCCTTTTTGGTCAGGATATGGCGCAGGTTCTGCTTGCGGCGTTTGAACTTCCCGCTGCCGGTGATGGAAAAGCGTTTGGCGGCGCTGCGGTTGGTTTTGAGTTTGGGCATGTGGTCCTCCGGTTATTCGGTCGCCTCGGGAGCTGGATCTTCCTTGGTCCCTTCGGCTAGTTTGATCTTTTTGACGCCCGGGGCGAGCATCATGTTCATGGTGCGGCCTTCGAAGCGCGGTTCCTGTTCCATTTTGGTCAGTTCGCCCAGTTCGGAAACGATGCGGGCGAGCATATTGGCGCCGCGGTCCTTGTGCACGACCTCGCGTCCCCTGAAAAATACCGAGACCTTGACCCGGTCTCCTTCCTCCAGAAAGCGGCGGATGTGTTTGAGCTTGGTTTGGAAATCGTGCTCATCGGTTTTGGGGCGGACCTTGATCTCTTTGATCTGGATCACGGTCTGCTTTTTCCGCGCTTCCTGTTGCTTCTTTTGTTGCTGGTACTTGAACTTCCCGAAGTCCATCACCCGGCAGACCGGGGGCTCGGCGTTCGGCGCCACTTCGACCAAGTCCAGGCCGCGTTCCATGGCGATGGCCAGGGCTTCCTGGGTGGTGATAATTCCCAGCTGTTCGCCGTCGTCGGCGATCACCCGCACCTCTCGGGCACGGATTTGGCGGTTGCGCCTGGGCTCAATGGCAGAAGTTATAGCTCAATCCTCCGCGTTTGAAGGGTTCTTCGCAGTCGGCGCGGATCAGGGCGATGGTGTCATCGAGGGATAAAAGCCCCAGTTCCTTGCCGCCGCGTTGGCGCACGTTGACGCCGCCGTTTTCGGACTCTTTGTCCCCCACCACCAGCAGGTAGGGTATTTTCTCAAGTTGCGCTTCGCGCACCTTGTAGCCGAGCTTTTCATTGCGCGTATCCGCTTCGGCCCTGATCCCGGCCTGGATGAGCCGGTCAAGGACGTGCGCGGCGTGAGCGTCGTGGGCCTCGGTCACGGTCAGTATCCGGGCCTGGACCGGTGTCAGCCAAGTCGGGAAGGCGCCGGCGGTGTGCTCGATGAGCACGCCCAGAAAGCGTTCCACCGCGCCGAGTATGACCCGGTGCAGCATGACCGGTCGGCGGCGCGCACCGTCTTGGTCCACATAGACCAGATCGAAGCGTTCCGGCAAGGTGAAATCACATTGAATCGTGGCACACTGCCAACGGCGCTCTAAGGCATCTTTGAGCTTTATGTCAATCTTTGGGCCGTAAAAAGCGCCGTCGCCTTCGTTGATCTCATAGGGCATATGCAGCGCCGCCAGGGCCTCGGTCAGGGCGTTGGTGGCCCGGTCCCAGTCCGCGTCGGAGCCGATGGATTTTTCCGGCCTTGTCGAGAGTTCGGCCTCGAAGTCGAAACCGAACAGGCCGACCATGTCCTTGACGAAGGAAATGACCCCGGTGATCTCGTCCAGCAATTGGTCCGGGCGGCACAGGATGTGGGCGTCGTCCTGGGTGAACTGGCGCACGCGAAGCAGGCCGTGGAGCACGCCGGATTTCTCGTGGCGGTGGACCACGCCGAGTTCGAAGTAGCGCAACGGCAGGTCGCGGTAGCTGCGCAGGCGCGATTTGTAGATGAGCATGTGGGCCAGGCAGTTCATCGGCTTGACGCCGTAGGCCTGCTCGTCGATCTCGGTGAAATACATGTTTTCGCGGTAATTGTCGTAGTGGCCGGACTTCTCCCACATTTCCCGCTTGAGGATCTGCGGGCCGCGCACGAGGTGGTAGCCGCGCTTGAGATGCTCCTTGCGCTCGAAGTCTTCCAGGATGGTGCGGACCAATTCTCCCTTGGGGTGCCAGATGGCCATGCCTGGGCCGGCTTCCTCGCTGAAGCTGAACAGGTCAAGCGCGATGCCGAGTTTGCGGTGGTCGCGTTTTTTGGCTTCTTCCAGGCGGGCGAGGTATTTTTTGAGGTCGGAAGCGTCGCCGAAGGCCGTGCCGTAGATGCGCTGGAGCATGGGCCGTTTTTCGTCGCCGCGCCAGTAAGCCCCGGCCACGGAAAGCAGCTTGAAGGCCGTAAGAAACCCGGTGGCCGGGATATGCGGCCCGCGGCACAGGTCGGTGAACTCGCCCTGGGTGTAGAGTGAGACGGTATCGGCCGGGATGTCCTCGATGATTTCGAGCTTGTAGTGTTCGCCCATGCCGGAGAATAGGGCCTTGGCCTCGTCTTTTGTGACCTGGCGGCAGCTGAAGGCGTGATTGGCCCGGGCGATGCGGGTCATTTCGGCTTCAATGGCGGTGAGGTCGTCCGGGGTGAAGGGCCGCTCGTAGGCGAAGTCGTAATAGAAGCCGTGTTCGATGGCCGGACCGATGGTCACCTGGGCGGCGGGAAAGAGTTTTTTGACCGCTTCGGCCATGATGTGGGCGGCGGAGTGGCGGATGATCTCCAGGCCCTCGGGGCTGTCGGCCGGGACGGGAATGAGTTCGGCGCAGGTTTCGGGCAGGGGCGCGGTGAGATCAAGCAGGGCGTCGCCGCAGCGGGCGACCACGGTGTTTTTGAGCCGCTTGCCGCTTAAGGCCTGGGCCAAAGCCTGAGCCACGGTGGAACCCGGGGCGGCTTCGATGTCTTTGTCTTCAACCCTGACCTGCACGTGAATAACTCCGTAATGACGAAGGGAGGCGTGAGCGCCTCCCCATTGTGTCCGTGGTTGGACCGGGGAGATTTGAACTCCCGACCCCTTGCGTGTCAAGCAAGTGCTCTCCCCCTGAGCTACGGTCCAGCGCCGCAAAGCGAATCGCGTTCATATCCGTTTGGCCGGGGGGGTGTCAAGGATAAGTTTGGGTTTGGCGGGGATTTTTTATTGGCTGACGACGGCGCAGGGGGAGAGAGGGGGGCTGCCCGTCGTGATCCCGGGGAAGCGTCGGAGTTCGTTTCGTTGATGTCCTTTTACGGTTCCGACTTCCGGAGAGGCCCTGTCCATCGCCTGTCGGACGTATCTAAGGCAGAATTGGTCATTGGGGGTTGTCCGGGTCAACATTGTACGCGGTCAACATCCATTCGGCGAACGACGCTCGGTTTTGTTCCGCAAACACGGTTCGCAAGGCACTCTGGCGGTCAGGCAAGCAGGCACACATAAAATCCAACGCTTCAGGCATAAGTTTAAGCGAAGTCCAGGTGAACAACCAGGCCAACACGGTGAGCCCCTGAATCTGCGTCTCGGTCTCAAGGGCCTTGATAACCTCCTGGATATGCCCAAGGTAGCTCCGCTGAGGCTGCGTTAATGTGGGATTTTGCAGGTTGCGCGCTGAGACGATCAGGGCATGAGGGGTCCAGCTGCGATAGTCCTTGCCTGGGCCTGCGCCAATATCCAACGCTTTGCAGCAGTTCGTAAAAGATTGAAGTTTCCCGGGAATAAAGAATGACCCATTAAAGTCCCACGGGTACTGGGCAAAAAGGATGTCGAAGCCATGCCGCGCCGCGATCAACGCCCAGTTGCGGTGATCGAGTTGATATTCGGTCGGCCGGAGTAACCCGGCGGGAAAATCCCAAAAGGTGTGTGAATCCTGTGTCCGGCAGAGGTTGAGAAATAGCCCGTCGGGGGCCAAAAGATTATAGACCTCATTGGCCATCTTCAACTGGTTTGTGGCGAATCCCAGGGCATTGACTGAAACCACAAGGTCAACACTACCGGACTCAAAAGGAAGGGTATCGGAGAAGTCTGCCACCTCAAACCGGAGATTTTGCATATGAAATTTGGTTCTGGCCACATCAATGGCTTCCTGGCTGGCGTCTAAGCCCACCACCTTGGCCGAGGGATAGGCGTGCGCTAAAGACCTTGCCGTTTGTCCCAGGCCGCATCCGAGGTCGACAATGAGATGGGGTGGGCAACCTCGCTTTTTTTCGATCCATGGGGCAAATAGTTTGAAATAATTAACTGTATTCGCTCCACCCAGCGTTCCCCATTGATTTTCTGATTTCCGAATGAGATCGTCTTTAAACTGAACCCACCAAGGCTGACAACTATTGTCAGCTGCTTTTTTGAGGATGATAAAGGAATCGTCGGGACGTTTTTCCTGGGGTATTGCTCCAACCAAGCAACGGAAAGGGATAAGTTGGACGACTTTTGTTTTATTAGAGATAACATAAACTAATATAGCTTGCAACAATTCTTCCATTCCCCCGCCAAGATAGAGCCAGTCCACATCTTTCTGTCGGGTAAACGATGAATTTCCTTTGATGAATGGCATTGCATAGGGAGTTCTTATGGAATATATTGTTCCATAAAATTTTACAAAAAGACAACGCAAGTCATTTGCGTGGAGAGATGGAATTATTCTGTGTCGAGTTATATCCAAGAAAGGCAATGACGATTCAAGATAACGACGAATTTTTCCGTAGCAATCGACTGGAACATAAATATTCAGTGGAAATTTTTGGTGGCACATAGAAATACCTTAAATATTCAGTGAATGCATGAGATAATATAGCCTTAAACGAGACACAATATAGACAATTTACGGCGCATCATAATGGTTGCCCGGGTTGACCGCGGCTTTCATAGCCATCGGGTTGCGGCTGATTCTCTGTGCCAAAAAAAATTTTTATTTGGTGAAACCTTTTTTAAAATCATTCGTCTTTTTAAAGCATTTTTTAGGCCAGTTCTATAAAAAATAAAAAGCCATATATCTTAATGCAATACACTATGTTGGAATTCACTCCCTCCGAGCTCATTCACCGGGGCGAACAACCAGCCGTTTTTTGGGTTGACGCCCAGACAAACCAGGGGTTCACTTGCGGACCGCGCAAGCGCCTCTCTTCTAGGATGATCGTCCTGACACGACTTCGTTCCTCGGCAACGCAGATGGAGTGAAATCGAATCAGGCCGGTTGTTTCGGAAGGTGGGGGGAATTGGTCAGGGCCGCCCCAAAAGCAGCTTGCGCTTTTCCCGTGGGCTATGAGAATAACGACCGACTTTATGGATTCGCTGCTGCAGAGGAATTATTTCAGAGGGGTCGGTGTCATGTTTCATTCAATACGCCCGTCAATCCTGACAAGAATGCACTATTTAGAGCATATCGATGCTACGGATCGTGTTGATGGCACGTTGAGATTGCAGAGACTACGTCAAATACCGCCGGAAACCGGTCGATTTCTGGCTTTATTGGCAGCGACAGCGCCGGATGGTGCGTATATTGAAATCGGCGCGAGCGCTGGTTATTCTGCTCTTTGGCTGGCGTTGGCAGGGGAAGCATTAGGGCGTAGCGTCACTACGTTTGAGATACTGCCGGAAAAAGCGAAGTTGGCGCTTGAAACTTTCAAATCAGCGCAAGTAGAGAATATAATTAAATTAGTCGTAGGAGATGCTCGCCAATACATCGCCCAATGCGATGAAATCGCATTTTGTTTTTTGGATGCGGAAAAAGAAGTATACGAAGAATGCTATGATCTTGTAGTGCCCAAGATGGTCAAGGGCGGGTTGTTGGTGGCCGATAATGCCATAAACCATCGAGAGACTTTACAGCCGATGATTGATCGGGCGTTACAGGATGGCCGAGTCGATGCGCTGGTCGTGCCTATCGGCAAAGGGGAATTGGTCTGTCGCAAGATCTGATCTCAAGAGCAAACCAAGGCTCGGTCGCAGCAGAACGATCATTCCGTGAGAGAGGGACTTTCCAGGTCCACAAGTGCATCCTGGCTTGTCTGAATATCGATTAAGAAATGTTTTTTTCTCCGCCCCGTCGGGTACGGCAAAGGTAGATTGGGGATAGTTCCCAGGGGAGTCCCTCCCCGTCCTCTCCAATTGGTATTGCGCTCCTCCCGGGATTTGTGCCAGAAGTACCGAGATGAAGAGCGACCAATTAGGCTCCCAATCCGATTTGTGGTCCGATTGGCTTCTGCACCGCCGCCACGCCGACGATCCCGAGTACGAGCGATGTGTCCGTGCCGAGATCGAACGCTACGCTGATCGCGTTCTCGACGGGGCGCAGCTTGCTCCGGGCATGGCGCTCGTCGACATCGGCACCGGCGAAGGTCTGGTTGCCTTCCGCGCCATTGACCGCATTGGGCCGTCGCTTCGAGTCCTTCTCACGGACATTTCCGCCCCCATGCTCCGTCACGTCGAAGCGCTCGCGGTCCAACGCGAAGTTCGGCATCAATGCACATTCCTCCAATGCTCCGCCGAACAACTCAAAGACATCGGCGATGCATCCGTCGATGCCGTCACCACGCGCGCCGCTCTCGCCTACGTTCCCGATAAGAAGGCCGCTGTGCGCGAATTCCACCGCGTTCTCAAGCCCGGTGGTCGCATCTCCATCGCCGAACCTATTCTTCGGGACGATGCGATCAAAGCATGCGCCTTAAGAAAATTTGTCGACAGCGCCCCCCCTCAATCCCAAAACCCGTTCATGCCTCTTTTGCATCGCTGGAAAGCCGCGCAGTTTCCCGACACCCGAGAGAAAATGTCCAAGAGCCCGATCACCAACTACTCTGAACGCGATCTGCTTCGCTTGGTTGAAGATTCCGGATTCGCTGATATCCATCTGGAACTCCACATTGATGTGCGCCCCTCCCGCATCACATCGTGGGAGGTATTTCTCGACTGTTCCCCACACCCTTGGGCGCCCCCACCCCGGGTCATCCTCGCGGAGCAGTTTAGTGCGGAAGAACGGCAAATATTCGAGCGGGTTCTGCGTCCAAGCGTCGAAGCGGGTCGATCCCTCACCACCGATCGCATCGTCTTCCTGACCGCCAGAAAGCCATCGGCATGACATCGGACCGGCGTATGTCATGGCCCGCTGTTTTTTGAACGCTCCGGTTTAACAAACAGGACCTTCTTTCACTTTGTTTTCCCGCAGTCGTCCCCTGTTCCCAATGTTTCCCATAGCATTCCCTCCCTTGCGTTCCCACGGGTAGTTGTGAGAGAATTTTGTAACTGGCTGAAGAAGCCGGAGAAGTGCGGGGAAATCGAGCGCCGGGTTCCGTTGTGTTGCACCTGACGGTGGAGCACTTGCTGTACACATTGGAAGGGGTATCGCATGCACATTCTCAAAACAGAGTCTATAAACATGATGCAATGTCTTTATTGTAAGGCGGAGCTTATTGTTTCAGACGATTCATCTAATATTTTGTGTTCATCTTGTAGTAAAAAATATCCTATTGTAAATGGCATTCCAGTCATGATTAAAGATGATGAAAGTCTATTCCCAACAAGTTCATTTGTTGGAAGCATGGGTATGGCTTATGTAGAACCAGAAATCAATATCATGTCATTTATATTCAATCTGTTGCCTTCAGCACAGGTCAATATTAAATCGAGAATGAACTATAAGAAGATTTCTGAATTACTAAAAGATGGGTCGTCTGTGCTGGTTGTCGGTGGGGGGGTAGATGGGCAGGGGTTTGAATTATTAAGAGATAGAAAATATCTAAATATAATTTGTACAGATGTAACGATTGAAACTTCGACTGATTGCATCTGTGATGGCCACAATTTGCCTTTTCGCGACAATATGTTTCAGTGTGTTATTTTTCAGGCTGTTCTAGAACATGTATTGGATCCCAAAATTTGCGTTAAAGAGGCACACCGTGTCCTCGCCCCAGGAGGATTAATATATTCCGAGACTCCTTTCATGCAACAAGTACATATGGGTGCATACGACTTCCAAAGATATACAGAAAGTGGACATCGAAGACTTTTTTCATTTTTCCAGGAGATATCAAGTGGTGTTGCCTGTGGAGTTGGCTCTGCTCTATGTTGGTCACTGATATATTTTTTACAAAGCTTCACTTCAAGAAGAAAGATTAAAACTATTTTACATATTATTGGGCGGATTATTTTTTCACCTGTCAAGTATTTTGACTATTTTACGCATAATACTCGCGGTACCATAGATGGTGCTTCGGGGTTTTACTTTCTTGGATCGAAAACCGAAGAGCAATCGTTGTCGGATTCTGAACTGATTAAAAGATATCGCGGCCTAAGTTGAGTTTATATCCGCCGTTCTGAAACCATTTATTTCCCCTCTCGAGTTTGACCTGGGCCATTTGCTTGGAATCCCAGGCTTTTGTTTTAGGCTGTATCCGCGATCCAGAGAAGCAGATGCAGGCGTCCTAGGGCAGTTTTAAAAATTCGTCCGGGTTCTATGTCTCCTGCGGCCAAGTGGGAGCGACGCGCGTTTTTCGTCCATCCCTAATTGGAAGGAGTCCTTGGATACCAAGCCGGTGGGAGGCGAGAGCGTAAAAAGGGGCGTTTTGTTTTAAGAAGGCGGGAAAAAAGGGGGCGGCCGTAACCGCCCCCGGATAGATACTGCAAGCCTAGGGCATCAACTCGATGACCTTGCGCATGACCTCGAAGGCGTCGGCCACGTAAAGCACGTCGGCCTTGCCCTGGGCCCAGCCGCAACTGGCGTCCAGGTTGATCGCCCGGCGCTCGCCGATGAAACGCCAGCCGACCACGTGCGGCTCCTCGCCGTGGCAGCAGCTGGCCAAGCCCTTGGGATGGCGTGGCGTGGCCCCGGTCTGGCCGACCTGGTGCATGTGGGTCAAAAAGGACATGACCTGCTGGCCTTCGCCGGACAGATCAATGAGCGATTTGGAGGTGCCGAGCGAGGCCTGGGACTTATTTAAAAAACCCAGAATCAGTTCCTCGGCCGCGCTCGCATGAGCCGAGCCGTCGGCCTGCTTCTTGGTCCAGCCCGCCCCGGCGACGAAAAGAAGCTTCGCGTCCGGCCGGATGGTCTGCTGCTCGCCGGAAGGCGAAATGATCCGCGTCACCGTGGTGCGCGCGCCGCCGGCCGGAAGCTCCGGAGCCACGGCGGTCACATTGGCCGTCCCGGCCGCCCCGGCGTACGGGGCATAGCAACCGGGCGAAACGGTGATGACCCAGGGACGAGCGTCCCGGGAGAGCTCGGCGAACATGCGCTGGCGGTAATACCAGCGCGTGACCACCGGCTTGCCGCCGGTAGCGGCCACGGCCGTGGCCGAGGTGTCGCATACGCCGCCAAGCCGCGCGGCCGCGCCCGGCATGACGCGGGACAAACGCGAAGTGGCCGCGCCGAGCACGATCGTGGCCCCGGCCGCCTTGGCCAAGGCGGTCACCGCCGCCGCGTCGCTGGCGTAACGCGCGGTTGCGAAATGCTCTCCGTACGCTCCATAAAAGGCGCTCGCGCCGCATCCGGCCAGGGCGTCGGCCCCGGCCTGGACGTCCTGCCCAAGTAAACCCACGGCAAAAGTCGCCGCCAGTCCCTGGGCCAGTTCCTTGGCGACGCTTACCGCCTCGAGCGCGGCCTTGGCGAGCGAGCCGTCCCCTTCCGTCTGGACGATGCACAAAATATTTTCCATATCCGTCTCCGGCGGCGAAGGCGCAACCCCCGCCCATGCCTCAATATTATATTGTCCTACGCCACGGCGCGGCGATCAAACCCGGCGCTTAGGCGTTGATCCAATCGACGATTTCCTTGGCGATGACCTCGGCCGGGGTGTCCTTGACGATGCGCGTCTCGCGTTTCTGGCAGGGCAACTGCACCGAGGCGAAAGCGGGCTGCGCGAGCTTCACCGGTTTGGCTTTTTGCAAGGCCGGCATCACCAGGCGCATGTTGGCCATGCCCACCTGGGGATTGTTCGGCGGCTCGGGGAGTTCGCCCGTGGCCCAGCCGAAGAGCGCCGGAGGACCGCTCACGACCGATTCCTGGTAGCTGCCGCCCTCCACGCGCTCAAGCACCCGCAGCGCGCCGCCGGCTTCGACCGTAAGCTTGTCCACGCCCTGGAACTGATCATAAATGCCGAGCTTCTCGCCCACGATCTGCATCGTGGCTCCGGCCCCGCGCGAGGCCGACTGCCAGCCGCCGAAGAGCAGCAGCTTGGATTTGTCCAGTCCCGGAATCGCTTCGATGGCCTCGGCCAAGGCGGCGGCCACGTCTGCGGCCTCGGTGAAACCGCCGGCCGGAGCGTCCAGGGCGATAAGCTCGAACGCCGCCTTCTGGGCGACAGTCATCATCACCTGCTGCAACTTGGCTTTGGGACCCATGCTCACCAGCCAGACCTTGGAGCCGGGAACGCCCTTGGCTAAATTGGCGGCCTCAAACAAGGCATGGCCGGACCAGGGATCCAAAATCGCCGGCAACATGAGCTCGTTCTTGAGGCCCCAGCCGGCCGGACCGCTTTGCGGCTCAAGCGTCTGCAACGGATCAGGCACGATCCCGCCGCAGACAACAATCTGATACCCGTCACTCATCGTTCACTCCTTGTGAAGGGATATGCCGGGACGCTGCCCCGGACCCCGTTGGGGCTCTGCCCCAGGCCCCGCCGTAGGGGGTGACCCCCTCCGGGCCTCCCCGACCATCTTCGCTGCGAAGCGCCGCGAAGACGTGGGGTTGCCGATATAATCCAAATATTTTGTCGCGCCCATCCCTCCCCCGTCGAGGGGGTCCGGGGGGGATCATCCCCCCCGGCGAGGAAGGGGGTCCAGGGGGAAGGGGCTCCGCCCCTTCCCCCTGGACTCTCTTAATTCTCCGCCGAGTGCAGGCCGCCGGCGCCGGCGCGGAAGTCGACGTTGGAGCGGGAGCGGTCGTGCGGCCTGGGTTTGGAGCAGCTCCAGATGCAGGCCCCGCAGTGGACGCATTTTTCGCGGTCGAACAAGGGAACTCCGCCTTCGGGGTTGGTGGTGATCGCCTGTCCGGAGCACATTTCGATGCAGATTTTGGTGTCGCAGTTGCGGCAGGTGTCGCGGTCCACGAACACGACGTGGTCGGCGTAGCCGGGCGCGGCCTGGACCTTGCCGCCGAGGAGCAAGGCGTCCTGGTGCGAGACGAGCAGTTTCCCGTCGTATTCGATTGGCGGCCAGCCGGCCCGGTCCATGAGCGCATCGTGCAGATTTTCCCCGGCGGCCTGGCATCTCGCTCGGATGGCTTTGATTTCCTCGGGCGGGATGCGCCCGGCGTAATATTCTTCGATGTTCGGGATGCCTTCGTGCGGCGGGCGGTGATTGCCGGGCATGTTGTATTTGCCCTTGCTGAAGCCGGTTAGGGCCATGCCGATCAGGCCTTGGATGAAGCCCAGGCCAAATCCGTCGCGCGATTTTTCGGCGATGCGCGCCTCGGCGTCGAGGCCGGAGGCGCGGCGGCGAGCGACGTAGGCGGCTTCCAGATTTTCCTTGGTGAAGGGCTTACCCGCCTTGAGCAGTTCCAGGACGCCTTCGGCCAGCATGGTGCCGGTGGTCCAGGCCTCGTCCACGCCCGAGCCGGTGAGCACGTTGGTCGAGCCCGAGCCTTCGCCGATGCGGGCGAAGCCGTCGCCGGCCAGATGCGGTTCGCCGCGCCGCCCGGCTTCGAGCAGCGACTTGGCACCCCAGGAGCGCATGCGGCCGTCCTTGAGATGTTTCCAGAGATAGGGGTGGGTGATGAAATGTTGCAGGTAGCGGTAGCCGGTGCGCACCGGGGCTTTGAGCCAGGAGGGCACGAAGATGCCGAGCGAGGCCGTACGTCCCGGCAGGACGTAGAGGAAGCCGAAAATGTCCGGCTCGGGGTAGCCGAAGGTGTGCAGGACGAAGCCTTCGGGCAGGTCGCAATTTTCCGGCAGGTCCACGACCATTTTCATGCCCAGGGCCCAGTCGGACTGGAAATTGCCGGGCGGTAGGCCCAGAGTCTGATCCAGCCCCCGGCCGACCGGCCCGACCGGTCCGTCGCCGATGACCGTGAGCGCGGCCTTGATGTCCATGCCGGGCATGAAAGCGGCTTCGGGGTTGCCTTTCTTGTCCACGCCCTGATCGGCCAGGCGTACGCCCACGACTTTGCCGTCCTCGAGCAGGGCGCCCGCGACCGGCATGGCCGGCCAGATCTGGGCCAGGCCCGAGCCCATGACCAACGAGGAGACCCATTGGTTGAACTGGCCGATGGAGAAGACGTAGCCCGGCTCTTTGCGCAGGAAGGGCGGGATGAAGGGCAGTTCCACGGCGTCGTCGCTGTAAAACGGCAGCATCGGGCCCACGGCCCGCAGGATGGTGTCCTTGAAGCGCAAAAGACCCTGGCGGCGGCTGACGCCGCGCGGGTCGAGCAGGTAGACGACTTTTTCCTGGGTGACCTTGGCGGCCATGGGCACCTGGGCCGGGTCGAAATCCGGGAATGTGGCCGTGATGCCTCTTGCCTTGCTGACCACGCCCGAGACGCCGAAGCCGGTGTCGTCGGCGCGTTCGTAGCAGATGATTTGCGGCGGCATGCCGGGCATGACCGTGCTTTCGGCCACGGGGGCGCCGTCTTCGGCGACAAGGCCCCGGGTCAGGGTGGTCAAAAAGCCGCCCATGGCCGGGCCGAATCCGACGCAGACGATGTCCGCGTCCATGCTCGCGCGTTCGATGTCGGTCATGCCTTGCGTCTCCGGCGTTTAGAGCGGGTAGTCCAGGGCTTCGGGGATCATGACTTGGCATAGGGCCGCGCCGCAGCGGTCCTTGGCCAGGGCCGCGCCTATGCTGGCACGGTCGCAGGCGGCGCGCAGGGCCTCGAAGGAGGCGAGGTCTTCGGCCGGTTGCGGTCCGAAGCCGTAGACCAGGCCGGCGCAGATGCGCGCGGCTTCGCCCGCGGCGCGGGCGGCCTGGACCATGGCCAGATCCGAGAAGAAGGAGATCAGGCCTTCCAGGCCCTCGGCCACGACCGGATTTTCCGGCCCCTTGGCGGCCAGTTCCAGCACGTCGGCGATCTGCGAGCGCGTGGCCATGATCCAGCACAGGGCGTCGGCCAGGGGGAAGGTCACGCCCTGGCGGCGGCTGTGGTACAGTCGCGCGCCCTCCGGGTCCTTGGCGCGCAGCAGAAATTCCAGGGTCCAAAGCCAGAGCTTCATGGCGGCGGCGGCGGCCGTGGCGCCGGTTTCCGGCTGGCGTGCGCCAAGCGCTTCATATTCAACGATCCAGTTGCGCAGCCTGGCGTGGAAGACCTCGTTGGTCATGGTGACCGAGAGATGGCGGCGTTGCACGGCCTCAGGGCCTTCGTAGGTGGCTTCGAGCTGGGCGTCGGTCCATTTGTTGAACAGGAAGCCCGGGCAGTCCTCGGTGATGCCGTAGCCGCCCATGAGCGCCACGGTTTCGCGCATGACCGTGGCCCCGTAGCCGGTGTTCCACAGTTTGCAGGCCGGGCACAGGATGTTGGCGAGCGATTCGAGCAGGGCGTATTGCACCAGGGTGTCGGCCGTGAGCTCGGCCAGGCGGGCGGCGTCGCGCTTGTCCTCGGGCAGAGCCTCAAGCGCGAGGTATTCGATGGCCAGTTTTTCGACCTTGCGCAGGGCGCTCATTTGGGATTTCGCGCCGCTGACGCCCTGTTCGGCGAAAATTTTATCTTTGGCCTTCTCGGTCGGGTCCAGATGGTCGAAGAGCCGGGCGGTCTCAAAGCCCAGCGAGGCCCCGGCCTCGGCCGTGGCCCAGACGTCGGTCAGGCGCAGGACGGCGTCGGGTTTTTGCTGCAGGCCGAGCTGGAATTTGGCCGAGTCCGGTTCGCAGGCCGTGCCGCCCCGGAAGCGCTGGCGGTGGTAGCGGATAACCGGCTCGACGGCCGAGAGCAGCTTGGCCGTGGTCATCAGGGCCACCGGCACGCGGGTGCGGTGGAACACGGCGGCGATGATTTCGGAGTGGGTGTAGTTGGGGACGATCACGCCGTCCTTGACGGTGTAGCCGCCGATGATCCGGCTGGCCGGGACCTTGAGGCTTAAGACCGGATCGCGGGTGGAGGAGAGCTGGTGGACCATTTTCAGCGTCGGCGCGCCCCGGTCGAACAGGCCCTCGTCGGTTTCTTCCAGGATGACCATGCAGCTCGATTTGATGCGCGGATCGGCCGTGTCCACGGCGGCGGTGACGAAATTGGCGAAGTCCATGCCGGTGATGAAGCGGCCGCGCTTGTCCACGTGCAGGATGGGTTCGGCGCCCTCTTCCCACTCCAGGACGCGCACCTTGCCGGTCATGGTGTTGGTGTCCACGCCGATGTAGGGCAAGGGTTCGGTCAGGGCGAACGCGCCGCGCAGGATATTGCGGTCCTCGCCGGGTTGAGGCGGCACGCAGCGGCTCATGTAGTAGTCGCGCTGCTCGGGCGTGCCTTTTTCGTGGATCGGGGCCAGGGCCAGGTTGGTGGCCAGCGACCCGGTGGCCGCGCCGGCGTCCACCCAGGAAAGCTCGAAAGCGACCAAGGCCAGGGCCAGGTTTTTCGGCCCCTCGATGAAGCCGCCCTGGTGCGGGTCCATAAAGAGCGAGGTCAGGCCGGCGTCGTCAAAGGCGGCCAGCAGCTGGGCCTTGTGTTCGGTCCATTCATGGGTCTTGCGCGCCCCTTCGGCGACGAGCCTGGCGACCAGGGAGCGGGCCAGCGAACGGGCGGTCTGGACGACCATCTGCAGGTCGTAACGGTCGGCGAAGCGCCACATGATCTGGCGAACATCGTCGCCCGGAAGGGTACGTAAGGTTTCCATGCGTGATCCTAGCGTTTGTTGGTGTTGCGGTGACGAACGAGTCCGGGAAATCCCGTCGCATTTAAGCCATCGGTCCGGCCGCGTCAACGTTTGGGAATTTGGACGCAAGCCGAGCGTCGGGCTACAATTTTAAAAAGTGACCAGCCAAGATAAAATCAAAACCACTGTTTTCTTCCCAGGGGGCTGCCGCCCCCGGCCCCCGCTCAGAATCGGGGCTCCGCCCCTGCACCCCGCCGGGGTAAGGTGCGAGTAAGCGACCGAAGACGTTCGCAACTCGCACCTTAATCGCCCCCGGACCCCCACGGTAAGGGGCGCCGATCGTCCCCCTGACACGGGGGGCCGGAGGGCTAATATACCAGCGGTTTCCCGGTCAGGGCGGCGAAGGCCTCCAGGTATTTCTCCTTGGTTTTGTCGATGACGCCGGCCGGCAGGGTGGGCGCGGGCGGTTTTTTGTTGAAGCCGATGCCGGTGAGGTAGTCGCGCACGTATTGCTTGTCGAAGCTTGGCTGGTCACGACCGGGCGCATATCCGGCGCTCGGCCAGAAGCGCGAGGAATCCGGGGTGAGCACCTCGTCGATCAGGGTGAAGGCACCGTCCGTCAAGCCGAATTCGAACTTGGTGTCGGCGATCAGGATGCCCCGGGTCGAGGCGTAGTCCCGGGCGCGGGCGTAGACCGCCAGGGTAATGTCGCGGGCCTGGCGGAAGTTCTCGCTGCCGCAGAGCTCTTCGGCCTTTTGCAGGCTGATGTTTTCGTCGTGCAGGCCGATTTCGGCCTTGGTCGAAGGGGTGAAGAGCGGCGTTTCCAGTTTCTGGGACAATAAGAGCCCCTCGGGCAGGACCTGGCCGCAGATCTGGCCGGTTTTCTGGTAGTCCTTCCAGCCCGAGCCGGTGATGTAGCCGCGCACGATGCATTCGATGGGCAGGGGTTTCGCGCGCTTGACCAGGACGGCGCGGCCTGCGAGTTCGCCCGCGTGATGACGGATCTTGGCCGGGAAGTCTTTGGCGTCCACGGCCAGCAGATGGTTGCCCACGATGTCGGCGACCATTTCCATCCAGAAGACGGTGATCTGATTGAGTATCACGCCCTTGAGCGGGATCGGGTCGGGCATGACCACGTCGTACGCCGAGAGCCGGTCGGTGGTGACGATGAGCAGCTCGGTCGGCGAGACTTCGTAAATGTCGCGCACCTTGCCCCGGGAGAGCAGCGGGTATTCGGCGATGTTCGTTTGAAAGACGGTTTGCATGAAATTTCCCTTCATTTTTTGAAATGAGCAGGCAGAAACACAAAACCAGAACCACTGTTTTCTTCCCAGGGGGCTGCCGCCCCCGGCCCCCGCCAAGAAACGGGGCTCCGCCCCTGCACCCCGCCGGGGTAAGGTGCGAGTAAGCGACCGAAGACGTTCGCAACTCGCACCTTAATCGCCCCCGGACCCCCACGGTAAGTGGGGTGGTCATCCCCCCTTACACGGGGGGTCTGGGGGGACAATTGTCCCCCCAGCGAAGGGGGTCCAGGGGGAGGCGGAGCCTCCCCCTGGCGGGGAATC
>Ga0326727_10015816_pt1 | contig 16087 bp, 9 predicted proteins | sample MB2enrmetagenome_FD_207643 | JGI IMG/M metagenome (GOLD analysis project Ga0326727, IMG submission 207643) | Lab enriched peat soil microbial communities from McLean, Ithaca, NY, United States - MB29MY | ecosystem: Environmental > Terrestrial > Soil > Wetlands > Peat | place: USA: New York...
GACCGATCAGCTTCATCTCCAAGTCGTAGGCCGCCGCCAGACAGGCCGGGCGGGATTCTTCCACCGAGCGAACCACGGAGGCGAGAGCCGCAGCCGCTCCCCGAACCACACCGGCGACCTCTCGATCCGCCGCCGCGATTCCGTTATCGATGAAGAACGCCACCCGTAGTTCGGCCAGATTCACCTGTGCGGGATCGCGGTACGGCACATCGGGAACGGTCGCGTCGATGCCATCGGGACCAGTTAGCAGGCGCATGGCTTCGATGAGATCTTCCACCCACCGCGCCATGGGACCGATCTGCCACACGGTCTCCAACCAGCCGCCCGCGGGTGGAAAGTGACCGGTGCGCGGCAGGCGGCCTGAGGTTGGCTTGATGGCGGCGATCCCGGAAAATGCCGCAGGCAGGCGAACTGAACCGGCGGCATCGCTGCCCAGGCCCAGAGCCGAGCCGCACGCCGCCAGAAGAGCCGCTTCTCCCCCGCTGCTGCCGCCGGGGGTTCTGGTTACATCGTAGGGATTGTTGGTCTGTCCGAAAAGCAGGTTGGCGCTTTCGAAAGCGAACAGCAGGTCCGGCAGATTCGTCCGCGCGATGGGGATGGCGCCGGCGTTGCGCAGGCGCGCGACCAGGGTCGCATCGGCGGTGGAAAGCGGCGCGTCTCTTCGGCCAAAGGTACCGGCAGTGCAGCGGCTGCCGGCCTGCTCAATCGAGTCCTTGATGCTGAACGGCACTCCGTGCAGAGGACCGCGCAAAGAACCCGCCGCCAGTTCGCGGTCGGCCGCGGCCGCATCCTCCAGCGCACGGCCGGCTTCGACTTCCACGGCGGCGTGAAGCACCGGGTTGACCACGGAGATCCGCCGCAAGTGCGCGGAGATCAATTCGCGAGAGGAGATGCTGCGTTCCCGAACCAGGCGGGCTTGATCCCGGGCGGAGAGCGTCAGGATGTGGTCTTCAGGCGTAGGTTTCTGGGTCACGTACTATTCTCGCGCACGCGTGGCGCCCGCGGTACAGGCTTCGTGCTAGACTGCAACGTCAGGAGAATCCGATATGCCAGACAAACCTTCCAGCATTTCGCGCAGAACATTGATCACTGCCGCCACCTCCGCAACCTCGGCGATCGCCGCGGGAAGCCTGATCACCCATGCCGACCTCGAAGCTGTTTCGGGGCAGATGAACACGAATTCGAGGCCGTCGGCGCTGAGAATCACGGATATGCGGGTCGCCATGGTCTCGCCACAATATGAAAATGATTTGCGGTGCCTCGTGCGGCTGGACACGAACCAGGGCATTTCCGGGTGGGGCGATGTGCGTGCGCGGGCCAGCAAGACCTTCGCGCTGATGCTGAAAAGCCGAATCCTGGGGATGAACCCCTGCGATGTCGCCGCCATCTTTTACAAGCTCAAGCAGCACGGGCAGCCTGGGGTCGGGGGCGGCGGCGTCTCGGCAGTGGAGATGGCGTGTTGGGACCTGGCGGGCAAGGCCTGGGGAGTGCCGGTCTGGCAAATGTTGGGAGGCAAGTTCCGCGACAAGATTCTCCTCTACGCCGACACCACATCGTCGTCGAATGCCGAGGAAATGGCCAAGCACCTCCAAGAGCGCATCCCTTCTTCGGGTGGCGGGTTCAAGTTCCTCAAAATGGATCTGAACGTCGGGGAGATCGCCGGCGCGGCAAACATAGTCAGGCCGGCGCCGACGACCGCAACCGGGCTGCCGGGGATGCCGCGGACTCCCCACCAGTTCACCGGCGGTCAAATCACCGAGAAGGGTCTGCGGGTGCTCGAGGATTACTGCGCCGCGGTTCGCGAGCGGGTGGGGTGGAATATCCCCATCGCGACGGACCATTACGGCAGCTTCAACGTCGAAAACATCATCAAATTCGCCCAGACCGTGGACAAGTTCAATTTCGCCTGGCTGGAGGATACCGTACCCTGGATGTACGCCGACGACTTGGTTCGGATCAAGAACTCCTGCAAGACGCCGATACTCACCGGCGAGGACATCTACCTCGCCACTGGATTCAAGGAGTTGTTCGAGAAGAAGGCGATATCCATATGCCACCCGGACCCGGCGGAATGCGGCGGCATCCTCGAAGCCAAGAAGATCGCCGATCTGGCCGCTCAACACGGCATCGCAACCGCGTTTCATAACCACAACAATCCCACCTGTGTTTTCGCCGGGGTGCATGCGGCCGCGGCCGCGGAGCAGTTCGTGGCTCTCGAATTCCACGACTGCGACCACATCGATGAGTTCTTTTCCGTGGTGACCGGCTGGCCGAAGCCGATTATCACCGACGGCTTCATTGCCGTGCCGGATCGGCCGGGCCTGGGCTACGATTACGATATGGAAGGTCTCAAGAGGTGGATCAAGCAGCCGGGCTTCTTCGATCCGACCACGGAGTGGGACAACGAACGGTCTTTCGACGGCCAGTTCATGTAGCGCGGAACGTCAGTTCGTGCCTGCCAGGGGGCGGATGAGCCGAAGCGCGGGCCGCGTGTTGTATTCCTGGCGATAGCGGCGATGTTCGGCGTCATCGGGGAAATGCTCGCCCGCGGGGTACGGATAGCGGCTCATGGCATGAAACGGCAGTGGCTCCACACTGGCGGAAAACGCCGTGTTGGGGTCGCGATCCTTGGCCCAGCCATCCACCTTCAACAGAAAATCGCGCGTCCAACCGGCCGGGGGCGGCGGCGCGGCCGAAAACCGCAGCCGGATTTCGTCGCCCGAGCCCACGATGACCGGGCGGTCGTCCACCTCGCGCAGCAACTCGCGCACGTCGCCATAGCGCGTATACAGCCCCGGCGTCGGATTCCAGGACGACTCCGACGAGACAGTATCGTAAAAGAATGTTTCGGGCTGTTTTCGCTCCGGATCGATCCGCGTCCGCGAGAATCCGCGGAAATGCAAATCGGCGGAGAGCAGCGGAACTTCGCGCTGCCGCACCTCGGCCTGCGACGCCCCTTCACTGAGGAAGATCTCGTCCCAATAAACGCACACGCTGGTCACGATCCGCAGCTTGCGGCTGGCGGCTGGAAACCGCAGTTCCACTGCGATCGTCTTGGGCTTGCCCGCGGGCATTCCCATGTCTTCGATAACCGTCTTCCACTGCCCCTCGGCGTCTTGCATCTGCAGGTACGGCATGACCAGGCCGCCCTTCACTTCCTGCGCGGCGGCGCGGAATGTGCTGCCATCGGCCCAATCCACCCAGCCGTTGAGCAGCAGGACGGCGCGGCCGTCGGGCGCGGCTTTGCCGAAATCCAGCTCCAGGGTGTGCGGCGCGGCCACGCCCAGTTTGGAGCGCGGGAACTGGTCGGGATACTTCTGGTCGCGTGCCAGCAGGCGCGCCAGCACGTCGCGCCCCGCGTCGTCGCGCGCCGATTGCGGATAGATGCGCCGCTGGACGCCGAACAAACGGAACTCGGGATACGGCGGCCCCTTGAATTTTTCGTTGGTGAATATCTCGGTCGAGGCGGGGTGGTCCACGGCCAGAAGCTGAATCTGATCCAGGTACGACACCTCGCTCAACTCCTCGGTGACGCGAATATCGTAACGGCCATCCACCGCCGCCAGCGCCGCGCCGGGAATCGAGACGTACTCGACGTGGCTCACCGGAAAGTAGGTGCCTTCGCCATCGCTCGCGCCCAGCGGAGCTACGCCCAGCACATCGGTGATAAACTGAATCGCGCGGCCATTCCAGGTCCAGATCATGGGGCAAGATCCCGAGAGCCGCTGCGCCTCCGGATACGTATAGGCGCGCCCCGCCGCCTGCCTGGTTTCGTTCTGGATCAGCCCGTTGGGCCAGGTGATGCGCACCACGTCCACCGAAGCCGCCGCGCCCGTCGAGAACAGCAACGGCACACCGGCATAAATGGCCTCGCGGTAGAGCGTCCCGGCCTTGATTTCCACTTCCGCGTCCTGCGCCAGCTTGAGATTCTTGATGCCTTCGAGCCGCACGCGGATCCAGTGCGAGGGGCCGCGGCTGCGGTTGAGCGCCAGGTGAATCTTGCCGTCGGGCGCAATGCTGGCGCGATCCATCCGGCCGTCGTTGTCGAAATCGGCTTCCACCAGCGAATCGTCGGGCGGCGTGCCCTGGAACGGCTCCGCCTCGTAATGGCCGCCCAAGTGGTCGCGATACAGCACCGGCGCGTGGTCGCGATAGAACACGGCCAAGTCGAAGGCCTTGCTGTCGCGCACCACGCGCAGTTTCTCCGCCGCCGCCGGCAAGCCCTTGATGAACGGGAAATCCGCGGTCCGATCCGCGAACCCCGCTGCGCCTTCATTGCGGATCAGCGCCGGCGACGCCCCCAGCAGAACCAGGTCGAGATCGTAATCGTGATCGTAGTCGATCCATACGGCGCGCTCAAATCGCCGCCGCGGCAAATTGGCTTCGATGCGGCTGAAATGTCCCTTGGAATTGACCAGCAGAACCGGCCCCGACTCGGTGAGGACGCACAGGTCCATGAAGCCGTCGTTATTGAAATCCCCTGCCGCCACCGAGATGACGCCGGTCAGTCCCGCGAGTCCCGAATCGGCCACCAGTTCGCTGCCGTGCCGGTACAGCGCCACCCCGTGTGCCGACCACGCCAGCAGATCCGTGCGGCCTTCGCCCGTGGAATCGATCGCCAGCAGCCCCGCCGCCTCACCTTCCAGCACGCGATCTTCGTACACCGGCGTAGTCGCGGCCGGCATCGCCCGCGGCGCCGCGGGCGGATCGTAGATCTCGGCATAGACGCACCAATCCACGTCCTCGGGAATGGCCGCGTTTTCCGCCTGTTTCTTGATCCGCTGGAATTCCGCCAGCGCGCGCGCCGCCTCTTCGGTGTGCCCTTCCTGACGATAGAAATTGTAGAGCTGGAACTGCGCCGCGGCCAGTTGTGGATCGAGCTTCGCCGCCAGCTCGAACTGCGCCCGCGCCTCGTTGGTGCGGTCTTCGAGCTTGTACAGGGATCCGAGCTGATAGTGCCCGATGGCCTCATCTGGCACAAGCTGGATCATGCGTTCGAATTGCGCCACCGCCGCGTTCGTGTCGCCCGCTTTCTTATACTGAATGCCAAGGTTGAACCAAGTGTGCGGCAGCTTGGGGTCGCGCCGCTGCACGTCTTTGAGCTGGGCCACGCCTTCCTGCGTCTGGCCGGCGCGCAGCAGCGCCAGCCCGTAATTCAGTTTTTCCCTCACGGAATTCGGCGCCAGATCGAGAGCCTTCTTGAATTCCACTACCGCTTCGGCCTGCGTGGTGGGGTTTTCGTAAAAGGCCCTGCCCAGGTTGCGGTGCTGCGCCAACGAAGGGGAAACGGTGGAAGAGTCCGCCGCCCAGAGCAGCAGTGCGCCCAGCACCAGCACACCGGCCGCATAGACGCGCGTGGTAACCGTATTCATTGGGCTAACGGGACAATGTTACCACCTCGGAATGGGCTGTTAGGTCTCTGCGGGCAAAAACGGGCATAAACGGGTCAGCCTGGGGCAAAAACGGGTCAGCCTGAACTGCGCAATATATCCGAGAGGCTCGGATGGGCGGTGGCACTAAGCGGTATATGCCAAGACGTGACCGCTGTATCCTGGCTGGCGTCGCTTGCCACGTGACGCAACGCGGGGTTGATCGGCGAGATACATTCTCCGCCGATGCGGACCGCGAGACCTACCTCGGCTTGATGCGCCAGAACCTGGAGGACGCCGAGGTCGGCCTGCTCGGTTGGTGTTTGATGACGAACCATGTTCACTTGATCGCGATGCCGCGGCGGGAAGACTCTCTGTCCGTGCTGTTGCGGCGGGTCCACGGGCGCTACGCGCAGTACTACAATGCGCGGTACGGGCGCAGCGGCCACCTTTGGCAGAACCGGTATTTCGCGTGCTCGCTGGGGCCGGGTCACCTCTGGTCGGCCCTGGAGTACGTGGAGCGGAATCCGGTGCGTGCGGGACTGGTGGATTGGGCGGGCAACTACCACTGGTCAAGCGCCGCGGCGCACCTCGAAGGACGCGACCCGACAGGGTTGCTGGACCTGGATTGGTGGCGAAGGGAGTACGATGGGTTGGACTGGGGGCAAACGCTGGGCGGGCCGGAAGGCGAGCAGTCGGCACCGCTCAGGCGATGTACGTACGCGGGGCGTCCGTTTGGCGATGAGGAGTTCGTCAAGGCGATATCGGAGCAGTTCGGCCGTCATTGGGAGCGCGGACGGCCAAGGAAGCAATGCGCCGCGGCACCGGCTGCGAGTTCCACAAGCCAACTGGCGCTGTTTGGCGAACAGACAGAACAGGAGGAAAAATCGCGCAGTTCAGGCTGACCCGTTTTTTACCTCGGCTCGCCCCGCCCATCGAATCGGCCGCTCGCCGCCAGCGCGTCGCGCAACCGCCCGCGATTCGGTCCGGCCTTTTCAGCGGCTGTTGTGATCGTCCGGATCGCCTCCTCCAGCGCGGTCTCCGCGGGCAGACGGAAGATCCACGGGAGGTTCACAGCCGTCAGGCTGGCGTCGGCGGAGAGCGCCACCACGGGAATGAAGACCTTGGCGGCGAGCTGCTCCGCCAGGTGGCTGGCATTGCGGCCCACCGCCAGGATGCCCACCGCATTCCCGCCGTACAGCAGGTCCACCAACTCCGTGGACGCCTGTCCCCAGGGCTTCTCCGCATCCACGGGCGCCAGCAGATACCGGTCTCCAAATGGCGCCAGCGCCGCCCGCATACCAGCGGCGGATGCGATCTCAGCCGCCGCCGGCCCGAACACCACCAACCGCATGGGCCCGCTTGCCGCATCGGCTACCGGTGGGCCGAAATACGCCACGCCGCCTTCGCCCACGCGCGCATAAGCTTTCTCCATCCCATACCGCCGATACCGGATGGCGCCATCATGCACCGTTGCCAGGTACAGCGGGACCACGTTCTTGGAATTGGGATCGAAGACCATCTCGCCGGTGGCGCCTTTGTAGCCTTCGAGGCCTGCCAGCGCATCGCGGATCTTGCCGCGATTCAATCCAGCGCGGCAGATGGCGTCCAGCAGGATGTTCATGGTGTCGAAGGCCAGGGAAGCGAATACTTCCGGCTGACCGTCGAACCGCTTGGCGAAACGCGCACGGAAGCTCGTCCAGACCGGATCGTCGCGCGTCGGGTCGTAGGGGAATACCGCTTCCATGCCCTCGGCGGCGGCCCCGGCGGCCGACAGCATGGTTTCTCCAATGGTCCGGAAACTGCCGAAAACCCGCTGCTTCATTCCCAATTCGCGCATCTGTTTCAGGATGGCGGCGGCGGGCGCCTGGTCTCCCCAGATCACGATGGCCTGCGCTCCCGAATCCGCGATAATGCCGAGAGACCTGCGAAAATCCGTGGTTTCCGGAAGATACTTCTGTTCGAGGATGACCGGATGGCCCAGGCGCTGAGCCGCTTCCCGAAACTTCAGCACACCGAACCGGCCGTAGCGGTCGTTCACCCGCAACAGGGCCACGCGCGTCAGGCCCAGATCCGTATAGATGCGCCGCGCCAGCGTATAAGACTGCATGCGGTCGTCCTGAATGGTGGTGAGATACCACGGAATGATGGTTTCCGGAATGGTGGGATCGGTGGCGGCCGAGTTGACGATCGGCACCTCGGTCTTGAGGCTGACGCGCAGCGCGATATGCGTGGAATCGGCGCCGAGGGACCCCAGCATGCCCCAGACCTTTTCGTCGTAGGCCATTTTGACGATCTCGTTGCTGGAGGAGCCCCACAGCGCCTGGTCGTTGTGTACCATCAGGCGGAACGGTTTGCCCCCATAACCTCCGCGCGCATTGGCCTCTTCGACGGCCAGCAGCGCGCCGTTCAGCATCATGCGCCCCCGCGCCTCGTCGGGGTGGTTCTCGATGGGGCCTAGGAAGCCGATCCGCACCTCGTCCACGTCTTGCGGCTTCACCGTGGGCACATCCCGCGCCGCGCCGTTGTACTCCTCCTGCTTCTGGTAGAACTCGTAGTAAGGCGCGGCGAAATTGCCGTAGGGCCGCATGTCTTCAGGCGTGTTGGCGTAAGGCCGGACCTCGCGGTCCTTGGGCGGGCCGGGCGGGTCTGCGCCGCAGCTACAGACGCCGGGCGTCTGGGCCTGCAACGCCACGGCCGCCGCAGCGGCCAAGAGAACGCGCAGGATCGGCAGTGACATAGCTACTCCTTCTTGGCGCCGGCGATGCGGAACATCGCGATGGCTTCGATCTCCACCAGCAGGTCGGGACGGCACAGGATCGCCTGGATGCCGGTGGAAGCGGGCAGCGGATCGAGTTGCCGCTCGCGATAGAACGCCGTACGCTCCTCGTTGAAAGCTTCGTAGTCGCGCTCGATATCGCGCAGGTAACAGGTGGTGCGCACGACATCCTTCCAGGTCGCGCCTTCCGACTCCAGCAGGGCCGCGATGTTGGCAAAGGTGCGGCGCGTCTGGGCGCGGAAATCGCCCGGAAACAGAGTCTCTCCGTTGGCTCCCACGGAGGCGGTCCCCGAGATCAGAACTACCGCCACGTTTCCGAAGTCCAGCCGCAGGCCGCGCGAAAACGAACTCGGCCGCTCGTAGTCGCAGGCCTCATTGAGAGCGTCAGGCGCGCTGACCGCTCTCTTTTCGATGGCCGTGGCGCCCATCGCTTCAGCTAGTGCTTCCGAAATGTTCATCATTTGCCTGTCTCCTTTTGCTTCAAGCGGATTCCATGACTGACCCCGTGGGCCGTGGCCACCCACAGATCGTCGCCCTGCAAGTCCACCGCGAGGATGTAGTTATGGGATGGAGCCGTGGTCACCGCAATCCGCGTGATCTTCCCCTGCGCGTCCCGAACGGTCATTTCCGGCGCTTTTGTGTCCAGTGCCGGCCGGTAAACCGCCCAGTTCGCGCCGTCGTAGAACGCCAATCCCTTGTCCGTTGAGAACCAGGCCCGGGTGCCGTCCACGGCTTTCACGTGATTCAGAAAATTGCTGGGGAGGCCGCTGTCCTTATCCAGGAAATTCTTCCAGTAGCGCCCGTCGTAGCGGCTGGCGCCGAAGTAAGTGGCGACCCACAGGACGTGGTCCTTCTCCGCCCAGCTCACCGAGGTCGTGATCTCGTGAATCAGCCCCTGGTCTTTGAGCAGCACGATCTCGGTCTCGCCATCGGGATCGTTGTAGTCCTTCCATCGGCCGGTACCCACGTCGTATTCCAGCACGCCCCCACCCCACACCGCGTAGTAGACCTTCTCGGCGCCGGCGGAGACGGAGTAGGTCCAGATCTCGTACATGGGAGTGTTGCGCTCGTTGAAGTGCCGCCATTGCCCGGTCTTGACGTCCAAGCGCCCGCCTCCGGCCGCCGTGGCTACCCAGACGGCGTCGCCTTCGACCGCCACGCCGTAGACTACATCGTTGGGGAGCCCGCTGTTGAGCTGGGTGTAGTTGTCGAACCGCCCGGCCGAGAAGCGGCTCAAGCCGCCCATCGTGGCCGCCCAGACATCGCCCGTGCGCGGGTCTACGTCGACACAGAGGACGGCGCGATGCGCCAGCCCGTCGGGAGTGCTATAGACCTTCCAGTGGCCGTCCTGGTAGAGCGCCAGGCCGTTCTCCGTGGCCGCCCACACCCGGCTGCCATCCACCTTGATCTGAAAGACATGGTTGTCCGGCAGACCGTTTTCGGTGGTGAAGTTCTCCCACCGGAACCGCGGCATCTCGGGGACGCCGGCCACAGCGCCGGACGCGGCGCCCGACGCAACCCCCGCCGCGAACATGAGGAATACCACAAGATGCCTTCTCATAAAGTCTTCAGGTACTCTATCAGATCGTTCAATTCGTCTTTGGAGAGGTCGTTCGTCACGCCATGCCGGTCGTGAGGGTTAAAAACCGTCCAGATCTCCTCGAACGTGCGCGCGGACCCGTCGTGCAAATAGGGCGCGGCAAGGGCCACGTTGGTCAATTGGGGAACGTCCACCAGCGGCGAACGGTCAGTGGGCTTTCCGGTTCCGACATCCGCCGTCAACTGGTTGGTGTAATGCGGTCCCGTGTGGCACACAAAGCATTGATTGGTGTCGTCGATGGGCGCGCCGTTCTTGGTGCGGGCACGCTCGAAAATGGCCTTCCCGCGTTCCTGCTGGGCCGTCAGCTCGCCATCCTTGCGGCGGAACCGGTTGGGACGCAGCGGAATCGACTTGATGAAGGCCACCAGGTCGGCCAGTTCCGCCGGCGAATAGCTCTGCGCGCGATAGAAGTACTTCTCCGTGCGCGGCCCGCACTCGGTATCCAGGTCCGGATTGCTGCCGTTCCATTTGAATGGCGCGGTATCCGCGATATCTTCCAGCAGCCGGTTCTCGACAATGTCCACGCCGAAGCCGTCCGGCTCGAGATCCCACGACAATTCGTCCACCGTCGCCTCGATGTGACAATTGGCGCACCCAAAGTGCCCCTGGAAGGCGAACCGCGCCGAGAAAAACAGGCGCTCGCCCCGCCGCTCGGGCGTGAGCTTGACGGGCCGGCCCAGCGCAATCGTCGAAATCGCGCGGTGCGCCGCCGTATCGACCACCGAGATCGTGTCGTCCATCCGGTTCGCTACGTACAATCGTCGGCCGTCCGGCGAGAGCGCCAGCCCCTTGGGCGCGCGCCCCACGGGAATCCTCGCGGTAACATAATTGGCCGAGGCGGAAAGGTCGTAGGCCATCAGGCGGCGCTCGACGGGAGTAGCCGCCCGAATGTACGCCAGCAGCTTGGGAAGATCGATCGCCGTGACGCTGTCCGACCCGGTGGTGCCGACGAAGAGCTGCTCGTTCCCCGGGGTTACGGCTAAGCCGAAAGGGGGGGTATAGTAGCGGTCCAACTCGTCGATGGGGACCTGCACCACCTCGCCGATATCCGCGCCGAATACCGAGAGCGAATTGCCGATCACCCACCCGTGTTCCACGTGCGCCAGCGGGATCTGGTTGTTGGGCCGCATCTGGGCCGCGATCGCCAGCCGGCCGCCGTTGGCGGAGACCACGTGGAAAACGCCCGCGGCGCCCGGCAACCTTTCGCGCTCCACCACTACCTGGCGGCGCGTGTCGATCACCGTCACCTCGGATTCGGGCGGCGACCGGAACGCCCCCAGCCGCGGGTAGATGTGAGTGCCATATATGCGCCGCCCATCCGCGGCGAGCGCCAGGTACGCGGCGCCGCGCCCGGCCAGCAAGCGCTTGGTCTCCACGCCGCGCGCCAGGTCGATCACCGAGATGTCGTTGCCGATGCGGTTAGCGACATAGAGAAAGCGGCCCTCCAGATCGGCCACAGCCGCGTTGGGCTCGTACCCCGCCGCCAGTTCCTTCACCACCTTGAGCGATGCCGCGTCAATGACGGATACCGTGTCGCTCCACGAATTCGCCACGTACAATTGCCGCCCGTTCGCCGAAAGCGCGACACTCTTGGGGTGTTCGCCGACGCGAACGCGCCGCACCACCGCGCCAGCGGCCGCATCCACTTCCAGGACTTCGTTGGTTCCCTCGCACGCCACGTAAAGCCGGCTGCCGTTGGCCGTCACCGCGATCTCGACGGGCGACGGATACGCCGGAGAGTCGCTGCCTGGGCCGAACCCCCACAGCGCGGCGGCGATGGCACACAGCATGATGGGCAGGGCTCGCATGGCTATTTCTCTTCGATGGTCACCACCCGGTCTGCCGGCACGTGGTCGAGCGTCTGCACGACGCCGCTTGGCCAAGTGACGGTCAGCTTCTCGATGGTCGAAACTTTACCCAGCCCGAAGTGCACGCGCCCGTCGTCCTGCGAGAGGTAGCCGGAACCCGCGATGCGCTCGCGCTGTTGCCGCACTCCGCCCGCCACCACTTCGATCTTGGCGCCGATTCCGTCCCGGTTGCTCTTCTTCCCGACCAGCCGGACACCCACCCAGTGTCCCGCTCCCGCCGTAGTGTTCCGCAGCAGGACGGCCGGCGCGCCCAGGTTGACGATGAAGGCGTCCATTCGCCCGTCGTTGTCGTAGTCCGCGAAGGCCGCGCCTCGCCCTACCGATTTGACACCGGTCTTAGCGCCGAAGAACGGGCCCGCCGTGGACGACACATCCTCGAACTTCCACTTCCCCAGGTTGCGGAAGATGGAGTGTTCCTGGGGAATCAGGTGAATCAGCCCCCCGTGTACGATGAACACGTCCGGCAGGCCGTCGTTGTCGAAGTCCTGTACCGTGGTTCCCCAGCTCACGTACTGCGCGGCCAGTTGCGAGATACCCGCCTTGGCGGTGATGTCCTCGAACTGCAAGCCCCCAAGGTTCCGGAACATGCGGTCGTACTTGGAGTCCGATACCCACAGGTCCACCTTGCCACTGCCGTCGAAATCCACGAAAACCGGCCCCATGGCGGAAGTGTTCTCGCCGTTTTGCCCGAATGCCACCCCGGCTTCGGTGGCGATCTCTTTGAAGGTGCCGTCCCGCTGGTTGTGGAAGAGAAAATTCGCGGTCTTATCGTTGGCGACATAGATATCGGGGTAGCCGTCGCCGTCGAAATCGGCGGCGGTCGCTCCCATGGTCCGGCCTTTGAAAGCGGCGATTCCGGATTTGGCCGAGACATCGGTGAAGGTGCCGTCGCAGTTGTTGTGGAACAGCATATTGGTCTCGGCGGGGTAATCCAGCGGTCCGGGGTAGTTGTCCGCCGCATAGTAGGCGCGATACTCCGGGTCGAACTTCACGTAGCGGCCCACGAACAGGTCCACGCAGCCGTCGCGGTCGTAGTCCAACCAGGCGGCGCCGATGGACCACCCCGGAACCTTCAGCCCGGCCTTGGCCGTCACATCTTCGAACGTGCCATCGCCCCGATTGCGGTAGAGAATGACGCGGCCATAGCCGGTGACCAGCAGGTCCTCGTTGCCATCGTTGTCATAGTCGGCCGCGATGGCTGCCATGCTGAACAGATCCGAGCCCACCCCCGCCGTCGATGTGACATCCGTGAACGTGCCGTCGCGGTTGTTCCGATAGAGGTGGTTGTGGGGCGCGGGGTCGGGCGCTTTGCGCAGCGGGTAGGGGTGCATCCCGGCCCCTAAAGGCCGTCCCGAAACCACGTACAGATCCTGGTAGCCGTCGTTGTTGTAGTCGAACCAGACCGCGCCCGCGCCGGTGCTTTCGAGCAGCGATCCCAGTTCCTGCGCGCCGAAGCTGTGCGTGAACGCGATTCCCGCCTTCCGCGTCGTGTCTTCGAACCGGATCGGCCCCGGGGCAGGCTGCTCCGCGGCCGCCAACAACAAAACGGGAATGAGCAGACGAGATAGCATGGTTCCTCCTAATCGGCCGGTTTGCCCATGGGGACCGGCTTCTGGGTTCGCGTGAGAACTTGTGGGGTGACGTTTTCCGGCGCCCGTTCCGGGCCGGCATGGCAGCCAACGCACACCCGCTGCTCTCCCTTGCGCGCCCAAAACCAACCCTTTTCCGCAGCGACGGTCTTCCCCGCGCTGTCCAGAAGCTCGAAGCGCAGCGGCGTTTCCGATGGCGCCTGCACGTAAAACGACCCGTCGGTTTCCACGGGCGCTTTCCCCAGCGCCACCGCGCTGCCGCGCTCGTTCAGCCCCCACACCCGCACTTCCGCCACGGAGCCCTTCGGAATCCGCTCCGATTTCGAAACATAAGAGTTCAGACACAGCAAGTTGGCGCCCTCGCGATTGCCCAGCCCCGAGGGATGATACGGAGTCGCCGGCCGGACGCGCACCGGCACTGGCTGCCAGGCGTTCGGCCCGGCCACGTTCACGGGCAGCGCCCCGGCCCGCGGCGGGAAGCGGCAAATCCAATATGCGCCCGTCTCGCCCGCGCGATAGGCCACCAGCCACTCTCCGCTGTCGGTCTCCGCTACGGGACCGACGTACTGCCCCTTGGGCAGCGCCAGTTCCAACTGTCCGGCGCGCGCCGAAGTGAACCGCGCCAACCCGGTGCCGGTCTGAAAGACGGTGTCCCCCGACGCCAGTTCCGCCGCCGAGTGCCGGTCCGGCCCGTGATCGCAGCGGCGCGTTTCCTCGCCCGAACCGTCCACGTATACCGTGTAGAGGTCGCGAACCGCCGCGGGCGCGGCCGGAAACGGCGCTTCGAACAGCACGCGCCCATCGCGCAGAATGGCATCGGGAAGAAAGGAGCCGGGCAGGTAAGTCAGGCGCAGCGCGCCGCCGCCCGCCAGGGGCGCAATCTCGATCTGGAATCCGCGCGACGTTCCGCGCGCATACACGAACTTCTGCTCCGCGGCATAGAACGGCCGGATGCAGTCTTCCGCGCCCGAGGTCAACTGCCGCAGTGCGCCGCCCGCCAGCGGAACCTCCCAGATCTGCCACGACTGGCCGGCCTTCTGCTTGCCGGCGATCAAGACAGTCGTCGCGTCCGGAGAAAGCGCGGCATCCGCCGAAACCTCGAGCGAGGGAGCCAGCACGCGGGAGGCGCCGCCCGAGAGCACCTTCACCACGGCGCCGGCGGGAAACCGCTCTCCCCCGCACAGAATGGCCCCGGAGTCGTATTGCGGCGCTTCGGTATACAGCAACGCACTCGACGGTGCGGCTGTTCCAACCGCCAGACCCAACAGAGACAAGATCACCACCATTGCCTAACCGCCGCTAATAGACTAGCAGACTGCGACATCGCCACCGAAGCGAACAGAAGAGCGACGACGAATGGGGCGGTGCTCCGTCTGATGGGTTTCGATTTCGATCGCATTGAGGAGGGAGTTTAGCGCCTTTTGATCTTTTATTGAATAATGTAAAAGTACTACCTGGAAAACCCGCTAAGCGCGGAGGCCTCCGCGCCTATGGCCGCACCACCAGGCCGGCGCCCTCGACGCAGTCGTACTGGCCGGCGCGCACGTTCTTGAACTCCTGGGTGCGGGCGCTGGGCCACTCGATCGCCACGCGCGTTGCCGTGTCCCTTGGGCCGAGTCCGAAGGTGAGGGCCAGCTCGCATTGAGACAGGTAACTCGATCCGGTCCTCACCATCCTCGATTGCGTTCCGTCCGGCGTCGAGACGCGGACCACGGCGCCCACTGCATCCCGATTCGATTTGGTGCCCACCAGCCGCAGGCGCAACGAGCGCTGGCCGGGCGCGACATCGTTGCGGTACAGGAACGCCGGACCCTGATTGGTGGTGATCAGGATGTCCACATCGCCATCCCGGTCGAAGTCTCCGAGGGCCAGGCCACGGGCGACCTTGGGGCGGGCGAATTCGGCGCCCGCCTCGCCGGCAACGTCCCGAAAGCTTCCCTTGCCGTCGTTGACGAACAGGTTCGGCGGCTGGGCGTAGCCCAGGTTGGTGCGCAGGTGGCGGGCGGTTTCATCGATATGCCCATTGACCGCCAGCAGATCCAGGTATCCGTCGAGATTGACGTCGAAGAAGGCGCATCCGAATCCCAGGCGGTTGCGCGACGGCTGTCCGATTCCGGCCTTCATCGCGATGTCCGCGAAGACGCCCGGCCGCAGCGGGCGGAAGAGGGCCATCATCTCGTTATCGAAATTGGTGACGGCTATGCTGGTGACGCCGGAGTTATCGAAGTCCCCCACATCCACGCCCATTCCGGCGCGCGCTTTGCCGTCCTCGCTGAAGGCCACGCCGGCGTGGACGGCGACATCCTCGAAGGTTCCATCGCGCAGGTTGTGATAGAGCTTGTTCGGCTGCGTGTCGTTGGCAATGAACAGGTCGGGCCAGCCATCGCCGTCGTAATCGAGCAGCGCCGCTCCGAGCGACTTCGAGGTGGTGTCGAAGATGCCGCTCTTCGCGGTGACATCCTCGAACGTGCCGTTTCCCCGGTTGCGAAACAGCCAGCAGGTCTCGCCGTGGTAGGCTTCCGGCGTGCAGTACGCCTTGCGCCTGCCGTCCACGCTGCAGAAAACGTCGCGCTGGGGCGACCACCGAACGTAATTGCACACCAGCAGGTCCAGCAGGCCGTCGCGATCGAAATCGAACCACAGGGCCGACGTGCTGAACGCGTTTCTGCCGCCCAGACCGGCCATTTCGGTGACGTCGATGAACCGGCCGCGGCCGTTGTTCTGAAACAGGCGGTTCTGTCCGACGGCGGTGATCAGGATGTCGGGGAAGCCGTCGTTGTTGTAGTCGGCGACGGCCACGCCCATGCCGTAGATCTCCACCGCCAGACCGGCGCGCTCGGTGACGTCGGTGAACGTGCCGTCGCGATTGTTGCGATAGAGCC
>Ga0326727_10015818_pt1 | contig 16086 bp, 12 predicted proteins | sample MB2enrmetagenome_FD_207643 | JGI IMG/M metagenome (GOLD analysis project Ga0326727, IMG submission 207643) | Lab enriched peat soil microbial communities from McLean, Ithaca, NY, United States - MB29MY | ecosystem: Environmental > Terrestrial > Soil > Wetlands > Peat | place: USA: New York...
GCGAACAAGGCGAGGACAAGCAGCAGGGCTAGCGGCTTGGTTTTCATTTTTCCCTCGGTGAAGGAACTCAGGATAGCAGGATTGGGGATCGTTCTGCGCGTCGTTGGGGGTAGGGGTCCTTCGACTCGGCTGCAACTTCACTTCGTGAAGTTGCAGCTACGCTCAGGATGACAATTTTGGTTAGGGTGATGTGACAGTATTGGTTAGGATGGCATTCCAGTTTCATAGCGAACGCCGGGTATCATAGAGGCCATGGGGGAGCAGAACGGAGCACAGACGTTGCTCATCGATGCGGATGACACGCTCTGGGAGAACAACATCTATTTTGAGCGGGCGATTGCCACGTTCATTTCGTTTCTCGATCATCGCGAGCACACGCCGGAGCAGGTGCGGCTGGTGCTGAACGACGTGGAGCGTGACTCGATTGTGAAGCACGGGTATGGGCTGCACAGCTTTGCGCATTCGCTGGTGGAGACGTTTGAGAAGTTGTCGGCCGAGCCGGTTACGCCGGAGCTGCATGAGCGGATTCGGAGTTTCGCGTATCAGATTGCGGAGCATCCGATGGAGTTGATTGCGGGCGTGCCGGAGACGTTGGATTATCTGAGCGGGCGGCATCATTTGATCCTGATGACGAAGGGGAATCCGGCGGAGCAGGCAGGGAAGGTGGAACGCTCGGGGCTGAAGGAATATTTTGCGGCGGTGGAGATTGTGGCGGAGAAGGATGAGGCGACGTATCGCTCGGTGATGGCGAAGTATGCGCTGGATGCGGACGAAACGTGGATGGTGGGGAATAGTCCGAAGTCGGATATCAATCCGGCGCTGGCGGCGGGGCTGCATGCAGTGTTTGTGCCGCACGACAACACGTGGATTCTGGAGCATGAGGAACTGGCGGCGGCTCCGCGCGAGCAGCGGCTGCTGGTGCTGGGGAAGTTTGGGGAGTTAAGGGAGCATTTTTAGAGAGCCTTAGTTTCTGGTCTGGTCCGACGGCCGATAGCGGACGGACAGATGTTGAGAGGGTAGGGGTCCTTCGACTTCGCGGGTTCTCCGCTTCGCGGAGGACCCACTACGCTCAGGATGACAATCCGCGCGGGGGCCTTGCCTTTGCGCCTTGCCTTGTACAATGACCGCACACAGGCATGGGCGCGGGACTGCATGGCACCGGGTTGCATCATATCGACCTGCTGATTGTCGCGCTTTATCTGGCGGGGATCACGCTGTTTGGGTTGCGCTTTCGGCGGCGGCAGCGCACCATGCGCGATTACTTTCTGGCCGGGCGCACGATTCCATGGTGGGCGATTGCGCTCTCGATTGTGGCGGCGGAAACTAGCACGCTGACCATCATCAGCATTCCGGGGCTGGCCTACGATTCCAATTTCACTTTTTTGCAATGGGTGATGGGCTACCTGGTGGGGCGGGTGATCATCAGCTTTGTGCTGCTGCCGCAATATTTCCGCGGCGAACTCTACACGGCTTACGAACTGATTGAGAGGCGCTTTGGGCCGCGACTGCGCACGGTGACGGCGGGGATTTTTCTTGTGACGCGCGCGGCCGCCGAAGGAGTGCGCGTGTATGCCGTTGCCATTGTGGTTTCGATTGCGCTGGGGACGGGCGAGGTCGCGTCGATTGCGATCATTACACTGCTGACGCTGATCTATACGTTCGAGGGCGGGCTGGCGGCGGTCATCTGGACGGACGTTGTGCAGACGGTTATTTATCTGGCCGGAACGCTGGCGGGGCTGGCGACGATTCTGCGGCTGATTCCGGGCGGATGGGCGGCTGTGCACGCGTTGGCGGCCAGCCAGGATAAATTCCGCGTGTTCGATGCGGCTGCGATCGCGCACTGGCCTTTCGTGAATCTTGCGTATCCTTATTCACTGGGGGCGGGGATCATTGGGGGCGCGTTTTTTGTTACGGCCAGCCACGGGACCGACCAGCTGATCGTGCAGCGGTTGCTGGCAGCGCGCAACCAGCGGCAATCGGTGACGGCGTTGCTGACGAGCGGCGTCGCCATCTTCTTTCAGTTTGGGTTGTTTCTTTTCGTTGGCGTGGCGCTCTTTGCGTACTATCGAGTGCCTTCGCCGGCGTTCGGGCGGGCGGATCGGATTTTTCCTACCTTCATTGTTACGCGCATGCCGGAAGGAATTGCGGGGCTGCTGATTGCGGCGATTCTGGCGGCGGCGATGTCGAACCTGAGCGCGGCGCTGAACGCGCTTTCGTCGAGCACGATGATGGATTTTTATTTCCGGTGGCGTCCGCAAGGAGATAAGCCGGAAATAGAAAACGCGCGGCGGATGCGCCTGGCGCGATTTGCGACAGTGGCGTGGGCGCTGGCGCTGTTTGCGCTGGCGGTGCTGGCGTTGCATCGCGTGGGGCGGGTGGTGGAGGCTGGCTTGCAGATCGCGTCCGTCGTGTATGGGGCACTGCTCGGGGTATTTTTGCTGGGCGTGCTGACGAAGCGGGCGACGCAAGAAGGCGCGATCGTGGGCATGATCGCGGGGTTGGCGGTGGAAGTTTACTTGTGGATCGGGTCGCAGGTTGCGTTTACGTGGTGGGTGGTGGTGGGGACTTGTACGACGTTTGCGGTGGGGTATGGGGCTAGCGTTCTGTTGGCGAAAGGAGGAGACCACGGATCGGTACCTCAGCGGGTAAAGCCGCATTGAGTGCGAAGCGATTACCGCAGCGCTGAAGCGCTGCGCCACCCAAAATCGAGTGCAACGCGGAATTTTTCCGCAGACCGTTCATCCTTTCCGCAGGCCGTTCGGCCGTGAAGTGACCGAGGCGGCGTCGCAGATTCAGCTTTGCGTTTAGAATCTTTCTCTCCAAGCTAATTTCGCCAAACTACATGGCCATACCCGAAAAGCCGCGACCGGAACTCGCCCGCGATCTCAAGCTCTCGCATGCGGGTGCTGTGGTGGTGGGGACGATCATCGGCAGCGGCATTTTTCTGGTTCCGCAGGAGATGATGCAGGCGGTGGGGTCGGCGCGCATCGTTTACCTGGCGTGGGTTGTGGGCGGGTTGCTGTCGTTTTTTGGAGCGCTCACTTATGCGGAGCTGGGCGCGATGAAACCGCAGGCCGGCGGAGAGTATGTCTATGTGCGCGATGCGTATGGACCGCTGGCTGCTTTTCTCTACGGATGGACGTGGTTTCTTATTGCCAAGCCGGCTTCGATTGCAACCGTTACGACGGGACTGGTGCGCACGCTGGCGACGTTTCCCGCGTTGTCGTTTCTGGCGCGGCCTTTTTTTTCGGCGGGATCGTTTGCGGTGACGTGGGGACAGTTGGTGGCAATTGCGGCCGCCATTCTGATTACGGGATTGAACTACATCGGAATCCGCCGGGCGGGAGATTTTCAATTTGTATTTACGCTGCTAAAAGTCGCCATCATTCTGGGGATTGTTGCCGTCGGCTTCAGCTACAAGGGAGGGACGTGGGCAAACTTTGCCACCGGCTTTGCTGGAGCCAAGGGGGGACTGGGGGGATTTTTCGCGGCGCTGGTGGCGGCGTTGTGGGCGTATGACGGATGGAACGATTTGACGATGGTGGCGGGAGAGATACGGAATCCGCAACGCAATATTCCTCTTTCTTTGATCTGGGGCGTGGCGACGGTGGGCGGGCTCTACATATTGGTGAATGCGGCGGTGCAATATGCGATGCCGGCGTCGGCGGTTGCGGCGGCGGCGCGTCCGGCTGCCGATACGGTTGCGCTGGTGCTTGGCGGTAGTGGCGCGGCGCTGGTTTCGGTTGGAATTGCAATTTCCATGCTGGTTACACTGAATGGCACGACCATGAGTGGAGCGCGCGTTCCCTATGCGATGTCGCGCGATGGATATTTTTTCAAGGCACTGGCGGAAGTGCATCCGCGGTATCACACGCCGTCGGTGGCGTTGGTGGTGCAGGCGGTATTGGCAATTGTGTTGTTACTCGGGGGAGGGAACTTCCGGCAGTTCTTTTCGCTCGCGATCTTTGCGGAATGGCTTTTCTACATGATTGCGGGCAGCACGATCTTCGTTTTCCGGCGGCGCGATCCTGAGGCAGAGCGGCCTTATCGAGTCTTGGGATATCCAGTAGTTCCAGCGCTGTTTATCATTGCCTCGTCGCTGCTTCTCTACTTCACGTTCACCGATAATCTGCGATATTCCGCAGAAGGATGCGCGGCGATTCTAGCGGGCGTGCCGATTTTCTACTTTTTTGCGCGGCGGCGGAGATACGAACTTAAGTAACTAGACGGACTAAAGCCAACCTCAAACGTGTTACTAAAGGACACGCGCAAGCGACACGTTTACCCATCCTTGAAACTGACCTAACGTAGAACTTCCAGCCCTTGTACTCTCCCCGTACTTGGGTTCCCTTTGGGGTGATCTCAATGCGTCTGGAGTCGAGGTAAATGGGTCGGACCAAACGAGAGTTTCAGCTTGGGATACTACCGGAGCCGCGCTTTAACTGGCGAAGCTTCCTGGCAAGTTATGGGTTTGTTTCGTTTCTCGCCCTATTACTGGCTTGTATTGGGATTCTTTTGCCGGATACTTTGAAGGTTCTACCCAACTATCACGTCACGGAACTGATACCACGGCCTTCGTTGAAGCCGGATCCGGAAGTGTCGCAGCGCAACAAGCCGCTGCCGGTGCATGCAAAACTGCTGCCGGCAGTCCCGATATTGCCGGAAGAGCCGAAACTTGTAGTGCCGCGTGAGATGCGCGCACCCAAGCCGGAGCCGACGCCCGAGGTTGAAGCACCCAAGATCGCGATGAACAATCTGGCTCCGGCGGTGCTGAAGCCGCTGCCGGGAGCCGCACGGCCAGTGCTGATCCATACGGGCGATTTTCAGGGCAGCTCGGCGGTGCCGACAGTGAATGCGCCGATCCAGAAAGTGCAGACGGGAGGATTCGGCGACCCGAATGGATTGAAGCCGAGTGACAACGGCAAGCCGGGCGGAAAGCTGGTGGCGCAGGTGGCGGGCAGCTTCGATATGCCGGTGGGTCCGGGGTATGGGAACGGATCAGGCGGAGCCAAAGGGATCAGGGGCACGGTGGCGAGCGCGAATTTCGGAGACGGGATCGCGACTCCGGGGAACGGCGATGGCCGCAGCAGCGGGCGGGGCGCGGTGCAAAGCTCGGGATTCGGGAACACGGTTGCGGCGCAAAACGCGCATGTGACACGCGTTGCGGAATCCGGGCCGACCGCGACGTCGGTGGAGATCACGTACAAGCCGAATCCGGTTTATTCGCAAGAAGGCAGGGAATTGAAGCTGGAAGGCGAGGTTCTGTTGGAAGTGGAGTTTGCGGCGAACGGACAACTGCACGTGAATCGTGTGGTGCGGGGACTGGGTCATGGATTGGATGAGGCGGCGGTGAACGCTGCCAACAAAATGCGATTCAAGCCGGCGACGCGGTATGGGCAACCAGTCGATTCGACGGCGATCGTGCACGTTTCATTTCAACTGGCGTACTGAAACCTGGAGAAGAAGTCATGCGGAATAGGCAATGGATGGCAGTGGTGATGCTGGGGCTGGCGGTAACGGCAGCGGCAGCAAAAGACAAGAAACAGGCCCCTCAGCCGGCGGCATCGCAGGCTGCCACGGCGCCGACGGGGCCGCCGACCACGATGGATCAGGTGGTGGATCGGGCGATCCTGAAGGAGAAGGCGCTGGTGTCCTTCCTCTCGACGCGGAACCCGGTGGTCGAAACCTACCTGCAGGATCTTCGGCAGGACACGCTGATGGGACCGGTGCCGCAGGCCGACCATTACTTTCTGGGACGCATGGACCTGAGCGAGTCGATTGACCGGGAAGACTTTCTCTCGGACAAAGGGAAGCCGAGCAAGGACGCGGAAGACAGCATGGAGAAGAAGCTGCTGGGCGGCTTTGTCAACAAGTTCAAGTTCCAGTATCAGCCGCTGGGCTTTTCGTGGATGATCTATGTCGACCGGAACGATTTCGACAAGGAGCATTACGATTTCCGCTACGTGCGGCGGGAGTTCCTCGGAGACGTGCGCTGCATGGTGTTCGATGTGACGCCGCGCAAGGATGCGGGGCGTGGGCGTTTCCTGGGGCGCATCTGGATCGAGGACCAGGATTTCAACGTGGTGCGGATGAACGGGACCTATGCTCGTCCCTCGCGCAACGCGTTTTTCTTCCACATGGATAGCTGGCGGTTGAACCTGGTGCCGGGCTATTGGCTGCCGTCCTATATTTACAGCGAAGAGGGAGACTTTACGGCGGGAGCGAAGAATCGGATCGCGTTCAAAGCGCAAACCCGCATGTGGGGCTATAACCTGCACGAGGCCGCGAACGACGAAGAGTTGACGCAGATTCGCGTGGACAGCGTGAAGGACGAGACGCCGTCGACGCAGGATGCGACACCGCTGGCTGCCGAACGCGAGTGGCAACAGCAGGCGGAAGACAACGTGATCGAGCGCCTTTTGCGCGCCGGCTTGCTGGCGCCCGAGGGCGAGGTCGACAAGATCCTGCAGACCGTGGTCAACAATATCGAGATCACGAACAACATCGATCTGCCACGGCCGGTGCGGACGCGAGTGCTGACGACATCGCCACTGGAAACGTTCAGCGTGGGCAACACAATTATTGTGAGCCGCGGGCTGATCGACGTGCTGCCGGATGAAGGCAGCCTGGCGATGGTGCTTTCGCACGAACTGGCGCACATCGTGCTCGGTCACAACCTGGGAAGCCAGTATGCGTTCAACGACCGCATGCTGTTCTCGGACGAGGGAACGTTCGCCAATCTGGGTTTCAAGCACATTCCGGAAGAAGAAGCGGCCGCCGACAAGAAGGCGATCGAGATGCTGAAGAACTCTCCGTATGCGCAGAAACTGGAGACGGCTGGTCTCTTCCTGAAGGCATTGCAGGAACGGGCTCCGCAGCTGTCGGCGTTGTTGCAAGCCCATCTGGGAAACAACATCGCGGAAAACGGGCAGGTGACCCGCATGATGGCTCTTTCCAATGGCGGGCCGGCGCTTGACTGGGCCAAGCTGGATCAGATTGCGGCGCTGCCGTTGGGCGGGCGCGTGAAACTGAATCCGTGGGACAACCGGGTTGAGCTGGTGAAAGCGCAATCGGTGGCGATTACTTCGGCGCGCGACAAGATGCCGTTCGAAGTGACGCCGTTCTTCCCGCGCCTGGTGCGCTACAACGAAGCGATGACGCCAGGGGCGGTGCCGGATACGCCGGCAGCGGCCAAGGCTCCGGCAGGGGTGACGACGACCGCGACAACCGCGGGCGCCGAAGCCAAGCCACAGGCGGGGCCCGCGAACTAAGGCGGCGCGGGATAGCTCAGGCGGCGGCGAGACGGATGCTGATTTCGTTTCGACGGCGAGGCGGCTTCGGCTTCGTCTGAGCGGAGAGCCATTCACAAGTTGAGGGAAGCGCAGGCTGGAACCGGAAGCAATTCCGGGGTTCAGCCTGTGTCTATTTGGGCAGTTTAATTTCGTGGATGAAAGCCTTGAACCGCAGAGTTCGCTGAGGATTCGCGGATGGCGCTGGGAATGCAGGGGCTTCCGAGATCTGCGTTGAAGTTTTATGAGTGAGCGGGAGCAAGTTGGGGTTGGAGCAACGAAGATTGGTGGGACGGCGAACGTCTCAGGCAGAGCGTGTATGGAGCAGGCTGGAGCGGAATCGGCGGCGCGTCCGGCGACGAACCAGTCGGCAGTTGCGCTGGAGGAGGCCGTCCACAGTGTTGTCATCGAGGATGTGCTGCGCGCTGCGGGCGATCCCGCTCTGACCGCAGAGCTGGCGATCGCGATGCTGCGGCGCGCCGATCTTGCCGGGGCGGTGATCGAGGAACTGGCGCGGAACCGCTCGCTGCTTAAGCTGCGCCAGGTGAGGATTACGCTGGCGTCGCATCCACAGGCGCCACGGCATGTTTCGGTGCCGCTGGTGCGGCAGTTTTACACGTTCGATTTGATGAAGGTGGCGCTATCGCCGTCTGTGCCCGCGGACGTGAAGCGGACGGCGGACGAAACTTTAGTGGGACGGCTCAAGACGGTCTCTCCGGGCGAGCGGATGACGCTGGCACGGCGGGCATCGGGAAGATGCGCGGGCGCGCTGCTGCTCGATGTGGAGGAACGCATCATGCGCGCGGCGCTGGAGAATGCGCGGCTGACGGAAGCGTTGGTGGTGCGGGCGGTGCTGAGACCGGAGGCGGGGCCGGCGCTGATCCACGCCGTGGCGGGGCATGCCAAGTGGTCATACCGGCGAGATGTACAGGTGGCGCTGCTGAGAACGGAATACCTTTCGCTGGCTCGCGCGCTGGCATTTGCGCGTGGGATGGCGGCGCCGAGGCTGCGTGAGATTCTCCAGACCTCGCGGCTGCCGCAGAGGATCAAGGAACAATTGTTGCGCGAGAGCGCGAGAGCGGGCGAACGGCGGCAGTGAATGACGCCACCCATCTTAGGGGCTAAAGCCCAGTGTTTATGCGGCTCCTGGCGGCACGGCTAAAGAGGTTGCGGGAAAAGTACGCTGGCATACCAGAAGCGACCACCGGGGCTGAAGCCCCAACTGATTCGAAGCGACTTACGCGGCCCTGAAGGGCCGCTCTTCCACGGTAGCGCTTACATTCGTGAGTTTTTCCGCAACCACTAAAGCGGTGCCCTTCCCGAAACCTGTTTATGAGAAGCGTTCCACGGTTTTAGAGAAGGCTTATGAGAAGCGTTCCACCGTTTTAGAGAAGGCTTCTACCGTGACGCGGCCACTGGGTGCAGCTGAGCTAGTTTTGTTTTTGAGGCGGTTTCCTGGTAGCGCGCGATGCCCTTGTAGAGCGCTTCGGCGATCTGCTGGCGGTACTCGTCGGATCGCAGGTTGTGCTCGTCGGCGGGACTGCTCACGAAGGAAATTTCGGTAAGAATGGAAGGCATCGTCGTGCCGGTGAGCACGACAAAAGAAGCGTCCTTGATGCCGCGATCACGAATGTCGGGGCTTTTGGTGGCGAGCGCGGCATAAAGCGCGTGTTGCACGCTGGTCGCGAGGCGGCGCGACTCTTCGATCTTGTCGTGCAGGCCATCGGCGCTGAGGGTCACGGGCGGCTGTTGCGAGAATGTTCCGTCGGGGTGTTTTTCGACCTCTTTCAAACCGGGAGCGGAAAACAGATTGGTGTAGTAGGTTTCGACGCCGCGCGCGGTGGTTGAACTGCTGTGATTGGCGTGCACGGAAACGAAAAGATCGGCCTGCGACTGGTTGGCGATGAAGGCGCGCTCGTCGAGAGGAATGTAATCGTCGCCGCTGCGCGTGAAAAGCACTTCAGCCCCGTCGCGCGACTCCAGCAATTTGGCTAAGCGCCTGGTCACGTCGAGCACGAGGTCTTTTTCCACCAGGCCCTCGCGGCCGATCGTGCCGAGATCCCAACCACCATGGCCGGCATCGAGCACAATGCGGAATCTGCCGGAACGGGCAGGCAGAGGAGGCTGGTTTGCAATGGTGGCTGACAACGGTGCTGAAGAAGTGGGGCTGCTACGGTCTGCAACCAGCGATTTCGGGCCTTGGCGCAAGTCCACGACGAGGCGGTAGGGGTTGGTTTCCATGCTGACGGAGAAGTTCGCTCCGTCTTTGGTATCGAGCACGACGCGGGTGACGCCGGCGACGGGCTGCGCGATGCGGACGCGCGAGAGCGAGGGATCGCCGACGTCCACGGCTTTTCCCTCGAGATCGCGCGGCAAACTCGTGTCGTGAAGGTCGAAGTAAATTCGGTCGGGAGAGACGAGCCGGTGTACTTCGTAGTTCACCTGGTCTTCCATGTCGATTACAACCGTGCTGCCCTCGGAAGAAGACCAATGACGGAGGCCGGTGATTTTTGGGAGGGACGCGAGCTTATCGGCCGGCACCGGCGCAAGCAGGATGTCCTCGGTGAGGTACGAGTCGGAATTGGCGGCAGGGGCGGGCGGGACAAGAGACGAGGCGCTCTTGGAGGATTTCGAGGTTGACGCCTGAGTTGAGGAGGCGCTCTTGTACTCCCGCATTCCCCACCACACGCCGGCGGAGAATAATGCAACCACGACAAGAAGGCCCGAGACGAGGGCAAGACCAGGTCTGGCCGCAAGATGGAATAGGGATTTGTGTACCCAGCCCGGTGCCGGTTCAAGGCTTTCGGATTCGGCGAGCGCGTATTCGCCCTCGGGATGTTCATGCATCAGGTCGAGGTATGTGGGGAGTTCAAACTTTTCCTCTTCCGCCTTCGCGGCCGGCGACGCAATGCTCTCTTCTGAAATGGATTCCGCAGGTTCCGCAGATTTGTCCAGGAGCGGAGGCGCCGGCATTTCGGGCGACGCGACCTCGGGCTGCACCTTGGGCGAGGACCCACTCAAGCCAACAACAGGCTTGAGTGGGGCACCCGCAGGCGGTTCGACGGCTACAGCTTCGATTGCTACAGGAATGACGGCCGCGGGTTCGGTTGATTCAGTTTGCGCATGGGCGACTAGTTCCGGCTGTGGTGCAACCGTCTTTTCCGTCGCCGGTTCAACCGTCTTTGCCCTTGGCGAATCAGACGCGATGGTAGGCGTCTCAGTCTTGTGGGACTCGGCGGCTAGGGATGAGTCTGCTGCGACTTCCGAGGTTGCAGGAAAAGTCGCTTGGCGGGCCGGCAGTCCCTCAGCGGCTGGAAGACGTCGTTGATCTTGCGGATCTTGCGCCATTTGCGGCACGAGTGGAACTCGTGCCCTTCCCGTTCGTGCCCAATTATCGAGTTCTTCCGCTGGCACTTCCGGCGTGGTTTCGGGAACCGGGTCCGCGGCAATGAAGACTTGAGGCATCGGCCCCGCTGCGACAGACTTGGGCCGCAGCAATTCTTCGGCGATGCCGGAGAGCCAATGAAAGCGGCGATCCTGATCGCCCGGCTTTAGCGACGCCAGAACCAGTTCGGCGAGCAGATCGAGGCAGCGGACATCGTTATCGGAAAAGTGATGCGGAGCGGCGGAGAAGGCCTGGAGAAGCCCAATGCGCTGATCGCCGCCGCGAAGTGGAGCGATCACGGTAGAACGGAAGGGGAGTTGGCGGGCAACATGGGGCTCGAAGCGGCCGTCGGCGTGAGAGTCACCGCAGCGCAGAATCTGACCAGAGCCGAGGCACTCGCGAAGAAACGCGGAATCCTGATTCAAACGAGTGCCGGGCGGGATGGGGCTCGGTCCCGCCACAGCGCAGCAGACGAATTCTTTCCCCTCGGCCAGAGCAATGAGAACGCTATCGGCACGAGTTAAGGCCAGGGCGCGGCGGCAAAGAAGCTGGAGAACTTCGATCAGAATGAGCCGCTCGGTCCGCACCAGTTCGGGGTCCAGGCTGGCTCCTGCCGGTTTTCGACTCAGGAGATTTTCGTGCAAATCCGAAAACGCAAGCAGAGCGCGCAAACCCTCCTGATTGCCGATGGAAGCCAGCACGCGCACGCCGTACTTCCGCGGAAGCGCGGCAAGGCCCGGCGCTTTCGGCGGAGACGAAGTTGGAGTCGTGCTCATTGTGGTCGAAAAAAGTATGCCGGATTCCGAAAAACCCTTGGTTGATCGTATCCGGGTACGCGTCTGAAGCTCATTAGCGCCCGTGGTTCCGAGATCTGGTTCCGAGACCTGGTTCCAAAACCCAAGCTTGCCGCGTTGCCACGGAGCCCGGACTACCCCTGTTGTTTGATTCGCCAGACCCGTCAATAGACTGCCAATGACTGAGCTAGCAAGCCACAGGCCGCAAAACTGTGGTTAGTATCTAGCGTAATAGTCTTTCGACGGTGGCAGCAATGTCCGATGGTACTTGTACGAGTGGGGATTCGGGATGGCAACTTAGTGGGGGCGCAGGGCCCGGATTTCCGGCATGGCCAATCGGGGTTTGCCAGTTGCGCCAATTCGTCCTAGTCTGAAGATGTGGAAATTGCAATGGTGGATGGAGTCGTGGCTACGCAGGGAGCCGAGAAGGTACAACGCAGGAAGAACGGACGACAAAGCTGGCTCTGGCCGCTCGGCATGGTGGCTACCAGCCTGGCAGGGGCCGGACTGCTGCTGCTGCGGGGCTGCTGGCATCGGCGGATGAGCTGGCCGGTCCGGGCACAGGAATACTCCTATCAGGTTTGCCTGGGTTGCGGGATCAAGCGGCTGTTCGACGAGAAAAGCTTCGTTCCCTATGGCCCTTTCCGCTATGACATCAATGAGCTGATCGCGTGGGAACGGGACAGGAAGGCCGACTCCGTACCTCCAGCACCAACGCGTTCTTCCGTTTCCTAGTGGCTTGAGCGGCCAGTGCTCAGACGGAGCCAGTCTCGATTCGACGATCTCGAATCGATGATCCGCTTCAGGCAATTGCCGGCGAGGGCTGCGACTTATACCAGTCCACGGTGCGGCGCAATCCATCTTCAAACGTTACTAGAACTTTATAGCCCAGGTGATTCTGCGCCAGCGTTATATCGGCGAGGGAATGCTTGATATCGCCGCTGCGCTCGGGCTGGTACTGGACCGTTCCTTTGTAGCCGGTAAGCGGTTTGAGCGCGGCAAAGGTTTCGTTGAGCGTAACGCGGCGGCCGGTGGCGCAGTTGAACATTCGCCCCGAGCACTGGGCCGCCGGAGCCGAGCAAGCCAGCAGATTGGCCGACACGGCATTGTCGATATAGGTGAAATCGCGGCTGGTTTCGCCGTCGCCAAAGATGGTGGGCTGCTCGCCGCGCAACATCTGAGTGGTGAATTTGGCCAGCACACCGGAGTAGGGCGAAGAGGGATCCTGACGCGGCCCGAAAATGTTGAAGTAACGCAGGCAGACCGTTTCCAGGCCGTAGCAGCGGTAGAACGAAACCATATAGAGTTCGCTGGCCAGTTTGGCTACGGCGTAAGGCGAAATCGGGTTCGGGGGCATGTCTTCGCGCTTGGGAAGAGTCGGCGTATCGCCGTAGGCGGAGGACGAAGCGGCATAGACGACGCGCTTGACCTTGGCATCGCGGGCGGCGACCAGCAGATTGACGGTGCCGTCGACGTTGGCTGCGTTGCTGCCCAGGGGATCAATGACGGATTTCGGGACCGAAGGGATGGCCGCCTCGTGAAGAACATAGTCAACGCCCTGACAGGCGAGGCGCATAGCGTTGAGGTCCAGAAGGTCGGCTTCGCGGAAGTCAATCTGGCTGCGCACTTCAGCGAGATTTTCGGGCTTGCCGGTGGAGAAGTTGTCTACGCCGCGGACTTCATCTCCGCGCGCCAGCAGGGCGCGGACCAACGAAGAGCCAATGAATCCAGCGGCGCCGGTCACCAGGTATTTGGCCATACGCTCTTTATGATACCGGAGGAAATGAGTGCGAGCACGGCGGTAACTTACAGGTCGGGAGCCTGCCGGCGGTTTCGGCCTCCTGCGGATCGCGTTGAGCGGGTCAGCGTTACGAGTGTTTTGCTGCCCACAGAGCCTTCATCAGCGCCCCCAACTGCGCTTGTTGCTCAGGGCCCATTTCAGTGAAGCACAGACCCATTCCAGTTGATGGATGGATGGCCCGGACCCTGGCCTGAATGGAGATGCGGAACCCGAGCGAGTCGATGACTATCGGCACGTCGGTGTCCAGAGGAAAGGTCGTAGGTATCTGGACGTAGCAACCATGCAGACTGATGTTGGTGAGTGTTCCCACCAGAGGCACGTCGCTGCCGCTAATGCAAATCTCGACCGTTCCGGGACAGTCAAAACGAGGGCTGCGGCGCCGCTCCTGCAAGGCGGGATGGGCCGCGGATGCTGCGGCCGCTTCGGCCGAGGGCAAAGTGTTGTTGATGGCATATCCATCGATGGGGTCGACTGGCGGGCAGGCTGGTGTGGCTCCATCTTCCGCTAGCAATTGGTGATTCCCGCTTGGTAAGCCGGGCGATTTACCGGTGATGTTGATATCCATGGTTTCCCCCTAAAAGGGGCTCACTCAATTGATCGGAGAATGGAGCCAGAACTTTAGGTGACGGCGAAATTCTCGGTCGATTCGCGAATCCGCTTCCAAAGCTCGTCCTTGCCGGCCCCGGTTTTGGCGGAAAAAGCCACAATCGGCGCGCCGGGGTGATGCCGGCCAAACTCGCGGAGGGCCTGGGTCAGCTCGTTTCCGGACATGCGGTCCGATTTGGTAGCTACGATCAAATGGGGACGTTGATGGGACTTGAGGAAATCGAGCAATTGTCGATCGCTTTCCTGAGGAGGGACGTTGGCGTCGACCAGGGCAATGCAAAGAGCGAGCGTGGACCGCTGCACGATATAGGGGTCGATGAAGCTGCTCCATTCCTGGGAGATTTCGCGAGAGATCTTGGCATAGCCGTAGCCGGGCAGATCGGTGAAAAGCAGCTCGGGCTTGGGCTGGCCGGCGCGGCGAATCTCGAAGAAATTGATGCTGCGAGTGCGACCGGGAGTGGAACTGGTACGGGCGAGCTTGGTTCCGACGAGCGAGTTAATGACGCTGGATTTCCCGACGTTGGAGCGGCCGAGAAAGGCGATTTCGGGCAAGCTGGGGGGAGGGAAGTGCGCGACATCGCTCGCCGAAAGTAGAAATTTGGCCAGTACTCGCATAACGACAGTGTCAACCTGCAGCTAAGTTCTGGCAAGGGCACAGCCAGATACATTGAGGTGCTCGATGGTAATTCTTTCATGGCGGAGAAAAGCTTTAACCGCAGAGAGCGCTGAGGCCAGCGCAGAGGGCGCCGAGGGAACGAGAAAGCGTGGGAGGAACAGATGAGGAACAGATGCGGAAGTGGCGCAAGCGGGTCGGAGGAAATGATTCTTAGGAAAGTCCCAGGGGACGCTTGTTCTCTACGTCTTCGTCTTTGATGGGGCGCCACTTGTGCCAGAGGGCGAGTCCGCCGGCAATGACGATGCCGATGAGAACGCTGATCAGGAAGAAAACGCGGTAGGGAGGGAAGGCGATCAGCACAATAACGACCACGGCGACGGCGACAAACAGGGCAGTGGACCCGCGCAAACCAAGACTGAGCCGGGGGCGGCTTTCGGGGGACATCTTGCCGCCATTTTAGCGCGAAAGTGAAACGGGGAAAAAGCCGCGTCCCCAAAGAAAGAAGGAAAGAGCGGCGGCTGTTCGATCGGGATGACCGCGGCTTACTGGTGAGCTGCGGGAATATCGCTTTGCGACGTGGGCGGCGGCGCAATGGGCGCCAGGGCCGTCGTTTCACCGTCGGCCATCTGCGGAAGCGGGCCTTCGAGAGCAATGGCCAGCACCTGATCCATGTTTTCGACGAAGTGGAGCTTCATGGCTTTGCGGAGATTCTCGGGGACCTCGGCGAGATCCTTCTCGTTGTCCTTGGGCAAGATGGCTTCGAACAGACCAGCGCGATGCGCGGCCAGCAGCTTTTCTTTCAGGCCGCCGATGGGCAGAACTTTACCGCGCAGCGTGATTTCGCCGGTCATGGCCAGGTCGCGGCGGACCGGGATGCGGCTCAGGGCGCTCGAAAGCGCAGTGGCAATGGTGATGCCGGCGGAGGGTCCATCTTTGGGGATTGCGCCTTCGGGCACGTGCACGTGAATGTCGAGTGTGCGATAGAAGTCGCGCGGCAGGCCGAGGCGGGCAGCACGAGAGCGCACGTAGGACATGGCCGCCTGGGCGGATTCCTGCATGACATCGCCGAGTTTGCCGGTCAGGGTAAGCTTGCCCTTGCCGTCGACGACGGTGGCTTCGGTCGAGAGGATCGATCCACCGACTTCAGTCCAGGCGAGTCCGGTGACCAGGCCAACTTCACTTTTTTCGTGGGCCAGCGTATCGCGGAACTTTACGACCCCAAGGAACTCTTCCATCTTGTCGGTTTCAAGCGCAACCGAATAAGTTTCGCCTTCCTTCACTACCTTGCGCGCCACCTTGCGGCACACATTGCCGATCTCGCGTTCCAGGTTGCGGACGCCAGCTTCGCGCGTGTAGCTGCGGATCATCTGTTTGAGGGCATCGTCGGAGAAGTGCACATTCTTCTCCGTCACGCCCGCCTGCGCCATCTGCTTCTTCACCAGGAATTGCTTGGCAATCTCCACCTTTTCCGGTTCCGTGTAGCCGTGCAGGCGCAGCACTTCCATGCGGTCCTGCAGCGCGGGCGGAATGGTGTGCATTACGTTCGCGGTCGCGATAAAGAAGACTTGCGACAGATCATATTCAACGTCGAGGTA
>Ga0326727_10015819_pt1 | contig 16085 bp, 15 predicted proteins | sample MB2enrmetagenome_FD_207643 | JGI IMG/M metagenome (GOLD analysis project Ga0326727, IMG submission 207643) | Lab enriched peat soil microbial communities from McLean, Ithaca, NY, United States - MB29MY | ecosystem: Environmental > Terrestrial > Soil > Wetlands > Peat | place: USA: New York...
TGGAAGAGCACGCGCCGCTTATCGTCCACGTACTTTTCGGTGACGTAAGGCGACGGGACCTCGCACGCCCCCAGCTTCTCCACGGTGAAATCCAACGGCTCGCTGCCTGCCTGGCTATCGAACATGCTCTCTTTTCTCTCCCTTTCGCTTATCTATTATCGGACGGGCCAAAAAAACGCTTTAGGCCGGACCGTTCGACTCAGCCCCCGGCGCGGCTATACATTGAAGCGTATGTGGAGTATATCCCCATCCTGCACAATATATTCTTTTCCCTCGATCCTTGCCAGACCTTTTTCCCTGGCTGCGTGCTCGGAGCCGACGCGGACGAAGTCGGCGTAAGGGATGACCTCCGCCCTGATGAAGCCCCGCTCCATGTCGGAGTGTATCTTGCCCGCCGCCTTTGCGACGGGCGTCTCTTTTTTCACGGTCCAGGCCCGCAGCTCCCTGCCGACGACCGTGTAGAAGGTGACAAGGTCGAGAATATCGTAACCCACTTTTATAATGCGCTCTATCCCGACCTCCGTCATGCCGTACATCTCCATGAAGTCGGCCCGCTCCTCAGGCGGCAGGCAGGCAAGCTCCGCCTCCAGCTTCCCGCAAATGGGGACGACCTTCCGCCCCTTGGCTGCTGCGAGGCGGCCGATGGCCCCGGGCCCCTCCTGCCCGACGTCTTTCTCGTCGATATTGGCGATATAGAAAAAGGGCTTTGCGCATATGAGGCTGAAGGAGCGCATGATCTCCCGCTCCTCCGGCGGCATTGCGGCGGCGTCGATGAAGCGGCCCGCAGAAAGGGCCGTCCTCGCGGCCTCCAGGATGCGGCGCTCCTCCTCGTGCTTTTCCTTCGACACGCGCGCGAGGCGGTCGATCTTCTCGATCCGCTCCTCGACTACGGCCAGATCGGCGATGATCGTCTCCGTCTCGACGATCTCCGCGTCCCTTACGGGGTCTATCGTCTCGTAGACGTGGGGCACGCTGCCGGCCTCGAAGCACCTGACCACGTGGGCGACCGCATCGACCTCCCTGATCTGCCCCAGGAACCTGTTGCCCAGACCCTCGCCCTTGTGGGCGTCCTTGACGAGGCCCGCGATGTCGATGAACTCTATCGTCGTGGGCGTCACCTTCTCAGGTCCCGTCAGCCGTGCGAGGGCGGCAAGGCGCTCGTCCGGCACGGGCACGATCCCGACGTTCGGCTCTATCGTGCAGAAGGGGTACGGCTGGGCGGCGACGGCAAGGGCGGTCAGGGCGTTGAATATGGTCGATTTGCCTGAATTGGGTAGGCCGATGATGCCGCAGGAAAAGCCCATTACGTCTCCTTGCCGCTGTTGAACCGGCTCATCGCCTTTTCCACGCCGTCAGCCAGGAAGACGCCGATGGCCTCAGCGGCCCTCTCCACGCCTTCCGAGATGGCGACTCTCTCGTCCGGCTTGAAGCGGGAGAGGACATAGTCCTCGGGCGTCATGGCGGGGTCCCTGCCGATGCCTATCTTGATGCGGTAAAAAAGGTTCGTCCCCAGCGCCTCCGCGATGGAGCGCACCCCCTTGTGGCCCCCGTCGCCCCCGTCCCACCTGATGCGCACACGAGCGAGCTCCATGTCGAGGTCGTCGTGGACGACGAGGAGATGGTCCGGGGCGACCCCTTTCTTACGCATGAGGGCGGAGACGGGGCCGCCTGAGAGGTTCATAAAAGTGTCCGGCTTGGCGAGGATGACGCCGTCGCCCTCGCCGACTGCGCACCCCGCTATCTTCCGCGAGAAGGGGATGGAGCGGAGCGCCGAAAACCTGTCGAGGACGAGGTATCCTACGTTGTGCCTTGTGTCCCTGTAAGCCGCCCCCTTATTGCCAAGACCGCAGATGAGGAACAAAAAATGTCATTCCTCCTTGGTTGGTGCGGCAGCCTCTTCTCCCTCGGCGGGCGCAGCCGCAGCCGCGGGCGCGACCACCTCTTCCTTCTCCGGCGGGGTAACGCCGACGACGGCCACGTCCGGGTGGTCGAGGAGCTTTATGCCGGGCAGGGAGATCTCGCCTATATGAATGGAATCGCCGATGTCGAGGTGCGATATGTCTACGTCGATCTTCTCCGGTATCTGGCCGGGGAGGCTCTCGACCATGACCGTCCGCAGGTGCTGCTCGATCACGCCGCCCTTTACGAGGCCGACCGGGTCGCCCGTCAGGTGGATGGGCACCTCTACCTGGACGACCCTTTCCATCGACACCTGGAGGAAGTCCACGTGAAGGACCGAGTGGTCAACCGGCTGCTTCTGCACGCTCTTTATCATCACCGGCCTTTCCGCGCCACCTTCCACGCCTTTCACCGACATCCTGATGACCGCGTTGCTCCTGGCGTGCGCCTCGAGCCGCCTCCAGTCCTTCGATGAGATGGTGAGGGCCAGGGGCTCTACGTCCCTGCCGTAGACGATGGCGGGGATGACGCCTGCCTTCCTCATCTTGCGCGCCTGTCCCTTTCCCCTCTCCTTCCTTACTTCAGCCTGTATGCGCAATTCTTCCATGATGCAAAACCTCCTTGTCGCATTATACGAAGAGCGAGCTCACCGACGTGTCGTTGTGGATGCGCCTGACAGCCTCCGCCAGGATAGGGGAGACATCGAGCACCCTGAACCGTTCGAGGAGCTTCGCCTTCTCCCGCAGCGGGATGGTATTGGTTATCACGAGCTCGTGTATGGGCGATTTGTTGAGCCTCTCCACCGCGGCGCCGGACAACACCGCGTGGGTGCAGCAGGCATAGACCCGGACTGCGCCGTCCCTTATCAGGGCCTCGGCGGACTGGACTATCGTGCCCCCCGTGTCGATCATGTCGTCGAGCAAGATGGCGACCTTCCCCTTGACATCCCCGACGATATGCATCACCTTGGAAACGTTGGCTTCTTCTCTCCGTTTGTCGATGATGGCGATGGACGTCTTTTCCCTCATCCGCTTCGCGAACTCCCGCGCCCTCTCGACGCCGCCCGCGTCAGGGGAGACGATGACCATGTTGTCATCGATGCCGGAGAGGTAATCGAGCTGAACGGGCATCGCATATAGGTGGTCCACCGGTATGTTGAAGAAGCCCTGTATCTGGCCCACGTGGAGGTCCATGGCGAGTACCCTCGTCGCGCCCGCCACTTCTATCAGGTCTGCCACGAGCCTGGCGGAGATGGGCGCCCTGGGCGCCACCTTCCTGTCCTGCCTCCCATAGCCGTAGTACGGCATGACGACGTTTACGCGGGCCGCCGACGCACGCTTGAGGGCGTCGAGCATGACGAGGAGCTCCATGATGTTTTCGTTAACGGGCGGGCAGGTGGGCTGGATCAGGAAGACGTCCATGCCCCTCACCGACTCCTCGATCTCAACCTGGATCTCGCCGTCGCTGAAGGTCGTCACGCTCGCCCTTCCCAGCTCGATTTCGAGGTATGCGCATATCCTTTTCGAAAGCTCGCCGTTTGCCCTGCCGGTGAATATCCTCAGCTTGTTCACTTTAGCCTACCCTCCTGGAAAAACCTGTTGCACAAAGGGCGCAGGGATGGGAGGATCCGGGCCTCCCGGATGGGGACCTCAGAGTCCTGCCCCTCGAAACCGCCCGTAATGATCGCTTGTTTGCCTTGAGGCCACCCCTTCCGCCGCCTCGAGAGCGGCCTTTTAATCCCGCAGGCTCAGGCCTCAACGACGGATCGCTTTTACCCTTTACCTCTCTTATTGTACGGCCCCAGCCGGGGCCGTTCCACCTTTCTTTCGCCTTCCCTTCTATCACACGGCTATTTTTCCTATCTCCTTCTCGTATGCGTCGAGCACCCTCGCCTCGATCCTCTGCCTGGTCTCGCTGTTCAGGGGGTGCACCGTGTCCCTGTAAGAGCCGTCCTTCATCTTCTTGCTAGGCATAGCCACAAAAAGCTTGCTGTCCCCATCGATCACTTTGAGGTCCCTGATTATGAAACATTCATCGAATATAACAGATGCATACGCCTTCACTTTCTTTTCATTAACCGGGTAGATTTTGACATCGGTGATATCCATATCCGTCTCCTCCTAAACGCTGTGAGCTATGAAGACACTGCCTAGACTTCCCACCTCCTCTGAAGCTTTCCGAGCACCCGTTTCGTCCTCGAAGACCCCAAAAACGGCTGACCCGCTCCCGCTCATAAGCGAGCCGAGTGCGCCGCTCCCCCTAAGCTGCTCCTTTATTGTCTTTATTTCAGGACATATGGAGATTGCAACCGCTTCCAGGTCATTCTCCAGTATATCCGCAACGTCGGCAACTTTTGAGAATTTCCCCGAAAATTTAACGTCATTTTCACTATTTGTCAACACGATTCTTAATCCCCGGTAGACCTCGGCCGTGCTTATCGCCACCCCGGGATAGACCACTACGTACCAGATTTCCGGCAAATCTATGGGCGTTATGCGCTCTCCCACGCCCCGCATGATGCACGACTTTCCGTACAGGAAGAGGGGCACGTCGGCCCCGACCTGCCTGCCCAGCCCTGAAAGCTCATCCGGCGTCAGGGAGAGTCCCCAGGCGCGGGCAAGGTCTTTCATCACCGTCGCCGCGTTCCCGCTGCCTCCCCCGAGGCCGCTCCCGAGGGGGATGCGCTTCTCCACCTCCACGGAGACCCCGTCGGGCCTGCCGCAGCGCTCCCTGAGGAGCATGATCGCCCTGTAGATCGTGTTGGCCTGCCCGCCCGGAAGTAAGCCCTTGTCGTCCCTTACCGCCACCTCCCCGTCCCCGCCCGAACTGACGCGCAAGACATCGTACAAGGAGATGACATCGACGACACTCACCAGTTCGTGGTAGCCGTCAGGCCTCTTCCCCACCACCTTGAGGTAGAGGTTCACTTTTGCAGGCGAAAGCAGCACGCGCTCGTCGGCCACGTCTTTACGTCCCTTTCTCGCTTCGCGCCCGAACCGGCCGCATCGCGCGCTCGCGAGCGGCCTGAAAGGGCCTTCTTTCCTTCGTCCCCTTGCTCCCCTGTCTTGCCTTAAGCCTACGCCACGGCCTTTATCTCGAAGCTGTCCGCAGCCGGCATCGCCCTGGCAACGATGTTGATCTTGACGCCGAAGCTGCTCTCCAGGTACTCGATAGAGCCTTTCTCCTCCTCGACAAGGAGGCGCGCCGCCTCAGGCGCGAGAAAGACATCGAAGCGCTTGCCCTCGCCCCTCCTGCACAGGACGCGCAGCCTCCTCAGCACCTCGTAGCAGAGCGTGTACCTCGACTTCACGTAGCCCGAGCCTTCGCAGACGGTGCACGGCTCGGTCAGCATAGTCACGACGTTCTCCCGCGTCCTCTTTCTGGTGAGCTGGACAAGCCCGAGTTCGCTGATCGGGTAAGCAAACGTCTTTACCCTGTCTTTTTTCAGCGCGTCCAGGAGCGCCTTGAATACGGTCTCCCTCGAATCCCTCCGCTCCATGTCGATGAAATCTACGACGATGATGCCGCCCATGTTCCGCAGGCGTATCTGGTAGGCGATCTCCTTGACCGCCTCGAGGTTGGTCTTCAGGATGGTGTCCTCCAGCCCCCTCCTGCCGAGGTAGCGCCCCGTATTGACATCGATCACGGCAAGGGCCTCCGTGTAATCGAAGACGATGTAGCCGCCCGATTTCAGCCAGATCTTCTTCTGCGTCAGCTTGGAGATATCGACCTCGATCCGGTAGAAGTCGAAGATGTCCTCATCCTCGTCGAACAGTTCTATCTCGGTGCGGTCCTCCGGGAGATACTCCTTCACGAACTCCTCGATCCTCTTGTAGAGCACGGGGTCGTCCACGATGATCCGCTTGAGGCCGTGGGCGTGCAGGTCCCGCACTACGCGGAATATCAGCCTGAGGTCCCGATGGAGCAGGGCGGGCGCCCTCGCCTGCCTCGCCTTGTCCTGTATGCCCTCCCACATGCGCATCAGGAAGTCGAGGTCGGCCTTGAGCTCCTCTTCCCTTTTGCCCTCGCAGGCGGTCCTGCCGATGAGGCCGAAGCCCTTGGGTGCTATGGCCTTAAGTATCGACGTAAGCCTCTTGCGCTCGTCGTCGTCCTCTATCCTGCGGGAGACACCTATATGCTCGCTGGCCGACATGAGTACGAGGAGCCTGCCCGGCAGGGTAATCCGCGATGTCGCCCTGGTGCCTTTCTGGCCGATGGGCTCCCTCGACACCTGCACGATGATCTCCTGGCCTTCCTCAAGCACCCCCTCGATGCGCTCGCTCACTTCCAGCGCGGCGCCCGTCTCCTCGAACTCCTCGAACATCATCATGTCCGCGACGATGTCCCCCACGTAGAGGAAGGCCGATTTTTCGAGGCCGATATCGACAAAGGCCGCGTCCATGCCGGGCAGTATCCTGACCACCCTGCCCTTGTAGATGTTGCCTACGATGCTCCGCTCGTTCTTCCACTCCACGAAGAACTCGGTGAGGACGCCGTTCTCCAAGAAAGCGATCCTGATCTCACTGAAGGTCGAGTTGATGATAAGCTCGGATGCCATCGATTCTCCTGTTCTCCGCCTTCACGATCCGTACGAAATCCCCGGAAAGCCACATCTCCTTGATGGGCGCGCCCGGGGCAGACCGGTAGAACGCCTTTCCCGCGCCGTCTTTCACCCGGACCACCTCCCCGTCGAGGCCCTTCCTGCCGACCAGGAGGTAGCCGAAGTCTGCGACCCGCACGTTCATGGGGCCTGGCATTGCGGCCATGACCCTCATGCCCGCAGGGAGGTGGGCGTTGATGCGGGCGGCAAGGCCGCCGCCGAGGCCATCGCCTGCGTCCTGCGGTCCCGGCCCTTCCGCCTCCATCTCGATCCACTCGCAGGTCGATTCGATGCCCACCGGCAGGGCGGCGGACAGGGAGATCCGCGGCTTGGGGTGGTATTTCCCGTGCATGCGCAGCGATACGCCGGCAGAGCGGATCGCCCGCAGGAGGATGTCTACGGTGTCCAGATGGCCGATGTAGCGCGCCTCGCCGCGCTTCGCGTACCTGATCGTGATAGTATTGAAGGAAGGGGGGACCGCTGCGGAGGACGGCTCCCTCCCGGCCGCAGACCCAACGGACGCCGGTACGCTTGCGGCGGCCCTGTCCGCGGCTGCGGCCTTCCCGTCCGGGCAGCCGAGGCCGCACCCCGCGCACGAGGAGTAGCAGTCGGCCGTCTTGACGCCGGCCCGGGCTGCCTCAAGCTCGCGCAAGAGAAAAGCCTTTTCGATGCCCGTGGAGACGAAGTCCCAGGGAAGCTCGCCGCCGGTTTCCCTCGCGCCGAGGAGGGGTGCGCCAAGATCGTCCCTTTCCGCCAGCCATTCCGCATAGAGGGACGGGTCGAAGAACTCGCTCCACGCCTCCAGGCGCACACCTTTCCCATGGAGCGCCTCGAAAAGCGGGGCGAGCCTCCCGTCTCCCCGCGTGATGAGCGCCTCCACCAGGGCGGTCTTTACGTCCCTCACCTTTATCTTCACGCCCCTGCCGGCTGCGGCCCTTCTGACGATCTGCGCCTTTTCGCGCAGTGCCTCCTCCGTATCCATGGGGAGCCACTGGAAGGGCGTATGCGGCTTCGGGGTAAAGGGGGAGACGGAGAGGTTGACCTCTATTCCGTTTTTCACGAAGGGCCTGATAAGGTCGCGGACGGCCGTAAGGTCCTCTTCGCGCTCCCATGGGAAGCCGATCATGAAGTAGAGCTTGACCTTCCTCCAACCGTGCCGCCTCAAAAGGGGAAGGCGGGAAGTGAGGAGGTCCACGTCGATGTTCTTGTTGAGCCTGTCGCGCAGGCCGGCCGTCGATGTCTCAAGGGCGAAGGTGAAGCCGCCCCTCGCGCCCTCCGCCAGCAGGTTTATCTCCTCTTCCGTGATGCTCCCTATCTTGAGCGAAGGGAGGGAGACGGAGACGTCCGCGTGTCTGCGCCTTATGTACTCGATGAGGGCGGGAAGCGCACTGTAGTCGCCCGTGCTCAAGGAGAGGAGGCTGATCTCCTCGTAGCCCGTAGACGCGAGGGCCTGCTCGATGATCTCCCCTATCGTGGCGGGCGTCCGCTCCCTGTACGGCCTGTACCCATAGCCCGCAACGCAGAACCTGCACCCGTTCCCGCAGCCCCTCGATATCTCGATATTGAGCCTGTTGTGGACGCTCCCGACGATGGGGATGGGCGGCCTGACGGGATGGTAAGAAGCGTTCAGGTCCTTTACATAGAGCCTTTTGACGGGCTTTTTGAAGAGCGGGGAGTAGACGCCGTCGAGGCGGGCGATTTCTTCGACCACGCGCTCCCTGGGCCGGCCTTTCAGCCCCCCGACCGTGCGGACGATCTCCGGGAGCACCCCTTCGGCCTCCCCCACCACGATGAGGTCGAAGAAACGCTCGAAAGGCGCAGGGTTGAGCATAAGGGGGCCTCCGCCTATGACGAGGGGGCCGGCCTTCCTTTCGTCCGCCCGGAGCGGTATGGACGATAGGGAGAGCATGTTGAGAACGTTTGTCACGTTTAGCTCATATGTAAGCGAAAATCCTACGATATCCATCCGCGAAAGGGGCGTCCGGGACTCAAGGGTGGAGAGGGAGGCGCCGCTGCCCCTCAGGTGCTCCTCCATGTCGCGCCACGGGGCGAAGCAGCGTTCGCACCAGACGCCGTCCATGTTGTTGAGCAGCTCGTAGAGGAGGAAAAAACCCAGGTAGGACATGCCGATCTCGTACATGTCGGGGTAGCAGAGGGCGAACCGCACATCGCCTTCGCGCGCGTCCTTCACGACCCTGTTCGGCTCTATGCCCAGATACCGCGCGGGCCGCGCAATACTTTTCGGAAAAACAAGCATACGAACCTTGGTGGACCTCTCTGCTCACTATTATACATGATCGGGATAAATTGGTGAAGCTTACGGTTTCAGGGGGCCGTGGGCTACTATCAGGGATTGAGTAAATCCAGAGGTCCTAAAGCTGCTGCCGGCACGGCCCTACTTCACAAAATGCCTGTCCGTTTGCGTCATCGCGGGGGTGAACATGATGAGCACCACCAGCGGCTCCTTGCCGTTATTGATCGCCCCGTGCACCTTGCCCATCGGATTAAAATGCACGCTTCCCGGCCCTATATCGACCCACTCACCGTTCACGAACAGCCTGCCCGTCCCCCTGATCACGTACTCGGTCTCGTCGTGGCTCTTGTGTACGTGCGGCGCTAAGCCTGCGCCCGGGAGCGTCGTTGTCAGGTAGACGCTCACCGTCGCGTCCTCCGCGATCTTTATCAACTGGGAGGTCGCCCCGGCTGGCATCGGGTTCTCCTTCAACAGCTTGTCCACATCGGTCAGCACCTGCGAGACGGTCGGCGCATCGGCCGCAAGGGCGGGCATCGCCGCCAGACACAGGAAGAGTGCGGCGACCGCGCAGCGAACCGCAATATCACGGCGTAACATGGCTTACCCCATTTAAGTGATGTCGCTCTATCGGTATACTCCGTATTCCTTTGTAAAATCAACCATCGCGTGTACCGTATCGGCCCTCCCCTCATCCATGGACGTCCCCGTGCACATGAGGTATCCCCCGCCCTTCCCCGCTACGTCGATAAGCTCTTTGCAACACGCTTTGATGTCTTGCGGGGTGCCGGTAAGCAACAGCCCTGAGGGCACGTTGCCGCCGATGCACAGCTTTTTCCCGACGGTATCCTTCGCCTTCTTCATGTCCGTACGGTCGAATACCCACATGCACGAAGCGTCGGGGAGCTCTTCCAGGTGTTGGAGCCTCGTGTTGTAAGACCCTTCGCAGAACAGGAAAGGCACGCACCCCTCTTCCGCCAGTCCGACGATGACCGCCTTCAGGGTGGGCCAGTAGAACTCCCTGAACTGCTTGTCGGACATGAACCCGTCGGCGCCCTTGTGGAGGGGAATAAATACGACGGGGCAGCCCTGCATGGTTGCGCCCCTGACGCCCTGGCTGATCGCAAGGGGAGTCAGTCTTTCCACGGCTTTTAGGACCATCTTGGGCTGGCGGTACAGGTCAAGCATTGCGGCCCTGGTGCCCCTCAACGTATCGCCAAGAATGTCGAACGGGGCTTTCGTGGCGCCCCCGAAACAACCGGGGTAACCCAGGCCCCTCGCCTGCATCTCAAAGCCTATCACCTTCTGTATCCATGCCATCGCCTCGTTTCCGGCGTCCAGCAAGGCTTTCAGCGCGGTCTGCACCGGCGGAATACCGAAAGGCACCATTTGCGCGCTGACGAGGACCACTTCCCACATATCGGTAAAGGGAGCGATCATCTTCAAGGGATCGAGTGCTCCATAGACGCGGGGCATCAAGGTCCTCAGCCAGAAATCCGTTGGGTCCTGGATAAGGGCTGGGTACTCATCGGCCAGCATGTACTCCCCTTCCACATACTGATAAACCGATTTCTCGGGTATCCCGTGGCCGGGCAGCTTGTATTGCTTATAGTCCAGAATATCGAAAACCTTCCCGCAGCCCACGAGCGCCGGCGTTACGTAATAATCGGGCGCGTAGTCCTGAAGAAAGCGTAATTGCGCTCCAAGCATTCTTTCCGGATCGTACATCGCTTCATATGGCGTCATGCCGTACAGGTGAGGCTGCATGAATGTTCCCATAGCCAGCACGGGCACCCTGTCCGGGACCTTTTTCATTTCCACGATGTCCTTAAATCGCCTCGCTGCTGACTTGTATTTGGCTTCGGCTTCGCCATTATGAAATTGGACGCCCGGTGCGGATATCCACGTTTCAAATCTGGCTTCCCGTTTTTCTGCCGGCGTCATCTCCGCCCACTGCTTTTCCATGGTCTCACCCCCCTATCCAGGATTTTGCCAGCTTGACGGCGTCCATTGCGTCCTTCCCGAAGGCGTCCGCCCCGGCAAAGCCTCGCACCTGTTCGTCAATCTGACCGCCGCCGACCATGATTTTCACTTTATCCCTCAGACCCGCATCCTTTATAGCCTGCACCGTCTGTTTCATCGAGTCGAAGGCAAGCGTCAGGAACCCGCTCAATCCCACGATACCTGCGCCCGTCTCCCGTATCTTTTCCACAAAGCTCTGCGCCGGAACGTCCACGCCGAGGTCATAGACCTCGAACCCGTTAACATCGAGCATAAAGGCTACTATATCCTTGCCGATATCGTGTATGTCGCCCGCGACCGTGCCAAAAACGACCTTGCCCAGCTTCTTCGCCGCAGGGCCTTTGGACAGCTTGGGCTTCGCCTCGGCAGTGATCGCCTTCAGTATCTCGCCCGAGTAGAGCAGATCGGGTATGAAATACTCGCTTGCGGCAAAGCGCTCGCCCACGACCTCCAGGCCGCGCCTGGCATCGTCCAGGATCTTAAGAGGGTCTTCACCGGCATTCAGCCTGTCCCGCACAATTTTGATCGCCTCTTCCTCTTTCAAATCAGCCAATGCGCTCACTAGGTCCGAAGCCATGTTTTTTTACCTCCTTCCAGTATGTTTGCGCGCTGAACTTCCGTTAACGATTCGACCCGTCCGGCGCCCGCAACTTCCTGTCTTCTCCCTTGAATGGCGTTCCTTTGTATATTATATATACAAATTGTCACGGAAATATATGTTTATATAGGGAAAGTTCTCCAAAAAAGCGATGTCTCCCGCCCCCTCCGCCTGACATTTTTGTCTGTCGAATCGCCGCCGGGCTCGACACTTTTGTATGCGTTTTCGGGGGCGTTTCGCGGACGCGATGCGCGTATCTATCGGTCCTTCCCCGGCTTTTTAGAACCGGCACGCATGTTGCTTCCCGTGAGTCGGCGGCTGAACAGGCTGCCATGCCGACTATGAAGGCAACAGCGCAGAAGGAGGGAATCGGATGAGAAATGTAGTACTGGCAATTCTTTTGATGACCGTGCTGCTCGCAGGCACGGCATCTGCGGCGGGCCTCTTCGGGCCGCCCGAACCTCTGGCGGACCCGGGCAAGTTCTCCCTCGACGCGGGCTACACGCTCGACAAGACCAGGATGACGCAGGGCGACGACCGGCTGGGGACGAGGTCGAACGACTATTACCTTCAGGGGAACTATTCGTTCCTTAAGGATTGGGAGGTGTACGGCAGGGCCGGCGCAGCCGATATGGTAGTCCACAGCACCGATACGCAGCAGCGCTTCGGGACCAGCCCGAACTTCTTCGGGTCTCTGGGCGTCAAGGGAGTGGCGTACCGCTGCGGCAATTTCGCCTTCGGGCCTTTCGTTGAGGGGTCCATGTACAGCAACTACAGCGGCATCGCCAGGAACCAGTGGGAATCGGACTTCGGCGTCTCCGCCCAGTACAAGATAAAGGACGTCATCGTTTACGGCGGGCCCTTCGGGTACTTCCGCCAGGCGGACAGCCAGCTCGGGCTCAACCCGCCGATATCGCAAGACGACATGAAAGAGCGGAGCAATATCGGCGGCTTCCTGGGCCTGCGGTTCCCCATCGTGCAGCAGACGCTCTTCCTTACGGCGGAGGCGCAGATGAGGGACAGGCCGGGAGTGGGCGCAGCTCTCAGCTACAAGTTTTAACGTTGTTGCCTTCATAGTCCATATGAATATGCGATCGGGCGCGAGGAGCGCCCGATCGCATCATGTCCGTGACGGGGCCTCGCCCCCCTTGCAATCCCGACCCTTGACCCCCTTGTAAGCCACGCGAAATCCCGGCCCAATCTGGAGCATCGCAAAAACGCGTGCTGACAGGCCACATCGTTGATAACGCCCGGCCGGTGTGTTATCTTAGGGCAACGGGGCGTGGCGCAGCATGGCTAGCGCGCTTGCCTTGGGAGCAAGAGGTCACCGGTTCAAATCCGGTCGCCCCGACCAGCATTCTTATCTTGCGCCCGTCTACCTTCCCCAAAGAACGAAGAACCGGCCCCTCGCCTTCCTTCCGGTATTCGGCCGCAAGCGGCGCACATTGCGGACCGGCCCGGCTGGGCGGACAGGCTTGTCGGTCCTGCCTGGCGATCCTCGACGCAAATGTCGAGACATCCGGCCTCCAGGCGCCCACCATCACAATTCGCATAATAATTACAGTCACTTATAGAAGCACAGGCGCGTGGCATTTTCTATGCACTAACAGGCATAGTCGATGGCAAAACCGGGCCAAAGGCCCGAAGGAGGTGCACAATGAAGTGCTTAAGAATGGCAGTGGTCGCAGGGATCATCATCGCAGCATCGGCGTCGGTGCTGCCCCTCGCGGCGTCGGCCGCGCCCGTCTCCGTAGGGGTGGCAATCGGCGTGCCCGCCCCCATGGTCGGCTACCCGCCGCCCGCATACTACGGACCGGGCTATTATCCCCCGCCTGCGTATGGGCCGGGCATCGTCGTCGGCCCCGGTTACGGCTGGTACGGCCGTGGGCGCCCGGGATACTACCGTCCGTACTACCACGGATATTATCGCGGCTATCACGGCCGCAGGTGGTAGCGGACGCCCGCGCCGAAAGGCGCGCTTGAGGGGACACCGGCAATTGGGTATACTGTCGGTCGGGCCGGGTCACACAAAAAGCGCGCCGGAACCGGACGCTGCCGACAATGAATAACCGCCGGTCCCAAAGAGGAGAGAGGATGATCGAGAGCTGCAAGAAGTTCCTGCCCGTCTTTATGGTGATCGCGATGGCGGCGGCAGCCGCGCCTGCCTGGGGCCAGGTGGCCCCTCCAATGGTAGTAGGCCGCGTCTCGCACGTAGAGAAGGACCTGCTTCGCTGGGTGCCCCAGGATAACGACTGGGCGGCAGTCGTGAAGGACGTGCCCTTCGCCGCCGGCGACGCCCTTTATTCGGGGGCCGACGCCAGGGCCGAGCTCATCGCCCCCAACGGGACGTGGGTGAGGGTCGGCGGCAGCACGCAAATCCAGTTTATAGCCCTGGAGCCGGACGCAGCCGAGGCAGACGTGGCGGGCGGCATGGCGCGCTTCTACGCCAGGGGGCCGAGCACGGTCATAAAGGCGGACAGCCCCTTCGGTTACGCAATCGCCAACCCCGGCACGGTCTTCGATCTCTACGTGGGCGAGAACTCAGTGGAAATCATCCCCGTGAGAGGGACGGTCAGCTTCGTCCACGCCGCAACGAACGCCAGGTATGACATCTCCGCGGGATCGCCCTCCATCCTGGCCGACGCGAGCCAGGTGGCATACGGCAGCGGCGGCGTAGACCCGGATTGGGGCGCGTGGAACACAGGCAGGGACAATCTATGGGCGACAAGGATGGTGCAGGGGCAGTCCATGGGGTTCCTCCCCCCTGCCCTCTACGATGACGCCTATGTCCTCGACCAGAACGGCCGGTGGGAGCTCGTCCGGTACGACGGGGCCGACCGCTGGTTCTGGAGACCCACCGCAGCGCCCGGATGGGCGCCCTTCACGATGGGGCGATGGACCGAGTGGTACGGAGACCAGACGTGGATACCCGCGGAGCCTTTCGGCTACGTCACGCACCACTACGGCAACTGGGTCTTCGTGCGCGGCGCGTGGTACTGGGCGCCTCCCGTGGCGGCCCCCATACCAGGCCGTCCCCTCCTGGCGGTCGGCTTCGGCTGGTATCCCGGAAGGGTCTCATGGATATCCGGCGGACCTTACGTCGGGTGGGTGCCCCTCGCCCCGCACGAGCCTTTCTACTGCCGCCACGCGTGGGGAGGGCCGGGGCTGACGGTAGTGACGGACCTGTCGATAGGCGGGGTGAGCATCAGCATAGGCCACCTTGCTTACGCCAACCTCGCAGTCCTCGTCCCCCAGCACAATTTCTATAACGTCTCCAGCTACAGGGGCGTGCGCGTGACGAACATCAACGTCACGACGATCGTCAACAACTACCACGCGGCGCCGGTAGTCACGGACAGGGTGATCGCGAACTACGGGACCATCAGGGAGCGGCACAACTTCACGAACGTAGTCGTCCATGAAAAACCGCACGCGAGCGTCGTCGCCCGCATCGAGCACAACCGGGAGGTCGTCTCCGGGGGCGCAAGGCCGAGCGCCGCCGTGCTGGAGCGACAGGCGAGGACGATAAGGGAGGTGAAGCCCGCCCCGGCCGCGCGCGTGGCGCAGCCGAAGATGACGAGTTACATCGTGCCTGCGGCGCAGGTGAACCGGCCCAAATCGGAGGTCTCCTTCCAGCAGAAGGAAATCAGGGGACCGGCACGGCCCGAGCAGGGACACCCGACGCCGCCTGTGCAGGCCCAGGGACCGGCGCGGCCCGAGCAGACGCGCCCCGATGCGTCGCGCCCGGTCCAGCGACCCGTGCCTGCCCAGGCGGGACCCGCGCAGCCGCAGGGTCCACGCCCGGCCGCACCAGGCCAGGCCCAATCACAGCCCCAGGCGGCCCAGCCGCACGGACAGCCGCCGCAGGCGGTGCAGCGCCCGCCGCAGCCCGCACCTATCCGGCCTATCCAGGCGACGCAGCAGCAGGCCAAGCCGCCTCAGCAACAGCCACAACAGCAGAAAAGGCCGCCCGAGCCGAAACAAGCGCCCGGGCAGAAAAAACCTCAAGGGGAACAAAAGGAGCAGGAAAAACCGCGCTAACAGCGCGTAAAAAGAGGGGGGCGGAAAGGCGAAAAAAGGCTAGACCTGCCTGCCTTCCGCCTCCGACAGCGCAGCTCTCGCAGCAGACAGCTTCCTGTAATACTTTTTGATCTTTTCCACGTTGCCGGACGCCACGGCCTTGGTAAGGTCGCCTTCGGCCTCCGCTACGTCGAGGAGCAGGTAGTAGTCGAGGGACTCCTTCATGTGCGCGAGGACGATCATGCCGGTTATAATCGGGTGGTTGTTGGTCACGTTTGCGTCTTTGAACCGCGTCCCGTGCTCCAGCTCGACACCGAGGCCGACCCTGAACTGTTCCGGGTCGATGGGCATCTTTCCCGTGTTGACCTCGGCAAGGATGCGCGCCGCTTCATCGGGTGTGGCCTCCGGCCTTTTGAGGGCCGTCCAGTCCCTGATGCCCAGCTCTTTGCATACCCTCCGCACTTCTTCGGTGGTTATATAATCGGGAAGCTTCATCGGTCCCTCCTTTTCTTTTTCCTTTCCGGCCGCGCCGCGTGCCCTTTCGGACGGGGTAAGGGCCGCCGAAGACTCCGGCGCGAGGGCGCCGGGCGGCTATATGACCGCAAGGGAGCTATTGAATCTTCTTGACCTGCACGTCATCGGCCACGCTCAGGACGTCAGGCGTGCTCCTGGCGATGGCGAGGACCTTCTCCTTT
>Ga0326727_10015820_pt1 | contig 16085 bp, 13 predicted proteins | sample MB2enrmetagenome_FD_207643 | JGI IMG/M metagenome (GOLD analysis project Ga0326727, IMG submission 207643) | Lab enriched peat soil microbial communities from McLean, Ithaca, NY, United States - MB29MY | ecosystem: Environmental > Terrestrial > Soil > Wetlands > Peat | place: USA: New York...
GTTTCCTGAAGGACAACGGCGAAGCCGCTCTCCGCGTTGCACAACAACTTGGCGAAACTTACCACGCGGCCATTGCCGAGATGCGTACCATCGGCCTCTCCCATTCCGCTGGAGAAAAGCTGGCGCGTTTCCTCCTGGAATGGGCGGCAAATTATCCGGAAGAAAAAGGGCAGATTCGCCTGAAACTGACGCTGACCCATGAAGAGATCGCGCAGATGATTGGTTCTTCCCGGGAGACTGTGACCCGCCTGCTGGCCGATTTTCGAAGGAAACAACTCCTCCAGGTGATGGGCTCGACCCTGATCATCAAGAACAAGGCCGCCCTGGAGAGTATCGTCACCGGTTAATCCAAACACTCCCTGACGACACCACCTGATGTCGCTTGGAGCGCGCAGCGATTTCGCACTCTGAGGCGACCGGGCACCTACTGTTTATTGTCCGCCAGCGCTGTTTCAATTGCCGAAGTTACTTGCGCAGAATCCAAGGCGGCAATCCAGCGGCTTCTCTCACCGCTGCAAATCAGTGCAGTTCAAAAATACTCAGGCTCCGCGCGGGCAGTTGCAGGCGAAGTTCCCGGCCGGAAAGCTCCGCCTGAGCATCGCCAAGCAGCAAGGAAATGTCCGAAGCCTCCTGCGCCGGCGTATCACGCAAGGAAATCTTCAATTCGCGGTTGGTTGTTCCGCTGTGAAAGGCGACCACGAGTTTTTCTTCCTCGGTTTCCCGCACGAAAACATAGGACGAATCATCCGAAGCCAAATGCCAGAGTTTTCCGCTGCGCAAGGCTGCATGCTCGCGCCGCACTCGGAGCAGGCTCTGCACGTATCCAAAAAGTTCCCTCTGATCGCGCGTCCGCCCTTCGCGCGTGAATGCGTTTGGCGCATCCCCCGGCCAGCCGCCGGGGAAATCGCGGCGATTATCCGGGTCACCGCCCCCCGGCAATCCGATTTCGTCGCCGTAGTAGAGTTCCGGAATTCCCCGCAGTGTGAGCGTCAATCCAAAAGCCAGTCTTAGCTTCGAGGGCGTGGCGCCGCCTTCTCCGGCAAAGCGAGTGACCTCGTGATTCCCGAAAAAGGGCACTAGGTATTCCGGGTGAGGATACAGCGAGTCCTGCCGCAGAATGTTCGCGATGCATCCCGCAGGGGCGCCACGCAATAGCACTTCGCGGAGCGCGAAGTACATCGGAAAATCGCATACGGTCGTGAATTCCGTATCGATACCGTCCCAGCCTTTGCGCCCGCCTGCAAAGAAGGACGTCACCTCAGGATCGCGATGAAAGACCTCACCCATCGTCGAAAGTCGCGGGTAAATCCGCCGCAGGCCCTGATGCCACTCCTCCCAGAATCTGCGGGAAACATAAGGGACAGTATCAACCCGGTAGCCGTCCAGCCCGGAACTCTCCGCCCACCAGATGCTGTTCTGCAAGAGATATTGCTCCACCAGGGGATTTTCCGTGTTCAAGTCGGGCAACACTCCCAAGAACCAGCCCTCTGTCAAATTGTTCCGAAACTGCGGCGGCGCATGAGGATCCTCCAGCGACTCCAGTAAGTCGGTAGCGGGTTCCCTTTTTTCACGCCCACCATAGAAGCTTTCCTTGAGCGGCGAAAATGAATTCAGATGCTGCTCTGGCGTTCCGTGGAACCAATCTGGAGTTGGCGAATCACTGAGCCAGGGGTGCGACACACCCACACGGTAGGGGACAGCATCGAAGAACACTTTCATGTGTTCTTTATGCGCGGCCTGCACAAGCTCTTGATATTCCTGCAACGTTCCGAGGTGCGGATCAACCGCATACATATCGACCGCGCCATAATCTTGAGAATCCTCGGGCGCCCCATTCTTCAGAATCGGTGTGAGCTCCAGTGCCGTCACGCCAAGCTCCTTGAGGTACCCCAGGTGATCGCGAATCCCACGCAAATCGCCGCCGTGATACGCCCGCGGTTTGGAGCGATCATGCAAGCCCGGAAACTCTGCCGGCTCGTCATTAGTGGGATCTCCGTTTGCAAAGCGGTCCGGCACAATCAGGTAAAGGACGTCGTCGAGCGAAAGGCCCTGATTCCTTCCCAGAATTTGCTTCCGCGCCGCGATGGGTAGCTCGAATGTGGTTTCACCCTTGGGGGTAGTAATCCGGCATACCGCTGTCCCGGATTTCAAGCCCGCGCCGAATTTTAGCCACACAAATAGGTAATCACCGTCCGCGGCTGACTGCGTCTGGCTCACGATGACTTCCGGAAGGTTGCAACGGACGTGCGTCGCTTCGAGGTGTTTGCCCGAAAGCAAGAGCATTACATCAGAAGTTAGCCCGACCCACCAGTTTGGCGGCTCGATCTTCTTTACGGACGGTGCATTGGGATTGTTGGCTTGTTGCGCAGCGGCAGGAGGGCTGCTCAATACCAAAACTACGAGGACAAGTAAGCAGATCCCAAAACGTGGGGAACGCTGTCGGCGCACGCAAGATGGTCTGGTTCGCATTGGAATCCCATGCGAGCTTATCAGAAACGCCTCCCTCGATTGCAGGCCGGAATGGTTCTATTCGCGGAACACTAACTTGCCGAACGCCCCCGGAACGTGGAAGTTCGGTTCTTGTGAATGGGTAGGACTCCACGCTGAATAAAATCTCGGCTCGGTTTCGCCCTCGACGCGGAAAAAATTCACCCGCCAGCTCTGCTTCGCATCAAAGGTCGGCGTCAGGCTCCGCATCGGAATAGCCAGTTCGGCCGTCCATGTTTTTGCCGGTGCATCCTGCACGACGCGGCGCCGCAGTTTGCTCCGCAGCTCCTCTTTTCCGCCGCTGGCGATGTTCAGATCAATCCACTGGCCATTCGGGCTCACTTCAAATTCCTTGTATTTCCACGGGTCGCTGGAATCCGGCTGCAGGAAGACCTCCGCGACATCGCGATTCCACAGCTCGTCGCGCCACCCATCTTCGCGCGCGTCGGGAAATACTGTAATGTTTCGATACTTCGCCTGAAACCGCACGAACAAAGTATCCGGCGTCCAAAGCAGTCGCACTTCGGTCGACCTCGCCGGGTCGGCGTTTTCGCCTTTCCAGTCGCGCTCAAAGTGCAGCGGAGAACTCTTCACCCAGGCATTGCTGTCAGGAAATCCTTCTGTATCCGGTTGGCCCGTAAACCGTGAGGCAAATGCCGTGGGCAGCTCGCTCATGCTTCTGGATACGGGAGGATTCATCCTTTAGACAGTGTAATTCAGCGCCGCCGCAAAGCTCACCTACAAAAAATAGGGAAGGAACAAAAAAGCAGCACCCCGCTCAAACTTCCAGGTCACTCCAATAAAGAGCGCGATCAGCAACCACAAACAAAAGCGGAGAGGATGGCCTTTGTTCCCACTGGCCGGATTACCAGCAGACTCATTGCGCACTCCCTCTCGAACGCAACCTGCTCCGCCCTGCACCGCGTGCTAGCATCGGATTTGGCCCCCGGTTCCGGGGCGCCCCGGAAGGAGAACCCTATTGTGGAACGCCGCCACAGCGTAGAAGTTCGTACACAACCCAAACGTCGCGAGCCCCAGGAATTTGAGTATGTCCAGCTTCGCCTCGATTCCGGCGTGGCCCGGCTGACCCTGAATCGCCCGGAGCACAATCTCCTGAATGAAGACATGCTTCGCGAGTTGGTGGATGGCATCGCGTTTGTCGCTAGCCACGAAGAGGTCAAACTCATCGTCCTCGACTCCGCTTGCAAAGTCTTCTGCGGCGGCATTGATGTAGGCGAATACACTTCGGAGCGCGTCTTCCAGATGCTTGACGCGTTTCACTCCGTCTTTGCGGGAATCCTCGAGACCTCCAAGCCGGTTCTCTGCGTGGTGAACGGCCCGGCGATCGGCGGCGGTGCGGAGCTGGCGGCTTTCGGTGACCTCGTTGTCGCCACGCCCAAAGCTCGTTTCGCCCAGCCGGAAATTACCATCGGCGTTTTTCCTCCGCTGGCCTCTACGATTCTCCCGTTTCTCGTCGGCCCTAAAATAGCTCTCGAACTCGTGCTCCTCGGCGATCCGGTCACGGCGGAGCGTGCCCTGGAGTTGGGCCTGATCAACCGGCTCGTTCCCGAATCAAAGCTCGAAGCTACGGTGAATGACCTGATCGAGCATATAACCAGCCACTCGGGTCCCGTTCTCACCATGGCCAAACGCGCCATTCTCAGCGGCATGGGGCTCTCGCTGCGCGACGGCCTAAAACAGTCCATGGATATTTTCCTGAACGAACTGTACCGCCTGGAAGATTCCCAGGAGGGCCTGCGCGCGCTGGTCGAAAAACGCAAGCCCAACTGGAAAAACCGCTGATCTGCGCACAAGAAAGCTCCGCCATTTCATTGACACTCCCCGTCTCGCGCCGTAAACTGTTTTCACAACTTGCAGGCTCGGGAAGTGGGGAAGCGCCGTGCAAATCGGCCGTGGTCCCGCCACTGTGATCGGCAGCAATGCCGTTAGCCAGGCTACCCTCCCAAGCTGAAGAGGTTGCGTGTTCTTCGCGAGAGAGAGCACCGGCGCTCCAGCCCCAATTCTCGTGGGGCTTTTTTATTGTCTGCTCTCGCGGGACTCTCGTCAGGGGAGATTCGTGCCACGCGTCAACTCCATCTTCACGTCACGTCCAGCGGCCCTCTTGCTCGCTTTTTTCTTGCTCGGCGCTCTCGATGTTTCCGCACAGGCCACTTCTCCTGGATCGCCTTCGCAACCTGCCACGCGCGAAGTTGTGGATGAGATGGGGCGGACCGTGCGCATTCCCATTTCTCCCTCGCGCATCGTTTCGCTCGCCCCGAGCCTTACGGAAACGATTTACGCCCTCGGCTTGCAGGATCGCCTCGTGGGTGACACCGACTTTTGCGATTATCCCCTCGAGGCCCAGAAGAAACCGAAAGTCGGTGGAATTATCAATCCCAATCTCGAGGAAATTGCCTCGCTCCATCCGGACCTGGTCTTGGCCACAAAGAGCATCAACCGCCTCGACACCGTTCGTGCCCTGGATACCCTCGGCATACCCAGCTACGCCACCACCGATCCCCATTCAGTCGCGGAGATTATTTCTTCCACTCAAAAGCTGGCCGATGTTCTGGGTGCCTCAGAAGCGGGCAAGTCCCTCGGCGAAGAACTCCAGAGCCGGCTCTCCGCTCTCCAGGCAAAGCTCGCTGCCGTTCCGCCGCGGCGTGTCCTCTTCATTGTTTGGACTGAACCGCTCATCTCCACTGGCCAGCATACCTTTATCGCCGACGTACTCCGCAAAGCCGGCGCAGCCTCCATCGTCGAATCGTCGCAAGATTGGCCGCAGATGAATCTCGAAGAGGTCGTGCGTCTTCAGCCGGATTATCTAGTCTTCGCTTCCTCGCACTCCGAAGCCGCCGCGCGCGATTTCGACGCTCTCGCCGCTCGCCCCGGATGGCGCATCCTCGATGCCGTTCGCAACCGCCGCTTCGCCGTAATCAGCGATGCCGTCAATCGCCCTGCGCCGCGTATCGTTTCCGCCATCGAGGAACTCGCCCGGCAATTGCATCCGGAAGCGTTCCAGGTTTCCCCAGTTCCGGACAAAGAGCCGGCGCCCGCGAACCCAGTGCCATCTTCGCCTTCCGGGCCGGCGCTCTTCTCATACACGCACACTACCTGCAGTGCTTCTTCGGAGTCCTCATGCGCCCACTAACACTCGGACGTCTTCTGTTCCGCTGCGGCATCCTCGCAGCTCTTCTGTTCGTTGTCGTCGTCGTTGCCCTCAAAATGGGTGCCGTTCAAGTTTCTCTCTACGGCTTGGGACGCGACCTCATTAGCGTGCTTCTTGGCCAAAGCAGCGCCATTTCCACCGACTACGGCATGATCGTCGTGGACATCCGCCTGCCGCGCATCCTGCTAGGCATCGTCGTCGGAGCTTCCCTTTCGGTGGCGGGCGCCAGCTTTCAAGCCCTCTTGCGCAATCCCCTTGCGGATCCGTATGTCCTGGGAGTCTCTTCCGGTGCCGCCGTCGGCGCGATCGTGGCCCTCATCATCGAGAACCATCTGGCGTTGTCGCCGGAAATCGCCGGGCTCATTACTCCCTTCGGAGCTTTCCTCGGCGCGGCCCTCACCATTGCCGCCGTCTATTTCCTCGGCCGCCGCGATGGTCATATCGACAGCAGCACTTTGCTTCTCGGCGGCATCATCACTGCCTCCTTTCTTTCCGCCATCATCATGTTCCTCATGAACACGCTCGCCGGCAGCAATCTTCGCGGCACAGTCTTCTGGCTGATGGGTGATCTCTCCACGCCGCAGCCCCGCAGCCTCCTCTACCTTTTATCTTTTGGTTTTCTGGCCGCCGCCGGGGCCATTTACACCACCGCTTCCGATCTCAATCTCCTCCTCGCCGGAGAAAAGGAAGCCATGCATCTCGGCGTGGACGTTCCCCGTGTGCGCATTGTCGTGTATCTTGCCGCATCCATACTCACCGGCCTTGCCGTATCGGTCAGCGGCGCCATCGGCTACGTCGGCCTGCTCGTGCCCCACGTCATGCGCCTGATTTTTGGCGCCGACCACCGCATGCTTCTCCCTGCCTCCGCGCTTGGCGGGGCCATCGCCATCGTCATCGCCGATACGCTCGCGCGCACCATTGTTGCCCCTTCCGAACTCCCCGTCGGCGCGATGACTGCCATGGCAGGTGCGCCGCTGTTCATCTATTTGCTTCGCAGGAGGCTCACATGAGCAGCGCCCTTCACACGCCCTTGCCTTCCTCGGAGCAACCGCGCTCCGCCTCGGACGTGCGCCTCAGCGTCGAGCAGGTCAGCTACGCTTACGCACCCAACCCCTCGCAAGCGCCGCTCTTCACTCTCGAAGCCCTCAGCTTCCACGCCAAGCCCGGCGAACTCGTGGCCATCCTTGGACCTAACGCCAGCGGGAAATCCACTCTGCTCAAGCTGATTTCGGGCGCGCTGGAGCCTCTTTCCGGCCGCATCTTCCTCAATGGTTTCGTCACCCATTCACTTACGCCAAGGACGCGCGCCCAGCGCATTGCCCTGGTGCAGCAGGAAAGCCGCCTCCTTTTCCCCTCGCGCGCGTGGGAATTTGTGCTCCAGGGGCGCCATCCCTACGGCTCGGGCCTGCGCTTTGAGACCCAAGACGACGTGATCATCGCCACCAATGCACTCACCCAGGTGGGTGCGAACCATCTCAGCGACCGTTGGATGGACAAAATCTCCGGCGGCGAAAAGCAGCGCGTGATTCTCGCTCGCGCCCTCGCTCAGCAGCCGCTTCTTCTGCTGCTGGATGAACCCACGCTGCACCTGGACATTGGCGCGCAGGTGGATCTGCTCCACAATCTCCGCCGCTTGGCCGCGGAAAACCGTTACACCGTCGTGGTCGTCACTCACGAATTGAATCTCGCCGGGGAATACGCCGATCAAGTCGTCTTGCTGCAAAAAGGGAAGTGCCTCCGCGTGGGCCCGCCCGCCAGCGTGTTCCAGCGCGAGTTGCTCGAGCAGGTTTTTCAGGCGCCGCTTTCCGTGGAGATGACTTCCTCCGGCCGGCCGCGCGTCACACTTTTTTCCAACACTTAGCTTCATCCCGCGTCCACCTCAACCCGGCTACGTGCTGCCGAAACTCCTAACCCACAGCGGGCTCCGCCCCTCCACAATCACCGCGGACTTCGTGCTCGGGAAGACGGTGTAATGCCGTCGCCGCCGCGCGACTGTAAGGCGGGTATTTCGCTCGTTGGCCACTGCAGCCCATCTCGCTGCGGGAAGGCCGCGAGCGCGCCAGATGCGAACTCTGAATTTTCGCGATTCGGAGCTTCCTCCACCGGGCGTGACTCCCCGCCAAGCCAGGAGACCGGCGGAGTCTGCAGCCTGCGCAGTTTTTCATGCGCCGGCCAACCTTTACACTCCCGCGCGTGAGGGAGCGGAGGAACTCATGAAAAAACTACGTCTTTCCGCCAGCATCCTCGCCTTACTCTTTTTTGTCTCGGCAATTTCCGCTTTTTCGCAATCCCAACTCCCCGATGCTCATGTCAGCGGCACGCTCACCGATCCTTCCGGCGCCGGTATAGGCGGCGCCCAGGTCACTGCTCAATTGGCAGGCGCTGCTAGCTCGCAGCTCTGGTCCGCCACTTCTACCACCGAAGGTGCATATCATCTTTCGCTTCCTCCGGGCCATTACGTCATTCATTTCTCCCGTGACCCGTTCGCCCCTCGTGAGTTCACTTGGGATCTCTCTCCCGGCGATTCGCGCACCCTCGATCTGCGTTTGGAACTGGAACGCCTCTCCTCCAGCGTCGTTGTCACTGCCGAAGCCGAGCCTGTTCTGCGTCCGCAATCCACTGCGCCCACCGATGTGATCACCCGCGAAGTCATCGACCAGCGCCAGGCCGTTTCAATCCCCGATCTCTTGCAATTTTCCCCGGGTGTCACCTTCGCCCGCACCGGCGCCAATGGCGGAACCGCTTCACTGTTCCTGGATGGCGGAAATTCCAATTTCACCAAGGTATTGGTTGATGGGGCGCCCATCAATCCTCCTGGTGGCGCTGTCGATTTTTCTATCCTGAATCTGGATAACGTGGACAAGGTCGAGATTGTGCGCGGCGCGGAATCCGCGCTTTACGGCACAGACGCGGTTTCCGGTGTGGTCCAGATCTTCTCCCATCGCGGCACCACGCGCATCCCCTCCGTCACTCTCTTCGGGGAAGGAGGCAGTTACGCCAATGGCCGCGGCGGTGGCCAAATCAGCGGCCTGCTGGGCGCTTTTGATTATTCGGGAGCTGCGTCCTACCTTGAGACCGACGGCCAGGGTCCCAATGATGATTTCCTGAACCGCGCCTTAACGGGAAATTTTGGTTACGCCTTCAGCGACACGAATCATCTTCGCCTGACTCTTCGCAACAACACGAGTGATGCAGGCATTCCCGGCCAAACCCTGTACGAACCGCCTAGTCTCCACCAGCAATACGACCAGAAGTTGTTCAGCGCCAGCGCGCAGTGGGATTTCGTCTCGGGTGATCACTGGCACTACCAGCTCTCAGGTTCCGAATCCTACATCCATCAACACAGCTTCAATCCGGAACAGAGCTTTTATATCAGCGGCTCCGATTCTTCTTGCCCTCAAACCAATCCGGACGCCGTTCCAACTACGCAGTTCTGTGATTACACCTACGACGACATCTTTAACTACAACCGCGCAGGTTTGTCAGCCCAGACAACCTATATCCTCCGGGATTTCGCGGCCACCGCGGGCTACCAATATGAAGTCGAAAACGGCTCCATCTCTTATCTCGAGCAACCCCACATTCGCCGCAACAATCAGGGCGGCTTTCTCGACTTCCGCTATCTCCCTCATCCGCGTATTTCTCTCGACCTTGGCGTCCGCGCGGAAGACAACGGCAACTTTGGCACTCGCGTCGTGCCCCGCGCCGGGGCTTCCTTGGCGCTTCGTTATGGCAAGGGTTTTTGGGGCGACACACGGTACCGCGCATTTTATGGCGAGGGAATTAAGGAGCCTCGTTTCGATCAGAGTTATGGCACGGACCCGTGCGATCCCGGCAACCTTTCCCTCAAACCTGAGGCCAGTAAGAATTGGACCACCGGTATTGAGCAGAAGCTTGCCAACGACCGCATCAAGGTCTCTGCTGACTATTTCTCGAACCGCTTCTACGACATCGTCAGTTTCACGTACTGCTATCCGGGAGGGCCGTGTCCCATCACACCTCCGTCTGGTTGCCCTTCTGGTTTTGGCACCTTCTTCAATACCGATTTGGCCCGCGCCCGCGGCACGAACATCGCCGTCGAGGCACGCGCCACAAAATGGCTCTTTGTCACCGGCAATTACACCTACGACGACAGCCTGATTATTAAGTCCCCGAACGCCTACGATCCTAGCCTTATTCCCGGCAATCGATTGGCTCGGCGTCCGCCCAATTCCGGTTCCATCACCTTTACCGGCACCTTCCGCCGCTTCAACGCTACCCTCGCCGGATACTTTACCGGGCAGCGCACGGACAGCGATTTCCTCGGCCTCGGCTATACGCGCAATCCTGGCTACGCCCGGTTTGATTTCTCCACCAGTTACAGCCTCGCTCGCGGTTTCTCTGTGTACGCCCGCGCCACCAACCTCTTCAACAAGCAATATCAGGACGCCCTCGGCTATCCCGCGTTGGGCCGCGATTACCGCCTCGGCCTGCGCTACCAGTTCGCCGGCCATAACTGACAGCAGGGGCGCATCTCCACGCGCCCCTCTGCTATACTTTTCCTTTCACCATGACGAAATTCGCCACCGAATCCGCCATGTCTCCCGAGCTCCTCGCCAAGTACGAGGCCGTCATCGGCCTGGAGGTCCATGCCCAACTCCTCACCAAGACAAAAATCTTCTGCGGCTGCTCCACGCGTTTTGGCGATCAACCCAATTCCAATACGTGTCCTGTCTGCCTCGGACTTCCTGGCTCGCTGCCTGTCCTCAACAGGCGCGTCGTCGAAATGGGCATCCGCGCGGCCCTGGCGCTCAATTGCACCGTCCACGAGCATTCCCGCTTCGCCCGCAAAAACTACTTTTACCCCGACCTGCCCAAGGGCTACCAAATCTCCCAGTACGAACTCCCCCTCGCTTCCGGCGGCTGGCTGGAAATCGAACACGGCGGCAAGACGAAACGCATCGGCATCACGCGCCTCCATCTCGAAGAAGATGCGGGTAAGTCCCTCCACGAAAGCTTGGCACAATCCGCCGACAAAACCTATGTGGACCTCAATCGCTGCGGTACCCCCCTCGGCGAGATTGTTTCCGAGCCGGACATGCGCTCCCCCGACGAGGCCTACGCTTACCTCACCGCGCTTCGCCAAATCCTCCTCTACACCGGCGTGAGCGACTGCAACATGGAAGAAGGCTCGCTCCGCTGTGACGCCAATGTGAGTGTGCGCCTGCGCGGTGCCAAGGAATTCGGCACCAAGGTCGAGGTCAAGAATCTCAACTCCTTCCGCTACCTCGCTAAAGCGCTCGAATACGAAATCGAACGCCACATCAGCGTCCTCGAATACGGCGGCAGCATTTCTCAGGAAACCCGCCTCTGGAATCAGCACGAAGGCCGCACGGATTCCATGCGCTCCAAGGAAAAGGCCCACGATTACCGCTATTTTCCGGAGCCGGACCTGCTTCCTGTCCACGTCAGCTCAGCCTGGCGCGACGAAGTCCTCGCCACGGTTCCCGAGCTTCCCTTCGCCAAGCGCGCCCGCTTCGTCTCTTCCTTCGGCATCACCGCCTACGACGCCGAAGTTCTCACCGACACGCAACCCCTCGCCGCCTACTTTGAAGCTGTGGTGAAAGCTGGCGCTCCTGGAAAAGCGGCCGCCAACTGGATGCAGACCGAACTTCTCCGCCGCTTGCACGATTCCGCCAAGGAAATTGCCGCAAGCCCTGTCGCCCCCGCCGCTCTTGCTGAACTCGTTTCCCTGGTCGAATCTGCGACAATCACTGCTGCGGTAGGGAAGAAAGTCTTCGCCACGATGTTTGAATCCGGCCGCTCTGCGGCGCAGATTGTCTCTGCGGAAGGGCTGGGCGCTCAGGTCAGCGATGCGTCTATCGAAGAAGCAGCCCGCGACATCATCGCCAAGAATCCCGACAACGTCGCCAAATTCAAATCCGGCAACGAAGGCGTCTTCAAATTCTTCGTGGGCCAAGTCATGCGCCTCACCAAAGGCCAGGCCAATCCGCAAACCGTAAACGACATCCTCCGCAAGCTCCTCTCCTGATTCCCTGTGGCACAGTCAATCCTGACTGTGCTCTCGGGTTGGCCGTTTTCTTTGGTTTGCAGTTCTCTTAGGTTTGCCGCTGTAGCTCAGGCCTTCAGGCCTGAGGCCTTTTCTTGGGGTTCTCTTCTCTGTGAACTCTGTGTTCTTTCCTCCGTGCCCTCTGTGTGAAACGTCCCTCTTCTCTTCTGCTCACCCAGTGGAGGAAGACGCTTTTTCTGTACCCCGCTTTCCTCCATAATCCTTCAAGGAGAAAATCCCATGCTCAAAATTGGCGACAATGCCCCTGACTTCACCCTGACTTCCGACGAAGGCAAGCAAGTCTCCCTCAAGGATTTCAAAGGCAAGCGCGTCCTGCTCTACTTCTACCCCAAAGCCAGCACGCCCGGCTGCACCATCGAAGCCTGCGAGTTTCGCGACCTCAAACCCAAATTCGATAAGGAAGGTGTTGTCGTCCTCGGCGTCAGCGCCGACCCGGAAAAATCCCTGAAGAATTTCAAGGCCAAGCAGAAACTCAATTTCCCCCTGCTCGGCGATCCCACGCACAAAATGATTGAATCCTACGGCGTCTGGCGCTTGAAGAAATTCATGGGCCGCTCGTTCAAGGGTATCGTCCGCAGCACCTTCTTGATTGGCCCCACCGGCAAGATCGAGCAAATCTGGGACGAAGTGAAAGCCAAAGGCCACGCCGCCGAAACTCTCTCCCACCTCGCCAAAACCTAAACCTTCTTGGGTATAGCCCTGTAGCTCAGGCCTTCAGACCTGAGGCCTTTTCTTGGGTTGCTCTTCTCTGTGACCCCTGTGTTCTTCCCTCTGTGATCTCTGTGTTAAATATCCCCCGTCTTCTTTTTGCTTTCTCACAACTCCGTCCGCAATTCCTCTCCCTCCGGCTCAATCAACAAATTATCAATCAACCGCGTCTTCCCTATAAAAGCGGCCACCACCGCATAACTCCGCCGCCCCACGCGCACCACCGGCTCAAACGTCTCCGCATCCACAATCTCCGCATAGTCCACCCTGGCGCGCGGCTCGCCCGCCAGCACCTTATGCATGGCCTGCTGCAATTGCAGCGCATCGCGCACGCCCGAACCCACTTCGTGTGCGGCCGCCCGCAGCGCGCGAGACAGCACCGTTGCCGCCTTCCTCTCTTCCGCATTCAAATACAAATTCCGCGAGGACATCGCCAGCCCGTCCACCTCGCGCACGATCGCGCAGAGCACGATTTCCGTGTCCACATTCAAATCCCGCACCATTTGCTGCACCATGCGGGCCTGCTGCGCATCCTTGCGCCCGAAATACGCAAAGTGCGGCTGCACAATCTCCAGCAGCTTCAACACAACGGTGGTCACGCCACGAAAATGGCCCGGACGCGACTTGCCCTCCAGCCGCTCGCTCAACCCTTCCACTTGCACATAAGTCGAAAATCCCGGCGGGTATATCTCTGCCACATCGGGCAGGAACAACCCGTCGATCTTCGCGGCGTGCAGCTTGGCCGTGTCCGCCTCAATCGGCCGCGGGTATTTGGACAAGTCTTCCTTCGGCCCAAACTGTTTCGGATTCAAAAATATGGACGCGTACACCGGCGAGCACTCCTTCTTTGCCCGCTCCACCAGCGCCATGTGTCCTGCGTGCAGCGCCCCCATCGTCGGCACGAACCCGATTACGCGCTGTTCCAGGCGCGCCTCCTTTGCTTTTTCCTTCATCCAGGCAATGGTGCGAATCGTTTCCATTCACCGCTCCCCAAAAAAGAAGGGCGCAGAATCTCTGCGCCCCGCCGCTTTTTCAAACGTTACCTTCCACAGGATGCTTCACCGCGCGATCGGGATCGTCTTCCGCCCCTTGACGCTCGCCGGAGCATGATACGACTCCGCATCCGAGGGGAAGCTCCCGTTCTGTACGTCCGCGCAATACTCTTTGACGGCCTCTAAAATTGCTCCACCCACGTTGGCATACTGCCGCGCAAATTTTGGCGGTTCCCGGAACGTCAGTCCCAGCATGTCGTGTAGCACCAGGATCTGCCCATCGCAATCCGGCCCCGCGCCAATTCCGATCGTGGGAATGCGCACACTTCGCGTGATCTCCGCCGCCAGCTCCCGCGGCAAAGCCTCCAGCACAATCGCGAACGCCCCCGCAGCCTCCACCGCCCGCGCATCGCGCAAAATCTGCTCCGCCGCTTCCTGCGTTTTCCCCTGCACGCGATAGCCTCCCAGGGCGTTCACTGATTGCGGCGTCAGCCCAACGTGGCCCATCACGGGAATCTCGGCCTCCGTCAGCCGCGCGATCAGCTCCAGCCGCCGTTCGCCGCCCTCGATCTTGACAGCCTCCGCCCCCGCTTCCTTCACGAACCGCATGGCGTTCCGCAGCGCCTCATTCGAGTCGCCGTGGTACGAACCATACGGCATGTCCGCCACCATCAGCGCCCGCTGCACGCCTCGCCGCACCGCCTTCGTGTGATGCAGCGCCTCCTCCATCGTTAGCGGCAACGTGCTGTCGTATCCCAGTGCCACCATCGCCACGGAATCACCCACCAACACCACGTCCACCCCGGCTTCGTCCAGCAGACGCGCCGTCGGATAGTCGTATGCCGTCAGGCAAGTGATCTTCTTCTTGTTTGGGGAATCTGCAGCGTCGGTCTTCCTCTGCAGCAAATCGGGCACGGTCACTTTCCCGTCGCCCCCCGTCGGGATCGTACTCATGTCGGCCTCCGGTGCCGTTCCCTCGATTCGGGATACAGCCCTCTTCCAACGACTTCACTATACCAAATTGTGACACCCATCACCAATTTTCGTGATTCTACGTGCGTGTCGCTCTAACTGCTTGCGCGCGGCCCTTCCATTGTCCTCCGCGGCCCAGCCAGTAGCGCACCGCGGAAAGCCACGTCGCATAGGAATAGAACGCTGCAGCTACGGGGAGGAACGGCGCCCAAAGTGGCGAAAGCCCGTAAAACCGGACCGTCGGCAAATACGTCAGCGCCATCAGCAGCCACGCCGCCAGGCCCAGCGGCCACACCGCGGGTTGCGGGTGAAGAGCCAAGACGACCGGAGCAACATACGTCAGCAGCATTCCCGCGAGCGTGCCGAGCAACAGTAGAGAGGAATACTTGAGCTGCGTGAACGCCGTCCGCGCGATCAAGTCGCGAATCTCGCCAAACGTTTGGTACGCGCGCAGGCTCACGCTCTTCCGCGTAAGTCCCATCCAAATCGCGCCGCCGCTGCATTTCACCGCGCGCGCCAGCGCGCAATCGTCAATCACTTCCCCGCGAATCGCCACAAATCCGCCAATCCGCTCCAGCGCCGTTCGCCGCAGCAGAACGCAGCCGCCCGCCGCGCCCGCCGTCCGCGCCTTTGTATCCGCAATCCACTTCGGCGGATACAGCTTCAGGAAGAAGTACAGGAAGGGAGGAATCAGCAAGCGCTCCGCAGACGATTTCGCCTGCAACAGCACCATCAGCGACACAAGGTCCAGTCGCTGCTGCTCCGCGCGCGACACTAACCGCGCCAAAGTGTCCGGCGCATGCTCGATGTCGGCATCGGTAAACCAGAAATAGTCGGGCGGATCTTGCTGGCCACTGGCAATCCCTTGCTGCAAAGCCCAAAGCTTTCCGGTCCATCCGCTTGGCAGTGCCTCCGCTTGCAGGATCCTTACGCGTTCCGCGGCGCCTGCTTCTTGTGCGGCGCTTCTCGCCAGAGCAGACGTCGCATCTTCGCTGTGGTCATCCACAATCACGATGCGCAATTCGCCGGAATACTCTTGCCGAGCGAGCGAGGAAACCACACGGGCAATCGTTTCCGCCTCATTGCGCGCGGGCATAATGCAGAACACACGCGGCCAAACGGGCGGCGATTGGTGCGACGCAATGTCGTCGTCAAATGCGCGGAGTTGCCAGAACGCTCCGCGAAAAGACGTCAGCACAATCCAGATGAGGAGAGTAAGACCGGCGAGAATCAACGCAACCGAAGCCACGCCCTATTCTGTCGCGAAATGCCGCTTCGCCGCCAGGCCAGATCTTCGGCGCGAATCGAGGATACCCGTGCAAATCCAGATCAGCCGCCGGCTTGCAGGCTCGCGGCGCGGTGAATGGCTTTGCGAATGCGCTGATACGTGCCGCATCGGCAAAGATTGCCGTTCATGGCGTCGTCAATGTCGGCATCCGTGGGCTTCGATTTCTTGGCCAGCAATGCCACGGCAGACATGATCTGCCCCGATTGGCAGTAGCCGCATTGCGGCACATCTTCTTCGATCCACGCCTTCTGGACGGGGTGGGAGCCGTCGGCAGAGAGACCTTCGATGGTGGTGATCTTCTTTCCCGCGATGCTGGAGACGGCTGTGATGCAGGAGCGCGCAGGTTCGCCGTCGATGTGCACCGTACAAGCGCCACACAGCGCCATGCCGCAACCGAAC
>Ga0326727_10015821_pt1 | contig 16084 bp, 14 predicted proteins | sample MB2enrmetagenome_FD_207643 | JGI IMG/M metagenome (GOLD analysis project Ga0326727, IMG submission 207643) | Lab enriched peat soil microbial communities from McLean, Ithaca, NY, United States - MB29MY | ecosystem: Environmental > Terrestrial > Soil > Wetlands > Peat | place: USA: New York...
AAAGATTAAGATCTGAATATTCCGGCGAAGGGTACAACCTCCCTTTAACTGAGGAATTCTTTAACTTATTCAAGTTAGGGATATTTTTTTTGAAAAAGTTGTTATTAACGCCAAAAGGGTTATTATTTTCATTTTTCTCGACATCAGCCGTGGCTTTTTCTTGCATTATTGGCCAATCGGGCAGAGTTCTCCTGGATTTATCGCTCGCATTCTTGGCAATTTCTTTCACCGATAACTGTTGAATGACTTTAATCGTCTTTAAGGTATCCTGAATTTCTAAAGATGCCATTTCTACCCTAGCGATAGGCCAGTAGAACGCTTCCATAAGACGAGATTCTGGATCAGAACGATCATAATATTTAAGCAACCCTTCTAATATCGGATATGTTTGCTTGACTTCATTAAATTGGCTTAGGCGTTCCGATAAAGCTTTTTTTGTTTGAACTGTCAAAGAGGAATTAAACAGCAGCTTATAAGCTTGTAAGGCTGAAAAATTCGCAGCGAATGTATTTTGGGCAATCCCTCCGTTGTTAAACCATTGTGGCGATAAAGAAAGGACGGTTTTCTTGCCCTTTAAATCTTGGGCTCCGGCGTAGAGCGTCTGAATGAGATCTAAAGAACCTGCATGCCCTATCAAATAAGGGGTCCAGTCAGTCGGTTTACCGGCAAAAAGTTTAGTCGGATTATAGGGGCCCCCGACCCCAAATTCAGAAGATCCATACATTGGTACCAAGGTCGGATCTTTCAAGGCCATACTTTGTAATAGGGTTCCCTGAAATAGAGTAGGAATTAGGTTTTCACTCGCTGTTTCGATCACTCCAGGTTTAATATAGAGCTTTACCATCCATTGGGTGAGCGGATCGACAGCAAGGATACTCAGTAAAAAGAGCACGATTGCTAAACCCAATGGGCCTAAACGCTTATGTATCATTTCTCTTTCTCCTCAAGAAAGCGAATAATAATTCCCTTGAAAGACCACATTTTACTTAATATGGTCTTTCTGATGTTCTTATCCTCGTTCACTTCGTAGCTCCTTTACTCAAAATTCTTGACTGTTGGGTTAAGATCGTGTAGCTATTTAATAATGTCGAAATTCCCTAACGTGTTATACAAATAATAATAACCTCAGCTTAAAACTAGCTGAGAATAAACTTCATTTAACAAAATGCAGGTCCATCTAAAAACAATGGTTGGCTTTCTAAATAATATTTTCATACTGTTGAGTAGAAAAAAGGACTTAAGTCCCATGTCCTTCTCAGGAAACTCTCAGTTTCTCAGGTTAAACTATGTTGAAAGTAGAAAAAGGTAGCTGGGTATAACACTAATAGGTAGTGATGATCTATTCAAAACCAGCTATTAGAACTGCTTGAAAAAATGAGTTTTCAGAGTATAACTATGAGAAAGAGAGGAAGATGTTTAATGCGTAATTTCAAAATTTTACTTACCTCCGGATTGGTCCTAAGTTCTTGTCTACTGTCTGCTATGCCAGCTTTGGCTGCCACCTCTACAGGACCTAACGCCACTGCTTTATCCACGATCACGGGACTGCGTCAAACTGACAAAGGGCTAGGTGATCGGTTGGTCAGCTTAAGGCAAAGTAATGAAGCACAACGTAAAGCTGATTGGACTCAAAAGGACTATACGGCTCTGTTAGCTGCGAAAAATGACCAGATTAAATTTGAAACAGATTACACAACAGCGCTCAATGATCGGCTGACTCTGGAAAAAGATACAATTCAGTTACAAATAGACCGTCAAGCTAAAAATAAAACGAATATCGCCGCAGATCTGCAAAACGTCATCACTGATTTGAACAATCAAATTAGTATCAGGGGAACACTGATAACGGACGCTCAAACGATCTTTACGGATTTGGGTGGTACACCTCCAGCATCAAACTCCTAATCATAAGGCATTGGTAATAATATCCTGTAATGTCAATACTTTCTGACTGATGGTACAGGATATATTGATCTAGAAAGAATCAAATTAGGCTGTTGCCTGAAATCACTTCATAAAATATGAAATGAATTACGATATAATCTATAGACCTTAAATCAGGCTTATATAGGGGGAATTAAAAATGATGTTAAAACTCAAAAAAAGTCTCGTATGTCTAATGAGTGCTGTCACGATCTTAGGTACAATGGCTCCGAATGCTCTCGCAGCTTATACTCTCGTACCGCCAGCAGCCTCTGTTCAAGGAACTTTATCTGTAATGCGAGTAGCAGGAGCTGACAGAGTCAAAACTTCTGTGAAAGTAGCAGACGCAGGGTGGACTCAGTCGGACTACGCAGTAATTGCATATGCGTGGGATTTCCCTGATGCTGTAAGTGCCACCCCTCTAGCATACAAATACAACGCTCCAATTCTCCTCACTGACACGGCTAACTTAAACGCTGACACCTCAGCCGAACTTACTAAGCTTGGTGTAAAGCACGCACTTATAGTTGGAGGCAACGGAGCTGTTTCCGCCAATGTAGAATCTCAAATAACTGCACTAGGCATAGACATTCAACGATTTAGCGGACCAGACCGGTATGCAACATCTGTGGCAATTGCAAACGCAGTAGGTAATACAGGTTCAATTGTAATTACAAACGGATACAACCCATATGAAGCACTCTCTATCTCGCCAATAGCAGCAAAACTAGGTATGCCTATCCTCCTAACCGCCCGTGATTCCGTACCAGCTGAAATATCCGGTTATATAAGCAGCAATAGCATCACTCAAACCTATGTATTAGGTAAAGCCGACGGTACTACCTCAGATGACGGTGTTGCTGATAACCCAGTCTTCCCGAACCCGACAAGAATTACAGGTGCAAATTTATACCAAAGAAACATTAATATAGTAAAGTTATTCAGCAGCAATCTAAATTTCTCAAAGGTTTATCTGGCAACCGGTAAAGCATTTGCGGATGCGCTGGCTGGGTCAGCATTAGCGGCAGAGTCAGGATCACCTCTTATTTTTGTAGATAATGATATGCCTCCAGTAACAAAAGACTTCATAGCTTCTGTAGCCGGATCGGTATCCAACGTATGTGTTTTAGGTGGACAAGGTGCTATTTCAGATGACACAGTACAATCAGTCAAGTCTCTACTAGGATCTAGCGAATCAGTAGTGTCTACACCAGTAGTACCTACTACCTCTGTTACACCTGTAGTGCCCGCACCAGTAATGCCGACACCAGTTACAACTACACCAGTAGTAACACCTACACCAGTGCCTGCACCGGCATCGAACATAGGCGCTGCTATTGATAGCTTAGTATCTACAGGGACAATCACTCAGTCACAAGCTTTAGCTATTAGAAATGGAGTAAGCGGACAGTTCAGAGTTGCTATGAATAGTTTAGCATCTTCAGGAAATCTAGAGCAGGTTAAAGAAGATGTCATAGAAATTAAAATTCCAGATGCTATGACAGCAGCTTTTAAGTCATCGATGGACAGTGAAGTGACCTCAGGTTTAATCACTCAAAACAAAGAAAATATTATCATAAGTGATTACCAAAGTAATATTCAGACAGCTATTACCAGCCTGGAAACCTCAGGAACAATCACTAGTGTTCAGGGAACAGCGGTACAAAGTACAATTACTTCGGCAATGTCGAATTAATTACGGTAGTATTTCTCTTGGATTCAAAAATACTAGTTATGGAGTTTGGAAGTTCTAAATGCAATCCGAACTCTCATCCCAGACTCATCTGATATTTTGATTTCGCATAAACAGAACAAAGGGTGTAAAGTAGCGCTAGAAAGCGGTTTGTCAAGAATTGTGGATCAATACCGTTTTCCTTAACGAACATGATTGAACTTCCACGCACTCAACGTTTGACGCCCTGCCCAGTAAGTATTGCTTACTGGGTGGGGTGTTGCTATTTGCAAATTACCGTAATGAGTCAGGCTGTTGGTTTAAGGTCAGTCTGGTGAATCTGTAGATTTGCCCAACCGTACTAACGCAACCTATAAATCAGTCCCCCTGGCACGCCCGGCGGCTTTAAATGGCGTGTTGGCGGATTTGGGTGTCTTAGGTGAGGCGGGGATATGAACCAAAGAACCACATTTTGAGAATTCTCTAAATGGTTTCAGTGGGTTATAATAGGTGTGGGGTTGCAAACAAGTAAGGAAAAGGAATAGGAAGGAAAATTTCATATAACGTTGGTAGAATCAAAGAAGAGACAATAAAATTTGTCAGGGTGTTTAATCGACTATATATAGATCGGATTAAGCTTCTGGGTGATTATAAACGAAGGTTGGAATGTGAAAAATTTGACCAAGAGCGTATCGTGAAGTTGGACGAGGAAATTGAGGCCCTTATCCAGCAGGAACGAGCGCTCTATTTAATGAAAAAAAATGGTTGTACCGATCATAATCTATTAAAAGCTGAACACGAAAAACTCGTGGACAGGTTGACCCAACTCCAAACGGAGAGGACCACTTGGATGGTGGAACTGGCAAAGCAAGACAGTCGTATTGCCAGAACTATAGAACTTGAAGTCATCTTTGAATCACAGGGCGGAAAACTCTTGGAGTTCAGCGAAGATTTATATACCACGATCATAGAAATAATAGTGGTCAAGGAACGCACGAATTTGGAGTTATATTTAAAAAACGGCCTTCGTTTTGAGGAACATTACACCTTAAAACGAGGCCGTGATTTATTTTAGGGAGGTTTTTGAATATGGTTGGCTGTATTATCGAAGGACCAGATTTGTACAAATATTTCACTGGAATGGAGAACCTCGAACAATTCGCAGCCATGAAAAATGTTGATAAGAAAAGAATCTATGAAGTTCTAGAAATGGTAGGCTTACAGCATAGGACTAACGATAAAGTGGGTACATATTCACTGGGAATGCGTCAAAGCATGGGTATTGCTCAAGCGCTACTCAGCAAACCTAAGTTGCTCATACTGGATGAGCCAACAAACGGTCTTGATCCAGCTGGAATTGCAGATTTTAGGCAGTTAGTTAGAAAACTGGCCTATGAGGAAGGTATGGCTGTTTTTGTATCCAGCCATATTCTTGCTGAGATACAGCTGATGTGTGATACGGTGTCTATTGTGAAACAGGGAGAAGTAATAAGGACAGTTAAAGTAGAGGAAATTCTAAGTGATAATGTCATTGAGTGGCAGCTTACGGAAGTGGGTAAGGCGACAGAAATCCTAACATCAAAATAGGGCTTTCAAGTAAACCAGACCAAGAAAAATACCATAAGAGCTTCCATTGGAAAAATTACCATTGAGGAAATCAACCGCACATTTATGAATGAAGGGCTGATCATTTCGTATTGTACTGCGATCGGTAGCTCATTGGAAGACTTATTCCTAGACTTAACGGAGGGCGATAAACTTGTTAAGAATGAATTTTATAAAATGGTAGGTAAAAAAGATTATAACTTACCTTGATACTTGGAATTACAATTCACAGCTCGTGTTGGCCAATGATGATAGAGCAACGTTTATTCCAACTTACGATATGTTCAAAAACAATTTGAACCGTTTTATATCTAGCGACAAGCTGAATCCAAATTCTACTGGATATCAGACAATTGCATACCTAATCAGCACAGCAGTAGAAAATACATTGGGTAAACCCTGAAGCTTTTATCAGTTTGGGAATATTTCCAAATCCCGACAAGCAAGGAATCATTGTCTGGCCGGGCGCAACGGGTGAATGCCAATACTATTTCAATAGCTATTACTTTTTTTCCAGGTAATGTTGATAAAGGTATGTTTTTTGGGGAGCAGCGCTACACTTAGTACAACTCCATTTAGCTCTTATTACTTATACGTTTTAGGTGAGAAGTCTTTCACGCTTGCTACCTTACAAAGATTTTTTTGAAGATAGCATTTACGTATTAACTATTTAGTTAAGCTCGTTCATATTTGAAGAGCCGGGTCTTACTGATACTTTGGCTATAAAAAAGACTTGCGTTTTCGTGAGAGTTATTATTGAAGGGCACGAACGAGTATACCATGCAAGCATGACCAAGCATAGTTTATTGAGGAAGGAGTAGCAATGTGAATTTTTATGAAAGTATCCGGATTTCTCTCAGAGCATTGCAAGCGAACAAACTGAGGTCGGCATTGACAATGCTCGGGATGATTATCGGTGTAGCGGCGGTCATCGCCATGGTTGGAATAGGAAACGGGGCAACCGCATCGATAACTTCCCAGATTCAGGGACTTGGCTCTAACCTTCTCACAGTTAGCCCGGGGCAGTCAAACACTGGAGGTGTAAGAGGGGGAGCTGGGAGTTTAACAACTCTGACTATTACCGATCTTGTGGATAGCAATGCACGGGTAGCTGTCCTCGGCCCGACAGTGGTTACAAACCTGACTGGAGATCCGAATACTGATATCATCGGGAAAAATATCAAAATTAATAACATACCGTTTCAAGTGATCGGGGTGACAACGGCCACAGGGTCAACTGGTTTTATGAGTAGCGATAATATGATTCTTGCACCGATCACAACCGTTCAGGAGCGGTTAATTGGCAAAAATACATTGCGTAGTATTCTAGTATCGGCCTCTTCACCGGACTTGATGCAAACAGCACAAGATGAGATTACGATAGCTATGGAGCAAGCTCATAAGATCCAAGCTGGTAAGCCAGATGACTTCATGGTTCAGAATCAGGCTGATATATTAGCATCCGTGCAAGGCGTCACTCAAACTTTGACCATGCTTCTTGGCGGAATTGCGGGCATTTCCCTATTGGTCGGAGGGATTGGAATCATGAATATCATGCTTGTTTCGGTCACTGAACGAACACGGGAAATCGGGATTCGGAAAGCAATTGGGGCTAGAAGTACAGATATTCTTACACAATTTCTCATCGAGGCCATCGTGCTGAGTGTCTTGGGTGGCGGCATCGGCATTGTCTTAGGTACTGCTGGGTCTAGTCTTATTGGGACGGCTTTAAAGATGAGCACCAGTGTTTCAATGACTTCCGTGTTCGTTGCTTTTAGTTTTTCGGGCGGAATTGGTATTATTTTCGGAGTCTTTCCGGCGCGAAAGGCCGCTGCAATGGATCCCATTGATGCCTTAAGGTTCGAGTAAGTTCCTGCCAATTCTAGGTGAATTGTAATGATTGTAGTAACATGGTATTCTTTATGTAGTACATAAAGTTGGATGGTGATATTTTTGTTAAAATGGCTAATCATTACTTATAATTTGCCATCAGAACCATCAAGGTTAAGAGTTGCTACTTGGAGGAGCCTAAAAAAATTGGGTGCTGTCAATATTCATCAGTCCTTGTGGTTACTTCCTCTTAACGATGAAAATTACACTGCTCTGTCCTTGGTGGCCTCGAACATCACTGACAATAGTGGAGAGGTCCTCTTGATACAGACGATTGCTATGGAAGAAAAGTATGAAAAGGCGGTTGTCGCTCGTTTTAATAAAGCAAGAAAAATTGAATATGAAGAAATCTTGGATAAATGTGAGGATTTTTTTGCGGAAATTAATAAGGAAATAGAGCGGAAGAATTTTACATTTGCTGAAGCTGAAGAGAACGAAGAGGAACTGGAGAAGCTTCTCTCCTGGTTTAAAAAAGTTCAATTGAGAGATCTTTTTGAATCTCCTTTGCAGGAAATCACGGCTAAAAAATTAGAAGAATGCCGAAAGTGTTTTGAGGATTTTAACAGTAAAACCTTCGAGAATGAGAAAAACGAACCCCCATCGGACATTCAAATAGCAAATGATAGCTTGGCGTAACGAATACGCCTTTGTGAGACCTAGGCCATAATTGCCTAGGTCTTCTTCTTTTCATACGGGAGATATAGGAATATATTTGCTAGCATATTTAGGATTTGAAGCTAGGCCGAAGAACTAGAAGAGAGAAAATATTTACCCAAATTTAACATATTATTTACACAAAATGAATTGTAACGATTGTCACATTAAAATATAATAAATGTAACTAGTATTACAATTGCGTTAACTAATTTGAAAGACTGTCATACAAGGTGTATCAACTATGTTTTGTAGCTATTACAGAGGTTCGGATATTAAACAATGTGGTTTATACTGAAATATAACACTCTGCTAGTACAAAACTTTACATAGAGTGCTGAAACATAGGTGAAAGAGGAAAGTACAGTAAAAGTTGAGTGTAAATTGAAAGGGAGGTTTACAATGAAACGATTTGATGTCACTAAGTTGCCCTTGATAATTATGTCCATCGTTCTGCTGGGTACCACCATCACAGGTTGCGCTACTTCCAAGGTGGCCACCAATGCACCGGTCGCCGCTACCCCAGCTACTCTGCCAAAGGAACTAATATTTTACTCTGCCCAGGGCTATGACGACCCTGTGGGCAAGGCTTTTCAAGCTAAAACTGGGATAAAGGTTAATCTGGTGGATGATTCTACGGGTCCCTTGGTGGCTAAGATCGAAGCAGAAAAATCCAACTCCCACTGGGATGTGGCTTGGTTCGACGGTGATGCCACCATGCAGGCACTGGATAACGAAGGATTGTTACTTCAGGGCTGGACCCCGAACAATGCAACTAACCTGACCCAACTGGGGCAGTCCTTAATTGCACCGGATAAATCCTATTATGCAGCCAGCACTACAGCTGCTGCAGCCATAGGAGTAAATACCCAAATGCTGACTCCTGCCCAGTACCCCAAGGACTGGAGCGATTTGTTAGGTCCAACCTTCAAGAATTCTGTGGCCATGAACGACCCCAGCATATCTGGACCGACTTTCCCTTACGTCTCGGGTATACTTCAACTCATGGGGAATGCTCAGGGTAAACAGTTTTATACTTCTTTAAAGGCCAACGGACTTAAGGTTTTCCTGACTAATGATAATACCTTGCAGGCACTTCTGACTAAGCAGGTCAAGGCTGTGACGATTCAGGACTCAGCTTTGGTGGAGGCGAAACTAAAGGGTGATCCTATCGAAATCATTTATCCTTCTTCGGGCACCTTTACTTTACCTGGTGTTATCGCCATCAACAAGAATGCCCCTGATATGGAGGCTGCCAAACAATTCGTGGAATATGTGCTCTCTCAGGAGGGTCAAAAGGTTATGATTGATCCCAAGAACGGCGGTGGGGACTCCTACTTTAACCCAGTAATTACAGGTATTGAGCCCGATCCAGCCCGTCAGAAAAATGGTATTAACTGGGTTAAAGTCGATCCCATAAAGGCGGCCCAAAATGAGAACGATATTAAGAAGTGGTTCCATGACACGATTACTCAATAATCCGCGGGTGCCCCGCTTGGGTGCCTTACTGTACAGTCTTTTGGGAGCGGGGATCTTGGCGGTTCTGGTAGGCTATCCCCTGGTGGCCCTCTTATTGCAGACGGTTTTGCCTCATTTATTCAGTGTGCAAATGAAACTTGAGCCATCTTTGGCTCCCTTGACCGCTGTCTTCGCTGACCGGACGAACCTCCTGGCAGTGGTCAATTCCATTCTTCTAGGTATTGCAGGGACAGCTCTGGCCATGGTCCTGGGTACCTTGACCGCTTTTTCGGTAGAAGGCATGTGCGGTTATCGACGGACCGTTTTGGACGGGCTGACTTGGTTGGTCTTCTTCCTGCCTTCCTATGTTATAGCTCAAGGTTGGGTTGTTTTCATGCAGGATGGAGGTATTATATCCCAATTTCTAGGGTTGCCTGTTGGTTGGTCGTCTTGGTTTTTTACTCGTCTGGGGGTTGTGTTAGTTGTCGGCTTCAGCTTTTTTCCTTATGTGCATTTCAGCATGCAACAGGGTATCAGGAACATAAACATTGACTTGGTGAATGCTGGTCGGTTGGCTGGGGCCAGCCGACTTCAGGTCTTCCTGCGGATAATCTTGCCATTGCTGACTCCGGCCTGGCTGGCTGGCGGATCCATTGCCTTTGCTGAAGCGTTTGGTGATTTCGGCATTCCGGCCGCAGTGACGCCTCTGACTCATATACCACTGCTCCCCTATCAGATCTATGTCGCCATGGGCCAGGCCCCAGTGGACTATCCGATGGCCGCAGGTTTGTCTCTTCTGGTAATAATGGTTTCAGCGGGGGCCATCTTGCTGCAATTCTTCTGGATGAGGAGCAAAGAGTTTAGTATGGTTTCTTCTCGGCAAAAGTTAGTTTCGAGGGAAAAACCGCTGTTGACCGTCGTGGCTTCCCTGGTGCTGTTCATTGCTTTAGTGATACCTCTCGGGTCTACTCTAATCGTTTCCCTGTGGAAAGTGTGGACGAAGGGTATTAGTCCTGGAAACTGGACCCTCGCCAATTATTTCAACGCCCTTGCTAGAGGCAGCAAAGTCTGGCACTCGCTAGGACTTACTCTGCAATACGCGCTGATTGTGGCAGTGCTGACCATGATCTTGGGTGTGCTGGTGGCTTATCAGATGTCTTTTCAAAAGTCGGTGCTCAATTCCTTTCTCAACATTGTGACTATGTCCGTTATAGCTGTACCGGGCATTGTTATGGGAGCGGCGTTCATATTTGCCTGGAACGCTGTGTGGTTAAAGCCGTTGGATCTGGTTCTGTACGGTACCCCTGTCTGTTTAGCTATGGCCTATATGGCTACTTACGTGCCTTATGCCATCCGCATGCAAATAGGTGCCATGGGTCAGTTACAACCCAACCTTCTGAAAGCGGCTCGGGTGCAGGGGGCAGGCAATACCACGGTACTACGGAAAATCGTTTTTCCCCTCGTGGCAGGAACAGCAATTTCTACCTTTTTCATGGCCTTTACTAAGGTGGTCTTCGAACTTCCGGCGTCGAGCCTTCTTTATCCACCGGGGAACCCAACTTTTTCGGTTATTGTTGAGCATACCTTCCAAAATTTTGATTGGTCTCTGGGTTCGGCCTTCACCTTCCTTGGTTTGGTGGTAGTGTTGGCTATGTTCAGCCTCGGACAGTTTTTGATTAACTTTTACAGTCGGGGCTATGGAAAGCGACTGCAAAATAGTATCAGTCCTGAATTGACAGAGGAGCCAGTCCTAGTTGGAATAGGGGAGGTAACGACATGAACGTGGTCTTGGAAGATGTATCTAAATACTACGGCAGTAAACTGGTGTTAGACCGGGTATCACTCTCGATTCCGGAAGGTGGTTTTGTAGCCTTGCTGGGTCCCTCGGGTTGTGGTAAAACTACGCTCCTGAATGTTTTGGCAGGTTTGACAAATATTGACGGTGGGACAATCAGGGCAGGTGGGGTTACTTGGTCAGCCAAAGGATATAATCTGGTTCCGGAGGAACGGAATATCGGGATGGTATTTCAAGATTTTGCTCTCTGGCCGCATATGAACGTCTTTGAAAACGTTGCCTTTAGCCTGCGCTTGAAAAAGCGCCCTACCCGGGAGATTAAAGCGCAGGTCGCTGAAGCCTTGGCTACCGTGCAGATGAATGGCTACGAAGGAAGTTATCCGTACCAGTTGTCGGGGGGACAGCGTCAGCGAGTGGCCTTTGCTCGGGCCTTGGTAGTTCGCCCATCTCTGTTGCTTATGGATGAGCCATTGTCCAGCCTAGATGCTCAGTTGCGAGAAAAAATGCGCTGGGAGATTATCCGAATTGTTCTAGGGGCAGGCATTACCACTGTTTATGTCACGCATGACCAAGCCGAGGCTTTAAGCTTGGCAGATCACGTAGTATTATTGAACCAGGGCAGAATAGAACAAACGGGTAGTCCAACCCAGCTCTATCGTGAACCAGCTACGGTTTTTGCTGCCAATTTTTTGGGATGTTCCAATTTACTAGAGGGACTTGCCTTAGAAGTGCGCGGTGAATATTCTATGGTGCTTTGCCAAGGACTTAAAATCTATATTTCCGGAAAGTTATCTCCTGGGCAAGAAGCCGAAATAATGATTCGTCCTGCGGACATAATGATCAATACTCAAGGACAGGGTCCTGGTGCCTTACTTAAAGGTATTGTGCGACAGCGCTCCTACCAAGGGGTCAACTGGCAATACCGAGTTGCTTTAGAAGAAGCTCCTAAAATTCAGCTCGAGGTATGGAATACTCAAGAAATGGCAGTTTCAGAGGTTATTCAGTTATGGTTGCCGGCTGATCGTTGCCGGGCTTTAAGCGAAGTGCCGGAAAATTATCAATCAGCGTATAAATGTGCTAACCTATAGACTATATCTGGTACCTGTAACTTGTGTCTATACCTTCGGCGATACTCACCCACCCATCCATTACTCATCTATAACTATTTGCCTTGTAACAATTGTTGTAGCATTGTATAATACAATTAAAAAATGTAACAAATGTTACATTTTTTAATTTAGAACGAAAGGAGAATATTTGTATGGTCTGGTCTTCAATCCTTCCGTCTTTTCTGGCTTCAATGGTTGAATTTGTTGAAGCCCTCACGATTGTGTTGGTCGTCGGGGTTACTATTAATTGGAAGAGTAGCCTGTTAGGCGCTGGCGCAGCGGCCCTGACGCTAGCAGTTCTGGTGGCTATATTTGGTTCTACCCTCGTACTTTTTATTCCTATCGAGGTTCTGAGACTGGCGATTGGCATCATCCTTATCCTCTTTGGCCTACAGTGGCTCAAAAAGGCCTTGCTTCGTTATAGCGGTCTAAAAGCTATGCACGATGAAGCAGCGATTTATGAAGAAGAAATGCGACAACTTAGAGCCCATGGAAAAATAGATCCCGGAAAGTTTAATGGTTTCGGATTCCTTACGTCCTATAAAAGTGTTCTCTTGGAAGGTTTGGAAGTGGCGTTTATTGTCATCACCTTTGGTTCTACAGCTTCTACTGATAAATTCAGTGGAATCTGGACGGCATCAGTGGGCGCTTCTCTGGCTTTGCTCATTGTCGTGATCCTTGGTCTGGTTATTCGTGGCCCGCTGACGAAGATTCCGGAAAATGCCCTGAAATTCTCCGTGGGTATTATGCTCGTGACCTTCGGTACTTTCTGGGCCGGAGAGGGTCTGGGTATTCAATGGCCCTATGCTGATTTGTTCTTGTTCGCTTTGATAACCTTCTTCCTAGCCTTGAGTGCCATCGTTGTCAATTGGCTCAAACCTTATGGAATAAGACAGAGAAAATTAGCAGGTCAGGGAGGAAGTGCACGATGAATATATTTAAAAAGGTCTTCGATTTTTTCTGCGGGGACTGGAGGATTTTCTGGGGGATCGCTCTAACGATCGTTCTCATTGAACTAGTCAAAGGCTGGGTTGTTCCAACCCTAGTTCTTGTCATTTTTTTGCTTGGTATTTCGCTAAGTCTGGTATTTTCTTTGAGGCGAGAAATTACGAAGTAGTTTTGTTTGGCATGTATCTAGTCCATATGCAGAAGTCTGAGAACATGTTATCAATAAGGGACAGGATGGCGCGTACCATCCTGTCCCTTTTAATGAATTAGTTGTGGCCAAGTTTCTTCGTTCTCATAGTTACAGAATTCGTTGAGCACCTATGTACGCGTTCAACCAGTAAGAAGTAAATGCGTAAATTGTGACACCTTTGTGGGTAGTGGCACTAATGAATTGCGAGTTGCCAAGGTAGATCCCCACATGGCTGATCGTTCCGTTTCCAGTAAATGAGAAGAAAACTAAATCACCAGGTTGCAGGTTATTGTACGGCACAGTAGAGCCTATCTTAGCTTGATCTCGGCTGACGCGAGGAAGCTTGATCCCCTGGGACGCAAAGACATATTGGGTGAAACCGGAACAATCAAAACCAGCCGGGGTCGTTCCACCCCATAAATAGGGCGTTCCAAGCAAATTTTTTGCTTCGGACATAATCCCATTGATTTTGGCGGAGCTTGAGCTAGGTACGGAAGGAGTTTGCTTTTCCTCTAAGGCGTTTTGGGTTAAAGGACCTGCGATTCCGTCAACTTGAAGGTGATCGTTTACTTGGAAAGCATCCACGGCCGTCAATGTTTTAGGACCATAGATTCCGTCTAATGTTCCGACAGAATATCCTAAATGGGCCAATTCACTTTGTAGTGTCAGGACGTAAGCGCCGCTTGAGCCCAATTTCAGGGTTGCAGCTTGGGCTACTGGAGCAAAAGCCATACTACTCATGAGAAACAATGTGCCAATAACCAATAATTTGCCGCGTGACCAAATTAAGTACTTTGTAATTGTGATTTTTTGCATTTGTTTTCCTCTCCTTAATTAGATTTGTTGAATAACCTGTCATGTTTTTAATTCTCGCGCTTTAAAAGGGGGACAAGCGATGGGGCTATCATAACATCTAAAAACTTAAAAAATATAGTAAAGGTTGTTGGTAGATGTTCCGTTTATATCCAGAATTAATTGCAAACATAAGAACTGAAAAAGCTGAGCTTTTTGCTCAGCTAATGTTGACTAAAGTTTCAACATTTTTTCATCTTCTTTTAATCTTAGAGTGTTAAAATAGCCTATCTTGGCAGTTGAACAATAATCTATAGGTTGGTTAAGAATACAAAAAAGGAGAAGAGAGTTTATTTATGAAAATAAAGCGCAGCATTCGAGTGAAAGCTGTTATCGCATTTTTGGGTTATAACCTTATCCTGGCGATAATACTTGCTCCTTTTGTTTTGTTCTGGGGTCCCTTTCAGGCCCTCAAAGTGGTGGCGGTTGGCTCAGTTTACACCTCACGCCATCCTCAGGTTGTCAAGGCTTTCCTGTCCCAAGCAGAAATAGACAGGATTATGAACCTTAATAATTCTCAAGGAATAAGTACTAGTATTTTCCGAGATGAGTGGATAAGCATAGTCCGCTCAATTTTCAATTCCCGTAAACAAGACTCCTTACGTTTACTTATGTTGCTGCTTGTCGGAACCATTCCGGCTGCCCTAATCGGGTTCATTTTTGAAAAACGTCTTACTCTTCTATTCAGCAACGTAACTATTGCGGCCAGCTTTTTAATTGCCAATGGCCTGTTATTATATTTTGGCGAGAAAATAAAGTCGCGCGGCGAGAAAAACATCAATGATTTAAGCTATGGACAGGCATTAATCGTGGGCTTATTTCAATCTTTAGCCTTGATTCCTGGTTTCTCCCGTTCTGGCGCTAGTATGACCGCAGGGTTTTGGATGGGACTCAAACACGAGGAATCTGCTCGCTTTTCTATGCTCTTAGCTACCCCGATTATCGCAGGGGCGAGCATATTGGAGATACCTAAACTGGTAAAAAACGGGTCACACGGCTTACTCCTTACCTCACTTACCGGCGGTTTGTTAGCAGGGATATTTGCTTATATTGCCGTTACCATCTTGATGCGTTGGTTTAAAAGGAAAGAAATTAACGCCATGTGGCCATTTGCTTATTATTGCTGGATTGTCGGCGGTTTAGTTTTACTGACTCACTTAATCTGATTTATTTTAGAGGAGATAAGTTGCAACTGTTGCGCTAAGTCTACAGCTTGACCAGTGAATACAAATAAAACGCCCTCCTTCGTTGAAATAATGCGGAAGGGTTTATTTGTTGCATGACAAGGTAAGCAAGGATGGTTTTAAGACACTTCCTTTTACTATTGAAACCCATTTACTGTGGTAGAGGACTGATTTATAGGAGGTCTTTCCTTGAATACATTTTGGTCAAAAAACATTTACGGAATTGATACATTAAAAACAATCCGCGATTTTCGCTTTAACACCAGATTTTCAGAACTGTATTTACAAGTGTTACCTATTCAACGTGGTATGAAATTACTTGACTTGGGATGTGGACCAGGTTCGTTTACAAGATGTGTTTACGACTGGTTTCAAGGGGATTTACAGGTTGAAGGACTTGATTTAGACAATGGATATATTGATTTTTGCACTGAAATAGCCGCGCGGGATCACTACAATATTACATATACCGTTGGTGATGCCTGTAAAACAATATTTTCTAATGAGAGCTTTGATATTACCACATCATACACAGTAGCACAACATGTGGAAAATTCATCTTTTTTTAAAGAACAATATAGAATTTTGAAGAATGGAGGCTATATTGTCATAATGGATGTTGGAGGATATATCGAAAATATAGAGAGTCAATTAGAGGTGATTCCAATGTCTCAGGAGGAATTTTACATACTAGTACACCATTCCATAAATTCTTTCCAACAACTTATCTTGAGACTACCATAAAGTGAGATTATTTGTTGTTTTATTTGCTTTTAAAAGTTTTAGTGGCTTTTTTTCACTGGT
>Ga0326727_10015822_pt1 | contig 16080 bp, 15 predicted proteins | sample MB2enrmetagenome_FD_207643 | JGI IMG/M metagenome (GOLD analysis project Ga0326727, IMG submission 207643) | Lab enriched peat soil microbial communities from McLean, Ithaca, NY, United States - MB29MY | ecosystem: Environmental > Terrestrial > Soil > Wetlands > Peat | place: USA: New York...
GAGCGTCGGCTGATAAACGGCACGGCTGTGACCTCCCAGCAATGGGTATGTCACCAGTCTACGCCGCAAGCTATGGTATTGCAACATTATTTTGGAATCAATCTACTAGTCCCCTCGGGAAATCGCAGAATCATAAGAAACCGGGATCTGAAATGCGCCAGCCAGTCAGTGTAGTAGTTCCTCTCTCTTGTCGTTGGCATCTCCAAGGCGGTAATGGCAACCGACTTCAAAAAACGGTGTGCGCAACGGTCTGTGTGTGCTAATCTGGCCTTGTCATGATACCTGAGGTAACGTTGCCCCCACCACACTCGAAGCGCGTGCAGGCGTGGGTTTATGCCATTATGAACCCAATCATCGAGAGTCTCCGCCGCGAAGTTTCCTTGCTCGCTAAAGGAAACATTACATGGCAGGGTGACACGAAGAGGTGCGAGTACATACGTCCTATAGGCGAATATATCGAGTTTCCTCAAAGGCCCAACTACGAGGATTTCGTGGCGGATCCACTGAACCTTGGCTTCCAAGGAAAGTTCGAGAAACATGACCGAGGGCTTTCTGCAGTGGAATCGAGTGCGGCTGAGTTTGCTGATGGGCTGATGCATTCCGACTCATTTCAAAAGCAGGTCAAAGATCTCTTGGAACAATACCAGGCGGCTGCCCGCGCCAATCCGCAGCACCCCTATCTCGACGACTCACCCGGAGGGAGCCTCCCGCGGGCTGTGGCAGCATTGCTTGTCAACCGGATAGACTCTCTACCCTACCATTATGGGACACACAAGTTTTGGGAAATGTGCAAGAATGAGTTCCAACCTTACCACATGCTTCCGTCCTTTCACGCCGTCAAAAAAGCGGCAGAGGCATTAGGGCATATTTCGAGTAAGCTCCTGCTCGATCTGGAAAACCATCGACAGTCGCTATGTCGCACCTACGATATACCCGCTGCACCGATTCCCGCGGACAAAAGCCACAGTGCAGATGCCTTCATCGTTTGAAAGAGAACATCGGCGCGAGTTACTGATACTCGATACAGGCCCGATTCGAGAGTTGGTGGTGTTCCGCGCAGTTGAACAGTTTCGGTTCGAGGGGCTAAGGAAAAGCTTGCGATGTATTGTCGATCGTGATTGTTACGACCGATGCGGTAAATTCATAGTATCGTTACGTCGGAAAATCACTAGTGCCTCGGTAGTTGCTGAACTGAATTGCTGGATTAGGGAGACCGAACGCGCAGGCCAAGGGAAGCTTTGGAATCGGGTTTACGAAGAGTTTGACGAGATGCGCATGGACGAGCAAGTGGTGAAGTTGCTGGAAATGGACATCAAGCAGGTGGCAAAGTTCGGTCCGACGGACGTGAGCTTAATTGACATCGCACGGCGGAGTGCGAACCTCAGCCCAGTTGTGTTGACCGCAGATAGGCCCCTCCTTGAACAATGTGGGCGAGCAGGTCTTCGCGTGAAGCATCTTAAAGAGCTCACGCTGCCGGAGTAGTGATCGCGGGTGGCGCAGATTACAGGACGAGCTAAGATGAACGAATCAAAGCCTATGAAGCTGTCCACCAATCGCTTGGAATTAAGAGCGGCTACACTTGAACATATATCTGCCGAACTAGAAGCTCCTGAACGTCTGGCATTCCTATTGAATGCTCGGTTGGAACCAGGGTGGCCACCAGGCGAGTACGATCGGGGCGCCCAAGAATTCTTTCGCGATCGGCCAAAAGAAGGCGGCATGGCAGTCGTTGGCTGGTACGGCTGGTATGCAATCCGGCGTGGAAGCTCAGATCAGCCTTCCGTAGTGATGGGAGCACGTGGGTATTTTGGACCTCCGAGTGAGAGGGGCGAGGTTGAAACCGGCTTTTCGGTAATGTCCACATGGCGAGGTCTGGGTTACGCCACAGAAATGGCCACAACATTGATCGACAATGCATTCGCTGATAGCCTTGTTCGTAAAGTTATTGCCCATGGGGGGACAGCGAGATCCGGCCTGCGATATTCGCAGTGAGAGCCGGATGATGTCTCTCGACTTCCTCAAGATCCAACTACCATCCCCGTTACGAATCGGTTGGTGATACAGTTGATTTGCAGGACGAGCGGAGAGAGCGCGTATATGGCGCAGGAATACGTTGAAAAGCGAAACAGTGGCTACTACGTGATCGGTTCGCGAGTGTCCCTGGAGTCGGTCGTCTATCCGTTCCTGGACGGCGCCTCGCCGGAAACCATCGTGGATGAGTTCCCGACCTTGTCGCTGGAACAGGTCTACGGAGTCATCACGTTCTACCTCGGAAATCGGGCCGAGATTGATACGTATCTGACCGAGACTGAAATGCAGTGGGAAGATGCGCGTAAGAATCAACCGCCGATTCCTTCTGCTCTGCGGCAACGGTTGGAACGCGCACGCCGCCAGCTTACCTCCCACAAATTCCTGGCAGACGTCTAAATCACTGGCTGCCGACGCGGTCATGCTGAGCGCAGCGAAGCATCCCTGCAGTGTGTCCTCGCCGTGCAACTGACCCCTCACCCGGCCCGCGACGGCTGGTGAAAGCGCCGTCGCGGTCCACCCTCTCCCCTTGGGAGAGGGCAGAGCCACTTTGAGGTGCACTCCGTCTCTGACCTAAAAATCTTGCGCATGCTCCACGCCTTCGTGTACGCTTCTCGTTAATGGGCGAGGGGCGTGCAGAACAAAAAGGCTTGACCCTACTGAAGGGGCTGATACAGCACTATCCGTTTGTCCTGAAGAACTTCAGGCACTATTTCCAGAACCTTTACCGGCGCGAGATTCGACGCACCAACGTTGTGGCGCCCTATGCGGCGATACTTTACGTCACGCATAAGTGCAATCTGGCTTGCACCTACTGCACGCAGAAAGAGCCGGACGTCTTCAGCCAGGAGCTACCCACCGCCGAGACCATCAAGCTGCTTCGAATCATGCGCAGGGAAACCGATTCGATCCTTTTTACGGGCGGGGAGCCGACCTTGCGCGACGACATCGAGGAGTTGGCCCGCGCGGCGCGGCAGGACTTGAAGTTTCGCTCCGTGCTGCTGATCACGAATGGCACGCTCCTGCACAAGCGGCAGGGATTGTTTGATTCCTTGCACAGCCTGATCGTCAGTCTGGATTCATTGCAAGCAGATTCGACAAAGCCCATGTCCAAGCCTGCGGTTCTCTCGAGGGTGCTCGAGAACCTGCAACTGGCCAAGTCGCGCTTCCCGAAGGCGACGGACATCACCATCAGCACGGTCATCGAAGAATGGAACATCGCTGAGATCGAGCGCATCATGGACTTCTGTGGCGAGCAGGGATTTGTCTTCGCCACTCAGACGGCGCTGAACGAGAAGTTGCCCAACCTGCGCCTGCGGCAGAACCCCCGCTACCAGGCTTTGGTGGATAAGATCGTGCAGCGCCGGCGCGAGCGCGCTCAACCTATCAATGGCACGCCGAAGCTCATTCGCACCCTGCTCGAGTTCGGCGATTTCCAGTGTTTCCCTACCATGTTTCCGCGCGTCTACCCCAACGGCGATGTCTTTTATCCCTGCGAGCCGCTGAAGAAAATCGGTGGGAACTTGCTGCGCGAAGGGTCGTTCAAGAAGGTCTTCGCGCGAGGCCGGAAACTCTATGGGGACATACCCGACTGCCACGGCATCTGCCATCTGTTCGGCAATGTGCTTTCGTCCTACTACGCGAAGGATTTTTGGGGGCTGGCGGGTGACACCATACGGTAGAAAATAGTGAATAGTAAATAGTGAATTGTGAATTGTAAATTCTGAATAGGGAAGGGGAATAGGAATAGTAAGTAGTAAATAGTGAATAGGAGAGAGCGACCGTGAAGGGGAGTGGTCGCGTTCCCCGTTGCCTTTTCCTATTCACTATTTATAATTTATAATTTACTATTTATAATTCACTATTTACTATTCCTCCTATCTAATTTCTAATTACTGGCAGGTCTTTCCGCAACAGGTTGCGCACGGTCGTTTCCGCGACGCGAGCCAGGTGCTCAGAGAAGACGCCGTCGTAGCGGAAGCAGGCGGTGCGCATCTCCTTTGATTCCCAGGTAATCTCGAGGTCCCAGGTTTGCGCCTCCGCTTCCGGCTCGCCGGGGACGGGAACCGGGCGCACAGCCAAATCGCGCACCCGGACCACGTGAATCTCCTCCAAAGTGTGCTCGCGCTCGTCAACCACAAACAGGCGGTCGGGATTCACGAAGATGCTGACGAGATGAGAGGGGCGCTCGGCGCCCGGCGGGATGAATGCCCCGCCGTTCAAGACCACGAGGGCGTCGAACTGGCGAGCCTGCGCGTCCACCGATTTGGCTTGGGGCTTGGCGCGAACCAGCAGGCCGAAAGCCATCAGCGCAACGCCCACTACCAAATCCACCAGTCCACCATTTGCGTGTTTGTATCGCCAGCCCAGCAAGCATCCCAGCGCGGCTACCAGGAGCCGAACCGCCGACCATTGCCAAATCTTTCGGCGCAGAGCCCTGACTTTGGGGATTATCAGGATGGCCGCGAACAGTACGGAGAGTGCCGCTTTCCTTGTGGCATGCCAGAGCCACACGCTTATGGAGATCACTGCAGGAGTTGTGGTTTTGCCAACCATGGTGTTCGTCGAACAGTTTAGGGCGAGCCGATCAGAAGGCCTTTTCCTGTCTTTTGAGTCCACCGAACGTCCTCGATCCTGTACATCCTTGATCCCCGGAGGGGGATCGATTAAGTAGCCGGGGGCAACGCCCCCGGAAAATGTGCCCCACCTAGGTCTGACCCTGAAGGGGTCGAACCGGGGTGGAGTCACACCGGTCTAGCGTACTGCGGCCCAAGCTAATGCGACCCTGTCAGGGTCGGGGAACGAGCATCTCGCATTCCGGGGGCGTTGCCCCCGGCTACTATCTTGTGCCCTTGCAGGGCAAGAAAAGGCTACCCTTCGGCGTATCCCCGGTGGGCCGTTTCTGAGAGTGCGGATAGCGTTATTCGGCTATCGTCGCTCAGAATGGCACGCGGTCGAGTTTAAGTAATCGAGCACTTGCTGGGGGCCTGTCACCAGCGTCACGATTTCCATTGCCGGCGACCTCCATTCCTTCTGGGTGGAGTTGAGCTGCCCTTCCTGTTCAAGGCAAGCAATGACGGGCTGCCAGTAGGGCGACATCACCAGCAACGGTTTGTTACCGCCCACAGTCTTGGAGAGGCTAGCCTTGTTCATCATCTCCCACGCCAGCGCCAGTTCCGCCAAAGTACCGGTTCCCCCCGGGAGGACGACGTAGGCATCGCCGCGCTCGAGAAGCGTCATGAGGCGTTCCGAGAACGACTTTGTGCGCACCTCTTCGACAATCCACTGATTCGCCTTGGCAGGCCAAACCTCGCAGGTTACGCCGATGGTGTGGCCGCCTGCCTCTCGAGCCCCTCGCGCCGAAGCTTCCATTAATCCCCGGTATCCGCCATTGCAGATGGCAAATCCGGCTTCTGCCAACAACGTTCCCAGCAGCCGCGCATCTGCGTAAGCCTGGCTCGCCTCGGTGGGGAGTGAACTTCCGAAGATGGTCACAACTTTCATCAAAATCAGCCGCAGATTAACGCAGATCAAATCAAAAACACAAAACCCTAGCACAAACAACACACCGAAGCCCCTCCCGTGCCCCACCCGAAGCTATCCACCCCGGCGCCATAACCAAAATCAGCCGCAGATCAACGCAGATTAACGCAGATCAAGGCAAAAGCAGGAAGCAAAAGCTCCCACCACCATCTCCTAACAGCCCCATCGATGCAAGAATAGGCAGCAATAGCTCCCACCACCATCTCCTAACAACCCCATCGATGCAAGAATAGGCAGCAATAGCTCCCACTACAATCCCCCAACAGCCCCATCGATGCAGGAATAGGCAGCAATAGCCCGGACCGCAAATTCTCGGCCGACTAGGCTTCCAGGCACACCCAACATCTCCTGACTTGCCCTTCCTTTTATGCCAGGCCTTTTTCATCTGCGTTCATCGGCGTTGATCTGCGGTCGGCTTCTGTGCGGCGGCCATCTTCTTCCTTTCGTTATCATAGGCCAACCGTTTGAACTCCGGCTTGATTCCAAAGTTCAGAAGTAATCCCACTTCGATTTCGGTGGCACGGAGGTAGTTCAGAAGTTGCGCCTCGTGGGAAGAGTCTAGAGCCCTTGCAGCCTTTAGCTCAAGGAGAACCGCGTTCTCCACCATCAAATCTCCCCTGAAATCTCCCACACGGTTACCCCGAAAATAGACGGCACTCCAAGCTATCTCCGGCGCGAGAACCAATCATAAACCGCCAACGCGATTTGGTCGACGGTAGCTTCAGCCTTTGTCTCATCGAGGGGGTGGCTATTTCCAATGATGGAGAAAGCAAGCCGCCGACCCGAGGGTATATCCATATAGCCGGACAGGGCATTCACTCCCTCGAGTGTGCCCGTCTTGGCGTGGATTCTTCCCTTCAGGCGTGTCGCTTTGAAGCGACCAGCCAATGTTCCGTCCACGCCGGCCACCGGCAGAGAATCAAGGAAGACGTCGAAAGACGGTCCACTGGACATGTGAAGCAGCAGCTTGACGAGCGCTTGCGGCGTCACCAAATCATCTCGCGAGAGGCCGGAACCATCGGCAAACACCGTCTCGTCCGGCTGCGCGCCGATTTGCCGGGCAAACTCATTCAGTACCTCGAGGCCGTCCTCGAGTCCGCCACGATGTTCCACTTCGCGCGCGAGCGTGCGCAAGAGCATTTCCGCATAAAAATTCCGGCTTTCCTTGTTGGTCAACTTCACGATCTGCCGCAGCGGCTGGGAGTCCTGCCCTGCCAAGACCAGGCGCGGAGAAGTTTGTTGAGGGGTTTGACTGGCTACGGCAGCCTCAAGGCGCGTGAGGTGTTGAACGCGGATCTCGCCTCTCGCCGCAATGCCCGTGTCTCCAAGAGACTGGCGGAACAGTTCGGCAACCAATTCCGCCGGATGAGCGATGGCCACCCGCACGGTCGTCTGTTCAGCACCGAGGGGAATCTGCCCCCGAACGTCCAAGCGCATGGAATCCAGCCCGCGTTCGACGAACAAGTGGCTCTCAGTTCCCGCCGCAGCGGTTACCAGACGGTTATTGAGCTGGTAATAGCTCGCCAGAGGGTCGAGCCAAGCCTGAGCCGGATCGCCGAGCTTCAAAGCCGGCATGATTCGGAGGAGCAGGGCATTCGAATTAAAAGCCAGAGCCGAGACACTCGCCCCGTAGCCCCATAACAGATCCTCCGCCGCCCAGCCATGGACGTAAGGCTCGGAAAAGAAATAAGTGTCGTCCGCTATCAGGAATCCGGAGACTTCCAGCACCCCACGCGCCTTTGCCTGCTGCGCCAAATTCTGGAGGGTCTGGCAGCGATAGCTATTAGCCTCGCCCGGACTCGGAAGCGGGGGCAAAACGTCATCACAAAATGTCGGATCGCCTTTGCCGACCAGGTATAGATTTTGTACGCGCCCCTGCGCATCCGGTCCGGACTCGCTTTCCACCGTGGTGCGGAAAACGAAATTCGAACCGAGCTTTTCGAGCCCCGCCGCCGTGGTAAACAACTTCATGTTCGAAGCGGGATGAAAAAGGTGTTGCGCGTCACGGCTGAAGAGAATTCTTCCGCTCGGAAGTTCCGCCACCTCGATGCCCCAAAAGCCGCGGGAGGCAGCGCTGGAGCGAAGAATTCGATCGAGGCGGGCGTTAAGCGCCGGGGAGGCTCGCTGTTTCAATTGCTGATTCGCCGCAGAGACGAGCGGTGTGGGCACGGCAAGGCACAGAAGCGCTGCCACGATGATGGAACCAAGTAGTTTAAAGCCCTTTCGAAAGTCGAGAGTCGAGGAAGTGTGGTCAACAGTCGACAGTCGACAGTTGAGAGTCAAACTCGGCAGACATAAGTCCATGGGTGCCATCTTACAGAGTCAACCGATAACAGTCGAGAGTCGAGAAGTCGAGAGTCGAGAGGTCGAGGTTCAAGGGTTTGTCCGCCAAGAACGAGCCGGAGTGAATTAGCCCACTCCGTTGGGGCTGAGTGTGTCCCACATCTTTGGCTGGACACGGCGGTGAGTGTGCGGGACGACGAATGACCTCCTGGATGCCAAGTCCTGCACGCCCTGCCCTGAAAGGGCACCAGGCAGTAGCCGGGGGCAACGCCCCCGGAAAGTTCACCCGCAAACCGGCCGACCCTGAAGGGGTCGCAGAAGCGCCAGCAGAGGCGCCCTGCGGGGTTGCGACAACGTTTTGATTTGACCCTTTCAGGGTCGTGCGATGTGGGTAGGCTCGTTTCCGGGGGCGTTGCCCCCGGCTACTAAATGAATCCCCTTCGGGGATTCTCAGCGTATCGATTACCCCCGGTGTCCAGCGAAAGATATGAATCACGATCAGTCCTTGGGGAGTGGGGCGGGTGAGGGGTCGGTTCCAGACCACGCAGATTCGTTGTGCGCCGCTAAGTCGCCGCTAAGTCTTCCGTAATTCAGACACTAACCGAACGCGGGCGGTGGATTCCCGCCTTCGCGGGAATGACGAAATTCAGGGCACCCATCCCCAACCTCGTCATTCCCGCGAAGGCGGGAATCCACCGCCACTGTCTGAACCGCCGCTAAGCCTTCGCAATGCTTTGCCGCCGCTGTTATACTTGGCCGTTGCGCGTCCCAACCCAACGTGTCCGCGAGTTGTGGCGAAGCCCAATGTGAGGTCTGCGCATTATGAAGCAGCTTATCAAACGCCTGATCATTTACGTGCTGATTCTACTTCTGCTCGTGGCGATGGGCGGAGGTGGGTGGCTCTACTGGCATGCCCGCGCGAGCCTGCCGCAACTCGACGGAGCGATTGAAGTAGCCGGGCTTTCGGCGCCGGTCGAGGTACTGCGCGATGCCCGCGGCGTTCCTCACCTTCGTGCCGCATCGCTCCGGGACCTGTTCTTCGCTCAGGGTTATGTGACGGCTCAAGACCGTCTCTGGCAGATGGACTTAAGCCGGCGGCTGGCGGAAGGAGAACTCTCAGAGGTTTTTGGCGATCGGACACTGCGGATGGACATCGAGAACCGCACCTTGGGTTTCCGCGAGGTTTCCGAGCGCGCCCTGGCAGAGCTCAGTCCGGAGGCGCGCGCCCCACTCACAGCGTATGCCAACGGCGTCAACGCTTTCATTGCTGGCCATAAGCACCGCCTGCCCATAGAATTCGTCCTGCTTCATTACCAGCCACGACCCTGGACGGAGGCCGATTCCCTGGGCGTGTCTCTGAACATGGCCAAGTCGCTCAACACGAGTTGGGAGATGGATCTGATGCGCGAACGCATCCGGGCGAAGCTTGGCCCGGAGCTTTCCGCCGACGTCTTCCCGGACCATTCGCCGTTGGATGAACCGGTGGCTGAATTGCCCCGCGGAAGCAAACTGTCGCCCCAATGGAAAGCGGTGTACCCGCCCCCCACCTGCCTCGACCTCGATCCTGGTGTGCTGAATCAGCCCAGCGCCGGCATGAAGATTGCTCCCCTCCTTAGCCCCGGAGGGGGACTCCCTGAAACTGACCCGACCCTGGCGGCGCTCCTTTCCTTGGGTGAAGAGAGTAGTCCAGCCCTGGGAAGCAACAATTGGGTAGTCAGCGGCGCTCACACTCGCTCCGGGAAGCCTCTACTCGCCAATGATCCTCATCTCGGCCACAGTGTTCCCAGCGTCTGGTACATGATCCACCTGAAGGGGCCGAACCTGAATGTGAGTGGAGTTAGTTTGCCTGGCATGCCGCTCGCGATAATCGGCCACAACGAACGAATTGCTTGGGGCATGACCAATACCGGTCCGGACGTTCAGGACTTGTATGTGGAAACTTTTGACCCGCATGCTCCCAACAAGTATCTCCACAACGGGGCATGGGTGGATGCCGAAGTCTGCGATGAAGTCATTAAAGTGCGGGGGAAGCCGGATCGCCGGCTCACAGTCAAGACAACCCGCCACGGCCCAATCGTTTCTGAAAACTGTGGCCGGGCTCTGGCTTTGCGATGGACGGCGCTCGAACCGCATGCACTCTCTTCGCTGTTCAAGGGCGCCACCAAAATGAGCCTGGCCCAGAACTGGGAGCAATTCACCGCCGCCTTGCGTGACTATACAGGACCCATGCAGAACTTTGTGTACGCCGATCGGGATGGGAATATCGGCTACTACGCGGCAGCATGGGTGCCCATCCGGAAGCAGGGACTCGGCGCTGTGCCCGCGCCCGGCAGTGTGGACGATTACGACTGGACGGGTTACATTCCATTCGAGGACCTCCCCCATTCCTACAACCCCGCAAGCGGCTTGATCGCCACCGCGAATGGCCGCGTGGTGCCTGATGGTTACCCTTATTTCATCACCAGCGAGTGGGATCCTCCCTACCGTACGGCGCGCATCTTTCAACTCCTCCGCGCGGGAAAGGCGTTCACCGTGGACGACATGCTGCGCATCCAGACGGACATTCTCAGTCTGCAAGACAGATGGCTTGCCGGACAACTTCTCGAAGCGGCCGCGCACCGTCAACCGCAAGACCCTGACGCCCAGTACGCCCTCAGCGTACTGCGCAGTTGGGATGGCGAGGCCAGGCTGGATTCTGCCGCCACCCTCGTATGCGAAGTGACCCGCGCAGCCCTGCGCGCACGAATCCTCAAACCCAAGCTCGGTGACGGCCTGTCCGGCTATCGCTGGGGAATGAGCTCCATCCTCTTTGAGAACGTGTTAACCAACCACTGGACGCGCTGGCTTCCCCCCGGCGACTCCTCATTCGAGGATACCCTGATGAAGAGCCTGGAAGCGGGTGTGAAACAAATTCCCAGGCTGGTGGGCAGTTCGAGTCACGACGCCTGGAAATGGGGCAATACAATCCGGCTGACTTTCTATCACCCGCTCGGCCAAGGTATTCCTCTTTTGGGCAGGCTGTTAGACGTGGGTCCATTTCCCCAAGCGGGGACTGCCACCACAGTGAAAGCTACCACAGCCAATCACGGTCCTTCCATGCGCATGGTGGTTGATTTCTCAGACCTCGACCATTCGGTCCAGAACCTTACTCTCGGTGAATCGGGCCAGGTGTTCAGCCCTTACTATAAGGACCAGTTCGACGCCTGGTACAACGGACGTAGTTTTCCCATGCCCTTCACCGACGCGGCGGTTGAGCAGGCCACCGTTCACAAACTTGTCTTGGGTACTGGCCTTACGAATTTTGTTATTGCATTCAAACCAATTAGATGATATGAAAGCACGACTCTTCCTGCCAAGTTGGGGGCGAAAACAGCCCAGAAACCGAAGAGCCAGCCCCGGAGAAACCCATGCCTCTTGCACGCAAAATCACTTCAGCGAAAGTACCCAGCAGGCTCGCGACCATCGCTTCGTTAGCCGCCGCCCTGTTGCTTCCGTCCTCAATGGTGTTTGGCCAGCAGACTTATGTCTCCCGGTTTAACACTTACATTGGCTATACGTTCCTCGACAGCCCCCACGTGAGCCTTTTCGAAAACGGCCTGCATTATCAAGTCGGAGTGAACCCCACCACATGGCTCGCCCTCGGCTTTGACTACAGCTTTTCGGAGGGTAACCTGACGCTCACTCCCAATCTGCTGACCACCACCTTGCAGCAGGAACTGGGTGAAGAGCTGTCAGTCCTCGGGTATCCCGTATCGTCTTTGTCGGTGTCGTCTCATTCTTCGACTCAGACCTTTGCCGGTGGCCCACAGTTCGAATTCCGCCATTTTTCCAAAGTGACACTTTTCATTCGCCCGTCCTTCGGGATAATCAAAGAGATCGCCACGCCGCACCCGGTGGGCGAAGTCCCAAGCCTCGTTGTGGCTACTTTGCTGAATGGAAAGTTTTCCACCACCGATTCGACGCCCTTCTACGGGTTCGGAGGCGGCGCGGATTGGAATTTTTCACAGCATGTGGCTCTGCGCGTGCAGGCCGATCTTGTGTACGATCACTTGTTCAGCAATCTGCTGAAAGATGGCCGGCTAACCACCCGCTTCTCGATCGGGCCTTGCTTCAATTTCGGGAGTAACGTCAGGAAGTGATCTGAATCATCGCCTGATTTTTTGATATTCTGTATTGTGGCCGAAACCACCAGGTTGGCGTCTGAAGATAATCCTGCGTTTTGCCGGGCGGGGGTACTCGTCGTATTGTTACTCGCCGCGGCGGGCACGCTGCGGGGGGCTGAAGAACTTAGTGCCTCGCCACTGCAACTGGAATATCATCTCATCCTAACGCATCCCAATCTGCACCTTGTAACCGTCGAGATCAGCGCCGGCAAAATATCGGGTGATTTCCTCGACTTCGTCATGCCGGCCTGGTCGCCGGGCCGGTATGCCATTTACGACTTCGCCAAGAACGTGCAGGAATTCGAGGCCGCCGGCGCGCAAGGGCAGCCGCTGGCTTGGACCAATCCCGACAAGCAGACCTGGCGAGTCGACCTCCGCCAAGCCGCGGGAAGCGTAAAAGCGCGCTACCGCGTTTTTGGCAACGACCTCAACGGATCATTCTCCCAGTTTGACGGTACGCATGCCAATTTGAATGGCCCGTCGATTTTCATGTACGTCGCCGGACACAAGCCAGACCCACTCACACTGACCGTTGACGCGCCGAAAGGCTGGCAGTTGATCAGCGGCTTTTCCGACGACACCAGCGAGCGGACGTTTCATGCGCCGAATTACGACCGCTTGGTTGATACCCCGCTCGAGGCGTGCGCCGAAAACAAGCTGGCGCACTTCCAGGAGCAGGGGAAGACGATTCGGGTCGCTATCCACTCCTATGGCGACGATCACACCGATCCGTCGACGCTGCGCGAGGGCCTGGAGAAGATCGTGCACGCGGAAATGGCCTCAATGCCCATCCCGGATTTCGAGCGCTACACTTTTATCTTTCACTTTGCACCGCAAATTTCGGCGGGTGACGGCATGGAGCACTTGAACTCCACACAGATCATCATCCGGGGAGACCTGGGCAGCAATCTTGCCGATGCGCTGGAGACGGCTGCGCACGAGTTCTTTCATGTCTGGAATGTCAAGCGGCTGCGCCCCGCCGGACTGGGGCCGTTTGATTACACCCGCGAAGTCTATACGCCCTCTCTGTGGCTGGCCGAGGGTGTGACCACCTATGTCAGTTATCTCACCCTGTTGCGTTCGGGGTTGTGGACGCGGGAGCAATTCTTTGCCCGCCTGGCCGATGAAATCCGCGCTCTGGAAGAAGAACCAGGCAAGACGCTGATGTCTGCCGAGAGTTCCAGCTTCCACGCCTGGTTCTACGACCGCACTCCGCAAATGCAGGAAACCAATTTCGCAAACTCGACCGTCTCCTATTACAACAAGGGGACGCTTCTCGGCATGCTTCTGGACCTCGAGATTCACGCCCGAACACAGGGCGCAAAATCGCTCCTGGATGTGTTGTCATCGCTTTACCACAAGTTTTACCAGGCGCCGCAAGCAACTTATTACGGCCCCGGCCGCGGTTACGAAGAGCACGATGTCCTGGAGGCGGTGAATGAAGTTGCGGGGAGCGACTTCTCCAGCTTCTTCGAGAGCTACGTTCGCGGGACGGCATCACTCCCCTACAGCAGCGACCTGGGTGCGGCCGGACTTGCCTTGCGGATCAGCGTCCCCAGCGGCGCCCCGCCGAGCATCGGGATAACCGCCATCCCCGACAACCTGGGCGTCAGGATCTTCGCGGTTCGGCCGGGCGGCGCCGCCGACCGCGCTGGCCTCGGGCGCGACGACCTTTTGGTGGCAGTCGATGATCAGTCTCTCGCTACAGAGGACTTGGATACGCGCCTGAAAGCGTATCCGCCTGGAGCCAGTGTTCCTTTCACGGTGGAGCGCCAAGGCCGACAGGAAATCATCAGCGTGACTCTTGACCCGCCGGTTGCGAACTCGTACACGATTCAGGAACTTCCGGGCGCCACGCCCCAGCAGATTGCGATTCGCGATCGCTGGCTGAGGGGAAAAAACTAGAAATCAGAAACTGGAAACAGGAAATTGGAAATTGGAAGATAGACACTGCAAGTCTGTCATTCTGAGCGAAGCGAAGAATCTCCGCAGTTGATGAGTTCCGGAGCTGCGAAGATTCGTCGCGGAGTATACCCTGAGCGAAGCGAACGGGCTCAGAATGACAGCGCCCGTCGGAAATTAGAAGACAACCCATCGCGACAGAGAGGACATCTCGAATACAGATGAAACTCGAAACTGGAAATCAGAAACTGGATGGCAGAAGCACACCGCGAGTCTGTCATTCTGAGCCCGTTCGCTTCGCTCAGAATGACAGTGCCCGTCAAAAACCAAAAGATAGGGGTGCTCGTTTTCATTTTCTAATTTCTAATTTCTGCTTTCTGCTTTGTTGTTTCTGCCTTCTGCTTTCTGCATTCTGCCTTCTAGTTTGCAACGTCACGACTGCCGCTCCCGATCCGGACATTGCCGAAGCGTTGATCGAAGCCGGCCACTGGAAACGGGCGCGAGCAATCGTGGAGCCCCGTGTGGCAGCCAACCCGCGGGATGCGCAGGCGGTTTGTCTCCTTTCGCGAATAAAGCTGGCTTTTGGCGATTTGGACGGCGCATTGAAACCCGCCCAGCAGGCGGTGGCGCTCGAAGACGGAAACTCGAACTACCATTTCCAGCTTGCGCAAGTTTACGGGGAGATGGCGGATAGAGCCAACATGTTTGCAGCCGCAGGTCTTGCCCGAAAGTTCAAGAGCGAGTTGGACGCTTCCCTCGCCCGCGAACCCAAAAACCTGGACGCGCTGGATGCCTTGATGCAGTACAGCTTTCAGGCCCCCGGAATAATGGGCGGTGACAAGGGAAAGGCCCGCGCCATTGCTGAAAAACTTGTGCAACTCAGCCCTGTGCGCGGATACCTGGCGCAGGCTGAGCTGGCCCGAGAAGCAAAAGACTTTGCCAAGGTCGAAGAGTTTCTTCTCAAAGCCGTCCAAGCTGATGCGAAGAACTACGAGGCGCAGACGGCGCTGGCAGGCTTCTACACGCAGCCCTCTCACCGGAACACTGAAAGCGCCGGAGAGCACGCGCGCGAAGCTGTGCAACTCGATCCCGCGCGGGCGAGGGGCTATTCCATCCTGGCGAAGGTTCTTGCCCTCGAGCGGCGATGGAGTGAACTTGATGCCGTTCTGTCAGCCGCCGACAAAGGCGTTCCTGACGACCTTGCACCTTACTTCCAAGCGGCGAATGCTTTGCTGGAAACACAAGTCGAACTCAAACGTGGCGAGGCCTACGTACGAAAGTATCTTGGGCAGGAACCGGAGGGGGAGGAACCGGATGCTGCCCATGCCCACCGGCTGCTGGGGCTGATTCTGGAAAAGCAGGGGCGAAGCGCGGAGGCGGTTTCAGAGCTCGAGACGGCAGTGCAAATGAATCCCCGCTTCAAGGAGGCAAAAGAGGATTTGAAAAGAGTGAAGAGCAAGGCGTTGTAGGGAAAGCCCTTGTGTTTGCCTCCGGGCGGCCCTTCTGGTTGCGGGCGGGCGGCCACAAGAGCCGCCCCTGCTAGCCGCTTTTGGCGCGGCGCCGTAAGAGGAAGATCAATGCCACCAGGGCCAGCACTGTAATGAGGTCGAACGTGACCCGGTGAATATCCTTGACGACGTGAGCGAGGTTGTCCCAGTTGTTTCCGAAAAGAAAGCCCACACAACCGATCACGGTGGCCCAAAGCACCGCTCCCGTGAAATTGAAGAGCAGGAACCGCGGGTAGGGCATCTTGAAAAGTCCGGCCAGCGGCCCCGCAAAAACCCTCAGCCCAGTGATGAAGCGGCCAGTGAACACAGCCCAGTGACCGTGCTTGAGAAAGAGAGCCCTGGAATTCTCAAACTGCCGCGCCAGGAACTTGAAACGCTTGACGTAGCGATCAAAGAAGACGCTGCCTCCATGCCGGCCCAGAGCGTAGCCGAGGCTGTCGCCCAGAGTCGCCCCGGCAATCGCGATGCCAATGGCCCACACCAGTCGAATCTGGCCTTGATAAGCGAGGAAACCCGCAAACAGCAACACGGTTTCCCCGGGCAAGGGCAGGCCGCCGTTCTCCAGCATCACGCCGAAAAACACCACCCAGTAACCGTACCGGGCGAAGAAGTCCGCTAAAGTCTGGAAGAGCGATTCAATCACGGGTCATAGA
>Ga0326727_10015823_pt1 | contig 16080 bp, 12 predicted proteins | sample MB2enrmetagenome_FD_207643 | JGI IMG/M metagenome (GOLD analysis project Ga0326727, IMG submission 207643) | Lab enriched peat soil microbial communities from McLean, Ithaca, NY, United States - MB29MY | ecosystem: Environmental > Terrestrial > Soil > Wetlands > Peat | place: USA: New York...
CATCGTGGCTTTCAGCTCGCTGGTTCTCTCCTGCACCTTCAGGTCCAGATTCCTGCTGAGATCCTCCACTTCATTGAAAGCTCCGGAAAACTTGATCGACAGTGCGAGAGACTGCGAAAAAATCAGGGTAATGAATCCGGCGGGTACCAGGTAACCGAAATAATTGAACAGAAGTTTGGAGTAAAGGATATCGTTGAAAACGGTAGCAATGACTACCAGGAATCCCGTGAGAATGATGATCGACAGGATGTTTTTCTTCAGGCACAGTCGGATCAGGTAATAGGCCAGAATCAGGCTTTGAACGGCGAGAAAACCTTCGTAGACGTTCGCAAAGTTCGTGAAGAAACCGGGCCGCGTAAAAATGACGCTCGCGGCAAAGAAGCCGGAAATGGAGTAAAGCAGAACCAGAAGCTTCCCGGGAAATTTCCGGTCAAAGAGCAGGTAGATGTAATGGATGGCGATCGGGCCGGGAATGATCAACATGAGGTATTCCACCTGGATAAGCATAGACCAGGTCGTGAAAGGAAAAATTTCCAGAAGGATATAGCTGCCGGTAGATAAAGTCCGGAGAAGAATCATGAAACAGAGAATCGAGAAGACTAGCGGTGTCCGGTCCTTCCTCCGGATCACAAAGAGTCCGAAATGGTAGAGAATAGTGATGCTGAGGATTCCGATGATGAACAGTTCCAACGACCGCTGATCGGTCGCATCTTTCACGATCGACCTTTCGTCGCCGGTTTCGATGGAAAGCCAAATTCCCCCTTTGAAGTAATTGAAATTCGCCACCTGGACCACGATCTCGTTGGTGGTAGAAGCGCTTTCGACCCCGAAGAGCAGGTACTTTTTCGCCGGGGAATAATGCGCCCGATCGACGGCAACCACCCCGTTGGTAGAAACCAGATCTCCGTTGATGTAAGCACGGTAGGCGGTCGCCATGTCCGGAAACAGAAAATGCAGATTCCGGACTCGCGGAGAGATCAACATCAGCCGGAACGTCGCATAACCATTGGCCGGCAGTTTCGTTCCGCGGATTCGCAATCCCGTCCAGACGGAGGGGACAGGAATATAACCGTCCGACAGAGGCGGAATACCCGTATGGAATTGCGCCGGTTCAAGCAGGCGGTTCCAGTAAAATTCCCAGTCCCCGTCCAGTTTCACCGCGCCGTATTTCTCGAAATCCCAGGAACCGAGATCCATCGTTCCCCGGACGACATGGGGAGGAATAGGTGCCGTCGCGGCGCCGGAGCAGCCGCCGACAAAAACAAAAGCTGCCGGAAGAAGAATCCCCGCCCATAAATACAGCAACTGCGGTTTGAAATGCTCAAGAATCGAGTCGAAAAGGTCATCCATCATTCGCTCCCCGAGCATGCCTGGACTCGAAACTATTCCGGAAAACATCGGGTTAAAAATGGAAACTGGATTGAGAGAACCGCACATTCCGGGAGTAAATCGGACCTCCCTTTAAGCGGGGCCGGCCGGTGCGAGGGCGACCCGATTCCTGCCTCCCGTTTTCGCCGCGTGGAGAGCACGGTCGGCGCGGGCCACGAGCGCTTCCTGATCTTCGTCCTTCACGGACTCCGCGAGGCCGATGGAAACGGTTATGCGGCCGATCGCCGGAAAGGAAAAGCCCTCAACCGTTGAACGGATGCGTTCCGCGACTCCTGAAGCGGGATGCAGCGCGGTATTGGGAAGCACAAGCGCGAATTCCCCGCCGTCCCAGCGGAAGGCATGGTCGATATTACGGATACAGCGGCGGATGAGTTCGGAAAGCGAACGGAGCACCTCGTCGCCCGAAAGACGGCCGAAGCGTTCATTGACCGTCTGGAGGCGGTCTATATCAATAAGTGCGATGCTGAATGTCAAACCGTAGCGGTTCGAACGCCGCGCCTCTTCCTGTGCCGCTTCATCGAAGCGGGAGCGGTTGGCGAGTCCCGTGAGGCGGTCGGTGGTAGCCATCAGGTTGAGTTCGGAACGCAGAGACGCGATTTCGCCGAGGTAGTCCCGGATCTTTTCCGTGTCCTCCGCCTCGCGGCTCAGGTCGCGCGTACTGCCGACAAAACCGAGATGCCGCCCTTCCTCGATGACCGCACGCACGGTGATCTCGGTGGAAACGCCTGCGCCGTCGGCCGTGCTCTGAAACATGCCGCTCTGAACCACCGGAGTTCCGTTTCCGGACATCATTCTCCGAAGGCTTTCCGTAAAGGAGCGTTTCACGGGATCGTGCGACTCGGCGGGGAGAAACTCGAGAACGCTTTTTCCGATCACTTCATGATCCTCGAATCCCCGCATCCCGAAATCGGCGGGACTTACCCAGGTATAACGATAGGATGGGTCGGTTTCCCAAACCACATCGCGGACCACTTCGGAATGAAAGCGACAAAACTGGCCGCGCGTTCGCTTTTCTTCTGAAATCATGAAGCTACCTTTCCCGGTATGAATTTTCACATGGGGCAGAGTGAAAAAATGATACTGCAATCTTCAGGGCACTTTGATTCCTACGATGGTGATGTCATCCCACTGCGCGGTATCTTCCGACCACTTGTCCGACTCCCGGTAAAGGGCATTGACGAGCGTCGCGGCGTTCAACGCGGCGTTCTCGCGGACCACCTTGTGAATACGCTGGATCCCGAATTCCTCGCCCTCCTTGTTGTTGGCCTCGAGAAGCCCGTCGGTAAAGGTGATGATCACGTCGCCCGACTCCACGGCCACGCTGTTGGTCTCGTAGGTTTCCACCTGGCTGATTCCCAGCGGAATGCCGCGCGACACGAGAGGCAAAAACTCGTCGGTACGGGGACGATAAAGATACTGGAGATTGTGCCCGCCGTTGGAATACTCGAGAATCCCCTTCTCCGTGTCGATCACGCCGAAGAAAACGGTTACGAACATTCCGACGCGGGAGTCGTCCACGAGGATGGTGTTGGCGTATTCCAGGATCTTGTGCGGATCCTTCGTCTGGAAGGCGTACGCCTTGATGACGCTGCGCGACACGGCCATGAAGAGCGAGGCGGGAAGACCCTTGCCGGAAACGTCGCCGATCACGAAACCCAGACGGGAAGGCGTAAACTTGTAGATATCGTAAAAGTCGCCGCCCACGATCTCGGCGGGTTTCATCCGCGCGAAGATCGAGACGTTACGGTAATCGCGGAAGTCGGAGATCAGGAGCGCGTTCTGGAGCGTGCGCATGATGTCCACTTCCTTGCGGATCTTCTCGTGTTCGATCTTCTCCTGGTAGGAAAGGATGCCTTCGTAAGTGTGCCCCACCTGGTTGGCGATCGTCTGAAGGATCTTGATGATCTCCGTGGAGTAATGCACTTCCTCTGTCGGTTCCGACAGGTTGATCACACCGATGGGGATGTTTTTCACCTTCACCGGCACCGAGATGAATCCGCCGCGCGTATAACGGAAGCGCTTGTTGCGTCCGATCCCCTCCCGCTCGATGTCGTTGGCGAAAATTACCTTGCCGAGGTGCAGCACGCGGCTCGAAATGCGGTTGGAATTCAACTCGTTCTGGATTTCGCGGGCGATTTCGTCCGAAATGCCCAGCGCGCTTTCCACGTATAGCGAACCGGTCATCTCGTCCACGAACATGATCGACACGCGCTCGGAGTGAAAGGCCTTGGAGAGGAGCTGAACGATGCGGTCGAAAAGCTCCTTCCGGTCATAAGTCAGATTGGTGAGATTGGAGATCTGGTAGAGAATTTCAAGCTCGTTCGCACGGTCGTTCAGCTCCCGGTACATCAGCGAGTTCGATATGGCGATGGCTGCCTGCTGCGCGAAGTGGTTGATCAGGGTGACGTCATCCTGCGTAAACGATCCGCTGCGGGCATTGATGACCTCGATTACGCCGATGGATGCGCCCTGATGAACCAGCGGCACGGCGAGGAGCGTTTTCGTGGAGAGTTTGGTGACATCGTCCACGTCCTTGTACCAGCGGGGATCCTTGGCGGTATCGTTGACGATCACGCTTTCCATTTTATCGGCCACATAGCCGGCGATGCCCTTGCCTTTCGGAACGACCATGTCGTAAAGGGCGTCGGCGTTCTCGCCGTACACCACCTCGAAGTGGAGATTGCCGTTCTCGGGATCCACGAGAAGAATGGACGCGCCTTCGGCGTTCAAGAGAATGCCGGCGTAGTGGGAAATGTCGCGAAGCACCGTCGTCACATCGTCAATCGAATTGATCTTCGAGTTGATGTCGAGAATCGCCTTGAGATCGTTGATATCGAGCGACATATTCCGCTCCCCCGGATGGTTTAAAGCGCCGCCGAGAAGATCTCGCCCACTTCGTTCCTGCCCGCAGGGCGCGGGATATACTGCAGGAAGTCGTACTGGCTCGCGATCTTCGAGGCTACTTCGATTTTGTCCGCCGTGATCTTGTACTCCGAAAGACGCTGCGGGATGTGCAGATCCAGCATCATACGCCGGATGCTCTCGATGGCGGCGATGGCCGCTTCGATCACCGTGATGTCCGACACCTTTTCGCCCAGCGCCATGGCGATCTGGATGAACTTGTTAGCCGCCGCCGTCAGGTTGAACTCCATCACATGCGGAAGGATCACCGCAGATCCCATCTGCTGGGAAAGGTCGCTGGAGGCGTCCAGACCCATTCCGCAGGCGGAACATGTCCCCAGCGAGGAAGTGTAGATGGCGAGACTCGCCAGAAGGGCGCCCATGCTGAGATTGCCCTTGATCTTGGTATTGGCTGGCTCCACAGCGAGACGTTTCAGGTTCATGCTCAGATATTCGATGGCCTTGAGCGAAAAAGAGTCCGAAAGCGGGTTGGACTTCTTGGAGATATACGCATCGAAGGAATAGGCGATGGCCTCAAGCCCCGCGTAAATCACGTCCGAGAGAGGCACTTCCTCCGTGATGGAGGGATCGATGATGATGGTGTGGGCCACGGAATCCTTGTCGATGTAAGGTTTTTTGATGTGGTCGGTTTCGTCGATGACGTAGGTGATAGGCACCACGCCCCAACTAACCGTCTGCATCGAAGGCACTTCGATGTATTTCACTTTCTTGAGGGCGTATTTCTTCTGGCTCTTCTGCTCTTCCTTGGAAAGTTCCTGAGTGGAAAACTGAGCGATGGACTTTGCCACCGAAAGCACGTTCTCGCCGCCGATGCCGATCACCACGTCGGCTCGCGCGTTCTTGGTGATATTTACGCCCTCGAAAAGGTCCTTCGTGTCGGCGCGGCTTCCCACCTCGAATACGATCACCCCGTAAGCGTACCCCTCGATCATCCGCTTGACCTTGTTGGTGATGCCGATATCGGTAGCCATCTTCTCCACCACGAGAACCACCTTTTCGCCGTTGGGCGTGGCGATCTCGGGCAACCGCATAATGGTCTCGGGACCATAGAGGATATTTGTCGGTACCTGGAATTCGATGAAGGCCATGGCCGCACGGCTCCTTATCTCACTTCTTATACTATACCATATATCGGCGGATAAGAAAATATTTTGACGGTTTATTTCTTTTTCACTGCCAAATCACCCTAACATCCAAATCCATGCCGTCAGGCTGACTATGCTTCCCAGAAGCGACAGGAAAACGATCGCGCTCGCCAGTTCGCCGTCGCTTCCGTAGTGCGATGCGAGGATTGAACCGTAGACGGCGGAGGGCATCGCCACCTGCACCAGACTTACCTTGAGGGGCAGACCGGTAAGCCGCATCCCGCCGAGAAGAAATAGCGCGGCGGCGGGAAGAACAATGAGTTTGGCGACAACTGCCCCGGCCACCACGGGCAGACTGCTCTTCACCTTCACACGCGAAAGCGAAATACCGAGCTGAATGAGGTTCACCGGAATCGCGGCGAGTCCGATGGCCTGAACGGGATCGAAAATCTGTTTCGGGAGTTTCAGATGAAGCGCCTGGAGCGCGAGCGCCGCGATCATCGCGTAGAACACGGGCACCTTGAGCATATCGAAGAACGCCTTTTTCCGGCCGCCCTTGTCGCTGGCGGCGACAAACACGCCCAGCGTGTGCGTGAAAAGCGAATACACGACGAGCAGTAACGATGCGATCCGGAGTCCCTCCTTTCCATAGGCGTACTCGCAGATCGGAAGTCCGAAGTTGCCCGAATTGGACAGCGCGATCGTCAGTATCAGCACGGTGCGCACGGTACGGGAAAAATGGAAGACACGGTAGAGGATCTCGATGATCCCCACTACCAGAATCACGATCAACAGAACGGACAGGAAGATTTTCAGGCTCGTCATGGAAAAGACGGAGTCGTACTGGTAAAGCGCCTGAAAGATGAGCGCCGGCGTCAGGAGATAAAGCGAGAGCGTGGAGAGCGTGCGGAGCTCGATTTCCACTAACTTGCCGAGAATGTAGCCTAGCAGGAAAACAATCAGAACCGGAACAATGACATTAATAAATACTGTGATCATCTATAAAGCTCTTGACGTTGGAATTCCCCTTGTAGTAGTTGAGCGGGTTCGGTCGCCGCACCACCTCGAAGCCGATGCGGATGTCGCGGTTGATCCCGCCTTCGTCGCGGACGCGCGCGAGGGCTTCCACCATCTCCTGAGCGAGTTTGTCGGGGCTGATGGGATTGATGTAAATCTTCGTGTTTCCCTCGAAACCGGCGGGCGTATTGATGCGCAGCTTGATGAGCACACGCCAGGGCGTATTGTAGATGGAATCGAAGGGTGTGTAGTACCACTCCTCGTTGCAGCTCGTCTGGCTGGATAGCGCGCAGTGCACGGCATGGACAAGGTCGCTCATGCCGCGGATCTCCTCGTCGGCATGTTCGAAGGGCCGGTTGCGGTCGCTTTTGGAATAGACGGCTATCGTCGGGAAACGATGACCGATCTCGGAAATGGCGATGGCGAAGTCGTTCTCCGCTATGAGCTGCGAATTATAGATGGCGAAATTGACGGCGAACTCGTTGTAAATGTTGGGGTTCTTGATGAGTTCGCGGATCTCCCGCTCCATCTGCACTCCCCATTCGTCGAGACCCACCAGTTGCTTGTGGATGTGCTCGAAGCTCGCCCCCGCCGGCTTGAGCCAGTTTTGGAAGACGCTGATATTGCGGACAAAGGGATTCTGCTGGTAGATGTCCACGATCGTGTCCACGGCGAGCTTCATGTACTGGAAGTGCTCGTCCTCGGTCATCTCGCCCGAACTCCAGAGCTCGTGCTGAAAACGCGCCCCGGGAATATAGTGCCGCTTGCCGATCAGGAGTTCGTGACAGCCGCCGAAAAAGGGATCGGAAGTTTCGATCTTCTCCTCGATGGAAAGGCGGTCGAAATCGACGCCCATCATCCGCTTCTTGAGCGAAAGAATATTCATCACATGCTCGAATCCCGCCGTGGAGGAAAGATAGCTGTCCTTCCAGGAACGGATGCTTTCGTTCATACGATAATTGTAATTCTTTTTCCAATACTCGTAGGTGACGATCTCGAAGAGATTACCCACCCGTCTGAACTCGGCGGACTGCTCGGAAAGTTCCTCGGCCGGTATGTGGTAGCTCTTGAACCATTTGCCTTCGCGATTGCGATAGACCCGGGCTTTCTCGGGAGGCGTGAAGTTGTACTGCGCCTCGCAGAAATGGCACCAATCCTCCGGTTCGTGGGGCACAAGGGGCGTTTTTTCTTCCGGCGGACGATTGATGGCGGGTTTTCTGCCCCGCTCCGCTACCGACCAGACCTCCGTTCCGTTGAAGGGATTGATATGCTTGACAGTGCCGTCGGGCATCCGGTGGTAAAGCCGATCATAGCTGGACATGGCGAAGCCTCCGCGTCAGAACTTGAACAGCGATCCCGAATTGAGGCGCAGAAACTGGAGGAAAAGGTTGGTGTAAACAGCCGCAAGGACATCGTCGATAACGACGGCGAACCCGCCATGCAGATTCTGGGAATCACGGATGGGATAAGGCTTCCAGATGTCGAAAAGGCGGAAAAGCAGGAAACCGATGACCAGGAAGCGGATCGAGTCGAGCGACCCGTCGAAGGGAAACGAAACCATCGCGATCAGGAAACCCACCACCTCGTCCAGAACGATACGTCGCGAATCCTTCTCATGGAAGATGTGCTTTTCCGCATAATCGGTCAGCGGTACGGACATAATGAGAAGAACGGCGATCAGCGCGTAGTAGAAGAACCCGAATTTCGACAGCAGTACATAAATCAGAACGCCGACCAGCGTCCCGAAGGTGCCGGGCATAACGGGAATATAGCCGGTGAAAAAACCCGTCACGATGAATTCGCGCACTTTGTGAAGGAATCTATCCATCCTGACGCTCCCTTTCCCGCCGGTAAGCGAGGTAATAATCGATGCCGGTATAAATCGTAAAGAGTACGGTGACGATTGTCAAGGCCAGAGGTACATAAGCAATCCAGGATGCCCCGGCGCCGAGTACCTTCTCCCAGAGCCCGCGCACTCCGATATTCCCCAGCGACCGTACTGCGCGAAGCGTATCGATCGCGAACAGGTAACCCATCAGGAGAGCGATCACCACCATCTGCGTCATCGTCTTGGCCTTGGCGAGAAAACTCGTGGTGAATTTCACGCCTTCTTTTCCCGCCTTTGTCCGAAGCCATGTAACAAAGAGGTCCCGCAGCCAGATCGGAGCGATGAGCCAGACGGGAATGCCTAGTTCGGGACGGAAACAAAGCAGCGTGTATGTTCCCCAGACCAGCACTTTGTCGGCGAAAGGATCGATCCAGGCTCCGAATGGGCTTTCCAGCCCGAGCTTTCGGGCGGCCAACCCGTCGAAGGTATCGGTAAGAGCGGCGATTCCGTATATCGCGAGAGCGATGAAAAGCCGGAATCCTCCGCCCGCGAGCAGCAACCATCCGATGGGAATAACCAGCACCATGCGCGAAAAAGAAAGCATGTTCGGCAGATTCCATTCGAACTTCAGCTTCAAGCGGTGCCTCCCCCGGATAATTCACCCTCGAGATCATGGAAACCCCGGACGGCGGAGATCTTCACTCGGAGCATTCCGGACGGCGGATCCCGCCCTTCCGGCGCGGGCAGCTTCACGCGAACCGTGCCGTCTATCTCGGGCGCATCGTACTCGGTGCGCGCAATCAGCCAGTCGACGTTCCGCTTCCGCTCGATTTCGCCGTCGGACAGGCAGACCAGTTCATGCCCGACCAGTTCCGACAGTCTTTCCCGCGAAATCCCCTGCTGAAGAACCGACAGCGCCGATATCCTCGCTTGGACGGTCTCCGCGGAAACGTCGTCGGGTAATGCGAATGAGGGTGTGCCCTCCTCGTGTGAGTATTCAAAAAATCCCACCCGATCGAAGCGGGCGCGGCGGATGAAGTCCTCAAGAATCCGGAAATCCTCATCGGTCTCGCCGGGAAAACCGACGATAAACGAACTGCGGATGCGGAGTTCCGGATCCGCACGGCGCATCCCGGCCAGGAGTTCCAGGTATTCTTCTGCGTCTCCGGGACGGAGCATCGCTCGCAGGATTTTCCGGCTCGCATGCTGGAAAGGAATGTCCGCATAATGCGCAACGTTCTTCCTGGAAACAAGGAAGCGCACGACGTCCAGCACTCCTTCCTCCGGAAAGAGGTACATTACGCGCAGACGCGCGACGGGAAGTTCTGCGAGGGTTTCCAGGAGCGGCAGAAGCGATTTCCTGCCGTAAATATCGAACCCGTAGGACATCGTGTCCTCGGATACGAGAATGATCTCTTCGATCCCGGAATCCAGAAGAAACCGGGCTTCGCGGACGATGTCCTCAGTGGGACGGCTGCGTTGCTTACCGCGGATGCCGGGGATGGCGCAGAAGGCGCACTGGCGGCTGCAGCCTTCGGAAATCTTGAGGTAAGCCCAGTGTCCGCCGGAAAAGGCGAGGCTGCGCTCCTCGGCGAAATCGGTGTCGCGCCACTCGCCCGCGTCGGCGAGGTTTCTGCCGCCCTTTTCGAGGGCGCGCACCACCTGCCGAGGGTCGCGGACGCCCAAGGCGCCGTCGATCTCGGGAATGAGATCCAGTATTTCGGTTTTATAACGTTCGGTGAGACAGCCGGAGAGCACGAGCTTCATCCCGGGCTTGCGCTTCTTGATCTCGGCATATTGGAGAACGGCATCAATCGACTCCTGCTTGGCCTTCTCGATAAACCCGCAGGAATTGACGATGACAGCGTCGGCCTCTTCCGGGTCGGTGACGAGTTCATGTTTTTCCTTCTCCAGGAAGTACAACATGCGCTCGGCATCGACGATGGCCTTGGGACAACCCAGGGCGTCGAAAAAGACCTTCATCCGGCTATTTCAGCATCGCCCGTACAAGAACGAACTGTCCATCGCGGTTTTTCCAGTAGAAGATGGACTTGTTGACCTCGCCCGCCCCGCCGCCCGACTCCTCGCGGTTGTTGATGACGATCTTGACAGCTCCCGCATTGCCCAGCATCAAAACTGCATTGCTGTCGAAGGTGAAATTGGCGGTCGAACCCGAATTGAGCGTCGTTTCCTGAGCGTCCTTACCGTCTGAAGTGGTGGAAATCCACACGGTGGCATTCGCGACGATCCTGGCGTTGACCGTCGACCTGGTAGCGGCGGTCAGAAGCTCGGTTTCCGAGAGAATGTATTCCTTGTTCTTCGTATAAAGCTCGTCGGAAGTGCTGCCCTCGGAATTGGAAAGCGTGGACCGCAGGCCGGAGAGAGAAAGTTTGACTTCCTTCTGGCGGATGGAATAGACGTCGATGCCCATGTCGTTGGTACCGTTGCCGTAGGAATCCAGGCTGATGTGATCGCCGGCCTTGACGGAGAAGTCGTTATTGTTGATCTTCAGTACCAGGACGTTGCCCGGTTTCACGGAAGAAAGCTGAATATAAGTCAGACGGTTCCCGTTGGAGATGCTGATGGTATCGCTCACCCGGAAGCGGGTGTTGGCGACCTTGTCGATCTCGTTGAAGTTGTAAAAGTAATTGACGGGCTGATACATTTCCGACACCCTGCCGTTTCCCGACGAGGCGGTGCGCGCCACCTGGGTGATGATGAGAAGGAGCAACAGCAAACCCACCACCGCACCGACGATAATTATAGGCTGCTGGACCTGGACGGGCTCCTTTTTTTTGCCCACCAGTTGTTCGATGGGAGAATCCTGCTCGATCTTCATTTGCCGCTTGTACATACCGACCGCCGTGTCGCGGCTGATCTCCAGCACGTCTGCGTAGTTGGCGATAAAGCCCATCGCATAGGTTTCGCCGGGAAAAACCCCGAAGTTATCCGCTTCGATGGCTTCCAGATAGTGCTTGGACATGTTGGTCTCGCGGACGATCTCGTCAATGGAAACGCCGCGTTCTTTGCGTACTTCCTGGATATATTCGCCCAAGGTCTTCTTTTCGTTCGGCGACATGGCTGGCTCCTTGAAGGAGAGGATTTTGTTGAACTATATTATATACCCAATCGTCGTTTTAACACAAGTAAAATCCGGTTTGGATTCCCGAGCACGCCGCCACTCCACGGCATCTATTTCTTTTCTGAAATAAAAACGGCGAACCTTTGATTTTTTCCCTTCCGGGAATTATAATTTAATGGTAAAGTTGATCGGATGGGAGATCATGATCATGAAGACAAAAACGATTGTCCTTTTATTGGCTGCAGCCTGTTCCCTGCTGTTGGCGGTTTCCTGTACCGGCAAAAACGCTTCCAGCCAGGGAGCAAAAGGCCCCGGCAGCCAGGGCGACCACAAATTCGATATGAGCCTCATCAAAATCAAACACGGGGAAAAGATTTCCCTGGACAGCCCTCAGAAGTTCATCCAGGTTTATCTTCTTTTCGTCTACGAGCAGACCGGTTGGATGGCTGAGATCCGTTCACTCTCCAACAAAACCACTACGGAAATTTTCCTTTCCAACAAAAAAGCCCAGTTTTACAATGATTTCGGAATAACCCAGAAGGATTTCGACGATTACAGCATCAACCATATGAACGAAATCAACTCCTTCCTGGAAAGCAACCCCGAATATAAAAAGGCGTTTATCGAATCCCAGAAATACCTCAACCAGGTGGATGTGAACTCATAAGTCATCCAATTGAAAGAAAACAAAACCCGGTTTGGAGAATTCCTCCTGCCGGGTTTTTTATTATTGGAATGTATCCAGCCGGACTAATTACCAAACAGGCAATAAAATTCCCTACCCCTCACTCCGCTTTCCGGACTCCTCTCTCCGTTTTTCATATCTCCGTTCCGTCGGGAATAACGGTATTCTTGGGAACGACTACGATCCCGTCCACGATGGAATAGCGATCGGTGGAGGCATTCTTGATGCCGCGCTCGTTCACGATTCTTACTCCATTACCGATGCGGCAGTTCTTGTCCACGATGGCGTTGCGGATCACGCAATCCCTTCCGATACCGACATCCGGTATTTCCAGCACCCGGTTCCGATACCGGTCTTCGTCCGTTTCATAGAAATCCGCGCCGATCAAAACACTGTTCTCGATCGTGCAGCCCTTCCGGATGACGCAGCGAATACCGATAACGCTGCTCTTGACATCGCAATCTTCGAGGATTGTGCCGTCAGAAAGGATCACGTTTTCCAGACGCGTGGAAACCACCTTGGATGGCGGAAGAAATCGCGGCATGGAAAAAAACGGATAGCAAGGCTCATAGAAATTGAAAACCGGCCGCTCCTGGGCGAGTTCGATGTTTGCGCGGTGGTAGCTGCGGATAGTGCCGATATCTTCCCAGTAATCGTCGTGGATGAAGCCGTTGACGCGGTACTTCTCGATGCAGTAGGGGATGACCTCCCGGCCGAAGTCCAGCATCTCCTTCTTGTCCATCAGCACTTCCACGAGGGCGTCGATATTGAACATGTAGATGCCCATCGAGCCGATGTAGCTCTTACCGCGGCAACTGTGCTTGAGAAGTTCCGAAGAATGCGTCCAACTTCTCACGGGTTCGGCCGATTTGGGTTTTTCCACGAATCCGGAAACCCGGCCGTCTTCGTGCATATTCAGGATGCCGAAACGCGGCAGATCTTCCTCGCAAACCGGCAGAACGCCGAGGGTGACGTCGGCGCCGCTGTCGATATGGGCGGCGGTCATATCGCGGAAGTTCATGCGGTAAAGCTGATCCCCCGCCATCACGATGACGTGCTTGATGTCGCGGATGTCGCGCAGGTGCTTGATGGACTTTCGGACGGCATCGGCGGTACCCTCGGAAAAACCGCCCTCGTTAGCCTCCATCGTCTGCTCGCTGGCGAGTATGTCCACAAACCCGTCGTGGAAGACATCAAATTTGTAGGTCTGGATGATGTGCCGGTTGAGCGACGCCGAGTTGTACTGCGTCAGAACGAACACCCGGTTCAACCCGGAGTTGATACAGTTGGAAATGGGAATATCGATGATACGGTAATTTCCGCAGAATGGCACGGCGGGCTTGGAGCGTCCGCGCGTCAGAGGATAAAGCCGCGTCCCCTTGCCGCCGCCGAGAATGAGGGCAAGCACTGAGTTGATAGGATCTTCCCGATTATCTTTCCTGACGTGAGGGGGCATTCCTTCCTCCACGCCCATATTTTAACATGTTCTGCCCGGTTGTCAACGTTTTCGTTCACCGTCGGAACCGATCTTTCATGCGCCTGCCACGGGTACCGGGATGACAAACGTAAACACGGAACCTTTTCCCTCTTCTCCTGCGGCGTACAGCGTTCCTCCGATCAATTCCGCGAGTTCCCGGCAAAGGATCAATCCGAGGCCGATCCCCTTCTCGCCGGCGGTACCATCCCGGCTGACCACCCCATTCCGGAACAACGCCGCCGCCGTTTCACTGCTCATCCCGATTCCGCTGTCCTGTACGCGGATTCTCACTTCCCCGCCCGCCTTTTCGGCCCCGATGATAATCCGTCCGCCTTCCGGTGTAAATTTCAATGCATTGGCGACCAGATTTCGCAGAATCGTCTCGAGAATCTTCGGATCGCTGTAAATCCGGATTACTCCGGGATTGTCGATTTCCAGAACGATCGTCTTCCGGTCGGCCTGCTCCTGCATCAGAAATACCACGGCTTGGAAGATGTCGTAAACGTTGATGTCTTTCGGTTCCGGCTTTCCGGGGAGCCGGATGATCTTGGCCCAGTCCAGAAGCTGATCCATCAGACCCAGCGCGCTTCTGGACCTCTCGTTCGCCTTTTTCAGTTGCTGCGCAACCTTCTCCCGGTTTCCCTGCTCGTTTGCCATCCCGATAAAATCGAGCATCGAAATCACGAGCGCCAGAGGCGTACGCAGGTCATGCGACATCACGGAGATAATCCGGTCCCTTTCCTTCACGCGCGCCTCCAGTTCCCGGGTCCGTTCCGCCACGCGAATCTCCAGGTCGGAGGAGAGTTTTTCCGAAGTCTCGAACGCCAGTGCCGATTTCCGAGCGATCAGGAGAGACTGAAAGAAGAGAAAAATCGCGATTCCCCAGTTAAAGAGAACGACCGATTCAATGATATGATCTCCGTAAAGAATATCGTTTACGGTAAAACCGACAATGATGATCAGACCGACAAGAAAAATTTTCGCGTCCGGAAGTTTTTCCATGATCGCCCGGACAACCACGATTAACAAATAAAGACTAGCCAGTACGATGACTACATGAAAAGCGACAAATTGGACAGTCATCGTATGATATGGCAGCAAGAAGATCAAAACGAATTCCATCAGACATGCAGTATGAATGATGCCGGTGATCAATCGGGACGTTACTTTAGGAAAAAGATTACCGAAATAACTCACAAAAAAGAGGAGCATCAACGTAATGAAAAAATAGGATGTTCTGTTGAAGGTAGTAAAATCCGCTCCAGGAAACAACTGGAAAAACGGCTGCTGGTTGATGAAGAGGCAATGCAGAAACACGGCCAGGGTAAAGAGCCCGAAAAAGAGGGTAGATTTATCCTTCCTCCGGAGAAAATACAATATCAGATGGAACAAACCCAGGGAAAGCATAATGCCGAGAAGGATGCCGTCCTGGATCAACTGCCCTCTCTGGTAGTTCTCGATCACTCCGGCTTTGCCGAAACGCACTTCCTGCCAGATTCCGCCCCAGTTATTGTCGAAATTCGCGACTTCCGCGCGGATATCCAGCCGGTCCGTCGAAGCCGTGAAATAAGCCGCCGTAGGAAGCGCCTGGGCCTTGTAATCTGCGCGGTTCAACGATACCCGTCCGTTCGAGGCGATCAACCGTCCGTCGACGTACAATCGGAACGAAAAAGCGTCCATCATCATAATGCCGTACTTCTCGCCGGGCCGGACACCGGTCACGTTCAACCGGTACGTACCGGCGCCGGTTCCGTCTTTCCATCTGCCCGCGCTTTTCAGGTGGTTCCACTGCCCCGGAACGGTCAGTTTATCGGAATGCAAAACTGCAAGTCCGCTCTCCGTAATCTCCCCGGCGAGAATGTTCGGATAGAAGATCCATTCTCCTTGGCATCCGATAACAGACCGCTCCATTTCCACACCGGAAAGGTCCAGAATGCCGTTGACGGCCCGACGAAATGGAACACCGTCTTTCGCGGCGCAAAGGATACCCGGGAAAATCAGGAAAAAGACCAGACAAAGACCGGAAAAACATCGAGATCGCGAAAGCTTCATATAGTTTCTCCCGTTCCCCCTTTTCCGGTATAATTATAATCGAATCAGGAAGTATGTAAAGAAAAAATACGTGTTTCGCCGGAATATTTTTTCAGCAGGCTGCCATAGCACATATATAGTGCTTTCTGAATATAAATAAAGCACATTTACCAATGGTGTCCATTGTTGTGCAGTCGATTTCTCCGGTACAGAATGGGGAGCATTTTACCGCTAAAAAACAAGGAGGAGGCATTCACCTCCCCCTTGGGATACACGGACCCTTCGGTTTATTTCTGTTCGGAAATGACGGCCATCATATCTGCTTCCGCAGCCACTTCGCCGTTGACTTTGGTGATGCCCCGGAACTTGCCGACGCGGGTGGACAGTTTCAGAATCTCCACTTCGTAATCGAGGCGGTCGCCGGGCTTCACCTGAGTGCGGAATTTCACGTTGTCGATGGTGGCGAAGAATACCAGTCTCTTTTTCTTCTCGGCGTCGCCGGCCTTCGCATCGATTACCTTCATCGCGATGAAACCCGCGCACTGCGCCATCCCTTCCACGATT
>Ga0326727_10015824_pt1 | contig 16079 bp, 16 predicted proteins | sample MB2enrmetagenome_FD_207643 | JGI IMG/M metagenome (GOLD analysis project Ga0326727, IMG submission 207643) | Lab enriched peat soil microbial communities from McLean, Ithaca, NY, United States - MB29MY | ecosystem: Environmental > Terrestrial > Soil > Wetlands > Peat | place: USA: New York...
AAACTGGATGCGGGCCGGCCCCATAGCTCAAACGGATAGAGCACGAGTTTCCTAAACTTGGGATCCAGGTTCAATTCCTGGTGGGGTCACCAAAACCACCCATTAAGAAAGGGAATTTTAAAGGTCAACGCCACTAATAGTTGCGCCCGGCTGTCGCAAATCGCCCCGCCGCAACACTAACCATTGACGATGAGAATTCAATGGAACAGGACGCTGCATGGACTTGACCGATAAAGAGTACGTGGAACGCTGCCGCGACGGCCATGCGGAGGACTTCGGTTTGCTGGTGGATCGCTACCAGAAATCGGTGTTTTCCTTTCTGGCCTGGCGGGTGGGCAACTTCTCCCAAGCGGAGGAAGCGGCCCAGGAATCGTTCGTGAGAGCTTTTCGGTCCCTGGCCAAGTTGCGCAAGCCGGAGTCGTTTTACTCCTGGCTGCTGGGGATCGCGGGGCGGGTGGCCCAGGAACAATTCCGGGCCGAACTTCGCCGCGGGCAGGATGGCGAAGCCGCGGAGGCCATGAGGACCAACGCCACCAGCGACCCCGCGGATTATCCGTTGGAAGAAGCCATGGCTGCCCTGCCTGAAAACCATCGTCAGGTGATTCTGCTGCGGTATTACGAGGGGCTTTCCTGTCAGGAAGTGGCCACACGCCTCGCCATGCCGCTGGGCACGGTCACCAAAACGCTGTCGCGCGCCTACCTCCTGCTTCGGCAGGAACTGGAAGCCCGTGATTTCCGTGGAAGTTAAGCCATCAACAAAATAGAACCACCATGAACTGCGCCGAATGCCGGGACAATTTTATCGCCTGCGTGGAAGGGTTGCTGGACCGCGACCAATCGCTGCAATGCCAGGCCCACCTGGAAACCTGCGCGCCATGCCGGGCTGAATACGAGAAGGTCGCGAAACTGCAACAATGCCTGGTCGCGCGCGGCCAGGCCGCCGCCGGGGTGCGGATTGTCGAATCGGTCATGCGGCGGGTTCGTCAGGAACAGTTCAAACCAGAAAGAGAAACAATTATGAGCAAATTATTCAGACATCGTTGGGGATTCGGATTGAGCGCCGCGGCGGGCGCGGCGGCCATTTTCACAGTCATCCTTTTGGCCATGCCAAACGCGCAAGCCCAGGCCGTGGCCATTATGACCAAAGGCGCGCAGGCCGCCGCCAAGCTCACCAGCATTCACCTGCGCGGCCAATTGCGCACTGCCCCGCAAGACAACTTTTCCGCCATCATGCCCGACCAGGACTTTGTCACCATCGAGCTATGGAAACAGTTCGAGCCGGAGCTTAAGTGGCGAGTGGACAAGCCCGGACGGATCGCCGTGATGGACGGCCACTCCACCATGCTTTTCATCAAGCCCGACTATGGCTACAAAGTGGCACAACGCTCCTCGAGCGCGTTCGACACGCAGTGGCTGCACGAGATGGCTGATCTCAACAAGACCCTGGAAAACGAACTCACCGCCATCAAAGCCCGCGGCTGGCCGGTCACGCTCACGCAGCAGCAAGGCGCGGACGGGAAAGCAAAATCGGTCGTCTCCGTCGAAGCCAAGTCGGGATTGGGGACGGGCGATTATCTGAACAATAAGTTTTTCTCCACCGCCAACACGCGCCGGGTCTATCAGTTCGACAATGCCAGCGAACTTCTGGAATCGGTGCAGATTTACCTGCACTCCGACGCCGGGGAGAAACTCGTCTTTAATCTGGAAGCCATTGACTGCAACCAGCCGATTGACCCCGCCATGTTTCAACTGCAACTGCCCGCCAACGTCAGTTGGGGCGGGGACATGCCGATGCTGCCGGACAACGAGAAATACGCGGCCATGACATCGGAGCAGGCCGCCCGCGCCATGTTCGAGGCATGCGGCCGGGAGGATTGGACTGAGGCGGCGAAGTTTTTCAACCCGCTTACGGGCAGCATGAAGCAGATTCTGGGCGGTCTCCAGGTCGTCAGCATCGGCACGCACTTCACCTCCGTCATGTCGCTCATTATGGGCGCGGAGTTCGTGCCCTATGAAATCAAACTCAAGAATGGCGAGACCGTGAAATTCAATCTGTCGCTTAAACGCGACGCCAGCACCCGCCGCTGGTTTGTGGATGGCGGCATCTGAGCGCGCGGCCCGGCGGCCTGGGGCGCCCGTCAACATCGCCACGGAACTCGAAAGCGTTCCGTGGCGTTGGCGTTGCCGGCCTTTTGAGCTTCTAAGTAACTCGCTCCGAACATGCTGGTCAGCAACGACTTGCAAAACCACGAAAAATGCGCTTTTGGGGGCGGAAATGGCCACAGTTACGTTCCTCCGCCCGCCACTTCTGTGGTTGATTTGCTTATCCGCAAATAGACTTTTGGAGAAGGTACCTTTCAAATCTCTCTGCGCGACGATCCAATTGGGATTGGGGAGCGCGACCGTCCCGGTCGCCGCAGTCGGCGTCCCGCCGACTGCATTCAGAGGAGAATGCTCTCGGCCAGAGGCCGAAAGCGGCGGGCGAGACGCCCGCGCTCCCAAAAGAATCACACCGTCCCGGCTGAATTTGTGTCGCGGGAAGATGAATTCCGGATAAGCTCTTAATTCCTTCGCCCGCTCCATTTGCCCATTTGCGTCAGAGTGCGACAGACCACCACTCCAGCGGGCCATTCCCGCTTCACCATTCGATGACGGCCGCGGCCCAGGTGAGGCCGGCGCCAAAGGCGACGAGAAGGATGAGGTCGCCCTTCTCGATGCGCCCCGCCTGCACGGCCTCGTCCAGCGCGATGGCCACGGAGGCGGCGGAGGTGTTGCCGTATTTTTCCAGGTTGGTGAAGACCTGCTCCGGGGCCGCGCCGAGGCGCTCCGCCACGGCGTCAATAATACGGCGGTTGGCCTGATGGGGGATGACGCACTTGATGTGGGCAATGTCGGTCTGGCAGCGGCGCAGGGCCTCCCTGGCCGCCGTGTACATGGCGTTGACCGCGCTCTTGAAGGTTTCCTTGCCGTTCATGCGCAGAAAGTGCAGGCCCGCGTCCACCGTATGGGCGCTGGCCGGGTTTTGCGATCCGCCGCCGGGCATGCAAATCAAATCGGCTTTGTTGCCGTCCGAACCCAGGCAGGTGGTGAGCAGTCCGTGGGCGTTGGGGCGGTTGCGCAAAATGGCCGCGCCGGCGCCGTCGCCAAACAGGACGCAGGTGTTGCGGTCCTTCCAATCAGTGATGGAGGACAGTTTTTCGGCGCCGATGACCAGGGCGGTATCAAAGGTGTGGGCCATGACGAAGTGCCGGCCGATTTCGAGCGCGAAAATAAACCCGGAACAGGCCGCTTCGATGTCGAAGGCCACGGCGCGGGTGGCGCCGATTTTCCGCTGGACGGCGCAGGCGGTGGAGGGGAAGGGCATGTCGGGGGTGATGGTGGCCAGGACGATGAGATCAATCTCTTCGGGCGCGACCCCGGCGCGTTGCATGGCGAGGAGGGCGGCTTTGGTCGCGAGGTCGGAGGTGTGCTCGTGCCGGGCGGCGATGCGGCGCTCCTTGATGCCGGTGCGGCTGGTGATCCACTCGTCGGACGTGTCCACCATTTTTTCCAGCTCGCTGTTGGCCAGGACGCGCGCGGGAAGGTAGGAGCCGACGGCAAGGATGGAGCAGGTGCGGCCCTTGAAGTTGTGACTGGCCTGCGGGTTGATGAATGGTTTGGCTGGCGCCGTCATGTTTTGGCCTCCGCCAGACGGGCGGCCGCCTGGGCCACCTCCGCCTGGATGATGTCGTTGATGTGGTGCTGCACCGCCTCGACGCTCATGTGGATGGCGTTCATAATGGCGCGTTCGCGGGCCGAGCCGTGGGCTTTGACGATGGTGCCGTTCAAGCCGAGCAACGGCGCTCCGCCCCGGCCGTCGGGGTCCAGCCGCCGGGCGATGGCGCGGAAGGCGTTGCGGGACAACCAAGCCCCCAGTTGGCGGGTTGGGTTCTTGGTCATTTCCCTTTTCAGCCACGCGGCCGTGCCTTTGAAGAAACTTTCCAGGGTCTTGAGCACAATATTGCCGACAAACCCGTCGCACACCACCACGTCCACGCGGTTGTGGAAAAGGTCGTGGCCTTCCACGTTGCCGATGAAATTGAGGTTGACTTGCTCGCAGAGCTTGCAGGTTTCCAGGGTCAGCTCGGTGCCTTTGTTCGGCTCGGTGCCGTTGCTCAAGACCCCGACGCGCGGCGTCTTGTAGCCGAGAATCTCCCGCGAGTAGATGCTCCCCATGATGGCAAAATCGAGCAAATGCCGCGGGCGGCATTCCACGCTCGCCCCGGAATCGAGCAGGACAAATTCATTTTCCGGGGCCGGAATGACGGTGGCGATGCAGGGACGATCCAACCCGGCCAGCGGGCGCAGGCGGATGGTCGAGGCGGCCACAATCCCGCCGGTGTTGCCCAGGGAAATCAAGGCGTCGGCCTTTCCCTCTTTGAGCAGGTCCACCGCGCGCAGAATCGAGCAATCCTTTTTCCGCCGCAACCCTTCCACCGGTTTGTCCTCCATGGAAATGACGTCGCTGGCGTGCAGGATTTTGATGCGCGGATCGGCGCAGCCGACCCGGGCCATGGCCGCGCTGATTTCGTCCTCGCGGCCCACGAAATAAAGTTCGGAGATGGCGGCCTTGGATTGCAAGGCCAGCCTGGCGCCGCCGATGATAACCTGGGGGCCGTGATCCCCGCCCATCACATCCAGTACGATTCGCATAAATGCAATGAGCGCAGAGCAGTGGTGTCCGCGCTCCCCAAATCCCTCTCAGGCCTTGACTTGGACAGAAATGACCTGGCGGCCTTTGTAATAACCGCAAGCCGGACAAACCCGGTGCGGCACATAGGGCGCGGCGCATTGGGGGCAGGCGCTTAATTGCGGCAGCCTGAGGACGCTGTTGTAGGCGCGGCGCATCCGCTGGCGGCTGTGTGAGGGCTTGCGTTTTGGAACTCCCATAACTTGTTGTCTGTTAGAACTTTAATTTGTTTAACTCAGCCCAGGCCGACGCCTCTGGCGTCCGGCCGGACTCATCGTTTTGCTGACGGTTCGCGTCTGCCCGCTGGGGCAATCCTGCGCAATCGCTATCACACAACGGATGTTGCGGAAACTCAAGCAGAATCGCTTCCCTCAGGTAGGGCGTCAAGTCCACGGCATCATCCTTGGCCACCGCCTTCTCCGGGCCTTCGGAAGGCAGATGCAGCAACCACTGCGGCATTTTCAGCCGGAATAGGAAGGGCTTGAGGCACCGCGCACACTCGCAATCCAGCGCCATTTCCAGCCGGCCGCTCACCAGAACATCGTGCCCGGCCTGATGGGCGGTCAAGTCATAATACAACGGCCGGCGCGCGCGCACCAGTTCGTCGTCATCCTCCAGTTGCAATTCCGGGGCCGGCAACTGGCCTTTGAGGTGGAGGTCCTTTTCCTCCAGATGGCGCAGATTGATCGTCAAGGGCATGGCGGGGCCTGGGTCTTGAATTTTGCTGACAAGGCCTCCCGCACCGGCTCCGGCACGAAACACCCAACATCGCCCCCCAGGCGGGCGATTTCCTTGACGATGCGGGAACTGAGGAAGGTGTAAGTATCCTTGGGCATCATGAAAATGGTTTCCACGCGCTCGTTCAACTTCCGGTTCATCAGCGCCAGTTGAAACTCAAATTCAAAATCCGACACCGCCCGCAAACCGCGGATAATGGCCTGCCCGCCTTGCTTGTCCACATAATTCACCAGCAAACCGTCGAACGAATCCACCTCCGCCGTGGGGAAGCCTTGCAGGGAAGTTTTGAGCAGCCCCACGCGCTCTGCCAGCGTGAACAAGGGCTTCTTGCCGTCGTTGACGGCCACGGCCACGATGACGCGGTCAAAAAGCTTGGTCGCGCGCTGCACCAGGTCCAGGTGCCCGTTGGTGATGGGATCGAAACTTCCGGGATAAATCGCCGTGCGCATGGGGTCAATGTAGCAAGCCCGCCCGGCGGCGCGAGTCTAAATCTTAATCAAAGTTGGGGAGGGTGCATTTCACATTTTTGGGTTCCCCTCTTAATCTTAATCCTAATCTTAATCCTAATCTCATCGCCCTCCCGCATCCGGATTAAGAGAAAGATTAAGATTACGATTAAGAAAGCAAACCCAAAAAAGTGGAATGCACCCATTGGGGATGGGCGGTTCCATGCGCCTATTGTCGCGCCGCTGCCTGCCTGCCAGCGGCAATCCCCGGTCAATCCAGCGCCACGCAGGATTCGATTTCCGAATAAGTGAAGGGGACGCCGTCCAGCGTCAGCGCCAGGTTTCTGACTTGGCTTTCTTCGACGAAAAGCAAGTCATTGAGCAGCCGCAATTTGCCGCGCAGCCGGATGCCGCCGCGCAGCCAGACTTCCGCTTCGCGCCCCACCGGCAGGTTCAGTTTCCGCGCCACCTCGTCCGACGCCATGTGCCGGACGACCACCCATTGCGTGTCGCCGGCTTCCGTCCCGCCGGCTTGAAAATTGAATTCGCTTTGCAGTTGCATCCGGGCCGTGTTCAGCGCCCACTCTCGCAAACCAAACGAGAAAGGAAAGCCTTTAGGGAAGGTCATTCGGCGAAGAGGTGGTCGAGCGATAGCGTGAATTCCGGCAAGGCCGCGCTGGTGAGGGCGCCGCCAGGCCCCTGCAAAGCGTGTTCGGTGAACTGGCCATCCTTGGGCTGCCGATAGACTTCGATCTTCTTCTCCGGGCCGAGGACGAGCCAGCATTCTTTCACCCCGGCGGCGGCGTAGGCCCGGAGTTTCGAGCGATCGTAATCATGGCTGGTGATGGAGACTTCGATCACGAGTTCGGCGGTGTGAGGGTGGTCATTGCGAAAGTCCTCCTTGCCACCGGCGACCACCGCCAAGTCCGGCTCCGGCTCCGAATCGCCGCAGGTGATGGGTTGTTCCGTGCGCAAAAGCCGCCGGGCCGGGAGGACGCCGGCCAGAGCCTCCTGCAAGAATTGCAGCAAGAAACTGTGCAAGGGAGATTTTGACATCTTCGTGTAAACGAACCCGTAGAGGAGTTCCGTGTTCTTGGGAATCAGCCCCGCCTCCCCCAAAACGCGATACGCGGCCACGGACAGCGGCCAGATTTGCGCGCCACGCAAGGGGACCGGAGGAGACTCGGCCGCGTTCATCATGGAGCAAACTATAGTCCGGCCAGCACAGTCCGCAAGTGCGGAATGGCCCCGCGGCGATTCGCCTAATCCAGCGCCACGCAGGATTCGATCTCGGCAGAGTTGAAGGGGACGCCGTCCAGCGTCAGCGCCAGGTTTCTGACCTGGCTTTCTTCGACGAGGGTGCAGGAAAGAATCTTCACGTCTTCGGTACGGCGGCGCTGCTGCGCCGCCCAAGAGTTCAGGGCAGAGCGGCAGCTCTGCCCTGCCAGGAAGATGAAGATTTTTGTCATGCGCCTCTTCGACGAAACTCACACAGATTTTCATTGCGCCAACCATGAGATTCCTCAAGTATCCGCCGCATGAATCGTCGTGTCTTGCTCTGGTCGGTCACGTCGGCGCTCGCCGGGTTTATCTTCGGATTCGACACGGTGGTCATTTCCGGAGCCGAACAAACCATTCAGAAGCTTTGGAACTTGAGCGCGGGGATGCACGGCATCGTCATGGGCGCGGCCCTCTACGGCACCGTCCTGGGCGCGCTGTTGGGGGGGTGGCCCACCGACCGGTTTGGACGCAAAGCCACGCTGCTATGGATTGGTGTCTTCTATTTGGTTGGGGCCGTTTGGTCCGCTCTCGCCACGGATGTCTATTCCTTCATTCTTGCGCGGGCGATTGGCGGCCTGGGCATCGGCATCTCCACGGTGGCGGCCCCGCTTTACATCTCGGAAATTGCGCCGCCCAAGTATCGGGGACGCCTGGCGGGCATGTTTCAATTCAACATTGTCTTCGGTATCCTGGTGGCCTTTCTCTCCAACTCGCTCCTGGCCGGGATCGGCGGCAATGCCTGGCGCTGGATGCTGGGCGTGGCCGCGTTTCCATCATTGGCCTATGCCCTGCTCTGCCTGGGCCTGCCGGAAAGTCCGCGCTGGCTGCTGGTCCGGAAAGGGGACCGTGCGGAGGGCCTGAAAGTGCTCCGGCTCATTGAGCCGGACGCTCCACCATCCGAGATTGAAGCCGAGGCGGATGGGATTATGGCCGCTTCCCCGGAGCAGGCCGCCGCCGGGCGCTTCTGGACCTGGCGGCTGCGCTTCCCGATCCTGCTGGCCATTATGATCGCCTTTTTCAACCAGATGTCGGGCATCAATGTGGTTCTCTACTTCGCTCCGCGCATATTTGGGAGTGCGGGTCTGAGTGACACGGAAGCCCTGCACCAAGCCGTCGGCATTGGTGTGACCAATTTCATCTTCACCTTTGTCGGCCTCTGGCTCATTGACCGGCTGGGCCGGCGCACCTTGCTCCTGATTGGCTCGTTCGGCTACATCCTCTCGCTCTGTCTGGTGGCTTGGGCCTTCTTCACCGGACATCTTGGCATTGTCCCGGTTGGCATTTTCGCTTTCATCGCCGCGCACGCGGTCGGACAAGGGGCGGTAATCTGGGTCTTTATCGCCGAGATCTTCCCCAACCGCCAACGCGCGGGAGGCCAGGCGCTGGGCAGCTTCACCCATTGGGTCTTTTGCGCCCTTCTCGTATCTATTGCGCCTAAAATGTATAAGACATTCCCGCCCGGTTACATTTTCTCTTTCTTTGCCTTTATGATGGTTCTGCAACTCATCTGGGTGGCGACCCTGGTTCCGGAAACCAAGGGCGTGCCGCTGGAGCAAATGCAGAAACGGCTCGGCATCGAGCCAGGCTGATGATCTCTTATTTTTTTGAGTGCCGGAAGTTAGCCCGGACATTTCATAGTCTGGTAGGGCGAAGCTGCTGCTTCGCCCTGATTCAGGGCGGCGCGGCAGCGCCGCCCTCCCATTCATGGTGTGGCAACTTCCGGCGGGGATATGAAATATCCGGGTTAGGGAGGGCGCTAAAGTGCCCGGCGAAGCCCGGGGAATGAATCCGCAACCCGGAACCTATAGAAAGAACACACGATGAGCCTGCAGACACTTCCGATATTCCTGGCCTTCTTCCTCATGGGCCTGGCCGACGCCATGGGTCCGAATGCCGACGCGATCAAGAAGGCCTACGACTTGAACAATGTGAACTCCACGCTGGTTTCCTTCGCGGTCTTCATCGCCTTTGCGGCGTGCAGCGTTCCCGGCGGTTTGTTGTCAGCCCGGATCGGCAAGAAGAAACTGCTGCTCCTCGGCCTGGGCATCAACGCCGCCGCTCTGGTCATCCCGTCGCTCATGGCGCCCGCCTTCCCGGTTCTCCTGGTCTGCATTTTCCTGTTGGGCATCGGCACGACTTTCCTCCAGGTGGCGGGCAACCCCATCATGCGCGATGTCAGCCCGCCCGGCGCTTACAGCCGCAACCTGGCGTTTGCCCAGGGCATTAAAGGCATCGGCAGCACCGCCTCCACTTACATTGTCACCGCCATTGCCAGCCTGGCCTTGTTCAAGAGCATGGAGTGGCGTGGAGCCTTTCCTCTGTTCTGCATTCTGATGTTGCTGGCGCTGGTGACGGTGGCGATGTTGGACGTGAAAGAAACGAAGGCAGCAGAGCCGCCCGGCATTGGCAGTTCGCTGGCCTTGCTCGGTCAGCCCGTTTTCGCCTTGGCCGTCCTGGGCATCTTCCTTTACGTGGGCGCGGAAGTCTGCATGAGCCGGTTCCTCAAACCCGCCCTGCGCGACATCGGGATGGATGACCAGGCTGCCAACACCTTTGGCCCCACTCTTTTCTTTGGCGCCGTTACCGTCGGCCGGTTGGTGGCAGGCAGCGTCAAAGTCAGCCCGCGGACCTTCTTTCGCTTGTCTGCGGTGCTGGGGTTGGCGGGAACCGGCTTGGTCATGACGGGGGACAAGACCATGACGCTGGCCGGGGTGGTCATCGGGGGCCTCGGCTTTGCCAATATTTGGCCGATGCTATTCTCCATCACCGTGGAGGAAGAACCCGAGAAATCCAACGAACTTTCCGGCCTCATGTGCATGGCCATTTCGGGAGGCGCCCTCGTCCCGCTGCTCATGGGGAAACTGGAAGACAACAGCCTCAAAGCGATGTCCTTCGCCGTCCCGGCGGCATGCTTTGTCTATCTTCTTCTGCTCTCCCTGATGGGCGGCAGGAAACCCGCGCCAGCCCCATCAGCGCCATAATTCCCAAAGATTCCCATGAAGCAAAAACCCGATCAGCGCATCGTCATGACCCTCGACGCCGGCGGCACCAACTTCCGCTTCGCCGCCATGCGCGGCCATAAGCCCGTTACCGAAACGGTCGCCCTGCCCTCCAACGGCGACCATCTGGACCGCTGCCTGGCCAACATCGTCGAAGGTTTCGCCCGCGTCAAAAAGCAATGCCCCAAGCCTCCCGTCGCCATCAGTTTCGCCTTTCCAGGGCCGGCCGATTATCCCGCCGGGATTATCGGCGACCTGGGAAATCTGCCCGGATTCCGCGGCGGGGTTGCGCTTGGACCGATGTTGGAAGAGCAGTTCGGCATTCCCGTTTTCATCAATAACGACGGCGACCTGTTCGTTTATGGCGAAGCCATCGCCGGCTTTTTGCCGCACGTCAACGCCCTCCTGAAAAAGGCCGGCAGCCCCAAGCGCTACCACAATCTTTTCGGCGTCACCCTCGGCACCGGTTTCGGCGGCGGCATTGTGCGCAACGGCGAATTATTCATGGGCGACAATTCCATCGCCGGCGAAGTCTGGCTCTTGCGCCACAAATTGCAGCCGCGCATGAACGCCGAGGAAGGCGCCAGCATCCGCGCCGTGCGCCGCGTCTATGCGGAGAAAGCCGGCTTGCCCCCGGACCAGGCGCCGGAACCCAGGGTCATCGCCGCCATCGGCCAGGGCAGGCAACCCGGCGACAAAGCCGCCGCGCTCGAAGCTTTTCGGCAATTGGGCGAAGTCGTGGGCGACGCCCTGGGCTGCGCCTTGACGCTGGTGGATGGATTGGCCGTGATCGGGGGCGGACTGTCCGGAGCGGCGCCGCTCTTTTTGCCGGCGCTGACCGCGGAGTTGAACGGCGCCTACACCGGCCCCAATGGCGGTCAATTTCGCCGCCTCGCCTCCCGCGCCTTCAATCTCGAAGACCCGGCGCAATTGAAGAAATTCCTGGCTGGTGAAACGCGGGTCATCACGGTGCCCGGCAGCAAGCGCAAGGTGAAATACGACCCGTTGCAGCGCATCGGCGTCGGCCTGTCGCGCCTGGGCACTAGCGAAGCCGTGGCTATCGGCGCGTGCTCCTTCGCCTTGCGCAAACTGGATCAATGAGGTACAGTAATTGTACCTATATGAAATTCGTATCATTTGCCCTTGTCCTCGCGGCGGCCGCCGCCCTCTTCTGCAACCCCGCTGTCCGCGCGGCGGACGAACCGGCGCTGGCCGAGCCGGTGAAATCCGTTCTGAACCACTACTTGACAATCCAAACCAACCTCGCCGACGACTCGGTGAAAGGCCTGGCCGAACACGCCAAAGCCATCGCCACGGCCGTCAAAGGCGACGCGACCAAGACGTTTTCGCCCGACGTGGCCAAGCAGGCGGAAACGCTCGCCCAGGCCAAGGACTTGAAAGCCGCCCGCGCCGCCTTCAAGCCGTTGAGCGCGTCGCTTGTCAAATATCTTGCTGACAAGAAAGCCGGCAAAGGCGTTTTTCACGAGGTCTATTGCCCGATGGCCGATGCCAATTGGCTGCAAACCGGCAAGGACATCAAAAATCCCTACTTCGGCAAAGAGATGCTGGACTGCGGCGAACTCAAGAACTGAAAGCCCGCTCGCCAACAGGCCCGTGTCATCCGTCTGCGGCGGAGCGGCTCTCGGCAGAGAGCCGCCGTTACTCAATGGCAAATTCTCGATTTCCTGCCGGGAATGACACCTCATGGGCGTGCAGGATCGAAAATCGGCAATTGAAAATTGGTCATTGGTTATCGCACAAGTCAGGGCGCCCGACGGAGTCCCTCGGACCGGACAACCCACTGGCCGTTGCCGGGGAAGCCCGGAGCGGGTTTGTTGGGCGCTCCGTCCCAGCCGGCGGCCATCATCGCCGTGGCGTAAAGCAGGCCGCCGTTGGCCGGCAAATAGATCGTCAATCCCGGCCGCTGATAGACATGGCCGTTGATGCCGTAATGATTCTTGGGGGTGTCAAGTAAAAGAGCGTCCACCGCCTTTTCCGGTTCGCCGAGCCGGGCGGCGCACATGGCCAGCATCGGGTAATCCCAGCCCCAGGTGTCCGGCCAGTTCCAATTCTCCAGAATCCAGTGGAGAGTGCGGCGCATGGTTTCAGGATCAATCCCCTCCCCCGGCAACAAGCCGTAGGCCGCCGTGACGGAGGGATGGTCCCTGGTCCACTTTTTTTCCGGCGAATAGGTCCCGGTGGCGGTTTCGGTAAAAAGATACTTGCCGTCTTCCAGGGCCGGGGCGGCCAGGTTTGTCAATACTTGGTCCCACTTCGGCTCGCGCGGCAGGCCCAGGCGCTGCCGCCATTTTTGCGCCGTTTCCAGCCCCCAGCGCCAGTAAGTCAGCTCGAAGGTGGGATTGAGCGTGTGGTCTTTGGGGAAAATCTCCTGCGACCCTTGCAAAACCGGCCCCAGCACGTAACGGTTGCCGGCGGACTGCCACTCCGGGTAGGAGGCCATGAAATCCGCCGTTTGATTGACAACTTCCTTGAATTTTTCCAGGGTGGCCCGGTCGCCGCGGGCGCGGTAACAAAGCTCCGCATAGAAAATCGGATGCGGCTGCTGCCAAATCAGGAATGGCCCGACGGACGAAGGAGAATCGTAGCCGCCCGGGTCTGTCATCTTCGGCCAGCGGGCGCCGGCATAGCCCTGGCGGGCCGCGGTGGCGCGGGCGCGGGGCAAAATGGCCTGATAATAACCGAGGCTTCTTTCCAGCAGGGGCAGGCGGTCCCACAGGGCGAAATGGGCAGCGTGCCACCAGTGCATCTCCAGGTGAAACTTCCCCTCCCAGGTATTGTAGGTCAGGCCGGTTTCCTGCGGCGGATAGACCCCCGAACATTGGATCGCTGTCAAGTACTGGGACAAAACGATGCGCCGTTCCAGCTCCTCCCAGCGCGGATCCTGGCTCAAGGACAGGTCAATCGCGCCGCCGCTGCTCCAGAAGTGCTCCCCATAAGCCGCCGCCGCGGCGCGGGTTTGGGCAAAATCCGGCAACGGCGCGGCCGGCGGTTTGGGCGCGAACCCGCAGGCCAGTTCCAGCGCGTCCGCCTCCGGGGAGGAAGTCAGGACGAACCGGTGCGCGCCCGCCGGTTCCAGTTTGGCCCCGGGCGTCCAGCGGGCGGAGACATAATACTTATCCTGGCCGAGCGCGCGGGCAAACGAGGCGCCATTTGACGTTGTCAACTGCAAAACAGTCTGATGCGCGCCGGGTTGGGACCAGTCGGCGGTGGCCGTCGCGCCCGTTCCGTAGGGAAAATGTATCACCACCCGGACGCGGCCATTCTTGAGCAACGGGGAGACCACCCGCACGGCCAGCATGTCAAGATCAGGATGACATACGGTGAGCGTCTCGACCGGCTGTCCCTGGAGGCTAAAGCGGCTGCGCAAAACGCCGCTCCACAGGTCCAGCGTCTGCTCCACGCCGCCCAGGTCGCCGGCCAGGGCCGCGCTCCCGTCCGGCTTGGTCAGAATGAAACCGATTTGGCCCAGGTGCAGGCGGTGGGGATTTTCGCGCAACCATGCGCTTTCCGGCGTTTGCCGGTTGCCGGGCACGTCGTCGTAGCTGACCATCCGGCCAAAGACATCGAAGTCCTTGAAATGATACTTCTCCATGCTCCAGCCGGCCGGATTGGGGAAGGAATGCCAGCCCCATTGCGAAAGAGTGCCGAGCGGGGTGGTGTTCGTGAAAGCGTCGGCGAACGTTTGCAGGCCGGTCACGTCCGCGGTGAAGGCAAAATTGCCGTTGCCCACCGAGAGGGGATTATTGGAGTCAAAGCGATGCAGGACCGGATTGTGGCGGGCCACCAGGGCGTGCCGGTCAATCGGCGGGAGGGCCGGCGCGGCGAACGACAAGGAGACGCCCATGAGTGGCAAGCAGGCCAGGGTCGGCCAAAGTGAGACGCAGAATTTCATAAGCGTGTGCAGCATAAGAGCAAGGGGCCGGCAACGACAAGGCTGCCGGAAATCCCGCAAGCGGGCTGGAATGAGGCACAGTGGTTCTTGTTCATGGAAAAAAAGTGGCTTAATTGGGCTTAATTTGGCTTGACTAGCCTTGACTGGCCTTGATTGACCTTGATTGCGAAGCAACGGAAAGGGGTGATTCCGCCGTCCCTGCAACGATGGCGGAAAAGGGGGTGGCGGGGTGGTGATAACCGCGAAACAGGCGAAACACGAGAATCCCGAACGCGGAAAGGAATCGCGAAGGAGAGGCTTTTGGAGTGCGGCGGCAAGCCGCCGCTTTGTCTCCCTCCTTTCGTTCCCGATGTAAAAGCGGGAGCAAGCTCCCGCACTCCATACGCGGCGCGCCCGGCTGATTCGACTGCCACTGCTCGTCTCACGCGGCCAATCTAAGCATAGGTAGTGAGATATGTCAAGCTCTTTTTAGAGAGAATTTTCAAGGGAAAGGCGTTTCCGGCGTGTCATGTCGAGTTCTGGCTTGCCCGCCCGCCGTCTTGTCCTCCGTAGTGATAACGCAGGTGGGAAGCTCCTGGAGCGAAGGAGGGAACGTCTGCCGAAAGTGGACAGGCAAGCCGCCCGGAGCGGCCGACCGCCGGCAGGGAACGGAAGCACGGATTGCGGGGATTTCACGGACTGGCGATTCTCCATCGCGGCCGCCCTCGGAAAGCAGTTTCCGCGGGACAAGCAAGCCTACCGCTTGACGAGTCGCCAAACGGTCAGGGTCCGACCATCGCCGGCAGAGGAAGTGAATCCGGTGGGTCTTGGCTGGCCAGGATTGCTAAAATTGACCGTCAGTGTCGGGCCGTCCAGTTTGTAAATCCCGAGTTGAGATCGGCCGCCTTTGAGCAGGTAGTCAATGGTCATGGGATTCTGCGAGCGGTCCACGGTGAACTTGGCCTGCACTATGACTCTTCCGGCCATGAGAACGGTGATTTCATTTCCTTTCGCCTTGCGCTGACCGAGTTTGACGAAACCCTCCTCCAGCGCTTCGCCGCTGCTCACGCAGGAAATCATGGCCCATTCGCCCTCTAATTCCGGGGCAGGCTCACAAGGCAGGGCCGGGGCGGGTTTGGAGGCGCGCGCCGTCACCGCCTTTTCCGCCCGCCGGAGTGTTTCGAGCGCCAGGCCGCTGTTTGGCCGCGTGGCGAATTCCGCCGGGCGATCCTGGCCCGTCATATTCAAACACAGCCGCCAGGTGTCGCCCGCAAACTCAAAGATGCCGCGATTGGTATTGCCCTTCTCAGGCCCCGCGGTGAATTTCAAGTCAATGGTCCAGGGGCTTGCGGTCCCGCCGATGACGATGGTTCCCCTGTAGGTTGGGCCCATGGAGAGGGCGGTGAAGCGGTTGCCTTTGACCATGATCTGGCCGCCCGGCGGCATTTTCCGCCCCTCCATTTCGAGGGTGAGGATGTCCCAAGTTCCCTGCAATTTTTCGAGTTCTGATTTCATTTGGCGATTCGCGGCGACTGGCGCCGCTGGTGGAATTTAGGCTGCATGACGGCCCAAGGTAAGCAAAGGCATTCGCGCGAGGCTAGAAAAAAAAAGGGCTTTTTCGACGTTATCAGTGGATTGCAGCTGCTTCCCTCGCCCGAGGGCGAGTGCCCTGGTCACGCCAGGAGCGGCGCGGAGGAGCAGAATATCCGTGAAATCCGTACCACAATAGCGACGAATCATGCAATTCCACAAGCTTTTCACGCTGCGAGTTGTCTAAGCTGTTGCACCGCAGCAAATTCGGAAAGAAAGGCATTTGCCCGCAGATCACGCAGATAAACGTAGATGGAGAATTATTGAACAGGAGCAAACAAAGGGAACAGAGAAAAGAACTCTGTGGTCTCTGTTTGCTCCGGTACAAATTAGTTTTCCGTATCTGCGTCAATCTGCGTCAATCTGCGGGCAATTCCGGATTCGGTTGCGGGTGGCGGCGCAAG
>Ga0326727_10015825_pt1 | contig 16079 bp, 7 predicted proteins | sample MB2enrmetagenome_FD_207643 | JGI IMG/M metagenome (GOLD analysis project Ga0326727, IMG submission 207643) | Lab enriched peat soil microbial communities from McLean, Ithaca, NY, United States - MB29MY | ecosystem: Environmental > Terrestrial > Soil > Wetlands > Peat | place: USA: New York...
GCGCGGTTTTGAATTTATGCCGCAGCAATGGACTGTCCACCGATTGGATTTCCTGCCTGTGTGAGGATCGGGAGGGAAACTTGTGGCTCGGGACTGGCGGCAACGGGCTCGTCATGGTGCGTCGTGGCAACGTGACGACGATGGATGCCCCGGATCAGTGGCAAGGGCGTCCGGTTTTATCATTGACCTCTGGACGGAACGGAACGCTTTGGGTGGGTACGGAAGGCGCCGGCCTTTACCGCTGGCAGGAAGGACAATGGTCGCGCTTCGGGTGGAACGAAGGCGTGCGCAGTCCGTTCGTTTGGTCGATCTGCGAGGATGCCGGCGGACGGCTGTGGGTCGGAACATGGGGTGGCGACTGCCTGTTGACCCGCCATGGCGAACGATTTGACGCCGTGCCCGCTGCGATGGAAGTGATGCCCCCGGTGACCGCCCTTTTTTCCAGCGGGCCTGACGAACTCTGGGCGGGCACCGGAGCGGGGCTATTGCATTACCAGGCGGGCCAAGCGGCCTGGCTGACACAGTCCGGGGCAACGCCGCTGCTCGATGTGCGGTGTGTGGCGAAAGACAACCAGGGCACTGTGTGGTTTGGGATGCTGGGCGGCGGCTTGGGCCGGCTGGACAAGGAGGGCCTGCGCCTTCTGCACACATCGGACGGGTTGAGCAGCGATTTTATCCAATTCCTGCGCCCGGACAACGATGGGAGCCTGTGGATTGGAACTTCCGGCGGCGGCTTGAACCGGCTCAAAGAAGGCCACTTCAGCGCCATCGGCACCGTCCAAGGTTTATCGGACGACACCATTTGCTGGATGGAAGATGACGGTTTCGGTTATTTCTGGGTCAGTTCCCACGCAGGCATAATGCGCTTGAGCAAACGGGAACTGAACCAGTGTGCCGACGGGAAACTGAGTTCGGTCAAGTGCCTTTCCCTTGGCAAAGGGGACGGACTCTCCACGCTGGAATTCTCCGGCGGATTGCAACCGGCGGGATGCAAGACGGCGGACGGACGCTTATGGTTTGCCTCCAACAAAGGGGTGGTGGTGGTGGATCCGAGGGAGGTGCCAATGAACACTCTGGCCCCGCCTGTGGTCATCGAGGCGCTGAAAGTCGATGGAAACGCCATGGCCGGTCTGGCCGGGCAGGCAGAGAATCGGCCTTTGCGAATACCGCCGGGACGCCATCGACTGGAGTTCGTTTATACCGGTCTGAGTTTCACGGTGCCGGAGAAAGTCCGCTTTCGCTATCTGCTGGAAGGGGTGGACAGCGAATGGACCGAGGCGGGCGGCAAACGAAGTGCGGACTACGATTATCTTTCCCCAGGCCAATATGCTTTTCACGTCCTGGCCTGCAACAATAGCGGGGTTTGGAATGACCAGGGAGCCACGGTGGCTTTTGTGCTGATGCCATTTTTTTGGCAGACATGGTGGTTCCGGACCTTCCTGATGGCTCTGGCGCTGGGCATGGTTGGCACCGGGGTCTGGCTGGATACCCGCCGCCGGATGCGGCGCAAGATGGAGGCACTTGAACGCCAGGAAGCGGTTGAACACGAACGCGCCCGCATCGCGCGCGACATCCACGACGAACTGGGCAGCCATTTGACCCGCATCACCATGCTCAGCGAACCCGCCCGCCACGAACCGGAAGTTCCCGATCCCGGCACAACAAATGTGCGGCAGATTCACGACATCGCCCGGGAGTTGACGCGCACCATGGATGAAATAGTCTGGGCCGTCAATCCCCACCACGACACCCCGGAAGGATTGGCCAGTTATCTGGAACAGTTCGCTTTGCAGTTCCTTGGGGTGGCGGGTATTCGCTGCCGCCTGGACCTGCCGCTGGAATTGCCCCTCTGGCCGCTGACGGCGGAAACACGCCACAACGTGTTCCTCGCGTTTAAGGAAGCCTTGCACAACGCTGTCAAACATTCGGGCGCGTCCGAAGTCCGCATTGCCCTCGCCGTGGACGCCGGCGTGCTCACCCTCTTGGTCGAGGACTACGGGCGCGGTTTCGATCCGGCCGCCGCCAATCTGAGTGGCAACGGACTGGGGAACATGCGGCGGAGATTGGAAGAAATCGGCGGCCGATGTGAGGTTGTCAGCACGCCCGGACAGGGCGTGAAAATCAAATTTATCGTTTTGCTGCGGGAAGCTCCTCAGGGATTCCCACCCGATGTCGTAGGAATTAACGACTATCCAAGCAGCCAAAAATGAGGAAAGATGACAGTTGATGATTTCCGTTTCCATCATTGAGGACGATCCCTCGGTTCGAACTATTCTGGAGAGCTGGGTTTCCGATGCCAAGGGTTTCCGTTGCGCCGGCGTCCACGCCAACGCCGCCCACGCCCTGGCGCGGATACCGGTGGAGAAGCCTGACGTTGCGCTGGTCGATATCAATCTGCCCGACCAAAGCGGCATCGAATGTGTCTGGCAACTCAAGCCGCTGCTGCCCATGACACAATTTCTCATGTTGACGATGTACGAGGACGCTGAACACATTTTCAAGGCGCTGGAAGCGGGCGCCACGGGCTATTTGCTCAAGCGGAATTCGCGCGAAGAGGTCCTGGCCTCGGTGCGGCAAGTGCATGAAGGCGGCTCGCCCATGCCCAGCTTCATCGCGCGCAAAGTCGTGTCATTCTTCCAGCGTTTCCGCCAGCCGAGCCGGGACGACGTGCAAAGCCTTGCTCCGCGCGAGAGCGAAATTCTCCAACTGCTGGTGCGCGGCTATTCCTACAAGGAAATTGCCGACCTGCTGGGCATCAGCATCCCCACCGTCAACACCCATATCCATCGCACCTACGAAAAGCTCCACGTCCACTCACGCGGCCAGGCTGTGGCGCGCTACAGCCGCATGACCGAGCCTCCCGCGTCCCCGTCGGCCTCGGACGCCAGGGTGGGCCATCCATAAGGGTGAATCTCAATTTCCAGCGGGAACATTGACAAAGTGGGATTTTGGACCCCTCGCTCCGCGCCCGCGGGGAGTGGGAGAGGGGGTAAATGACCCCGATTCCTCCATAAGTGTCTGGAGAATAGGGAGATAGGAGACAACCCGCCTGACATGCGGCCCTTGTCAATGGTTTTGACGACAAGACAGGTTACACGGTTGGTGATAGTGTGCTTGCGAATGGCACAACTCAACTCAACTCAACAACTAATAGACATTCTATGAAAAAACATGTATTGTTCTCGATAGGAATACTCGCGCTTACGTTGTTAAGCGCCCATGCGCAGCAAAACCCAGTATTGTACACCACCTATAATGATTGGACCAATGCCAACGGGTCGGGGGCGGCATGGAGTTCGCCCAATTACACAGTTCAAGCTGTAACCACTTTTGACTATGATGGCGTAACGGTTGATGGCCTTGGCAACGCCACTCCCGGCACCACAAGCCCCGGGGGTTCGCTCGAAATTAGTCCCATTGTAAGTGGATGGCAGCCGATTCTTAGTTTTGGAGGCCAATCAGCGGCCTTTCTGCAAGCACTGGATGGGAATCAAGCGACAGCAAACACGCTGGTAGCCCAGCATGGCACGTTGTTCGTCGAATACACGCAGCCGGACGACAATGGTGGCGGAAGCTATTTCTCACTGGGCCTTTACCTTAACTACGCCGGCGGTTGGTATCAAGCGTGGCCATCCAGCGTGATAGATTTAGGACCCACGACTACTCCGAGTGGACCAGCGGAAATGGAAGAGGCGATCATTCCCTACGATATAACCGCGTGTACTCTAAATGGCTATTGGAATTTTGGCTTCTTTCAAAGCACCGATTTCACGGGGGAATATCCGTGGTATATAGATAACGTCTCAGCGGCCTACATTCCCCCTGTAGTATATACAAATACCGTTTACCAGTTGTTCAACACTTCAGATGACTTTGGGCTAATGACCGGGGATAGCGGCGTTACGGTATCGGTGGATACGACGTGGAGCGAGACTAACGACATCGTCATCGATGGCTTGGGCAACACCGTCTCTCCCGGCGCCACCAGCACGAACGCCTCACTGTCGGTCGATTGGACCGCTATTAACACCGGTTGGGGTCCAATAGTGGACCTCCCCAACGAAAGCGGCAATACCGGATTCCTGCAAGCCGTTGACCCCGGTTATAACCCCGCGGTGTCCACACTGGCCGTTCCCGCCTACGGCTTCTTTTACGTGGATTATACGTATCCGGATAATAATGATGGTTCTACTAGCGGAGCCTATTGGGAAATTGGCGTAGCCCTTTCATATAGCGGCGGCAACGAATGGTCGCCATTTTGGTGGTCTACGACTACAGACCTGGGTTATACGGATGAAAATGGGGATGAACTTAACAGAGCCACATGCCCCTACCAGATCGTCGGAGGCGGCGATCTTAGCCAGGGATTCACTCCCTACATCTTTGTTAATTCCAGTTCCCAATGGATACCCGAGTTTCCGTTCCACATAGCTGGCATCAGTGTCAGCGCCTCCGGGGCGCCGGTTCTCACCAACATCTTTGTGAATGGGACAAGCCTGGTCATCCAGGGCACAGGCGGCATGGCGGACTGTTCGTACAGTTTGTTCTCGACCACGAATCTTGCGACGCCGTATAAGAGTTGGACGCTGGTAGGCTCGCCGGGGAACGCCTTTGCCGCACCGTCCTTCAGCATTACAAACCCTGTTCCTGCTGTCCCGACCTATTACGGTCTCACGGTGTCTCAGTAAGACAGGCGATGCAATATCCGCTAAATAATGGCAATTATTTGCCATGAGGTGATTGCGGTATCACTTACCCTGCGGCAGGCAGCATGCCGCAGGGTAAGTTTTTCGGCCAATGGTTGGCAATAGTCAATTTGAAGCTATGAGCAACAAGTCAGACGGAAAGGTTCTGTTGAAGGTTACGACACGATCAGGCGATGAGGCCTTTACATTGATTGAACTGCTGGTCGTGATCGCGATCATCGCCATCCTGGCTGCGCTCCTGCTCCCGGTACTGGCGAAAGCCAAGCAGCAGGGCCAGGGCGCCAAGTGCATGAGCAACCTTAAACAACTGCAACTCGCGTGGATTATGTATGCTGACGACAACAACGGCAAACTCGCCCAGAATATCGCCGATGATAACGGCAGCCCCGTATATACGACCAATCCGTTGGCGCCGCTCTCCCAGCCCGGCCAGATGTATGCCTCCTGGGTTCTGGGTGACGCCTCCGATAGCGATCCCGGTCTTATCACACACGGGTGCATCTATGCCTATGTGAGCGGAATTGGCGTTTACAGATGTCCGGCAGATACCGGACCAAAGAACAAACAGGGAGTACCGCAGGGAACAGTGCATTATCGCAGCTACTCCATGAATTGTTGGATGAATGGGACAAATGCGTGGAACAGCGATTGTTACGACTACCTTAAGATGTCGTCGATTACCCTGCCGCTGCCGAAGGCCTTTGTGTTCCTTGACGAAAATCCCAACTCGATCAATGACGGTTACTGGGCGTCACAGGGGCCAGTGCCTGAATATAACGGGTATTGGACGGACTTGCCCGCGGTTTATCATAACAATGCCTGTTATCTGTCATTCGCCGATGGTCATGCGGAGGTGAGAAAATGGACCGACTTAACCGTGATTAATGGCGTGGATGCCGGAGCAGGCAATTCTAAAGCGGATCCATATCCTGGTGTGGACGCTCCATGGATGCAAGCGAGAGAGACGACCCTCAAATCGACGACATCCCAGTGAGGGTAGTTTTCGTTGCCTGCACATGTTTTGAACCCTGCTATTACTCAGCCTACGCGGGGCCCTTGCTATTGGGGACAGGCTCTATATAATGTGGGAACCGGACGACAGCCTCGCGGAGCGTGGCAATCCAGGCCCTTTCAAAATTATTGGCCCAAAATGGCGGCGGCCTCATCGAAGGAGTGTGCTCAAGTAAGTCCGGGCCAGTTGGTTGTCAGGCTCCAGATGCAGAACCTCCTCGAATTGCTCCCGCGCGGCCTGGGAGCCATTGAGATTCACCAAGGCGGCGCCCAGAGCCAGATGACCCTTGGCATGTCCGGGGTTGAGGCGGACGACCTGTTGGAATTGCTCCCTGGCTTCCGCTACGCGGTCCTGGCCGAAGAACACATTGCCCAACGCGTAATGCGCCATCCAATCATCATCGTTGATTCGGATGGCGCGCTGGGGGTACTGAAGCGACTCATCCACCCGTTTTAGTTTCGCCAACGCCGCCCCAATGGCGACACGCGTTTGCGAATTGTCCGGCTGCAACTCCTCCGCCACGCGGTATTCTTTTAACGCTTCCTCCTCTTTTCCCTCCACAGCGTCAAGGTTGCCCAAAGCAAACCAACCCTCAACCAACTGCGGATCAAGCGCCACAGCCTGCGAATACGCCTGGCGCGCGGCGGTAAAATCCCGATCCATGACCATACATTCCCCTTCAAAGAAGAATGTGATGGGGTTGAACGGCATTATTTCCGCCGCCTGCTTCCATTCCCGCGCAGCCTCATGGATTTCCCCATTTATCTTAAGGCCATAGATGGCCGCAATGAAATCCCCCAATGCCCTGAAAAGGCTCCAGACCCATGGACGCGTCGACCCCGCATCAGCGTCGCCCTGCCAAGCCCGCTGGCGCCTCCGAAATTCCTCTGATTTCCAGAGAATTTCTCCGGGGCTATATGGCGGGGGGGCTTCGCCATATCCGCAGAGATCAACTGCTTGTTTCGAGCTGTTTCGACCAATTTCGACCCAAAAAAGGTGCATCGCACAATGGCCTTCGTTGGCAGATGTTTTAGAGCGTTTTAAGAAATAGTGTAGCCATTCGCAGCGAAGATTTTTGGGTGTGGCTCCGTTTTGGCTCAGTCACAGGCGGCTACGGGCATCTTAGGCGATCCCTCCTTGTAGTAAAAACTGATGACTACACGGTTTCTAATTCTGATGTAAAATTGGTGTCAATGAATTACATGTCTCGCGCAATCAGACTGTTCTCTGGTGTCAAAGTCTTCCGTAGAAACACCCGGCTGGCAACGTCTGGAAGCTGGCGGGACGTGTCGTCTGCAACCAATCAGACTCTGGGAGGCCAATTATGAACTCTGAATGCTTCAAATCGCAAGATTTCTCCACAAGCCAACAAGATGTAGATGCCATCAGTTCCTTGAGCACCGAGTTGTTGGCCGGTGCCCTGGCTGCCTGCTGCTTTAAAGAAGATTGTCCTTCAAAGGATCTCGAATCCGCGGTTCTTGGGGAAGCCATCGACCGCCTGCAGCTCCCACCCCCCTGGCACTTTAGCCGCTGCTGGAGCCGTTTGGCGAAACGCTTGTGAAACCACCATTATCATTGCTGCCGGCGTCCGGTCTGAGAATGGTTTTATCCGGTGCAAATCTTGGCCCGGGTCAAAAAGATTTGCAGACCTCTGGCGATAGAAGAAAATCACGAAAAAGACCCACGCTGTTCGCGGGCAAGAATTCAAGTGGAGGAAACGTGGCACTGGGCCGGTTATTTTGCATCCCGCCAGTGAATGATCCTCTGATTGGCGGCGCAAACGTTTACAGTGTCGTCGAATTTATTGCAATTTGAAAATGAAAATTATTCCAGTTATTCGCATTCTTATTGCCGGCGTGTGCGCCGCGTTGTGGGTCACACCGCTTGCCGCCGATTCGCCGCGCGAACACCTTTCGCTCGACGCGGGCTGGACGTTCCATCTCGGTGACGAGTGGCCGGATGCGATGCACCTGGAAAATTCCGGAGCCGATTCCGGACCGGCGTCGGAACGGTTCGCCGACACCTACTGGCGCGTCGTCAACTTGCCGCACGATTGGGCGGTTGAATTGCCGTTCAACTTGGCCGCCGACGGCAGCCACGGTTTCAAAATGCTGGGCGGAAAGTATCCGACCAACAGCATCGCCTGGTATCGCCGCGCGTTCGAATTGCCACAAGAAGACGAGGGCAAACGCATCTGGCTGGCGTTCGACGGCGTGTTTCGCGACGCGACAGTCTGGATCAACGGCTGGCGCGTGAGACATCACGAGGGCGGTTACTATCCGTTCCGCGAGGACATCACGGACGTGTTGCATTTCGGCGGCAGGAACACCGTCGCGGTGCGCGTGGACGCGACGAAAACTGAGGGCTGGTTTTACGAAGGCGCGGGCATCTACCGTCACGTTTGGCTGGACAAGACCGCGCCGGTGGCCATCGCCCCGGATGGAGTTTTTGTCTGTTCGCGATTCAAGAATAACGTTCCGTCAGACAAGGCGGAGATTGATGTCGAAGTCAGCGTGCTGAACACCTTCACCAACGCCGCCACGGCGGAGGTGAGCTGCGAAATCATTTCGCCCGCAGGCAAATCGCCGGCCAGTTTCAAACAATCGGAGGAGGCGCAAGGTGGATCACAGGGAACGGCAAGACTGAAATCGGAAGTTACTTCGCCCGCACTGTGGTCGCCGGAATTCCCGCAACTTTACAAACTCGTCACCTCTGTTTCTGTTGGCGGCACGATCATTGACCAAAAGGAAACCTGGTTCGGCATTCGCACCGTGGGCTTTGACCCGGCGAGCGGCTTTTTGCTGAACGGCAAACACTACGAACTTTACGGCACCTGCAATCACCAGGACCACGCCGGGGTTGGCGCGGCCATCCCGGATGCGTTGCAGGAGTTCCGCATCAAGAAATTGAAGGAGTTCGGCTGCAATGCCCTTCGCACCTCGCACAATCCGCCCACGCCGGAATTGCTCGACGCCTGCGACCGCCTCGGCATGTTGGTGATGGACGAGAGCCGGCTGATGGGCAGCGATTCAGAGAACATGAAAAAGTGGGACGATCAAATCCGCCGTGACCGGAATCATCCGTGCGTGGCGATATGGAACATTGCCAACGAGCAGTTCCTGGTGCAAGACACGCCGCAGGCGGCCAACGTCGCGCGCACCATGCAGGATCACGCCAGGCAGCTTGACCCGCTGCGTCCTGTCACCTACGCCGCGCCGGAGGGTGACGTGTTCCGCGGCATCAATTCCGTCATCGAAGTGCGTGGCTGGAATTATCACTACGGCCCCGACATGGACAAATATCACGCCGAGCATCCGACTCAGCCAAACGTCGGCACCGAGCAGGCTAGCGTCATTGGCACGCGCGGCATTTACACCAACGACCGTCCGCGCGGTTATGTCGCCGCTTACGATGTGGTCTGGCCGGGCTGGACCACGACCGCCGAAAGCTGGTGGAGTTACTTCGCCGACCGTCCATGGCTCTCCGGCGGTTTCGTCTGGACCGGTTTTGATTATCGCGGCGAGCCGACGCCGTATTCGTGGCCGTGCATCAACTCGCATTTCGGCATTCTCGACACGTGCGGTTTCCCGAAGGACGTTTTTTATTACTATAAATCGTGGTGGACGACGAACACCGTGCTGCACCTGTTGCCGCATTGGAACTGGCCGGGCAGGGAAGGCCGGGAAATTCTCGTCCAGGCCTTCAGCAATTGCAAGCAGGTGGAACTCTTTTTGAACGGCGCCTCGTTTGGCAAACAGGTGATGAAGCCGAATTCAAAATTGAGCTGGCAGGTGAAATACGCGCCGGGGACTTTGAGCGCGAAAGGCTTTGACGACGCCGGCAACGTCATCGCCGAAACAAAAGTCGAAACGACCGGCGACGCCACGCAAATTCAGCTCACGCCGGACGGCCGGACGATCAACGCCGACGGCGAGGACGTGGCGGTGTTCACTGTTGCCGCGCTCGACGCGCAAGGCCGCGTGTCGCCGGTGGCGCAGAACAAAATTAATTTCAGCATCGAAGGCGCGGGCAGAATCATCGGGGTGGGCAACGGCGACCCCAGTTGCCACGAGGCGGACACCATCGTTCCCAACACGCCCGTGCGCAGCGTTGCCGTCAGTGACTGGCGCTGGCAGCTTGCAAAAATTCCGCATAACAGCAGCGTGGCGCCGGAATACGCGAATGATTTTGATGATTCAGCCTGGAACACCCTCAAAGCCAGAACCGACGGCGAGGCCGGCGAATTGACGATCAAAACGGAGAACACCTCGGCGATTTACCGCGCGCATCTCAAGCTGACGGAAGAAGACTTGAACAATTCCGGCGTGCAAATTCGTTTCCCCGGCAGCGACGACGAAGGCTGGTATTTTGTGAACGACCAGTTCCTCGGCGAAACGCACGACTGGGAGGCTCGTGCGGCGTTTGACATCAAGAAATTCCTTCACGCCGGCGACAACGTCATTGCCGTGGGGGTAAACAACATCAGCGGCCAGGGCGGTTTGTATCCCAACGTGAGCGTGGACCTCATCGGCCAACCGAGCATCCCGCAGTGGTCGCGCAGCCTGTTCAACGGCCTGGCGCAGATTATCGTGCAATCCACGCGCGACGCCGGAGAAATCAACTTGACGGCGACCGCCGACGGCCTCGCGGCGGCGACGGCAGCCGTGCCAACGCAGCCGTGCGCGCCGCGCCCATCCGTGCCGTGAGTTGTCTGTGCGAACAAAAAATAAGCATATTATGAAACACTCCCCCTCTAAAAAAGCCACTGATTGTGCTTTCACATTGATCGAACTGCTCGTCGTCATCGCCATCATCGCGATCCTTGCGGCCATGCTGTTGCCGGCGCTGGCCGCCGCCAAAAATCGCGCCTATACCACGACCGATATCGGTAACTGCAAGCAGACGATGATGTCGATGGTCATGTATTGCGGCGACAACCGAGACATTATGCCAAATTGCAGTTGGGGAGTAACTATTGACAACTGGGTTACAGCCTCCAATCCGCCGGCGATGACTGCTCCCCATTCCAGCGCGAATTTTCAAAAAGACTATGACCAGCAGGTCAGTTGGTTCACCGGCATTCAAGCGCTTGAGACCGGAAGCCCGACGCCGACGCACCCTGGTCAGCTTTATTATTACCTCAAAAATCCAAAGTTGTTCCTTTGTCCCATGGATGTGGTGAATTCGCTGTACCTGCAGCGACCTGAACTCATCACCAGCTATATGTGGAATGGTGCTGTTTTGGGTTACGGAGCCGTCACAACCCCTTATAAATTAGCCCAGTTCAAGCCGAGAAGCATCCTGGAATGGGAGAGTAACGAAACAAATTTGAGCGCTGGTTTTTGGGGCGACTTTGCAAACAAGCCGTTGGAAGAAAGTACAGATTCAAGCTTCTCCCGGCGTCATGGAAACGGCATCCAAGTTGCCAGGGTGGACGGCAGTGCCAGTCGTGACCCCTGGGTCACTTTGAATGCGTGGGCTACTAACACTACCGTCCCGAATGATTTGTGGTGTAATCCAGGGAGCACGACCGGCCACTGACCAACTTGGTTTTCCAATGCCGTGAAATTGGGAATCGTTTCAGCCTGCGCCGCGGCGGTGTTTTCCGGGTGTCTTTGCGCGGGGCGACCGTATTTCGTTTCGCCGTCGGGCGACGACGCGAATCCCGGCACGCTGGAAAAACCGTTCGCCACGCTGCAACGCGCGCAACAGGCGGCGCGCCAAAAGCGCGGCGACGTTTTTCTGCGCAGTGGCGCCTACTATTTGCCCGCAACGCTCGTGTTCACCGCGCAAGATGGCGGCACGAAAGACGCGCCGGTGATTTTCCAAAATTATCAAGGCGAGAAGGCGGTTGTCAGCGGCGGTGTCAAACTCGAAAACCTGAACTGGCAGCCTTATACGAACGGAATTTTTCAGGCGGGAGTTCCGTCGGATTTGCAGACCGGGGAAATCTTCGTCAACGGCGAACGGCAGATTCTGGCGCGTTACCCGAACTTTGACCCGAAGGCGCAATACTTCGACGGGTTTGCGGCCGATGCCATTTCCGAGCAGCGGGCGGCGCGATGGTCGGACCCGGCGGGTGGTTATTACCATGCAATGCACCCTGCGTTGTGGGGCGATTTCACCTGGCGCATCACCGGCAAGGATACCAACGGCCAGGTGCGGCTCGAAGGCGGATGGCAAAACAATCGCGGCGCGGCGGCGCACTGGCAAATACGCTTCGTGGAAAACATTTTTGAGGAATTGGACGCGCCCGGCGAATGGTTTCTAAATTCCAAGACGCACACGCTGTATTTTTATCCGCCCGCCGGGCTTGATTTGAAGAACGCGGTCGTGGAGGCAACGCGCCTGCGCACGCTGGTTGAATTCCGCGGCGACGAGAAGCACCCGGTGAAGTGGATCACATTGCGCGGACTGGTGTTTCGCCAGGCGGCGCGCACGGTCATGGACACTCGCGAACCGCTTCTGCGTTCGGATTGGGCCATCTGTCGTTGCGGAGCAATTTTTTTCAACGGTGCGGAAGACTGTGCGCTGGAAGACAGCTTCATTGATCAGGTCGGTGGCAATGCCGTCTTCGTCAACAATTACAATCGCCGGCTGGCCATTCGCGGAACGCAAATCGCCAGGGCGGGCGCAAGCGGGATTTGCTTTGTCGGCGATCCGCAGGCCGCGCGCAATCCGCTGTTCAACTATTACCAGGATCACCAGCTTGCCGAGATTGACCGCGCGCCCGGGGCGAAAACCGGCAATTATCCGTCGGACTGCCTGGTGGACGATTGCCTGATTCACCTGACCGGGCGCGTGGAAAAACAAACCGCCGGCGTGGAAATAGACCTCGCCCGGGGCATCACCGTCCGGCGCTGTTCGATTTACGACGTGCCGCGCGCCGGCATCAACATCGGCGACGGCTGCTGGGGCGGGCACATCATCAATTTTTGCGACGTCTTTGACACGGTGAAGGAGACGGGCGATCACGGTTCTTTTAATTCGTGGGGACGCGACCGTTACTGGCGGCCCAACATCGGCGAAGTCAACGCGTGGGTGAATCAGGTTCCGGAATTGCCGAAACTCGACGCGGTAAAGCCCGTCGTGCTCGCCAACAACCGCTGGCGCTGCGATCACGGCTGGGACATAGACCTGGACGACGGCTCGTCATATTACATCATCACGAACAACCTTTGCCTGCATGGCGGCATCAAGAATCGCGAGGGCTTCGGGCGCGTGGTTGAAAACAACATCATGGTGGACGGCGGTTACGATCCGCACGTCTGGTATGCCGGGAGCGGGGACATTTTTCGGCGCAACATCGTTTGGACGGCGTATCGTCCGGCCAACATGCCCCCTCCACCGTGGGGGGCGGAAATGGATTTCAATCTGGTGCAGAATGACGGCGCGGCGACGAGCGCGCCCGCGACACAGTTGCAGCAGCAAAGCGGACGTGATGAAAATTCCATCATGGCCGACGCGCAATTCATTGATCCGGCGCATGGCGATTATCGCGTGAAGGACGGCTCGCCCGCGCTGGCCCTGGGCTTCGCCAATTTTTCGATGGACCAATTTGGCGTGCAAAAACCGGAACTCAAGGCCATTGCGCGCGTTCCGCGGTTGCCGCAACCAAAAATGCCCGCGGCCGCATCCGACGCGCGCGCCGCCGCGTCGGCGACGTGGCTCGGCGCCAGCGTGCGCAACATTGCCGGCGAAGGCGAGAGGTCCGCATTCGGTCTGCCCGGTGTGACGGGTGTTTTGGTCCTGGAAGTTTCGGCGGACTCGGCCCTGGCCAAAGCCGGGCTGCAAAGAGGTGATGTCATTCTTTCCGTCAACGGTGTGAAGACCCTGGACACGCCGGCGTTGCTGCGGCAAGCTCCGGCGATGCCCGCCGGGAGTTCCTTGAAAATCGGGATCTCCCGGGATCAAAAGGAATATGTTGTGCAGTGGGTTCCGTGAAAATCCATGAAACTGAATCAAATCAAATTGAATATGGTGAAAATTCTTCCCGTCGTATGCATCGTCTTTCCACTCATCTTCGTCTCGTTCGTGCGCGCGGATGTCTCTGACGCCGCCAGTCTGGATCAGGGATGGCGGCTGTGGCTGGACCCAAAAGCGGCCTGGCAGGATGACAACCTCTATCTTCCGGAAGATGTGAAACTCACGAACCTGCCGGTGAATCCGCCGACAGCAGGATGGACGGTGCTCGACGACCAGGCCGGCATCGGCGTGTCGTTGCCGGCGACCGTTGAAGAATACTACTTCAACAGGGCACCCGCGCGCACGGCCGGTTCGACCCCGCCATCGGCGATCGTCGCGGCTGATGGATACTATCAGGGCGTGTCGTGGTGGTGTCGGCCGTTTACGCCGCCGGCCCTGCGACCTGGCGAGCGTTTGGTTTTCTATTTCCCCGCCGCCCGCCTGCGCAGCGAGGTCTATGTTAATGGGAAGCTCGCAGGCTACAACATCATCTCCGAGGCGCCGTTTACCGCGGATGCCACGGATGAGATCAACCCCGGCGGAAGGAACCTGCTGGCCGTGCGAATCACGAATCCAGGAGGCAGACTGGATTGGATGGACTTCCTCACGATGACTTGGGGCAAATATACACTGCCGGCGACCCATGCCTTCGGCGGCCTGACCGGGGGCGTGGAGATGCAGGTGCGCGCGCCGGTCAGCGTGAGCGATCTGGCGGTTTTTGATAAACCCGACCCACGCTCGGTTCATGTCCAGGCCGAAATTTCATCTACTGGGCAGGCATACGACGGACCGGTCAAATTTTCCATCACCCGGGACCGCAACGTTGTCTTCAAGGAAAGCAAAATTGTTCATGTTCCGCCCGGCGGAACCATCACCACTTCGATTGACGCGACCGTCGGCAACGCCCAGCTCTGGGACATTGATCACCCGAATCTCTATGAGGCCTCCGCTAATCTGCCGACGGTCGCGCATTCCGATCGCAGCACGACCTTTGGCTTCCGCTGGCTGGACGTAAAAGGCCTCGGAACCGACGCGAAGCTCTATCTGAACGACCGCCGGATCGTGCCACGTTCCTCGATTTCATGGGGCTTCTGGGCTCCGAACGGCATTTTTCCCGACGAGGCCGCAGCAGGACGCGAGATCGCGGCGATGAAAGCCCTCGGGCTCGACTCCCTTCAAAATCACCGTCACATGCCCAAGGCCGTCGTGCTCGATGCTTTTGACCGCGTTGGCTTCCTGCGTTACTGCGAAGCCGGTGGCGGAGTGTTTACGTTCCAAGGCGCGCAATCAGAGCCGCCGTACACGAGCGTTCAGGTCAACCACGACGGCAAGCCCGTCGAACTCGATTTCCTCAACCGCTACCAACTCGACAAGGAACTGGCCATGATCCGGGCCTTCCGGTCCCACCCCTGCGTCAGTCTTTGGACCCTCCAGAACGAAACCAGCCCGGACGTCAACAACCCCCGGATGCGCTACGCGCTCGAGAAGATGCGCGAGGCCGACCCCTCGCGCATGGTCCTCCTCAAATCCGGCGAGAGCAGCGGGAAGCAGGTGTGGTCCCTCCCTTACTGTGATGCCTGGATGAAAGATGATGGAACCGGCTGCTCCGGCTGGTGGGATCAGCACACGGCTATGGATTCACCCGGCGTGTGGACCGATGCGATGTATAAATCGCCGATTGATTACAAATACCGCACCGACAACCGGAAGGAAGTTGTCGTGTGGGGCGAGATGGCGACGGGCGCCTCGCCCGATGATCACGCCGCGATCGTCAACTGGTATAAGGGACACCACCAAACAGGCTACGATCTGGCCGCCCATCAAGCGATCCTCGCGGCTTGCGAAGGATTCCTGGACGACCAACAATTCCGTCCGGCGTTTCCAACCGCCGAAACGCTCTTCCGACAGGCGGGAGCGAAGCATTACTTCTCCGCCGCACATCTGCTGGAAAACGCCCGCATCTGCAATGCCGTTGATTACATCGTCCTCTCCGGCTGGGAATCCACCACGATCGACGATCACAGCGGGCTTGTGGATGCATTGCGCCAGCTCAAAGCAGACCCCGCGCTGCTCCGTCAGGCGGCACAACCGGAGGTTCTGGTTGTCAGGCCGCGCCATTACGTGATCGCCACGGGCGATACGGCCGTGGTCGATGTTCACCAGATTAATGAGCAAAATCTGACCGGCTCCTGGCGGCTGACGGTGACAGCCTCCATGACCGGTCGCAAGCCGCTGTTTCACGCGGATTACCCGGTCGAGCTGATCGGCGGCGAAACCTTCGGCCAACTGCTTAAACAGGATATCCAGTTTAAGGTTGACCAGCCCGGTCTTGTCACGATCCGCGCCGCGCTAAACTCCAAGTCTGGCGGCCGGCCTGTGCTCGAGCGGGACGAGCC
>Ga0326727_10015828_pt1 | contig 16077 bp, 21 predicted proteins | sample MB2enrmetagenome_FD_207643 | JGI IMG/M metagenome (GOLD analysis project Ga0326727, IMG submission 207643) | Lab enriched peat soil microbial communities from McLean, Ithaca, NY, United States - MB29MY | ecosystem: Environmental > Terrestrial > Soil > Wetlands > Peat | place: USA: New York...
CCGGTAGCCAACCTTAGCGTCATCATTAACGTCGTCCATAATGTCAGCGCGAAGCCTCCTGCATCACGCACGACAATCACAATCCGCCCTGACTGAGAAGAATGGTCAGGGACCACCGCTTACCGTCTACCGAACGTTAGCGTAATTGGAGCGAGGGCAATGTCGACCACCGCCAGGTGGCCGCTCGCTGTCGCCCGTTCGTTGCGGACCATAGTTTCTCCTCTTCTCCGGCAATATCCGGCCACAATATGGGCGTACGCCCAAAACTAAGGTCTACCAACCACGATTTTAAATCGCCGGAATGAAATAGCCATCTCCATGCTTGCCATTCCGCTTGAGGTAAGGACCGCCGCGCTGTGTGTCAGGCTGGGACTCGAGGTGATGTCATGAGCGCGCAAATCATTGACCTCCGCGCGTGGCGCCGCGAACATCGGGCGCCTGAACGCAGAGTTGCCAATATCCGGCTCCTGTTGCCGACTTGGCCCTGGGGCTGGCTGCAGCCGGTGCTGATAGAAATGACTTTCGAACTATGATGAGCGACCTCACGCTGCCCTGCGGATTCGCCGATCGGGCCTATCCTTGCAAGCTGTTTTGTCAAAGCACCCGGCTTGAACGAAAATTGCGCGTGACTTCGGTAAAAAATAAAGGCGCTCAGAATGGATCGCCAAAGCTGATACCGAGGCCACGCGCCGTGCGCACCAAAGTGCCGGCAGGGTCCACACGCTTCGGATGTTCTATCGCCGTGGCAAGGGCCACATCGACAACGCAGCGATCTTGCCAGGCGACCATGCGGTCGAACTGACCCGCGGCGATGAGGTCGACGGCATGGACGCCGAAGGCCGAGGCGATGAGCCTGTCGTTCGATGTCGGCTGGCCGCCGCGCTGCACATGACCAAGCACTGTGACGCGCGTTTCGGCGCCGGTCAGGCCGGCAATCGCTTTGCAGAGACTTTGGCCGATGCCACCGTAGCTCGCCGTGCCAACTGTGTGTTGCTGCCATACGCCGTGTCCGGTGAGATCGGGGACGGCCTCCGCTACGATGACGAGGGCAAAATTCCGTCCCCGCCGCCGCAGCTGGTGGATATGCGCGGCCACGACCTCCAGCGTGTAGGGAATCTCAGGAATGAGGATGATGTCGGCGCCACCGGCAATGCCTGCGGCGAGGGCGATATGACCAGCATCGCGCCCCATTACTTCAAGAATCATCACCCGGTCGTGGCTCGCTGCGGTTGGCTGCAGCCGGTCGAGCGCCTCTGTGGCCACCATCACCGCCGTGTCATAGCCAACCGAGGTTTCCGTGGCCCCGACATCGTTGTCGATCGTCTTGGGAATTCCGATGAGGTTGAAACCTCCCTCTTGCGCAAGCCGACGCAGAATTGCGAGGCTGCCGTCGCCGCCAACGGCGATCAGCGCGTCCAGCCCGATCTGGCGCACAGCCTCGACGACCTCCGCCGACCGGTTCATCAGGGTGCCGTCCGGCATGGGAAAAGCGAAAGGATCGCCCTTATTCGTCGTGCCCAGGATGGTGCCGGCCAGGCGGAGGATGTTGGTCGTTGAAGCGCTCAGGTCAAGCTCCGTGAACTCGACTGGCCTTCGCAGCAACCCCATGGTTCCCTGGTGAATGCCGTACACCCGCCAGCCATAACCCTGAACGGCGCGGGTGACCACGGCACGGATCACCGCATTTAGGCCGGCGCAGTCGCCACCGCTGGTGAGGAGCCCGATAGTTTTGCGCGGCAGGTCTCGCGTGTCCGTTGTGGTTATACTGGGCGATTTCACCAAGGCAGTTTTCCTTTCTATAGCTTGATCTTTTTCATGTTGTTTGCCTGGAGCTCCAAACAAGAGCGTGAATATTCTCCGCTCTCTTCAGCCCGTGCGGAGATTTGGCGGGCAAGCGGCTGGTAAAGACGTGGTTAGGCGAACATGGTGCAGCCGACCGGAGCACATCACCTGTATAACAGGAGATCTAATTCCTTCTTGTGAGATCGCTCCAGTAACGGACTCTTTACAGTGCGTTCCCTAACGGTTTCATTTATTGTAAGGATTATGATGGCCGATATTTTGTTTTAAATATTCGGCGGACTATACAGATAGTTTTTTCCAATAAAGGAATGCCTAACCATGGCAAAAGCCACACCAAAAAAAACCACCAAGCCCGGAACCAAAGCTGCAAAGCCAGGTCGACCTGCAGCCGCTAAGCCGGCAAAAGTAGTTAAGCCGGCCGCTCCAGTAAAGAAACCAGCCGCTGTCAGAGCGCCGGTGATCAGCAAGGACGAATTGCGGGCTCAGCTAGAAAAAGCACAAAATACCGTCGCGACGTTGCGTACTAAGAACCGCGAAGCCGTCCGCGCTGCCAAAGCAGCCGCAGCTCACATTGCTGAGTTGGAAGCACAGGTAGCACAGCTTGAGAAAAAGATTGCCGCCGAGACGAAGGCTGCGAAGCCAGAATCGGCCGAGACAAAACCCACGAAACAGCGTGGCCGCAAGGCGGCTGATAAAGGCGACACTGTCCTGCCGAGTGAATCTGAAGAGCTGACATTGGCATTGGTAGAAGACAAATCTGATAATGCCGTAGAGGATTAAAACGTCAGCAGGCCGAATACGCCGGCGCAGTCAAAATGCGATAAGCTGCGCCGGCTACACCGATTTGCCAAACCATCGGCCGGGCGAGAGAACCCATTAAAGCCCTGGGGTCGGCAGGATCGACACCTTAACCCTTCTTTTTTGGAAAGATCTCCGGGGGTATAATTTTTTTTGAGACTGAAACTGGCGTTTCAGTATGTACAGCCACTTTGTTTGCTTTTGGTTTCTTAATTTCTCGGTTGCTACGCTGCTGTCCTTTTGCCATTTTAGTATCCTCTGCGATGCGATAAAAAACGCAAAGCTAATATATCATGGCGGGTTGGCGGTTCATACAAAATCCTCCGACCTTCTCGAGCAGCAATTAGTCAGCCGCCTACGGTCTGGTTACCCCATCATCTAAGTTGTTTTGATCAACCTGCGCATTGACCATAAACCCCTTTCGGCCTCCAACCGTGGCCGCGATAGGCTACGATTCTCATATTGAAGAAAAGAAATCGGAGTTAATTTACAATTTCTGGAGCCACCGATGAGCACACGTAGCACGCTAAAACACGATCATGATACCACCACGGGTGTTGGATTTCACCTATTCACTGATTGGCTCGACGAGTGCGCAGGGTTAGAGGTCGTAGATCTTCGGCTCGACGGGGTGCCTTTCAAGGCTACATGCACAAGCGCCGGTATGAGCGTTGAGCTGACTCTGCCGAGAACATTGGCCGAGAAATTGGGGCTTCTGCCGGCCCATAACCAGAGCGGTCCGACAACCTGACCCCGGGTTGGCGCTGGGCCGCACCTCAGGGTGTAGCCAGAGTGTCTGGGCGTGTGACGCTGCGCAGTTTACCGGCCGAACCGCAGTTGGCCGCACGCGCTCGCAGGTCCTGGAAAAGTGGATGTTGGCATGTCCCTCGGCTCTCATCCGGTTGGAAATGGGAGCGGCAGAAAGGCGCCCTTTCCAGCCGTTCATTCATGCTCGCCAGTGCCTCCGAAGCGGACACGCCAGCCAGGATGACGGAGGAGATGGTGGATTTTTGCCGATCCGCTTCTGGATCGGGGCTTTGAATACCGGACATTCGGCTTACCGCCGGGACACGGCCCCTTTTTAACTGGCTATACACGGCAAAAATCCCAGCAGTTGCCTGCTGGGATTTTCTATTGGCGCCGTAGATGCGTAGTTTATTTTAGTGGAAGATGATTTCCACGCGACGGTTTTGCGGTTCGCGCACGCCCGGGCCGGTTGGCACCAGCAGATTAGTATCGCCGAAGCCTTGCGCTGTGATTTCCGAGGCCGGAACCCCATCAACCACCAGCTGAGCCGCAACCGCTTTAGCACGCCGCACGGACAGCCCCTTGTTGTAGGTCGGCGTACCTGACGTATCGGTATAACCGTTTACGTTAATCGTAGTGACCGATTGGGTTTTGCTGTCAGCCGCAGCCTGCGCGATGATCTGTGTGGCGCGCGGCGTCAGATTGTACTTATCCCAATCGAAGAACACCAGATAGGTCTTGGCCGGTGCCGGTGCGGGAGCAGCCACAGGCGCAGGCGTCGGGGGCGGGGCAGGAGGGGCCGGTTGGAAGATTTGATACCGCAGGCCCACCAGGATGGTGTGTTCGTTTGCGGGTTTGAGACGGAAGTCGCCTTGCAGGGTGTAGTCAACGGATCCGGGGTATTTGCGGGCCTCGGTGAGCCGCGTGAATCTGTAGTCAGCGGTGAAGGACAGCCCCTGAACCCATGGCAGTGGATAAGCAACGCCGGCAATTACGTTATAGGCAAAGCTGCCTTTGGCGCCGCCAGCCCTTACACCACCACCCGTCAGCCCCAAGCCACCGCTTGTAAACGACGAAACCAAATGTTGCCATTGATAGCCAATGCCGAAGCCGAGATAAGGGAAGACCGGCCAGCCGGCATCAATGTCATACAGCACGTTGACCATCGGGCCATACATGTTGCTGCCGCCGTGAGAGATGAATTGGTAACCCGAATCAGTGTCGGCCTTATGAACGGTGTTGCGGTAGAAATTAAAGTTAAGCTCAACCCGCACAGCGTTATTGCCGAAATAGCCAGAACCGGGGCCGAAACCATAGCCACCAGCGAAATCCATAGCATAGGAGTCCCTGTACAGTACTTTACCAGCGGTGCCGGGGCCAACGATTCCGCCGGTCGTATTGGTGCTATAGTTCGTAGGGGTAAGGATGTTCACACCAGCGCCAAGGCTGACATAAGGGCCGGTAACTGGTTGAGCCTGGGCGATAACTGGCAGGCTCAGGCAAGTCGTAGCCGCCAAAAGCTTTAGAACTTTCATGATAGCCTCCATATTTTCGTTGCTTAGCCGTAGCCATTAGCCAGACTTCAGGTGACCGCCGATCAAGCCGGACCGGCAGGTTGCAGCGTTATAGGCATTATTTTTATAGGCAAATTATTATACAACACGTATCCAAATAGCATCGAATTTATTTTATTAATTTAATGTTGTTATCAGCCCTTTCTTTAAGTTGCGCCGAGATCACTGCCTGCCGCGGCTGCCGGCACTGCGCTGTCCGGTTCGTTGCCGGCCCTGGGCAGAAAACGACCGTCCGCCGCCCCGATTTCCTTTGCCCTGCCAGCTTTTTTGTTGCCTGGACCCCTGCTTGTTCAGGCCCGTCTTAGGAGAAAAAATGAAGACCTGCACTGTTTGGGGCGATTTGTCATCTGATCGCACCTCCGAGCAATACCCAACCGTCACGGTGTGCAATTCCTGCGTAGCGAAGCATCAGAAAGCAGGCGAGGACTCGAAAATTGTCAGCGTCAATGGTAGATATGATTCCCTTTATGGCGAGTAATGTTACTTTTTGGAAAAGACCAAAGAAGAGGAGGACGCCGAGTAGCGGCGAACCACAGAGCAACCTAACCCCACTCATTTTCTTCTTCCCCCCTTCCTCCGGGGGTACGGGGGGCCCCCTCGCTCGGCCTTGAACCTCAATACGGGGCGTCTCAATGGCCTAGCGTGCGATATTTTCCAAATTCTGAGACGACCCCAAGTAGATTCCCTAGGAGCGTGTCCCGGTAACGGCTGAATGGGTCTCGACGTGGCGTGATTTTGATGATTCTCCTTTTGCATGTGAATCGGCACCACAATGGGACCCCGGCGCCGAGGGCACATAACCAACTGATTTACCGGCAGAAATCGTCGGTTGGGTAGGGTCCCGATCGGCGCCGATCGGGACCCTATGAATCTACAAAATTCACCAATTTTTTCAGTCTTCTATTGCCTATCAGACCCGGGTCCCATGTTGGTGCTGATTCACACGGCAGTGCGCGAAGTGTCGAGATGAAAGGGGGTGAGCGTCTCGCCCGGCGCCCTTTGCCGTGGCTGGAACCAGACCGGCTTGCCGCCGGGCAGGCGGATGGGGACGCGGTCGTTGAACCCGCGCACGCCGCGCAGCGTGCCAAAATAGTGGTCGAAGGCGCGGTTCTCCTGCATCAGCACGACGATGTGCTGCACGTCCTCGAGGGTGCCGGTCTTGTGGTCGCCAGGCAGCGCGAGCGCGTGGCTGATGCTGGCAGCGGAAAACCCCGCCGCGAGGGCCGAAAGTTTGAGGAATTCGCGGCGTTCGACCATGGGCACCTCCAAGCGTATGCGGCTCTGATATGCCCCAAAGCCTCAGTGCCACTCCAGAGCGGCGTGGCGGCGTCATGGCGTGTTCATGGCTGTCCGCTTTGCCCCAGGACGGGATTTACAGCGGACGGGCAGCTCACGGCCCTAGCGCGTCCATATAATGAGACGGCCGTGGCAGCTGTGGGAATAGGCTCGATGCCCTCCTGATCCTCCGCATCGGGTGGAAGGAAGCTCCATGTGGCAATCGCACGACACTGAGGTTGGTGCCGGGAGCAGGCGTTCGGCCGCTAGGAGCCTGTAGCGTGCCGCGCAAGCGCTCCCAGGGTTGCAGCCATCGCGGTGACGTCCTGGCGACTGTCGCCGCTTTCAAGTCCGTGCCGAGACGCAATCCAAGATGGGTCATTGTAGCTAAGATTTACTGTGTCGCCCGCATCCTGCCACACGAGCATTTTTAGCGGCAGATCGATGCCTGCCGTTGGGGCATCCTGCATCAACGGCGTTCCTGCCAACGGGTTGCCAAAGATGAGAAGCGTCATGGGCCGCAGGGCAAGTCCGACACTTGCCGCACCGGCAGCATGATCGACGCGGGTGAAAATCGTGATCGCTTTTGCTTCCAGGATTGCCGATAGCCGCCCAAGCGTGGCCGAAAAATCGTGGGCGCTGCGCAGCGTGATGAGGCCATTGTCGAACATAGCAGCAATCTCCGCGCCTCTCGATCAGGCTTGCTCCAGTTGTGAGCGTCAAAAGCGCTGTCCACCGAGCGACTGCCTCAAGCGGACGAAGTGGCTTCCCCGCATTTTACGCAATTATGAAACGAAATGGCAATGCCCGTTGAGGGCCAAGAGCGTCAATTCGACAATTCCCCCCTTCCGCTCTGGGTCGCTTTGGGATCGGCAGCTTTTCCGGCCCAACTGTCGGGAAGCCGCCAGGCCGTTATCGTGGCCGAAGAGGTGGTGGCCCCGGCGGGCGGGATATGTGTTGGGCGCGACGTTCGCGATCCCCAAGGCGGGCACGATCGCCCATATCCGTCTGACCGGCGACAATCTCGCGGCGATCGACCAGGCGCATCCGCCTTCGCGGCGCAAGCTGCCCCTCGTCATGCCGTGTTCCGTGTTGGAGTTCCCGCGATGTTGGGGGCGGTTTTGGTGGATTTCTGCTTGCCCGCTTTTGGACCGTCGGACGGGAACCGGACATTGAGGCGTTCCCAAGGTAGCCGACGCAGCCGGGCGCAGAGCGGTGAGGGCAACGGCCGGCATGGCATGACGATACCTGGGTCAGGGCCGGCATCTGGCAGCCAGGGGAGGCTTGGTCATGACGGCAGTACGTATCCCTGCTAATTGTCAGCGATGTCATTACTAGAGCACACTGCGCCCGAGGAAGGGGCCGCCGCCAACCTGTCTGTCCGTGTCGCAGCACTCTATAAGTTTGCCCCCTTTGACGATTGCGCGGGCATTCAAGAGGGGTTGATAAAGCTTTGCCGCACGCAAGGCGTGAAGGGCACGCTGATTCTCGCCCGCGAAGGGATCAATGGTACCATCGCCGGATCCGATGAGGCGATGAGCCAAGTGTTGTCTCATATCAGACAATTACCGGGTTGCGCGGACATTGAGGTTAAATTCTCCCGTGCGCCATCGCTACCGTTTCACCGGATGAAAGTCCGGATCAAACGGGAGATTGTCACGATGGGTGAGCCGAATATCAATCCGCTGGTCAACGCGGGCCATTATGTTCCACCTGAGGACTGGAATGCTCTAATTTCCGAGCCAGGAACGATCCTGATCGACACGCGCAACGACTATGAGGTGGCGGTTGGCAGCTTCGCCGGTGCCATCAACCCGCAAACACGGACGTTCCGTGAATTCCCCACTTGGTTCCGTGCCGTGCGCGAGAGGCTGCTTGGCGAAGGCACGCCGCCAAAAGTGGCGATGTTCTGCACGGGCGGTATACGCTGCGAGAAATCGACCGCCTTTCTGGCGGCGGAGGGATTGGATGAGGTCTACCACCTGCAAGGCGGCATCTTAAAATATCTGGAAACCATCCCGCCGGAGCAAAGCCTGTGGGAGGGGGAGTGTTTTGTGTTCGACCAGCGTGTCGCGGTGGGTCACGGCCTTGAGTTGGGCAAGCATGGCTTGTGTCACGCCTGTCGTCGCCCTGTGAACGAGGCCGACCGTTTTTCTCCGCTCTTCGAGGACGGTGTCAGTTGCCCTACTTGCCACAGCGAACGTACTGATGAGCAACGCGCCCGTTATAGGGAGCGCCAGCGGCAGGAAAATCTGGCGGGCGAACGGGGAGAGGAGCATATCGGTGCTGTGCTGGTCTCGCAGCATCAGCAGGATTAGGGAGTTTAAGGAAAATCCCGGCCTATGCCAATGGTTCGCTCCTGGTAAGGGGGGCGTCGCAGCAAAGGCTGGGCGCCTTATGTTTCTGACTACGGAGAGCATCCGGGCATATGTGGATACGTTGCGGAGGGTGTCGGCGCTGGGCGCACAGCCGTCAGAGCTGGACGACGCTGAGCGTCCGCTCCTCTGGGGTGCCCGCCAGGAAGTGGCCAGGCCGCTAACGGCCCTTACCAGCGGACAACTTTGCCAAAGCGGTCCAGATATTGAAGACCGATCTTTCCTTCCTGGCTAGTAATCGTATCGACGATGTCGCGGATCGTTTCTTCAATCGTAAACGTGGCATCGCCGCCACCCATGTCCGTTTTGATCCATCCCGGCGCCAGAAGGAGGAGCGTGTGCTCTTGCCCCTTCCGAGAAGCATAGCTTCTCATAAGAGTATTTAGAGCAGCCTTGCTTGCTCGGTAAACTTCAAATCCCCCTCGTTCATTGTCGGCCACGCTCCCGAGTCCTGAAGACATAATGCCGATCGTCCCGCCCGCGCGCACATTGCCGTCAAGCTGTTCGACGACTCGCAGCGGCGAGAGCGCGTTTGTCGTCATTACCCGCACGAAGTCCTCCGTGGAGACCTCACCGACAGTTTCGTGCCGCGCATTGGCGACGCCAGCGTTGACGAAAAGGAGGTCGAGGTTCCGGCCCGACAAGCGCGACTTGAGGGCGGAGACTTCGTCCGGCTGGACAATGTCCACGTGTTCAATCTCGAGCCTGTCGGGAAACCTCGCCGCGAGAGCCTGAAGTGGCCCAGCTTCCTGCCTGGCCGTTCCAATGACTTTCCACCCGCGTTCCAGCAGCTCCTGGACAATAGCCAAGCCTAGCCCCCGCGAGGCGCCGATAATGACGGCCAATTTATTCGGCATAACCACTCCTCTTTCAGCGAGAGCTGATATGGTTTCTATTATATATATTCCCAGGGTAACTTTACCCTGGCAGTGCCTGTTTTCCCAGATTTTAATCCCAGACCGGACAGGCAGGTTTCGGCCCGTCACTGTTGCTTTGCGCCCGGTCCAGCCAAACCGGCCCTTCGGATCTGCGCCCATTTCAGCTATTCCGAGCAAGTTCCTCGGTTCGCAAAACCAGACGTTCAATAAAGGGCGCGAGAATAGGTAATTTTCGCGTTTTTAAAGAACACAAATTATTAAGGGAAAGAAAAGCAACTCTTTCTCACCAAGAGTCGGGAGATTCTTTGCGCGTCTTTACACGGGTATCCTCAGATTGACCTGTGGCAATGTCACCAATGAGCTTAGCCAGAGGCAGCGGGTCGTGGGGCGCGTTTTTCGGTCATTTTTTGCCCACGATCTCCTTAATCCTATCGCGAAGTTCTGAAACTTCTCGATCTGCTTCCTCAAATCGCTCCAAGGGCTCGCCTTCAAGGGCATGTCCATCGGGGACGGCCCCCAACGCAGAAACTACGCGCGCTTCAGCTTTGTGCAATTCCTCACGCAAGGCAGCAAGTTCGGTACGTTGTTCTTCGGTGAGTTTCATACCGATTTATATCACCGACCAGATGCGTGGCGCCAGGCATTCTTTAGGGGAATAATTCAAACTGCCCCACTACCAAGAGCCTATACGTGGCGTCCGCTCTTGAGAACCGAGCATTTTCTGCGAAACGACCGGAACGGGACGCTGAACGACCGCTTCTGGGATCGCCGCGCAGGCAGCTTAGTGGCTGGGTTGGGTCGATTTGGGATTGGCAGCTTTTTCCCCTGAGTTGCCCGAAAGCGGTCAGACCGCTTTCGACAAGTTCGCCCTTCAGGATCGATTTCGCTAATCCTGAAACCGGTCGTTCGCCGCGCCGCCCTTCCGGAAGCAGAGCGCCCATGGCAGTCATTCACGGCTCCTGGCCGCCTTCCGGGAAGCAGACATTGCCCCGGCTCACCTCAAGTAGGATGTAAATCGGCAAGGGGGTTTCGATTCGACACCTACCGGCGCGGTAACCATAAGATTGATTTGGGTTTTATGGGGTCACGGCGTGACGCCGATTTACAAACAAAATCGATCCCGGCCATGCTCTTAGGGGCTTGGCTGGACGCAATATATTCAATAAAAAAGATCGCGTAATCAGGATGCGAGCGAGCATGGCATTATTTGACCCTATCGCGCAGGCGCGATCCCGCTTTGCATCCTATGATGCTCAGCGGGATCTCTCAAATAAAGCATTCTCAGCTCTATGTTACGCACCATATACGACCTTATATTTCGATACGTCTGCAAATGTTAGGGTTTGCTGTCACAATGCAAAATTCCCTGCAGGAAATATTCTAGAAAACTCCATCGATGAGATTTGGCAAGGAGCACGGATAACGTCGCTCCGAGAGTCTATGGCGGCCTACAAATTTGGGAAAGGCTGCGAATTCTGTGAGCTACAGGCGTCCGACAACTGGTTTACTAATCTTGCGATGCAGCGCTTTGACGAATTTAAGCTGCCATCCTCGGCGCCGGAATGGCCGCAGCAAATGGAGTTTTCCATCAGTAATGCGTGCAATCTAGAGTGCATCATGTGCGCAGGGGACTGGTCCTCTACGATCCGCTCAAAGCGCGAGAAGCGGCCGAAAATGCCGCACCTCTATTCCAGGGAATTTCTTTTATCTTTGAGGAAATATTTACCTCACCTCAAGCGTGCAAAGTTCTTGGGTGGCGAGCCCTTTCTGGTGCGCGAATATTACGTTCTCTGGGACATGATGATCGAAGAGAAGCTTTATACGCAATGCCATGTCACCACAAACGGAAGTCAGCTTAACTCGCGCGTTAGGCAAGTCATGGACGGCTTGCCGTTCTCGATCTCTGTATCGCTGGACGGGGTAACGAAGGAAACGGTTGAACGAATTCGGGTGAATACAAAGTTCGAGGAGCTTGTCTCCAACGTCAAGCATTTCCGGAAATACGCGTCTGAACGCAACACATCATTTTCTCTGACATTTTGCCTGATGCGACAAAATTGGGAAGAATTTGGGGACTATTGCGCCTTCGCCGACGACCTCGACTGCTCTGTTTGGATCAACACGGTCCTAAATCCCCCGCAGTTTGGCCTCTACACGCTTGATCCGGTGGGGTTGCGCGAAGTCGTCCGAGGAATGGAGCGTCAAGCGCCCCGGCTCGACAAGCAACTAGGTAGAAACAAGAGGGTCTGGTTTTCCGAGTTCGAACGCCTCCGCCGACGCAGCGAAGCCAATGCCACGAAGGCGATCAGCGTCAACGTATGAGCAGGAATGACCCTTTTTTTGTTTTCGCCGTTATCGGGACCGCTCACGTTGAGGCGCTAGGTCTGCCCTTGCGCTACCTGAGACATTTTTCGTCTAAGCAAATCGTCGTTGTCCAAGGCCGCAGTAACATCCGGGCCAATGCAGATTTCGTGATCGAGGTTGCCCCGCCATCGCATCTCAGTGATCACCAAGCAAGCCTCTGGCTTAAAACCGGACTTTTGACGCATTTGAGGGCGAACGGTTTAGCCAACCGTCAATTTTGCTATCTCGACAGTGATGTAATCGCCCTTTCGCATGGCATCGACGATATCTTTTCCTATCAGAACGGCCCCGTGGGTTTCTGCGCTGACCAGGTCGAAATTGATGTATTTAGCCACTGGGCAGTCAATTGCGGCTGCCGCCAGATGACTTGCCACCATTTGCGAGAAGCTTTGCTCTGTGATTTTGAAATTGACGTTTATGAAGCTGACTGGACAATGTGGAATGGCGGCGTGTTTGTCGCCGACGACCGCTCCATGGATTTCCTGAAGACTTGGCATGATTATACCAATTCAATTTTCGAAAAAGACTATTGGAAGAACCGTGATCAAGGCACGCTCGCCGCGGCGGTCTGGCGACATGGCATCCAGTCGCAATCGTTTCTGCCTAAGCGGTTTAATTACGTATTGGACTGTCTTTGGGGCCTTCATGATAATCATCGGAGCTTTGTGGAGCCCAAGGATCTTGCCGCATGGCCGGATTTTGAATTGAAACGGGAAATCGAGGATGGGAAAGTTACATTCCTGCACCTTATTAACCGTGGCATCGGTCGCGCCGGCTGGCGCCACTGGGATGCTGTCTTAAACGTTCTTCCTGCCTGATGTTGAATAGGTTGATCATGGATGCTACGAATCTCCCGCTGGAACGGTCATCTGAAGTCTCGGTAAATCCGGTGATCCATGGGATGTGGGTTGGTTCGCATTTGTCGCGCCTGGAATTACTCACGATCCACTCCTTCTTGCGCCACGGCCACCAGTTCAATCTTTGGGTGTACGATGATATCCTGACGGACCTGCCGCAGGGCACCATATTGAGAGATGCCCACCAGGTTATGCCCCGCGATATGCTCTTCACCAAGAAGAGTGTGGATCCTGAGACCGGCATCGGAGCTGGCAGCATGAGCGGCGTCTCATCCGACCTGTTTCGCTACCGCCTTCTCCATGACCACGGTGGAATATGGGTAGACATGGACGTAACGTGTTTGCGCCCGTTCAGGTTCGAAGAGCCCTACGTGTTCCGAAGTCACCGTGTCGGCTGTGTCGGCAGCATCATGAAAGCTCCCAAAGGCAGCCGGCTCATGGCCAAGGCTTACGAAGCCACGGCTGCCGTCGCCGGAGAAGATACGCCATGGCTGGAGCCTTTGCGTATTTTGAGCCGCCTCGTCGAATCAGAGGGTTTGCAGCGGTATATTCGTGATGACATTGCCAACCCAGATCTGTGGAGCGAATATATTCGGCCGCTTATCGAAAATTTTAATGAGCTGCCAGAAGAATGGATCGCCATCCATTGGATGAATGAGTTCTTTCGGACCCTCAAAGTGGATGAGGGCCATTATAAGGGCCGGCCGATCATCGATTACACCCCTGACAAAGAGAATCCGCGAGGCGGTAGCCTCCTCCACGAATTGTACCGATCCTATGGCCTGGTGGATAACCGGCTACCTTATGAGCCGCCGGCACCAATGTTTCGTGCGCCAATTACGGCCATCGCAGCCTCCCCGCTGCGCCAAATATACATCCTCGTCGCGAGCCTGACACGCGGAGGCGCTGAACGCATTGTGGTCGAAACCGCCCAGGCTCTGGCGGCGTCCGGCATCACCACAACGGTCTATGTTTTTACGGAAGTGCAGCTGGATTACACCGTCGTTGCCACGGAAAATCTGACGTTCAAGCTGCTGAAGGGAAACCGGCTCGCCAAACTCAGAAGCGTCGCACTCGATCTCGGGTGCAATGGCGCAGACACCGTGCAAACCCATCTGATCCAGGCCGCCGACCTTGAGGTTCTGTGGTCATTTGGGGTCAAAACGATCCCGGTTGTCCATAACGCGCGGCCTGGCTGGCGAGATGCGGCAACCAGTTATAACCACCCAAATGTGCCGGTCGTGATCGCCGTCGCCGACGCGGTTGCCTGGCAGCTGAAGGAATCCGGACTTCAAAAGCAAACGCTGACAATCCGCCATGAGATCCAGCGCAGACCCGAGATTATGGAAATGGCCGCCAGCCGTAAGGCGATCAGGCGAAAGCATGACATCCGCGATGATGTGTTTTTGATCGGCATGGTTGGCCAGTTCAAAATGCAAAAAGCCTATACACGCGCAATCCGCCTACTCGCTGAGATTCAGAAGCACATGAAGGCCAAGCTTCTCATCATAGGCAGCTGGGATCACGACTACGGTTCGGGCAGGACAGCCTATCAGGACGCCATCAAGCTGGCTGTTGAACTTGGGGTCGTCGCGGATGTCATCACGCCCGGGAACCTGGATCCGGTCGAGCCCTATTATTCAGCTTTTGACGTATTTTTGAATACCAGCATTTTTGAAGGGCTGAGCATTTCGCTTCTCGAGGCGATCGGCCATGGCTGCAGAGTTGTCGCGGCTGATGCTGGTGGGACCAGTGAGGTTCTATCACCCGGTTCGGTTCTGGTAAAGGATGGCAATGATATTCAAGCGTATCTAACGGCCTGTCTCGACATCGCCAGACAGTCCAGGCGCGAAATCCCCGCGGTTCCGGCTGAAGCTGACGTTGTCATGCGGCTATGGAGCCTCCTGGCGCCGGACCTCCAAGCTCCTCATACCGAAGCAGTCCTGTTTTTGACAAAAAACCTCAAGATTGGGGGGCCGACCAGGGCGCTCATCAATCTTCTCCGGAACAGCGATGCGGATTGTAAATGGATCGCGGGTGTTATCGGCGACGCTGAAATCCCGCATGTCGCGACCTTGGCGGAGGCTCAGATTCCTGTGCTCTCCGCCAAGGAGGCTGATGGTCTCGCCGCGCAAGCCGAATTGGTGATCCACTGGCTGCGCAGCTACAATCTAGGCACCATCTGCTTTTGGAACGTCGCGCCGGAGCTTAAGCTTCTTCTGACGAAACTTTTAAGCCACGAGGCGGTGAGGCTTGTCGACGTCAGCCCAGGCCCCATGCTCTTCGACGACATGAATGGCGTGGCCTCCTTTCAAAAGCGTATAGCCTTCAACGCAAAACAATATTTCTCCCGTCTCGATCATTTTGTAGGGCTTTACGATGGCGGGCTGCCTGACGACGACATCATCCCCCCGAAACGCAAGAGTATTATCCCCTGCGGCGTGTCTGTTCCCCCGGCCTTCATTCCTTTGCCGCAACCTGAATTCTTGTTGCCGGAGAAATTCGAGGCCAATCTCGCGATTGGGACATGCTGCCGAATCGTACCGGACAAAAAACTTGAATTTCTCCTGGACATGATTGACTTCTTGACGGCGCGCCTTCCTGGGGTGAGCCTGACGGTCGTCGGCGGCCCCGATGCAAGCAGCACCGAGTATTTTGGCGAGATTCTTGAGAAAGCTGCCCTTCGCGAGAATGTCCGATTTATTGGGCCTCAGCTCACCGTTCAGCCATATTTGCAGCAGTTCCAGGTGTTCGTCATGGTTTCCGACCGCCAAGGATGCCCAAACGCTTCCTTGGAGGCTATGGCGATGGGGATACCTGTTGTCGCCAACGCAAACGGCGGGACAGAGGAGCAAGTGATTAACGGCGTAACGGGTTTTATTGTTGATACACCGGAAGAAATGGCACAAGGTGTGCTGCAATTGCTCACAAATCAGCTAACTCGGCAAAGAATGGGGCGTGCGGCACGAGAGCATGCGTTAACAAATTTTTCGATGGAGGGTGTAGCTTCCGAATACCGCCACCTTCTCTCATCGCCAATTAAACCTAGAAATCAGCAAAGGGACCAACGATGCTCAGCCTAACAATCGGCCTTCCAACGTCGCGAAGCAGGTGCGGCACGCTCACCCTCTCACGTGAAGAGGGTGAGATTCTCATCGACGGGGCGCCGGTCGCCGGACTTGCAAGCTCCGCGCTTGCCGCCAAAAACGGGAACGAAAATCGGGATCCCATTTTGCCGTACGGAAATGTCCCGACGGGCACCTACCGGCTTTCTGCCACCTACGCATCAGGTGATGGCACTCGCCTCCCCGCCCGCCAGTACGGGCCTCACTGCGCGGCGACGATTACGATGGCCGGTTGAGCGACAACTATGATGGCCGGTATGCTCGCCCGTCAGGCCCGCTCG
>Ga0326727_10015829_pt1 | contig 16076 bp, 12 predicted proteins | sample MB2enrmetagenome_FD_207643 | JGI IMG/M metagenome (GOLD analysis project Ga0326727, IMG submission 207643) | Lab enriched peat soil microbial communities from McLean, Ithaca, NY, United States - MB29MY | ecosystem: Environmental > Terrestrial > Soil > Wetlands > Peat | place: USA: New York...
AACTCGGGATTGATAAGCTAAGCAACGCGGAATCGAACCAACAGCGCGGAAACTGTTGAGGAATCAAGCCGGTGAATCGACCAATTTGCAGCATTTCATCGATTCGCACAAATTGATCAGAGTATCCTTTAATCATTTTAAGATTGCTAAAGTGTAGCGCTGTAATCCGGCTTTCGGGGTAATATGTGTCATAGCGTTGAGTGACGGCTTCTTTTTCCTCGTAGGGTGGAGCGTATCGAGGGCTGACCTGGACGAAGCGATGCAGGCCTTGTTTCTTGGCTTCCCATATCTCAGCGTAGCGGTCTTGCTAATAGTCGCCTTGGTACCACTTCGATGGATTTGTGAATATCTGCCGCGTGGCTCGTGAAGTATCGTTGTCAGGCTCGGCGAGCAACCTCGCTCAGATCGTCAATGCCGACGATATTACTCGGACCGCTAGCCCTTACCGGTTTGGTCAGTGCCGGTAGACGAGGTGCGCCGTTATCGGCAGGCATCGAACTGATATGCGTGACTGGCGTACGCGTAGGCGTCGGCGTACGGAACTTCCTGCTCCGCGCATGCGTAAGGTGGTGGCGTGCCAGTCCCGGCGGCGGCGTCTGGTCGTTCGAGCCTGAGGGCTGAGTCGTTGGCCCCGGGCAGGCGAGTCGGCGGCTTCCCGGCGATGCAGATGCGATGGAGGTCGACGTCTAATTTCGGCCTTGCCCCGGGGTCCGCGCCGACTTCGTAGCCCGCGAGTACGCCGTCGTTTCGGTACACGTAATCCATGTAAAGCGAGCCGTGCGTCGGCCATGCGCGCCAAGCGTTGAAGTCCGCGAGATCATAAGTTCAACCGTGCCTCGACGTAATCGAGCGTGTAATGTTCGTCGCCGGACTTTCGATGGCAGCCGTACATACCGCGGGCGCCGGCGACGCGCTCCGGTGCTTGCTCCAGGGTCGCCGTCAGTGTGTGTCGCGTGAGATCATCTCGGCCGTTCGCGGCGGTTCCGGGGACGATGTTCTGCCAGGCGAAGCTGCGGGTCCGCTCGTCGTCGGCCGCGATCGTCAGGGTGCCGGTCCGATTGCGTATTTCGAGCCGTTCGCCGGGACGCAACACGAGTTCGGTGTCGCCGGGAAGCGGCGTCGCGTCCGGACCCGGGGCGTCGTCTCCCTCGGTGATCGGGCAGTTGAAGTCGGTCAGGCCCCAGAAATCGGTTTGGCGCGCGATGTCGAGCATCGAACGAGCCTGTTGGTGTTGCTGCGCGGCCGGATCGGTAACAGCGCGCGCGCAGCCGTACCAGGCGACCGTCTGGGCGGAACTCGCAGCGGGCCCGGGCTCGACCCTGACATCGGCATTGCGCGAACCCGGGAGCCGGCTCGGGGGGTCGCCGCCGATGCAGGCGCGATACACGTCGATATCCGTGCGCCCGTTGGGCGCGCGGCCGAGCGCCACGATATATCCCTGGTCATTGTAGACGGCCTGCGGGGCGTGATCGCGGATCCAGTCCAGGAAATCGGGCACCGAGGTGAAGTCGTACTGCGCTTCGTTGGCGACGATCCCGCCGGTGAGTCCGGCTGAATACAGTCCGAGCGATCCGTGCCAGCGACTGGGCCTCGGGTCGAGATTTACCGTAGCATCGGTATCAGCGAATCGGTAGCGTCTCATCTGTTCGGAGACGGCGGAGATCTGGAGCGGGCCGGCCGGTGTTCGCGCCGTGATCGTGTCGCCCGGTCGCATCACGAGTTCGTTTTGAGGCGTGACGCCCGCAGTGCAGGCGCATGCGAGCACGGCCAACACGAGCGCGAGCCAGAGCCGGCGCGACGTCGTCGGCAGCGGGGTGGAACGTGCCGAGGCAGTCATGACGGAAGTCGGATGCGTTGGTTGCCTCTCGCGCAGTGCCTCGGAACCGGGCCCGCAGGTTTTGGGGGGCGCGGCTGCCCCGATGCGAGAACAGAGCGGTTCGTGTCCCGACGTAGTGTTCTCGTGATTGGCTCCGGTCCGATCGTCATCGGACAGGCCGCCGAGTTCGATTACGCGGGCGTCCAAGCGTGCCGCGCGCTCCGGGAGGACGGCCACCGGGTCATCCTCGTGAACTCCAATCCGGCCACGATCATGACCGATCCCGAGGTGGCAGACGCGGTCTACCTCGAGCCGCTGACGGCAGCGTCGCTCGAAGCGATCATCGCGCGCGAGCGGCCCGACGCGCTCCTGCCGACCCTCGGCGGCCAGACCGGCCTCAACCTCGCGGTGGAACTGGCGGAAAACGGCGTCATCGAGCGCTACGGCCTGCAGCTCCTGGGCACGCCGATCGAGACGATCGTGCTGGCCGAAGACCGCGCGCGCTTCAAAGAAGCAATGCTCGCGATCGGCGAGCCGGTGCCCAAGAGCGAGATCGTGACCGACGTCGAGGCAGGAGCCGCCTTCGGGCGCGAGGTCGGCTACCCGCTCGTGATCCGGCCCGCGTACACCCTCGGCGGCACGGGCGGCGGCATCGTGCGCAGCGAGGCGGAGCTCCGCGAAACGTTGGAAGTCGGGCTCGCGGCATCGCTGATCCATCAGGCGCTCGTCGAGACGAGCCTCCTGGGCTGGAAAGAAGTCGAGTACGAAGTGCTGCGCGACGCCGCCGACAATTGCATCATCGTCTGCAACATGGAGAACATCGATGCGGTCGGCGTGCACACGGGCGACTCGATCGTCGTCGCGCCCTCGCAGACGCTCTCCGATCTCGAGTACCAAATGCTGCGCACCGCGAGCATCAACGTGATCCGCGCGCTCAACGTCCAAGGCGGCTGCAACATCCAATTCGCCCTGCACCCCGAGCGCAGCGAATACAACATCATCGAAGTGAACCCGCGCGTGTCGCGTAGTTCGGCGCTCGCATCGAAAGCCACGGGTTACCCGATCGCCAAGATCTCGACGAAGATCGCGCTCGGCATGACGCTCGATCAAATCGAGAACCCCGTCACGGGCGTCACGAAAGCGGCTTACGAGCCGACTCTCGATTACGTCGTCGTGAAGATCCCGCGCTGGCCGTTCGACAAGTTCCCGCGTGCGGACACGCGCCTCGGCACGCAGATGAAGTCCACCGGCGAAGCGATGGGCATCGGCCGCACCTTCGGCGCCGCGCTCGTGAAGGCGTTCCGCGGGCTCGACCTCGGCCGCGAAACGCTGACCGGCACGTCGCTCGAACGCTGGACCGACGACGAACTCGAGGCCGCGATCGTCGCCCCCACGCACGAGCGCCTCTTCGCGCTCGCCGAAGCGTTGCGGCGCGAAAAGCCGGTCGGCGAGCTCGCGAAGCTGTCGTCGATCGACCCGTTCTGGCTGTGGGAGTTCGCGGAACTGGTCGCGCTCGAGGAGCGCTTGCGGCGCCATCCCGTGCCGGCCGACTTGCACCGCGCGACCGAACTCGGCTATTCGCACGCCAGCATCGCCAAGCTGACGGATTCCAACGCGAACGTCTCGCTCTGGAACCAAGAGACGGTTCACGAACGCGACACGCGCCACGCGGCCTCGACGGCGTTTCGCATGGTCGATACCGCGGCGGCCGAGTTCCCGGCGCGTTCGCCGTATTATTACCTCTCGCGCTACGAACAGGACGAGATGCGCCGGCCCAACCGTGAGGCGATCGTCGTGGTCGGAAGCGGTCCGATCCGCATCGGGCAGGGCATCGAATTCGACTACAGCTGCGTGCACGCGGCCTGGGCGCTGCGCGAAGCGGGCCGCGCCGCGGTCGTGGTCAACAACAATCCCGAAACGGTCTCGACCGACTTCGATATCTCGGATGCGCTCGTGTTCGAACCGCCCGGCGCCGACGAAGTGCAGGCCGCCTACGACGCGACCGGCGCGACGGGCGTGATGCTCGCGTTCGGCGGCCAGACCGCGATCAACCTCGCGGGCGAACTCGCGCGCCGCGGCGTGAAGATCATCGGCAGCGACCGGCGCAGCCTCGACATGGCCGAAGATCGCGAGAAGTTCGAAGCCGCGTTGCAACGGCTGGGCGTCGCGCGTCCCCAGGGCCGTGCCGCGGCGTCGTTCCGGCAGGCCCGCACGATCGCGCGCGAACTCGGCTTCCCGGTGCTCGTGCGGCCGTCGTACGTGCTCGGCGGCCGCGGCATGGAGATCGTCTACAACGAAGGCCAGCTGGCCAGCTACGTCGAGACCGCGCCGCCGATCACGCCCGGCGCGCCGCTGCTCGTCGATAAGTATCTGCGCGGCCTCGAGGTGGAAGTCGATGCCGTCTACGACGGCACGGATATCCTGATCCCCGGCATCTTCGAGCACATCGAACGCGCGGGCATCCATTCCGGCGATTCGATCTCCGTCTATCCGCCGCAGACGATCGACGCGGCGATGCAGGCGCGCATCGTCGAAGTGACGCGTTCGATCGCGCACGAACTGCAAACGCGCGGCCTGATCAACATCCAGTTCGTCATCCACGAGGGCGAACTCTACATCATCGAAGCCAATCCGCGCGCGAGCCGCACCGTGCCGATCATCTCGAAAGCGACGGGCATCAATCTCGTCGCGGCGGCCACGCGCGTGGCGCTGGGCGAAACGCTCGCGTCGCTGCCGTACGGTACGGGCCTGCTGCCCGACGCGCCGTTCGTCGTCGTCAAAGTGCCGGTCTTCTCGTTCGCCAAGATGCGCGGCGTCGAGACGATCTTGGGACCCGAGATGAAGTCGACGGGCGAAGTGCTCGGCATCGACGACCGCTTCGGCGGCGCGCTGCGCAAAGGGTTCATCGCCGCGGGCATCCGTCTGCCGGATCCCGCGAAGGGCCAGACCGCGCGCATTCTCGTCTCGATTTCCAATGAGGAGAAGCGCGACGCGATCGACGTGCTACGCCGCTATGCGGATCTCGGGTTTTCGCTGATCGCGACGGACGGCACGCACAAGATGCTCGTGGAGAACGGCATTCCCGCCGAGCGCGTCAACAAGATCGCGGAAGGCTCGCCGCACGTGCTCGACGCGATCGTCTCGCGCTCCGTCGATCTCGTGATCAACGACGCCGCGGGACCGCGCGAACTCTCCGACGGTTATCGCATCCGTCGCGCGGCCGTGGAGACGAGCGTCGCCTGCTTGACGAGCCTCGATACCGCGCGCGCGCTCGTCGAAGCGCTCGGCTCGACCGCCGGGCCGCCGCGTTCGTTACAGGACTATCGCGCCGCCGCCGAAGCACCTATAAGGTAAGGCGTCCCACTCCGTTATTGAGGTCGGTGAACCAGAGGTTGCCGTCGGGACCGGTCACGATCCCGCTCGGCTTGGCAACGTTGTTTCCGTCGGCGGGCGGAAAGTAGGGCGTGACCTTCCCGCTCGTCGTCACCGAAAAGATATCGTTGTTGCTGCCGCCGGTCGCCCAAATGTTACCGTCAGGTCCGGCGGCGATGGACACCGGCTTGTTTCCCTGACCGAACGAAAACTCGGTAACGGCACCGGCAGGCGTGATGCGTCCGACGCCCGGTAGCGCCTCGTCGGTGAACCAGATGTTCCCGTCGGGTCCCAGGGTGAGCGCTGCCGGATGCGCGCCGGCGCGTAGCGTGAATTCCTTGATCGCCCCCGCCGTCGTGATTCTGCCGATCTTGCCGACCTGTTCGCCGAACCACAGGTTCCCGTCCGCACCGGCCGCCATGCCCGCGGGAGCGGCACAGGCCGTCGGGAGCGCGAACTCGCCGACCTCGCCGCGCGTGGTGATGCGGGCGATCTTGTTCGGGACGCACGTCCCTCCGCTGTTGTCGGGAAACCACAGGTTTCCGTCGGGTCCCGCGGCGATCTGGCCCGGCTGTGCGTACTTGCTCGGAAGGTCGAATTGCGTTATCTGTCCGGCCGGCGTGATGCGGCCGATTCGCGTCTGGGTCGAGAACCACACGTTGCCGTCGGACCCGCCGCTGATGAACGACGTCACGTCGTGAGTCGCTACCGGGTAGAGCGTGAGCTTTCCGGCCGTCGTGATCTTGCCGACTCCCACGTTGTAGTCCGCGAACCAGAGATTGCCGTCGCCGCCGGTCGCGATGTTCTCCAAGAGCGAGAACGGCGTTTTCGGCGGCAGATCGTAATAGGCGACGGACCCCTTTGGTTCTTTCTGTCGATAGACGGTCACGACCGTCGGCGTCGCGGCGAACGCGCCGTCGGCGAGCTTCAAAGCGAAGACCAGCGTGTGAGGCTTGTCGGGGCTCGAGACGATGCCGCCCGCCGCTTCCACCGTCCGCTTGAGCTTCGGAAGATACACGGAGACCGCGTAGGTGTAGCCGCTGAAGATCTCGCTCGGCGAGGTAAACGCTTCCCCGATGCGAGCGGACGCGCCCGCCGTGAAACTCAGGCTCTTACTGGGTTCGAAGAGTTCGTACAGTAATGGCTCGCCGCATTTTTCCACGGTATTCCCGACGTCGCACGAAGCGGGTTCGACGGCGCCCAGCGGCTTATCGGAACTGGTTTCGAGTCCGATCGACGCACCCTTGTCGTGATTCGCGGGAAACCCGACGTACGCCGTGACGTCCTCGAAGCAGGGAAAGACGATCGCTTGATTGGCGCCGGTCAGCAGGCCGGTGCCGGTGTTGGGATCGTATTTCGACCCCGGGAAGGCTCGGCACGGCGTCGTGGTCTCGGGCATCCTCAGCTGCTCCGGTCCGGCCGGCGCTGCGTTCGATTGCGCGGAAGTGACGGCGGAATCGTTCGACGGCGTCGACGGCAACATCGCCGTCGCGCCACGACCACCGCAGGCGGAAAGAGCGAACGCTGCCAGCGACACGAGCGTCGTCGCGAGCACGGACCAAGCTGGGCGCATCAAAAGAACATCCTGTCGCGGAGAAGTCGATTGGACGGGGGCGTCGTGGCACGGCGGTTCAGCCGCATGCGCGCCGCTCCTTCGGACGTTTGCTAACCAACAGGGTGCGAGCGGTTCGTTCGCCCTACGAAGGCGGCTGCGGCGTGACTCCGTAACCACTAGCGACGACATGGATCGAACTCAACGGCAGACCTCCGCACCGCCGCGCGAGGGGCGCGCTTACGTCCTGGGCGGAAACGCCGGAACCCTGGCCTTCGTCTCGTCGCTGCGCCCCGAAAAGGGACAAGTGACGGCCTGGCTCGTTCCCCTGGCCTGGACGCCGGTCGGCGTGACGCTCGGCGAAGGCTGGCAGCGCGTGAGCCTGGCCGCGGACAACCTCGGCGGGTGGGTCGATCAGACGTTTCCGCCCGACGACGACCGTTCGTTCGTGACGCCGCTGCGCGACCTCGAGATGCTGCTGCGCGTGGGATGGCACGCCGAAGTGCCCGAGCGCCTGAGCGAATCGATGCTGGTCAACCCCGAGGACATTCCCGAAGACGTGCTCGACGGCGTCGAGCACGATCCCGAGCTGCTGACGCAGTGCGCGGTTTGCCGCCGCATGTGCGTGCGCGACCATTTCGTTTGGAACGAACGCCAGCTCTGCGCCTGGGATTATCACGCGACCGTCTTCGGAAAGCGCGGTCCGTGGCGCGAGGAGCCGTACGAAGAGCGCTTTTTCGATACGCTGCCGCGCGCCGCGTACGTGGCGCCGGGATTGCTGCTCGAACTCGACGTCGAGCCGGTGCTGGCCGTCGCGGGGCTGCCCGAAGATCGCATGCGCACCCTGGTCAACATCGGCATCGGCGATTCCAAAGACGGCGCCTATCTCGCGGTGCGGACCGACGAGGGCCTGACCTTGCTGCGCGAGCGCCCCTCGAACGTCACGCCGTAACCCGCGGACACGCTGAGCGGAGATGAACGTCAATCGGGCGATCGGCCGCCTCACGATCCTCTTCGTCGCGGCCTACGGCGCCTTGTTTTTCCGCCAGCTCTACGTGCAGATGATCGAAGGGCCGCAACTGGCCGGCAACGTCCACAACCCGCGCACGGCGCTGCTCGCCCCGTATCGCGGGCCGATCCTGGCACGGGACGGCACCGTGCTCGCACGTTCGACACCGTCCGGCCGCGTGTACCCGCTTGGGCCCGCGCTGGCTCAGGTGGTCGGCTACGATTCGGAGCGCTACGGGACGACCGGCCTCGAGGAGGCCTTCGAAACGGACTTGGCCGCGCGCCCCATCTCGAACGACCCCGTGGTACAGGTCGAACAGCTTCTGGGCAAGGTGCCGGCGGGGCCCGCGCTGCCGGGAGCCAGCGTTCTGACGACCCTCGACCCCGTCGTGCAGTCGGCGCTGTTCGACGCGCTGAGCGAGTACCCGCGAGCGGCCGGCGTCGTGCTGGATCCACGCACCGGCGAAGTCCTGGCGTTGGCCAGCGTCCCGAGCTTCGACCCCGCGGCGATCGACGCGACCTTCCCGCAGATCGCGAACCAGGCGTCGAGCCCGCTCCTCGATCGCGCGACCGACGGCCTCTATCCGCCGGGCTCGACCTTCAAGATCTTCACGGCCGCGGCGGCGCTGGAAGACGGCGTCGCGTCGCCGGACTCGACCTACGAGGATCCCGGCTACTTTCACGTCGGCGACTTCGACGTGCACGACGACGAAGGCGAGGCGACGGGCACGCAGGACCTCACCGGCGCCTTCGCGCTTTCCAGCAACGTCGATTTCGCGCAGGTCGCGCTGGCGCTCGGCCCGGATCGCTGGTTCGATGCCGCCCGCGCGTGGGGCTTCGCCCAGCCGATCGACTTCACGCTGCCCGTCGCGCGGGACCATCTGCCCTCGCCCGCTTCCGTGTCACCGAGCATCCTGGCGCAGCTCGGCTTCGGGCAGGCCGACCTGCTCGTGACGCCGCTGCGGATGGCGATCGTCGCGTCCACGATCGCGGAGGACGGCACGGCACCCCGGCCCTACCTGGTCAGCGCCGTCCGCTCCGCGGGGCATACCTACCAGCGCGGACGTCCCACGGAACTCGCGTCGCCCATTTCCCCCGCCGTCGCGGCGCAGGTCCGCGAAATGATGGTGGCCGTCGTCGAACGCGGAACGGGGACTGCGGCTGCCCTGCCCGACGTGCAAGTGGCCGGCAAGACGGGGACCGCGACCAATCCGGCGGGAAGATCGCATGCATGGTTCGTTGCGTTCGCACCGGCCGGCTCCGCGCGGGTTGCGGTCGCGATTCTCGTGGAGAACGCCGGGTACGGCGGCGCCGTGGCCGCACCGATCGCGCGGCGCGTGTTGGCCGTGGCGCTCGCGCGCAGGCACAGTTGACATGATCGAGCGCAATCTCTCCGACCGTTACCGGCTCGAAGGCCGGGTGGGTCAGGGCGGCATGGCCGTCGTGTATAGCGGCATGGATACCGTCCTGCGCCGGCGCGTTGCGATCAAAGTGCTGCGCCCCGAGCTCGCGGCCGACGCCGACTTCGTGCAGCGCTTCTACACCGAGGCGCAGCACGCCGCGAAGCTCTCGCATCCCAACATCGTCAACATCTACGACGTCGGCCGCGAGGGCGAGAGCTACTTCATCGTGATGGAGCTGGTCGACGGGGCGACGCTCGCGGAGATGATCGAGAGCGACGGACGTTTGCCCGAAGCCGTCGCGATCGATTTCGCCGCGCAGATCTGCAACGGTCTCGCGTACGCGCACCGCCAGAATCTCTTGCACCGCGACATCAAGCCCGCGAACGTGCTGGTGACCCGCGACGACGTCGTCAAGCTCTCGGATTTCGGTATCGCGCGCGCGGTGACGACGCAAACGATGACGATGACGCAGCCCGGCATGGTGATGGGCAGCGTCTATTACATCTCGCCCGAACAGGCCCAGGGCCACGAGCTCCACGAGACGAGCGACCTCTACAGCCTCGGCGTCGTGCTCTTCCAGATGTTGACCGGTAAACTTCCCTACACGGGCGAGTCGCCGATCACGGTCGCGCTCAAGCACGTCTCGAATCCGGTGCCCGCGGTCGATGCCGACGACGCGACGATCAGCCCCGCGCTCGCCGCGATCGTGCGTAAGCTGATGCAGAAGGATCCGGCGGATCGTTTCCAGTCGGCGACGGAAGTGGCCAAGGCGCTGCGGCAGGCGCGCGAGCAGCCGCACGTGACCCATCCGTTCGAGGTGGCCGCCGTGGAACGCGTGCCGGCCCGCGGTGCGCCGCGGACGATCCCCAATCCCAAGCCCCGGCCGTCGCGCCATCCCGACCGGACGCCCGCATACACCGCGACCGTCGACGACGTCGACGATCCGGTCGTGCCCCCAATGCTCGTGCGCGCGGGAATCGCCGTCCTGGCACTGATCGTTGCCATCGCACTCGGGTACTATGTGGCGAGCCGGCCGGGTGGCGTCTTCGGCGGCCCGGCCAGCGTCGCGTTGCCGAGCGTCGTGGGCGCGACGGCCGAGGACGCCGAGCACAAACTCGCGCTCCTGGGACTCAAGAGCAACGTCGTGCAGGTTCCGAGCGAAACCGTGGCCGCGAATCGCGTCGTGCGCCAGGACCCCGCGAAAGCATCCGTGCCCGCCGGCACCGTCGTGCAGTTGTACGTCAGCACGGGTTTGCCGACGGTGCAATTGCTCGACGTGCGCCAATACTCCAGCGACGACGCCCAGCGTTATCTCCGCAACGCCAAGCTCGTTCCCAAGCTTTCCGGAATCTATGATAAGTCTCCGGCGGGGACCGTGCTCGCGCAACGTCCGGCACCGGGTTCCACCGTGCGCTTACACTCGGTGGTGGAGCTGGTCGTCTCCAAGGGGTTGGCACCCATCGGCGTGCCGGACGTCGTCTCCGAGACGCTCGAGGACGCGCGCAAAGCGTTCGACGAGCGGCATCTGAACGTCGTCGTCTCCGAGCGGCAGCCCAACGATCAAATCCCGGCCGGCGTCGTGACCTCGGAGAACCCGTCGCCCGGAACGATGGTGCCGCCGGGCACGAGCGTCAGCGTGGCCGTGAGCAGCGGCCCGCAAGCGATCGCCGCGCCCGCCCTCGAGGGCCAACTCGCGAGCGACGCGACGCAAATGGTGCAGGCCGCCGGCCTGCAGGCGTCGATCGAGTACGTCGTCGACGGGAGCGCGGCCGTCGGTACGGTGCTGAAGCAAGATCCGCCCAAGGGGGCGCAAATGAAGAAGGGCGATACCGTCACGCTCGCCGTGGCCGTGCCGGGCGTCGTGCCCGAGGTGGCGGGAAAGTCGCCCGCGCAGGCGCAGACGATCTTGCAGAACGCGGGCTACAAGATCGGCAACACGGCATACGTGCAGGAAGGCCCGGACGGCACCGTCGCGCGCACGGAGCCCGCGGTCGGTTCCACCTTGCGCCCGGGCGAGACCGTGATGCTCTACGTGAACGGCACCTCGCAGGAGGGTAATTGACGGTGCGCATCCTCGGCGTCGATCCGGGACTGCGCATCACGGGGTACGGCGCGATCGAGGCCGGCGGCAAGTTTCCACGGCTGATCGAAGCCGGCATCATCACCCCCGCGGTGTCGGCGCCGCTCGAACGGCGTTTGGGACAGTTGCACGCCGAACTCTGCGCGGTGCTCGCGAGCACGCGGCCGGACGTGATGGTGATCGAAGAACTCTGGAGCGGTTACAAGAATCCCACGACCGCGGTGCTGATGGGCCACGCGCGCGGCGTCCTCTGTTTGGCGGCGGACGCGCACGGCGTGCGGGTGCGGCATCTGGTGCACTCGCTGGTCAAACGCGCGCTGACCGGGTCCGGCGCGGCGCGCAAAGAACAAGTCAAGCGCATGGTCATGCTGCAGCTGGCGCTCGTCACCGAACCCGCTCCGAACGACGTCTCCGACGCACTGGCGCTCGCGCTCGCGCTCGCCAACATCGAACGGACCGAAACGCGTCTCGAACGCCTCGGCATCGCGTAGCCGCGAGTGTTCACGCGCATCTCCGGAACGATCGTCGAACGCGGCGAGGGAGCGGTGCTGATCGACGTCGGCGGTCTCGCCTACGAGATCGTGCTGCCGCCCTGCGTCGCCGAAAAACTGCCGGCCGGCGTGGGCGAACGCGTGATGCTCGAGATCCATCCGACGTTCAACCTCGAAGGCAACAGCGGCCGCTTCACGTTCTTCGGGTTCACGAACGCGGTCGAGCGCGAGTTCTTCGAGGCGCTCATCTCGGTGGCGAGCATCGGTCCGAAAACCGCGGCGCGAGCGTTTTCACAGCCGATGGCCCGCATCGCGCGGTCGATCGATGCCGGCGACCACGCGGCGCTCGTCAAGTTGCCGGGCATCGGCCAGCAGAAGGCCCGCGACATCGTCGCCAAACTCCAGGGCAAGGTCACGCGCTTTCTGCTGATCCAGGATGCTGAGCCGCGTCCCGCCGAGGCGATTCCCGACTACGCGGAAGAGGCGCTGCACGTGCTGCTGCAACTCGAGTACAAGCGCGGCGAGGCGGAGGCGATGATCGCGGAGACGCTCGCAGCCACGCCCGGGATCAGAGATGCGGAGAGCCTGCTCGCCGAAGTCTATCGCGTGAAGAACCGTCGCGCGGAGGCCTCGTGAGCGAGCAGAAGCGCAAGATCGTGCTCGGCCCGCAGGATGCCGAACGCGTCGTAGCGCCGGAAGAGACCGTGGAGGAAGAGTTCCTCGGCGCGACCCTGCGGCCGCGTTCCTTCGACGAGTACGTCGGGCAGACGACCCTCGTCGACAACCTCAAGATCGCGATCGACGCGGCCAAGGCGCGCAACGAACCCCTCGACCACGTGCTGCTCTACGGTCCGCCGGGTCTCGGCAAGACGACCCTCGCATCCCTTATCGCCAAGGACATGGTGCGGGCGCTGCGGCCGACGTCGGGACCGACCCTCGATAAGCCCAAAGACCTGGTCGGCATCTTGACGTCGCTGCAGGCGGGCGACGTGCTCTTCATCGACGAGATCCACCGGCTGGGTGGCGTCGTCGAAGAGTTCCTGTATTCGGCGATGGAGGATTTTCGCGTCGACATCGTGATGGATAGCGGCGCGTACGCGAAAACGTATAAGATTCCGGTCGAACGCTTCACGCTCGTGGGCGCAACGACGCGCGCGGGCATGCTCTCCGCGCCGCTGCGCGAGCGGTTCGGGCTGACGTACCACCTCGATTACTACAGCGACGAAGAATTGCGCCGAATCGTGACCCGCAGCGCGGGCGTGCTCGGCATTCCGATCGAGGACGACGGCGCGCGCACGATCGCCCGGCGCAGCCGCGGCACGCCGCGCATCGCGAATCGCCTGTTGCGGCGCGTGCGCGATTATGCCGAAGTGCGCGCGAACGGGACGATCACCAAAGACGTCGCGGACGAAGCCCTGCGGCGCGAGGGCGTCGACGAACGGGGCCTCGACCGGCTCGACCGGGCCTACCTGCGCACGATCGCCGAGCAGTATCGTGGCGGCCCGGCGGGCATCGGTGCGATCGCCGCCACCCTCACGGAAGACGCCGAGACGCTGGAGGACGTGGTGGAGCCGTATCTACTCAAGATCGGTTACGTCGTGCGCACGGCGAGCGGCCGCAAGGTGACGCCCGAGGCCTACACCCACCTCGACCTCGCCGTTCCCGCCGATAGCGGCGGCGTGCAGCCCCGCCTCCTGTAAGCGAGTCGCGGACCGGGCCTTCCGGTGCGGCGAGCCGGAAATCGCGGTGGTGCGGCGAAGGGAAGCGCTAATGGAACGACGAGCGTTTATCACCCTTGCGGGTGCCGCGCTGGTCGGGTTTCCGCGCGTTGCGCGCGCAACGGGCGGCCTCGATATCGCGGCGCCGGAGTCGCAGCATGCCGTTCGCGTGCTGTTGGCGAGCGGCGCATTCGACGCGCCGGAACCGGTCGATAGCTGGCATTTCGCCTGGAACGGGCGAACCTATCGCGGCGCGTTCGATACGGTGACGTTACCTGACGGGCGGCGCGGGCTGCTCAACACGTTACCGCTCGACGCGTATCTCTACGGCGTGCTGAGCAAGGAAGTCTCGGCGTCCTGGGCACCTGGCGCGCAGCAAGCGCAGGCCCTGGTGGCCCGGACGTACGCCTTCTTGAAGTTGCGTCCCGACCGGAGTTACGACGTGGTGGCCGGCGAGAGCGACCAACTCTACGGCGGCATCGAGAGCGAGACCGTCGAGGGCCGCGCGGCCGTCGACGCGACCGCGGGGACGATCGTCACCTATGCGGGTCTCCCCGCGCGGGTGGCCTACAGCGCGTGTTGCGGCGGCCGCACGGCCGACGCGGGCGACGTGTGGAATACGCCGGTGCCGTACCTCACGAGCATCGTCGATCCACACTGCGTCGGCACGCCGGGTTTTGCATGGCAGGTCGATGTGCCGTGCGGCCAGGTCGCGAGCGCGTTTGGCTCGGCCTTCGCGGGTATCGGGAAGTTACGTTCGGTCGACGTGCGCTGCGACGATCCGTCCGCGCGTCCGCGCGGTATCGCGTTCGTGGGCGCGTCCTCGACGTTCGAGACCACGCCCAAGGCGTTCCGTAACGCGCTCGGCCCGTCGGTCATTCGCAGCGCCTTCGTGCACGAAGTCTCGGTTGAAGGCGATGGAACGGCGCTTTCGGTTGCCGGCACGGGCCACGGCCACGGCGTCGGGCTTTGCCAGTGGGGCACGCGCGTGATGGGTAGCCAGGGCGCGAGCGGCGCCGACATCGTCGCCTTCTATCTGCCCGGAACCGCCCTCGGACGTGCCTGACGGCGCGGCCCTGCGCCGCGTCGCCGCCTACCGGTACGAACTTCCGCCTGAGTTGATCGCGCGCACGCCGGCCGAGCCGGCCGACGCATCGCGGTTACTGGTGGTCGACGACGGCGCTCTGCGCGAATTGCCGTTTACCGGATTTCCGTCGCTGCTGCGCGGCGGCGACGTGCTCGCCATCAACGAGACCCGCGTCATTCGCGCGCGCCTGCACGGGACGCGCGAACCGGGCGGCGGGGCCGCGGAGATCCTCCTCCTGCGCCCGAGCGGCGGCGGCGCGTTCGATCCGGCGGCGCCACTGTGGGACGCGCTGGTCCGACCGGGCCGGCGATTGCGTGCCGGCGCTCGCGTCCGCTTCGGAGACGAGGGCTTCGCGGAAATCGTCGAGGTTCGCGAGGGCGGCGTGCGCGGCGTGCGGTTCGACGTGGGCACCCCGTTCGAGGAGCTCTTGGAGCGCCATGGGGAACTGCCGCTGCCGCCGTATGTGGGACCCGGCGATGCGGTGCGCGCCGAGCGCTATCAGACGATGTTCGCGCGGGTCGCGGGAAGTGTCGCAGCACCGACGGCGTCGCTGCACTTCACGCCGCGCGTCGTCGCGGAGCTCGTCCGGCGCGGCGTCGAAATCGTGCCGCTCGTGCTCGACGTGGGCCTGGGCACGTTCCGTCCGATGGAAGGCGAGACGATCGACGAGCATCGGATGCACGCCGAGCGCTATGCGATCCCGGATGAAACGGCACACCGCGTCAACGCCGCGAAGGCGGAGGGCCGGCGCGTGATCGCAGCCGGCACGACGGTGCTGCGCGCTCTCGAGGCATCCGCACTCGCGCACGGCGGGCGCGTGGCGCCGGGCGAAGCGGAAACGGAGTTATTCGTTTCGCCGGGATTTCGGTTCGCGATCGTCGATGCGCTGCTGACGAATTTCCATCTGCCGGGGTCGACGTTGCTGGTCCTGGTCGCCGCGTTCGCCGGTTACAAGCGGGCGATGGTCGCCTACGCGCACGCCATCGAGGAGCGCTTCCGGTTCTACTCGTTCGGCGACGCGATGTTCGTCACGCCGCCGGTTGGGAATGTCACCGCGGCGCTTGGGGAATCGTTCGCTCGTCGCGAATAGCTAGCGAGCCACCGCCGCTAGGAGCAACCGACGTGCAGCTCACCGTTCCTGAGATGATCCCCCACGCGTTCACCGTCGCCGAGTATATGTCGCTCGACACCGCGGTCCGCACGGAGTTGCTCGCTGGAGCAGTGTACGAGGTGTCGCCCCGCAAAGAGCCGCACCGGCACGCCGTGCGCGAACTCGGCCGCATCTTGAACCGCGGCCTCCCGGAAGCGCTGTACGTGGTGCAGGTTCAAGATGCCGTTGCCGTGCCCGGGTGGGACGGACGGGACGCACCGGAAGTCGACATCGCCGTCCTCGCACGAAAAGAATATTGGCCGGGGCCGACATCCGCCGATGCCTTCGCGTTCGTCGAGGTTTCGGATACGACGTACGCGGTCGATCGCGGTTATAAGATTCCGCTGTACGTGAATGCGGGCGTAGCGGCGTGGATCGTCAACCTCCAACAGCGGCAAG
>Ga0326727_10015831_pt1 | contig 16075 bp, 13 predicted proteins | sample MB2enrmetagenome_FD_207643 | JGI IMG/M metagenome (GOLD analysis project Ga0326727, IMG submission 207643) | Lab enriched peat soil microbial communities from McLean, Ithaca, NY, United States - MB29MY | ecosystem: Environmental > Terrestrial > Soil > Wetlands > Peat | place: USA: New York...
GGCCCTCCTGAGGGTATTGATCACGTCGGCTTTGTGGCTCTGGAGAAAACCGCCCTCCAGCAGCACTTGCCCTCCCTCGTACCCATCGTCGATCCTCCGGCACGCGGGGCAGACCATTTTCTGGGCGTTTTCCGGGGGCCTCTGCCACCATTCGAAGGTACCGGCGCTAAAGACCAGTCCGCACTTGGTGCAGACCGACGGGTCCTGGTATTTCGAGGCGACAAAGTAAGGGTCATGGGTCTGCGGTTGCATGAGCCTGTCGAGTCGTGTCATTGAGCCTCCTCTCTGCCCATTCGTGAGCAATCTCTCGGTGAAGCATTTCAATGATGCATATCAGTCTATGTATATATTGTTATACGGCAAGGGACCAATGTCAAGGAAGGGTGCAGTATCCGCAAAAAAATAAATTTTCTCTCTTTTTCACGCGCCATTCCTCACTCATCGGAGAAGCCCATGGACGAGGAGCAGTGGGTGAGGAGAGACGTCTCGGTCTGACGCGAACTTTAAATTGTCCGCCCAAGCCGAAAGGTGATTGCCGGCCCTTCTTCTTAGGATCAGGCCCTCCCCAGCACCTCGCCCAGCGCCGCGAGCAGCCTGGTCACATTCTCCCCTTTGGCCGTGTATCCCATGAGGCCGATGCGCCAGATTTTCCCCGCCAGCGCGCCGAGGCCTCCGCCGATCTCGATCTTGAATTCCTGCCGCAAACGGCGCCGGACGGTGAGATCGTCCACCCCGTCCGGAATAAGCACGGCATTGAGCACGGGAAGGCGGTGAGGCTCCTCGACGAGCATCTTCATGCCCAGCCCCTCCAGGCCCTTTACCAGGGCGAGGTGGTGCTCCTTATGGCGGTCGAAGACGCGTGCCGGCCCTTCCTCGAGGATGAGCAGGAGGGCCTGGTAGAGGGCGTAGATCATGTTTGCGGGCGTGGTGTGGTGATAGACGCGGTTCTTCCCCCAGTAGTTGGCGATAAGCCCCACGTCCAGGTACCAGTTGGGCACTTTAGCGGTGCGCCCGGCCAGCCTGGCCATCGCCTTATCCGAAAAGGAGAGGGGCGAAAGCCCCGGAGGGCAGCAGAGACACTTCTGCGTGCAGCTGTAGAGGGCATCGATGTTCCAGTCATCCATCCTGATGTCGACTCCCCCGAGGCTGGTCACGGCGTCCACCACGTAGATGGTCTCCTTTCCTTTGAAGAGAGAGCCGATTTCAGCGATGGGGTTCTTCACCCCCGTCGAGGTCTCGCCATGGATGACACCTACTATCCGGTAAGACTCCTCCCTAATTTTTTTTGCCACCTTTTCCGTGTCCACGGGCGTTCCCCAGGGGAACTCCAGCACGTCGACCCTGGCGCCAAGCCGGGTCGCCACCTCTACCATCCTCCGCGCAAAAAAACCGTTCTCCAGGATCAGCACTCTATCCCCCTGCTCCACGAGATTGACGAAGGATGTCTCCATGCCGGCGGAACCGGTCCCCGACAGGGTGAAGGTCACGCTGTTCTTCGTGTTCATGACCCGGCGGAGCATCTCCTGGAGCTCGTCCATGATACTCAGCAGGTGGGAATCGAGATATCCCAGAGTTTTTCGACCTATGGCCCCGTAGACCTCCGGAGGCACGCACGAGGGGCCGGGCCCCATGAGCAGGACTTCTTCGATGCCTTCCAAGGAATTCTTCATATCTCTCTTCCTCCTTTGCATGATTCTTGATAAACCGAGGGGAAGCGATGGCCGGTAAGACGAATCGCCTCTGCCCGTTCGTGTTGATTGAGCGTGAAACCAAATTAGCATGTTTCTCTGCGCCTGATCAAGTATTATCGGAGCCCGTCCGGAGACCCCCGGGCCTGGCGACACCGCCTTGTCCGATGATTGAGCCTCCCCTCTCAAATTAGGTAGTCTCCCGTGGACGCGCTCCGGGGTAAGGGGGGTTGTGAAAAAAGTGAAAGGGATGCCGGGAAATTCCGGCGCAGAATCTCATTGACACATCCTTAAATATAAGGAAGAATCTAGGAACAAAAAGAGAGGAGAGGAGGTGAGAGACGCGCAGGTATGGGCCGTGGTTGATCCCTATCGGGACCTTTTTCAGGGAGTCACCATAATCTTTATGGGGAAATAAGGAGGAATGAAATGAGACGGTTCTTGACCTCACTGGGTCTTGCGCTTACTGCATGCCTGCTCAGCGCTGCCGATGGTCTTGCGGCAGAGACATATCATCAGAATTACAACCCTCTGGGCAATGTCGTTCTTTCCACGATCGTGGCGGCAATCCCGATCGTGGCGCTCCTGTACTTCATCGCCCTCCATCCACACCGGGATAAGCGGGGCGTGCGCCATCTCGGCATCAGCGCACCCTATGCCGCCTTCTACGGCGTTCTGGCCGCTTTTCTCGTCTCCTGCCTGGCCTTCGGCATGCCCTTCAAGTCTGCATTCTCGGCCTTTGCCTATGGGTCGCTCTCAGGCTTTCTGGGCATCATCTGGATCGTCCTCGCAGCCATGTTCCTTTACACGATGACGGTCATCACGGGCAAGTTCGAGATTGTCAAGGAATCGATCATCCACATCTCTTTCGACCGGCGTCTGCAGGTGCTCTTGATCGCCTTCTCCTTCGGGGCGATCATCGAGGGTACCTCCGGCTTCGGGACCCCGGTGGCCATCGCGGGTGCGGTCATGGTGGGACTCGGCTTCTCGCCCTTCGAGGCCGCCGTGCTCAACCTGCTCGCCAACACCGCCCCGGTGGCGTTTGGGGCGATCGGTACGCCTATCGTGACGCTTGCCGCCGTGAGCGGCCTCAATGAGCTCAGCCTCTCCGCCATGGCCGGCCGGCAGCTTCCCTTCGTTTCCGTCCTCATCCCCTTCTGGCTGGTGACCACCTTTGTGCTGATGCAGGGAGGCAAATGGAGGGATGCCTGGGAAGTATGGCCGGCGACGCTCTGCTCCGGCGTCTCTTTCGCCATCATGCAGTTTCTCGCGTCACAGACCCAGGCCTTTCACCTGATGACCGACGTGGTGTCGGGCGTCTTCTCAGTCATCTGCACCGCCCTCTTTCTCCGCTTCGTCTGGCATCCGAAGACCCGTTTTCTCCTCAAGTCCGAGCGTAAGGCAGCCGCAGCCGCCCGGGGTGCGGAGGGGGGGGAGGTCGCAAAAGTGGCCCAGCCCCACGAGTGGAAGTACGAATACACCATCGGTCAGACCGCATACGCCTGGGTCCCGTGGGGGATCCTGATCATCTGCTGTGCTGTCTGGGGCATGCCGAGCTGGAGGGCCTACCTCAATGACCTGCTTTCAGCCGTCAAGATCAACGGGACCCTCCTGGGCTCGAAGTTCGCCGGCACCCTTACCCTGCCCGTCTGGGACATGCCCGCACTCCATAACCTGGTGGTGCGCATGCCTCCTGTGGCAGCGGTAAACGCAAAGCCCGAAGCTGCCAGGTTTGCCATCAACTGGCTCTCCGCTGCCGGCACCGGCGTCTTTGTTGCCGCCCTCATCACCGGCTTCAGCTTGAGGCTGAGCGCCGCCCAATGGAAGGAGGCGACCGTACGCACCAGTCGCCGCATGAAAATCCCCGTCCTCGTCATCGGCCAGGTACTGGGCCTCGGCTATCTGACCCGCTACTGCGGCACCGACGCGGTCCTCGGGCTGGCTTTCACCGGCGCGGGCGTCCTCTATCCTTTCTTCTCCGCTTACCTCGGGTGGCTGGGCGTCTTCCTCACGGGCTCCGACACCGCTTCGAATGCCCTTTTCGGGAGCCTCCAGCGGATCACGGCCCACCAGCTCGGCTTGAATGAAATCCTCATCACCGCAACGAACTCGACGGGCGGCGTCATGGGCAAGATGATCGACGCCCAGTCTATCATGGTCGCCTGCGCTGCCTGCTACGACGACCCCTACGAGCGCTCCCACGCTTTGGGTCCGATCTTCCGCAAGGTCTTCTGGCACTCCATAGCGCTCGCGGCCATCGTCGGCGTGATCGTCATGCTCCAGGCATACGTCTTCCCCGGGATGATCCCGGTGCCTCCTGTCAAGTAAAGAGATTCCCCCGGGGAGGGGGTGAAGAGCACCCTTTCCTCCCCGGGGCCGGTAAAGTTCAGGGGTGACCCATGAGAATCACCTTGAAGTACGCAGCAGCCGGCCTCCCCGTAGAAGTCGAAGCGACCCCGGGGTTCGTCGGCGTGCTTGAGCCGTCGGAGCCCGACCCTCTGCCTGATCCTCAGGGCGCCATCGCTGAAAGCCTTTGCCGGCCCGTCGAATCGAAGCCCCTGGCCGAGATCGCGCGGGGAAGAAAGAACGCCGTCATCGTGATCAGCGATATCACCCGGCCTGCCCCGAACCGGCTGATCCTTCCGCCTCTTCTCCATACGATCGAGGCGGCTGGCATTCCCCGGTCGGCGGTCTCCCTGCTGATCGCCACGGGGATTCACCGCCCTTCCGACCGCGAAGAGCGGATCCGCCTCGTGGGGGAGGAGATCGCCGCGTCCTACCACATCGTCGATCACCTCTCGAAAGAGCGGGGCCATATGAAGGAAGTGGGCAGGATCGCGGGACAGGTGCCTGCCCTGGTGAACCGGCTCTATGTCGAGGCGGACCTGAAGATCCTCACGGGCTTTATCGAGCCCCACATGTGGGCGGGCTATTCAGGGGGGCGCAAATCGATTCTCCCGGGTATCTCCTCTATCGACACCCTCCAGTTCATGCACGGCCCCGAGATGATCGCCCACCCCATGACGGAGTACGGCAGGCTGGAAGGCAACCTCTTCCACGAGGCGGGCATCGAGATCATGGAGCAGACAGGGGCCGATTTCATCGTCAACGTGACGCTCAACAGGAAAAGGGAGGTGACGGGGGTTTTCTCCGGCCACCCCGTGGAGGCCCATCTCCTGGGCTGCTCCTCTCTCGAAAAAGTCTGTGTGCGCCAGCTCGATGAGCCCCTCGATTTCATCGTGACCACCAACTCGGGCGCCCCTCTCGACTGCAACCTCTATCAGAGCGTCAAGGGCATGACCGGCGCCGCCGCGGTGGTGAGGCCCCGGGGGGTGACATCATTATCGCGGCACGCTGCGAGGAAGGGCCCGGCAGCGCGGAATATAGGAAGGTCCTCGAAATGGTCGACTCACCCGCCTCCTTCGTGTGCCGTCTTCTGCAGAAGGAGTTCTTCATCCCCGATCAGTGGTGTGCCCAGGAAATGTACCAGGTGCTGATGGAGAAGCAGGTATGGATATACACCGAGGGCCTTTCCGCCGAGGAGCTCGAGCGCTACCACCTCCGTCCCGTGGACTCGATCGAGGCGTGTATCGGGGAGCTCCTCAAGAAGCATGGAGCCCGTGCGCGCTGGGCCGTGGTGCCTGACGGCCCCATGATAATCTTAAGACTTTCGGCGAAGGCCGGAGGCGAGACCGGCCCGCGCCAGGGGAGCACAAGCCATGAGTGAGAAAGTTGCAGAGCTCGTCACGCAGTGCAGGGCATTTCTCAAGGAGGAGCAGATCATCACCGACCGGGAGGGGATGTCCCATTTCTGCTATGACGCCACGGAAATGCGGTTCATGCCCGAGGTCGTCTTTCTGCCGTTCTCGACGGAAGAGGTCTCCAAAATCATGAAGCTGGCCTATGACTCCGACATACCCCTCACCCCCCAGGGAGGGCGCACTGGCCTCTCAGGGGGGGGCCTGCCCGTGAAGGGGGGCGTGCTCCTCTCGCTGCTTAGGATGAACCGGCTCCTGGAGATCGATGAGAAGAACATGCAGGTCGTGGTGGAACCCGGCATGGTATCGGCTGATCTGCAGGAGAGACTGAAGGAGCACTCGCTCTTCTTCCCGCCTGACCCGTCGAGCACCATAGAGAGCACCCTGGGCGGCAACGTGGCTGAGAATGCGGGCTATACCCGCGCCGTTAAGTACGGCGTAACGAGAGACTACATCATCGGGCTGGAGGCGGTCCTGCCGAACGGGGATGTCATCGAGGTCGGCGGCAGAACCGTGAAAAACGTTACGGGCTACGATCTCGTCGCCCTGCTCATCGGATCGGAGGGCACCCTCGCCGTGGTGACGAAGATCATCGCCAAGGTGCTGCCCAAACCCGCCTTCCGCCGCACGTGCATCTTCTACCTGGACGACCTCGTGGCAGCAGCCGATCTCGTGGTCTCCGTATTTGCCGCGGGCATCGTCCCCTGCGCCATCGAGTTCATGGATCAGACGAGCATCAACTGCGTCGCCGACTACCTGTCGGCTTCGGCCGATTTGCGGAGGGACGCGGCGGTGATGGTCCTCATGGAGGTGGACGGGGGCCACGAGGCCGGCGTGGAGGAAGACGTGGACCGGCTCTTTGAAACGGCCCGTAACGCGCGGGGCGTCATCGCATCGCAGCGGGCCCGGAGCGATGAGGAGGCGGAGCGTCTGTGGCGGATCAGACGAGAGACCCTGCCCGCTTTGAAGGCCCTCGGGAAGGACCACCTGGAGGCCGACGTAGTGGTGCCCCGCTACCGGCTCCCCTTTCTTGCCGCTTCCATAAAAGAGAGCGCCAAGGGCAAGAAGGTGAACATAGCGACCTACGGCCATGCGGGGGACGGCAATCTCCACGTCACCATCCAGTACAGGAAGAGAAATTTTGCGGAGCTGGAGGAAGCCCACGAGCTGCTGGGAGAGATCTACCGAAAGGCCATAGAGATGTCGGGAAAGCTGACGGGCGAGCACGGGGTAGGGCTCACGGCGAAGGACTATATGTCGATCCAGATGGGACCAGTGGAGATCGCCCTCATGAAACGCGTCAAGGCGGCTTTCGATCCGAAGGGATTGCTCAACCCGGGAAAGATATTCCCCGACGACGGAGGGGAGCAGACCGCGTAGTCGGATAGTCTAAGGGCTCAGGGTAATGTGGACCGGAGCCGGGGCGCCGGTCCGCGGAAAGATCGGCCTTTCCCTTATTGGCTCGCCTCCCTGATCAATTCGCTGATATGGAGGACCTTGGTCGGCAGCCCTGCCTGTCTGACCCCGTAGCTCAGTTGGATGACGCAGCCCGGGCATTCCGTGGTCAGGATGTCGGCCCCGGTCTTCTTCAGGTTCTCCATCTTCCTTTCCAGGACCTTCATCGACTGCTCGTAGTGCATGATGTTGTAGCTGCCCGCTGCGCCGCAGCACCGGTCGGCTTCCGGCATCTCGGCGTAGGTCAGGCCCGATATCTTCTTGATGAGCTCCCTTGGCTCCTTCACGACCGCTTGATACCGGCTCATGTGACAGGGGTCATGGTAGGTCACTTTCTTTCCCGACAGGGAGTTGGCCTTGAGCTCGCCGACCTGGGTCACCATGAACTCGCTGAAGGCCTTCACCTTCTTCGAGACCGCCTCGGCCCGCTTCTTCATGGCCTGGTCTTCCTCGAAGAGCTCCGGATACTCCTTCAGGAAGGCGGAGCAGCTCCCGCACTCGGTGACGATCACCTCCGTCTTCAGCTTCTCGAGCACCTCGATGTTCTTGCGGGCCATGGAGCGGGCCGCCTCCATATCGCCGTAGCCGTAGGCCGGAAGCCCGCAGCAGCAGTTGTCGGCGATCCTGACCTTGGCCCCCTGGCCGACCAGCACCTCGACCGTGGACTCGCTCACGTGCGGCAGCATGTAATTGAAGCCGCAGCCGACGAAGTAGGCCACCTCCGTTTTCGCCTTTTCAGGCTCGAGGCGGAGATTGCGGACCCTCTGACGGAAGAAGGTCCGGGGTATCTTCTCGACAATGCCCTCGGCCTTGTCCATGTCTTTGCCGAACCAGCTCAAGATGCCCATGGCCCGGGCGAGCTTGGAGAGGCCGGTGTTCTTTCCCAGGGCGAGGAGGCGGACGTACTTCCCCAGCTTTTCCTGGTCAGGGAGCAGCTTGTGAAAGACGAAGCGCATGGCCTTCGGCTGACCCACGCGCCTCATGTACTCAGCCCTTCCCGCGACGACGGCCTTGTCCGTGCGCACGGCGGGAAAGCAGTTGGCCACGCAGGCCTTGCAGAGGAGGCACTCGAAGAGAGGATCCTTGAAGTCCTCGTTGATCTCCATCTTTTCTTCAGCGAGGCCTCGCACGTGGGCGTTGTGGCCGCGCGCCACATTCTTCTCGTTACCCGTGATCGTGAATATCGGACAGTGGGCCTGGCAGAAGCCGCAGCGGTTACACTTGGAGACTTCCTCATAGACGTTCTGATATTGTTGGTTCATGGTTATTCCTCTCTATAGCATCGGTGGAAAGACCCCCGACGGGTCAAGCTTCTCCTTGATGGGCCGGAGCACGAACTGCTCGAGGGTGGGATTCACCCTCGGCCCCCATTTGGAGAGCAGGCTCCGGTGAAGCCTGAGGGGGGCGACATAGCCGTTTGAAGCGAGGCCCTTTGCCCCGTCGATGATCCGCTCATCCGCCCCGTATACCAAGATCTCTCCGTTTCCCGCAAAAAGCACCGTCTTCGCTGCCCCGGCGAGCTCCTTGAGCCTTGCGAGGGTGCGCGGGCCTTCAGAGAGGGGCACGGTGATCTTGATCGCCATGGCGTCCCCTTCCGGCTCTATCGCGCCCCGAATCGCCTTCCCCATGACCTCCCGGCCCATCTTCGCCTCTCCCTTGCCGCCGAATGTGCCGGCCATGGAGAGGAAATCCCTATTCTCCCGTTCCACGGCGAGGGGGTGACCCTCGAAGGCGGAGAGAACCCGGAAGGCCCCCTTGACCGGCTCGACCGTGACTCCCGAGGGGAGGAGCACCGAGGAGCGGAGGGTTTGAAGGAATTTCTCCAGCTCTCCCAAGGCCGGGAAGGTGACCTCACAGATAGAGGAGGCAGCAGGCAGAGGATAGACCCGCAGTACGGCGGCGGTAATGAGACAGAGACTACCGGCGGAGCCGATCAGGAACTTGGTCAGGTCATACCCGGATACGTTCTTGACGGTTTTGCCCCCGAACCCCACCTCGCCCCCCTGTGCGTCGATCCCGCGGACGCCCAAGACCTGATCGCGCAGCGTGCCGTAACGGAGGCGGAAAGGACCGCTTCCGTTCGAGGCGTAGACGCCCCCAATCGTCGCCCTTTGGGAGAAGGGCGGATCAAGGGGGAGGAAGAAGCCGTTTCCCTGGCCGGCCAGAAACCCGTTGATCCCGTCCAGTGTCGTGCCGGCAAGAACCGTCATATTCAGGTTCGAGATGTCGAAGTCGGCTATCCCTTCCATCCCGGTCGTATCGAGCACGATATCGACGCGTTCGGGTAAGGTGCCCGCGGAGATGGCCGTTGCTCCTCCAACGGGCAGGACGGTCAGCTTTTCCTTGAAGGCCCTGGCGAGGACTTGCTGCGCCTCGCTCTCCTTCGTGGGTCGTTCCACCTGCTTTGCCGCGACGCCCAAGGACTCGAGTATCCGAAGGCACGCGCCGTCATTGGTCGTTGCCCGATTCTTCGTCAAGGTCTCGCCTCCTCTGCAGGAAGGACCTTCCCAGGGTTGCAGAGCCCCTTCCGGTCCACCGCCTGCCTAATGCCTCGCATCATCCTGATGTCGCCGTCCTTGAAAACCAAGGACATCTCACGGAGCTTCTCCGTGCCGATCCCGTGCTCCCCGCTGATCGTACCGCCGAGGTCAGCGCACACCTTCAGAATCTCGCTTCCCGCCTTGTGCACCCTCGCGAGTTCGTCGGCGTCGCGGTCGTCGAACAGGATGAGGGGATGGAGATTGCCGTCGCCCGCATGGAAAACGTTACCGATGGGGACCCTGTATTTCTCGCTGATCTTCTTTACCTCTGAAAGGGCTTTCGGCAGCTGCGTGCGGGGCACGGTCCCGTCACAGACGAGATAGGCGGGCCGGAGCCTCGCAACCGCGCCGAACGCACCCCTGCGCCCTGCCCAGAGGATATTCCGTTCGTTTGCGTCCTTCGCGAGCCGGTGGCTCACCGCGCCGTCTTTTTCGCAGATCTCCGCGATCCTCTTCATCTGCTCGTCCATCCCGTCCGTGAGCCCGTCGAGCTCGATGAGGAGGACCGCCTCGGCATCGAGGGGATAACCCGCATGGACCGAGGCCTCGACGGCCCTGATCACCAGGTTGTCCATAATCTCCAGGGTGGCGGGGATGATCCCCTCGGCGATGATGTCGGAAACGGTCTGGCCCGCCGCTTCAATGGAGCTGTAAATGCAGAGCATGGTGAGCACCCGTTCCGGCGAGCGCATGATGCGGCAGACCATCTTCGTCACGATCCCGAGGGTGCCCTCGGAACCGACCAGAAGTCCCATCAGGTCGGGACCCGGCTGGTCCAGGGATTTACCCCCTATCCAGGTCTTCTCCCCGTTCGGCAGCACGACTTCCGCGCCGAGCACGTGGTTGCTCGTCACGCCGTACTTCAGACAGTGGGGTCCCCCCGCGTTCTCCCCGAGGTTGCCCCCCATCGAGGAGGCCTTCTGGCTCGCAGGGTCGGGGGCATAGTAATAACCCTTTTCCGCGAGGGCGTTCTGGACCGTGAGGTTGTAGATCCCCGGCTCGACCACCACCCTCTCGTTCTCGATATCGATCTCCAGGATGCGGTTCATCCGGGAAAACTCGATGACAACGCCCCCGTCCATGGGAATGGTGCCCCCCGTGAGGTTCGTCCCGGAGCCCCGCGCCACATAGCTTATCCCTTCCTTGCAGAGGAACGAGACGATCTGCGCCACATGGTCGCCGTTATCGACAAAGGCGACAAAACCCGCCCTCCCCTTGGCTAGCCCTGCATCGTAGCTGTAAACCGCCAGATCGACGTCCTTCCAGAGGACGTTCTCCTTCCCCACGATGCGCTGCAGCGCATCACGGACCTGCTCTTTCTCCATGGTTCGTACCTCCCATCCTTAGCATCCCGGGGTGACTTTCCCGGTCCTGTGGCGACCGGGCGCCCGGATGCTCCAAATACTTCCGACTCCTGCGCACTGCTTTCTCGGCTTCCTTTCACCGTCCACAGTCCGACCGCCGCTTCCGGGTTACCCGCGGTGTTCTATCTCGATAACATTTTACCAGCATATCTTCCGCTTTGATAGTCCCCCTACAAAGGGCCTGAGAAGGTCGTTGCACCGTGGCTGATAGGACCGTTACCGGGAGAGTGCTTCATCGGCTCGAACCGGCTTTCCCCGGACGCATGCTCTTCACGGGGTGTGCACCGATCGGGCACCGGGTTGTGGTGAAAAAAAGGCCGGTGACCGGAGGCCCGGCCTTCTTTTTTTGCTCCTCCGGACCTTTCGACATGTCCCCGGTACCCTGGGCCATGCAGCGCGAATAGGCGACGACCAAGGCGGGTCCGTCGACCCCTGCGTCAGCGATATCGTCGCCCCACCCGGGCCGGCGGTTCGTCCGGGACCAAAAAGAGAACGGCGGGGGCACCCCGTAGGGGAAGGGTACCCCGCTGCTCCTTTGCCAAAGAGCCTCAGCCCTTCCGCTTCTTGTCAAAAGCCTCGATCTCCGCCAGAGTGGAGAGTATCGTCCTGGCATTGTCGTATACCGGCGTATCGACCATCTTGCCTTTATAGGAGACGGCCGCCTTACCCTTGGCGAGACCCTCCTCCTCGAAGGTCTTGACCACGCCGCGGGCCCACTCCACGTCGTCGGCGGAGGGTGCATAGAGCCTGTTGGAGGGCTCGATCTGGCTCGGGTGGATGAGCATCCTCCCCTCGTAGCCCATCTGCCTGCCCTGGAGCACGCTTTTTTCGAAGCCTGCCGTGTCCTGGAAGGCCACGAAGGGGCAGTCGATGGCGATGCGGCCTGCGGCCCTCGCTGCGACGGCGATGTGGAAGCGTGCATAGAGCTGCTCGTCGCCCTCGCTCGTGATCTTCACCCGCATATCCTTCGTGTAGTCCACGGCGCCGAAGATGAGGGAGTTGACCCGCGGGGATGCCATGGCCGAAGGATAGGCGTTGATCGCACCCTTGGCCGTCTCGCAGAGGAGTTGGATGGCAACCGTGCCGACGGGGATATTGCGCCGCCTCTCAAGCTCGTCGAGCTTCCAGTCGAGGCGCTTCACGTCGTCGGGATGGCCGCACTTGGCGAGACAGACGCCGGAGAGGCCGGGATAGACGATAGCCTCGAGGTCATCGTTCGTCATCAAGGTCTCCCAGTTGTTGACGCGCACGTAGACGACTGAGCCGCCCGAGCCCGCGAGCTCCAGGTTCTTCCGGATCGTCTCCCGTGCCTTCTCCTTCTCCGCCGGAGGCACGGAGTCCTCCAGGTCGAGGGTGATGATATCGGCCGGCAAGCCGGGGGCCTTCTGGATAAAACTCTCGTTGTTACCCGGAACATAGAATACCGATCGCATTACAGGCATAGTCTACCTCCTTAGTGGGTTTGAATCAGTCCTTTCATGGTGGGGGCGATCTCATCAGGCCGGTCCACCACGTGCACACCCGCTTCCTTGAGTGATTCCACCTTGCTCTTCGCCGAGCCCCTTCCCCTTTCGATAATGCTGCTCGCGTGAGAGAAACGCATGCCTTCCGGGGCCCAGGCCCCTGCGACGAAGACGACGAGGGGCTTGGTGAATTCCTTTCTCCGCACGCACTCGGCCGCCTCTTCCTCGTGGGGACCGCCGATCTCGCCGAAGACGGCCACCCCTTTCGTCTCCGCGTCCTTCTCGAAGAGGGGCAGGATCTCGCCCATGGACGTTCCGGTCACCGGCTCCGTGCCCACGTGGACCACCGTGGTCATGCCGAGGCCCGCCCGGTTCAATGCCCATGGCACCGTTGCCGACTGACCCCCGCTTCTGGAAATGACGCCTACCGGGCCGGGTATGAAGACTTTCCTTGCAAACTCTGGGTTGCCGCCCAGCCAGCCCGCCGCCGCGATGCCCGGGCTGATGATGCCTATGGAGCCCGGACCGAGCAGGCGTGCGCCCTTCTGTTTTGCGTAGGCCACCATCTCCATGATGTCGTAGAGGGGGACGCGCTCGACCGGGCTTACGATGAACTTGATCCCCGAGTCGATCGCCTCGTAGACGGCGTCTTTAAGGCCGGGGCCGGGAACAAAGGTGACGCTTGCGTCGATGGCGCCCTTCGCCTTTACCGCCTCCGCGACGGTATTGAAGACGGGGATGCCGGAGACCTCTTCGCCTCCCCTACCGGGCGTCACGCCCGCTACTACCTTTGTGCCGTAGCCTTTCATGAAAGCGGCGCGGGCAGAGCCCTCCCTGCCGGTAATCCCCTGCACCAGAACCGTTGTCTCTTTCGTCAGAAGAATTGCCATATGTTCACCGCCCTTATTTTATACTACTCCGCGCTTCTTCCTGTACTCGTCAAGGCCGGGGATGGGCGCCTCTATGGTGATGGCGCTGTTGCCCCGGAACCAGCATTCATACTCGCAGGCCAGGCACTCGGTGCCGCGAAGCTTCGCGAATTCCGCATCGCCTCCGAGGGCCGGCTTGCCGTCCTTCAGCACCAATATGCCTCTAGCGAACTTCTTGCACGCATCCACGCACACGTGGGTCTTGCACCTGAGGCATTTTTCGTCATCGATCACGACCTTGATGGTCCTCTCGTCAAACTGCATCTATCCCTCCTTTATGCCCCGCTTCGCCCTGTAGTCCATAATCATGGCCTTCAGCCTGCCGGCGAGGAATTGCGTCTCGTAAACCTTGTCGCCGCCGTAGATCTCGATGGGCGATTTGGCGCTGAGGTCCTTCGTCCCCTCGCGGAGGATCTCCAGGGACTCCTCTTCCTTGTTGCCGCAAAGGAGCAAGAGAGCCGGAAAATCGGGCCTCTTGGGCAGCTCCTCCCTCAGGGCTTTCACCACCCCGTGGGCATGGTGCCACTGCTCCTGGTTCGCGTACATGAAACCCCCCAGGAAGTACGCCTCGATACCGGGCTGGGAGAAGATCACCTTTGCAGCCCGGTAGACCTTCGATGCAGGGGGGTTGCCGCTCGTATCCGCATAGTTGGCGATCTTGAGCCCCTGGCGAGTGATGGCGTCGACGCCGAGGATAGCGCCTCCTCCACCGAGGCCGTGGTAGCCCACATAGCCGAGCCCCTTGACCTCGCTGACCATCTGGGCGATGTAGGCAGTACCCCGTAAGTCCCCTTCCTCAATACCCCAGGCGATCTTGTCGAGCTCCGTGGGGAGCGTGGGCGCCTCGCGGGCCACCTCGATGCCAAATTCCGGATGACGATAGACGGAGGCGTCGTCGATGGCAATGCGGCAGTCAGCGGCGATGATCTTACCGTCCTTTGTCAGCACCAGGGGGTTGATCTCGGCGATCCTGCAGTTGTAATTCTTGAACGTCTGGTAGAGGCCCAGGATCGCCTGGGCGATGGCAGGGAGGTACTTGGTGGCCACCTTGAGCCGGACCGCGAGGTTGAGCGCGTCGTACAGGCGAAACCCGTGGAGCACGTCGACATTCATCTGGGCGATCGATTCTTGCGGCACCGCCTCGATATCCATCCCCCCTTCGGTGCTGAACATGACGACGGGGCAGCGCGCCTTCATGGAGGGGTCGATGATGATGCCCACGTAGAATTCCTTTTCGATATCGAGCCGCTCCTCCACCAGGACCTTTTCCACCTTCCACGACTTTATCTCCGACCCCAGGAGGGCGCCTGCCGCGAGCCCCGCTTCCCGAGCCTCCCCGGCAAATTTGATGCCTCCCGCCTTTCCGCGACCCCCAGCCCATATCTGGGCCTTCACCGCGACGGCCTTCCCCAGGGTTTCGGCTATCTTTACGGCCTCGTCAGGAGATGAAGCGACCTCGCCCTTCGGGACGGGCACCTTCGCCTCCCTGAGTATCTGTTTTCCCTGGAATTCGTACAACCGAGCCATAGGCACCTCCTCAATGGTCCTGCTCGTTCCCCCCACGGACAGCCGGACGGCCCCGGTCCTTAATGATTGAGGCCATAGACCTCCGTGTCCTTCAACGCGGTAATTTTATCATATAAGTATACCAATTTTTCCCCATCCCTTATCCATTGTCAAGGATTATTTTTATCAAAGGCCGGTGCGGCCGTCCCCTGAGGGGAACCTGTCCGTCTCCTCAGCTCGCCGTCCACGAAGGTGAGATGATCCATGATCCGCTGCCTTGCCTCGTCGCCGTTCCGGCGCCTGATCGCGTCATAAATGGCGTGGTGCTGGCTGTAGATCGCCTCCTGGTACCGTTTGTTGAAGCAGATATTCTCAATGAGAAAACTGAAGAAGTCATGGAAGATGTCATAGACGGTATAGGTGAGATGGGCCCGGATCGTGTTGCAGGAGCACCGGCCGATGGCGAGATGGAAATCGGCATCGAGCCGGGCCGGCGCTGTTTTTTCCTTGTCGAAATAAGTCTTCGTCTCATCGACTATGCGGCCGAGAGCGGCAATATCCTCGGCGGTCGCCCTCTTTGCCGCGTAATAAGCTGACCAGGTCTCGATTTCCTTGCGCACCTCAAGGAGTTCGAAGACCTTCTCGATGTTATCCTTGATCATCAGATTGAGAGGGTCGCCCACCCGGTCGGCGAGGAGCGAGCGCACGTAGCTCCCGCCGCCCTGTCTCGTCTCGATGAAGCCCATATTGGCCAGGAGTTTCAGGGCCTCGCGTATAGGGAGGCGGCTCACGGCGAGCTGGCTCATCAACTCCCGCTCAGTGGGCAGCTTCTCGCCCGGCTTCAGCTTCCCTTCAAGGATGGCCGTTTTTATCTGGTCGAAGACCTCCTCCGAAATGTGGCGGACCTTGATCTGCTTAAACATAGAACACCTTCTCCCCTCGCCTTTCCTGATATTCGTCTCATTGTATAATAAGTTACCGGACCATGCAATCTTTTCTCGAAGGAGGGTCAGAGCGGGTCAGAATAAATGGAGGGCCGGTGAGAATAAGGACGGAAGCCGCGCAAACAAAGGGGGCGGAGCCCAAGGCATTGACGAAGGGGGTCAGAGGTTTTCTCCCGCTGCCAACGGACCTATCTCCAAGAGATGCCTGATCCGTCCTATTTCTGCCGCTATCCGTGCTTTTTCCCTCTGGAGGATGAGGCCTTGTCCTCCCAAGTCGGCTTCCGGATTGCGTGAAAACGTGTCGGCAATACTCACCAGGCTGAGGAGGGCAGAAGGTCCCCGGGGCCTGCCGTGATGTCCCCTGATAACGGCGCAGAACTCTTCCGGGAACCTCCACTTTTTTGACATGAGATAGCCAACCTCCTGAT
>Ga0326727_10015832_pt1 | contig 16075 bp, 9 predicted proteins | sample MB2enrmetagenome_FD_207643 | JGI IMG/M metagenome (GOLD analysis project Ga0326727, IMG submission 207643) | Lab enriched peat soil microbial communities from McLean, Ithaca, NY, United States - MB29MY | ecosystem: Environmental > Terrestrial > Soil > Wetlands > Peat | place: USA: New York...
AACCTCGGCCAGTTCCGACCCAGTTCTGGAGAAAACGCGGCGGTAAGAAACCGAGGGAGTGCAGAGGCGTACTCGGCGAAAACTCATCCCGTCAAATGATGCAAGCGCGAGATGAAGCTGGAACCGGAGATTCTCCTGTGCTCTGTCCAAGGCGAGAGTTGTATTAGTTGTATTTGAGGAGTACAGAAATGAGTCAGCCTTACTTTTTGCGTGTCGTCAGTCAAACCCCGACCGAATTTTGGGTCAACAATCCAACTCGCGAGCACACCGATCTGGCCATTGCCAACGGGGCCACCGGCTGTACTACCAACCCCTCTTTCACACAGAAGATGCTGGACCACCCGACAGAGGGCCCCTACGCTCTCCCGTTTCTCGACGAGGCGATCCGCGAATCTGAAAATGACGATGAAGTGGCTGCGATTTTTCAGCGTAGACTGGTTGGCCCGATCGCCGAGAAATTTATGCCGGTCTTCAGGCAACATTGCGGCGACAAGGGCTACGTAACCATTCAAGGCGACCCGATCCACGAGGATAACCCTGATGTGGTCATTCGCGAGGCGCTGGAAAGCCGGAAGGTTTCACCGAATATCTGCTGCAAGATCCCCACCACCAAGAGCGGGTTGGCTGCTATGGAGTACTTGGTGGGACAGGATGTGCCCATGAACGCAACCGAAATGTTCGGCATCAACCAGTGCATCGCACTTTGTGAGACTTATCTAAGATCTTCCAGGCGTACCGGCAAACGCCCAAAGCTCTACATCTCGCACATCGCCGGCATTTACGATGATCACTTCCGAAATGTGGTTGAGAAAGATCATATCGATATCTCTCCCGATGTACTGTGGCAGGCGGGGCTGGCGGTGGCGCGCAAGCTTTATGCATTGATAGAGGAGCGCGGTTACCCTTGTATATTCGTGGGGGGAGGAGCACGGGGGCTTCACCATTTCACGGAGATGGTCGGGGGAAAGGTATGCTGTACGATAAATTGGGACGGTACGGCAGATGAGTTGCTTAAGCAGAACCCGCCGGTGGTCTACCGCTTGTTCAACCCAGTTCCACAGAAGGTTATCGACGAATTGATGGAAAAACTGCCTGATTTTAGACGGGGCTACCAGGAAGATGGCTTGGCCATTGAAGAATTTGAGGATTTCGGACCGGTGCGTTTGTTTCGCGGCAGTTTCATCAAGAGTTGGAATCGTGTCCTCAAACTGATCAAGGAGCGCCGAGCCGAGAAGGTAATGGCATAGTCTGTTCGACGGGCATCCCATGACTCTATGAGTCCAGGGCGCTTTCTTTTCACCCGGTGCTGAACCCGGCAGGCGTCATAGCTGTGGCGCAAATCGTGCCTGGGTTTCGGGAGGTACCGCGCTGCGACGACTTTCTCGCCGGAATTTCATGCAAGGTATGAGCAGCCTTCTGGTACTGCCGCTCTTGCGTGCACAAGAGCCGGAAACCGTTTTGTATAACGGAAACATCTGGACGCTGGATGAAGCCCAGCCGCGAGCTCAGGCCGTGGCCATTAGCGGCGCGCGATTTGTAGCCGTGGGCTCGAACGCCGAGGTGCTGCCTTTGGCGAACGCGCGCACGCGCAAGATTGACCTTGCTTTTAAGAGCGTACTTCCAGGCTTCAACGACGCGCACGCCCATCCTGTGGAGTCAGGCGTCGAACATTTGTACAAAGTAGCCTGCGACAAGGACTCCATCGAAAAAATACAAGCCGCATTGCACGAGCGCGCCCTGCAGACCCCGCCTGGACAATGGGTGCTCGGTTTTTTGTACGACGACGGGAAGACTCCGCGTCCCCTCAATCGTCATGATCTCGATGCGGCCGTGCGTGATCGACCGGTACTGGTGCAGCATCGTGGCGGCCACACGGTCTTCGTAAACTCCCTGGCGCTGCAGTTGGCGCAGGTCGATGATCAAACGCCCGATCCGGCGGGCGGCCGCTTCGAGCACGATGCCGCGGGTCACCTCACTGGTTTTGTGGGTGATGCTGCGGCGCAAGTGTTCTTCAAATTCATTCCGGAAAAGAATACGCGCCAGGACTATCGCCAAGGCGCGGCATTGATCTCCAAACTCTTTGCCGGCAAGGGAGTCACCTCCGCTTGCGATGCCGACGCCTCGCCCGAAGACGTGCAAGGCTACCAGGACGCGTGCGATGCCGGCGAACTCGCGATACGAGTGTATTGTCACGTCTCCGCCGCTTCGCTCGATCATTTTATGGCTGCGGGGATTCATACCGGTTTCGGCGACGAGTGGGTGCGCATCGGCGGCGTAAAGCAGTACGCGGACGGCTCCATTTCGGAACGAACGGCATGGCTCTCGCAACCCTACATCGGGATCCCGAATAATTATGTCGGATTACAGCTTTCCAGCCGCGAACAGCTTTACGAAACTGGACGCAAGGCGCACGCGGCGGGTTGGCAATTAGCGACCCACGCCAATGGCGACCTGGCGATCGACCGTATCCTCAGCGTCTACGAGCAAATCCAGAAGGAACTGCCGAAGAAAGACCCGCGCTTCCGCATCGAGCATTGCACCTTGCTCACGGATACGCTGATTCAGCGCATGCGCGACCTGCAGGTGATTCCCGCGCCGTTTTCCGGTTACGTCTACTTTCATGGCGACGTCATGCATTTCTACGGCCAAGAGCGCACCCGGCACATGTTCCCCATGCGCAGTTTCCTCGACGCCGGATTGCGTCCCACGGATTCATCCGATTACACCGCCAGCCCTTCGAATCCCATGATGTGGCTACAATCACAGCTCACGCGCACCGACATGCAGGGCAACGTCTGGGGCGCAAATCAGCGCATCACCTTGCCAGAAGCGATCCGCTGCGGCACGGTCAATGGTGCGTACGCGGCCTTCGAGGAAGATCTGAAGGGCTCCATCCAGCCGGGGCAACTCGCGGACTTAGTCGTGCTTGCTCAGGATCCGTTCAAGACCGATCCATCCGAACTGCTGAAGATACACGTGGAGCGAACTATGGTCGGCGGAATCTGGAAGTACGAATCCTGATTGAGCAACCGTCGGGCGCGATGAGGATCGGTGGGGTGTTCGAAGGCTCGCATCGCCGTCGACCGGGACTCGACGCCACAGTTACAGCGAACCGAGTACTTGGTCAAGTCAGTCAGGTCGCTTCAGTTCTGATCCTTTACGCAACGAAACCCCAATGCACCCGATCGATCCTTGCTTGGCGCCATCAGCAATAGTTTTCCATGCTGATCGTTTCGATAAACTTGTGGGAAATACCACTTCGACCCCTGTGGCTGGTAGTAGCTCCCACCACGGAGAACTCCCGCGCGGGTGTGCTCATCAACGTATTCATCTGTCCATTGCCAAACGTTGCCGACCATGTCCATCACGCCGAACGGGCTTGCTCCTGTCGGATGGGCATCAACATCATCCGGACCTCGCATAGTACGTCCGTAATCAGGAGCAGGTACGGCACCCGGCTCCCATGGATTGCCCCATGGATACATGCGACCGTCGGTTCCCTGGGATGCATATTGCCACTCCCACTCGTGCGGCAGTCGTTTTTCGGCCCACTCCGCGTAGTGGCGCGCGTCCTCGAGAGAAACCCAAGTGACTGGCTTGTTCGCCCATCCTTGTGGATACATCCCGTTCGTCCAGTCGCGCAGAAAGTTCAGATCATCCTTCGGATGATAGTGAGTTGCATCGAGGAACTTCTTGAATTCACGATTGGTCACCGGGTACTTGTCAATGTAGAAAGACTTTACTTGCATGTGCTGTTCGTGGAAGCGGCGCGGCGCGTTCTCCCACGGATACTGCAGGTCAACACCAATGTCATTGGCACCTTCAATCTCAATCCCTTCAACCTTGAAGGTGAAATCGGCGCCTCGAACCTCAACCATGCCGGACGGAAGGGTATTCGAGGGTTTGGTGGAGGCAATCTCCACTAGGTGTTGGGGCAGTACCTTCCATTCGTTCGAGTAGCTCGCCAACGGTCTTGCCGTCATGGTTTTCGTCTTCGCCATCAACTGTATGGTCGCGGCATCTGCCTCACCGCGAACGGCGAGAATCGCGCCGTATCCGTGAGCTTCCATGGGAAACGAGAGCACGGCTTTCTTGCCGTCGCGGTCCGGAGTAAGTTCCTGTCCGTGGTAAAGATCGTAAAAGCGCACCCCATCATCCTGCACGGGGACAGACATCTGGAGCCCGTCGACGTCGTATTCGTTTCGGTTCACGATGGTCCAGACGGTTTTGTCGCCGAGAGGCCACCTGCTGGCGAAAACGCCATAGCGATGCATGGGATAAAACGGCTCCCAGCCTGCGCTCACCAACAAGGGCGCGACTGCACGTTCTATGGTTGCGATCCGCCGGGTTGCCTCTCCATCTCGAGCGGTAACCCCGTTCCAAATGCCCCACACGTTCTCCCAGCTGTTCCAACCTATGCCATTAAAGAAGGCAAATTGCAGATTGTCCGTCTTGGAGCGATTGGAGCGATCAGAGATATTCACCATATGGCGAGTCTCAAGCCACTTGTAGCGGTCGACCGAAGGCACGAACGGGAAGGACTGGAACTCACCCCAGGTCAGCAGATTCCAAGCGACTTCTTCGTCGTTCGGCTGGGCCTCGGGTTCAAAAGCAAGGGGGTGGCCGATCTTGTCCGCTGCTTGCGGGAAAGCAAGTGGTACACCATCTTGGGTGTCGCCATTGATTCCATCGGCTCCGATTTCAGCCATGATTTCAGCGACCGCCTCCGGCCATGGCTTGCCAGGATCTTGAGTCCCCTGATCCCACATCATCATGGGGAAAAGAACCCGGACCCCGCGACGGTGGAAGTCTGCGATCATCTGCCTGACGCCGGCCAAACCACCCGGCATGGCACGGATCATGTCATGTTGATTGCGGTTGTCGATACCCATATTCGGGTATGTGGGCCAGATCAGAACCGAATCGATCCCGCCATATCGCTTTTCAAGGTCGTCCAGATACCGATCGACGGTGTATTTGCCCTCGACCGGATCGTAGAAATAGCGCTCTTCGACCATCATCTGTGGTTGCATGAAGCTGGACTGGGTCCATTGCAATGCGGGTTTGTCATAGCGAGAACCGTCGTAGCCGACACGGATTCTTCGCTCCATTCGCCAACGGGTAACGTCGTTCAGCCAAACCCCATGCTCCTCAGGAGGACAGTCCCCAGAGCTTGCGTTGAATTCATCCTCCACGGGAAGGCTGAGACAGGGTGGCGGCGAAATTGTCTGCTCATAGTAGGGGGAAAGACGAGGAACATACTTCGTGTCTTGCGACCGGGCTGCAATTGCGATTGTTCCTAAAACCACCAGAACGCTTCCCACTTTTCGCAGGACGCGGACCCGGTCGCCAATCTGGGCGAGGGAGAGTAGCATGCCTTTATCCTCGGCCGGGGCAAGAAATGCGACGCATTTGCTGAATCTAGCAGAAGATGATGCCCACTCGGATCCAAATCGCACAAAAACTCACGAAAAACTCAGTTCCCTCATTCCGCTGTGCGGTTACCTTGAGATAGCGGATCACAACAGATGAGGTGGAACTTCATGTTTGCTCACAGAGGAATTTGTACTCACCTATGCGCGATCGCGATGGTCGCTCTGATGGCAACGGCAGCTTCCGCGCAGGTCTTTCGCGGGAGCATCAGCGGCACGGTGACCGATCAATCCGGTGCGGTGGTGCCCAACGCAACCGCAGTTGCCACAGCGGTTGCCACCGGGGTCTCTTACACTACGACAGCATCTACAGCCGGCGAGTTCAAGTTTCCAGATCTGCCACTGGGCGAGTACAACGTTGTCGTCACTACCAGCGGGTTTGGATCGGTGAAGATAGAAAAAGTCCCGGTGTCGGCAGGTACGACCTACACGCTGCATGTGAAGCTCGCTCCCGCCCAGGTACTCACCACGGTGGACGTCAATGCAGCACCGCTGGCGCTGGAGACCGAAGAGTCGACTCTGGAAACCACACTCCCGAATTCGGCCGTGCAAAACACTCCCAACAACGGCCGGGATTTTACTTTGCTCGTCGGCATCACTACGGGGAGTGCCGGCTACAACGTTCCCGGTGGAGGCGGGTCTTCTTCAAGCAACGGGAACCGTCCGAATTCGATCAATTTTCAAATCGAAGGCACGGACAACAACGATCCGTGGTGGAATATCTCCGCTGCTAATGCAAGTGGCGCCACCGGCATCGCCAGTACTCTCATCCCGATGGATGCGATCACTCAGGCTTCTTTCGCAACCAGCTCAACCGCCGAGGCCGGTCGCAATGCCGGCGGTACCATGAATCTGGTCATCAAGTCCGGCACCAACAACTTGCACGGCTCGGCATATTACTACGACCGAAACGAATTCTTCGCCAAGAACACTCCCTTTGCCCCGACCGGAACTGGGAAGACAAAGGACCGCGATCAGAACGAGGGTTTCTCGCTCGGTGGACCCATTATAAAGAACAAGACGTTCTTCTTCACCGCATTCGAGTACCAGAAGTTTGTTATCGGCAATACCTCAACTTCAACGGAACCTTCAGCGGATTATCAGGCATTGGCCGAGAGCGAGCTAGCCTTCTATGGGATGCCAGTCAACCCTGTTTCCACTGCCCTTTTAGGCAATTTGTGGCCTGCTAATGCACTCACTGGCCCGGCGGAGCAAGGCAATTACTTCGATCCGAAGCCCGCCACCGGCCACAGTTATAACGGACTGATAAAGTTGGATAACAACTTCAATTCCAATAACAATCTCTCGCTGAAAGCTTTTGCCGGTCAAGGGTGGGACGCGAGTCCGAGCCCCTCGTTCCTCGCCCCGTATTACACGGCCGCGCCCATACACGTGCAAAACTATTCCGCAATCTATAACCGCGTGTTCTCGCCGCATTTGGCCGATCAGGTCGCCGTAGGCGTGAACTATTTCAGGGTGGTATTCAGAGATTCCGATACCAACTTCAATCCAGTCGCATTGGGTCTTAACACTGGCGTCACCGATCCCAGTCGGTCAGGCTCTCCCTTCATCACCATCCAGAACTTCGACGTAATCGGACCCCAGACGACGTCGGGACGTAAGAGTGTCACCGCGCACCTTGATGAGGTTCTCTCCTATATCACTGGCAAACATCAGATGCGCTTCGGTGGGGAGTACCGGAAGGTTCGCATGGATGTATTCTGGTATTCCGCCGCCCGGGGAACGTTCAATTTCGATGGCTCCCAAGGACCCTGGGGCGCGACGCAGGCTCCCGCGTGCATGGCCCTGGCGACCCAGAATCTTGGCGAAACCGGCCCGAGCTCCGATCCCTATGTTCTAGCGCTATCGGATTTTATGGCCGGTTGCGTCGAGCGTTCGTCCATCGAGGAAGGGAATCCGAAGCGCCTGCTTTATGTCAACTCATTCAATTTGTTTGCCCAGGACTCCTGGCAGATAACCAAGAAGTTGAATTTAAACTATGGAGTGCGCTGGGACTACTCCGGCCCTCCGCACGACGGGGACCAGGACTTGAGCGTCTTCGATCCAAATGCACCGTATGGCTTGGCGGTTGCCGGCAAAGACATTTCGAACGTCTATCAACAGTATTGGAAGCAGTTTAGCCCGCGTCTGGGGTTCGCTTACCAGCCCAAACAGGATGGGGGCCTTGTGATTCGTGGCGGGTTCGGGCTGTACAGCGACTCGCCCTATATGATCCCCTTTCTCAATCTTCACGGCCAAACCAACGGCGGGGCGGCGGGTCTGCAATATAATCCCGCGGGAACGAAGCCGGTTGCTTTCCCCAATGTGAGTGGTTTCGTGATCGCCCAAAATCAGCCCATTTTCCCCCCACTCGATCAGGCGATTGCTGGCGCGGGTGTGATCAGCGTGTACTCAGTCAACCCTCATTACCGCGCTTCCAGCACGGCCAGCTATAACCTCAATGTGCAGCACAGCCTTGGACGATCTGTCTTAGCCCAGGTGGGATACGTGGGAGGACTCGGCCGTCATCTCACCAGCCCGCTCGACATCAACCAGGCAGCCCAAGGGAGCGCTTTTCAGAACCCCACCTGCGCGCCGCAGTACGCGAGTGCCGGAATCGGAAACCAGCAGTGCTCCCGGCCATACTTTGCACAATTTCCGAACTATAGCGTGATCAATCAACTGCAGAGTGGCGCAAATTCCAACTACAATTCACTGCAGGCATTTATTCGAACTCAGTCGTGGCACGGCTTCACTTCACAGTTCAATTACACTTGGTCCCACGCTTTGGACTACGAGACCGGCCTCGTTCCTTACGTGCCTCAAGACAGCACCAATCTGAAGGGTGAGTACGGCAATAGTGATTTCGACACTCGAAATGCATTTGTCGGTTACTTCAACTATGAAGTTCCCGGCTCTTCCCATGGGCCGAAGTGGTTGTCGCATGGCTGGCAATTGAATGGCGGGCTGACCTTCCACAACGGTCAGCCCTTCACTGTGGTGGCGTCTACCAATCAGAGCGGGAACGGGGAAAACGCCGACCGGGCCGACGAAGTTCCCGGCGTCAGTCCGTTTGCCGGAGTTTCCCACAGTATCTCGAACGGCGTTGTACAATGGTTCAACACGGCGGCTTTCACGGATCCCCCTCAGGGTCAATACGGCACGACTACGCGTGGCCAGTATCGCAACCCCGGCTTCTCGGAAGTGGATTTTTCCGTTTTCAAGGATACGCACCTCTCTGAAAAAATCACGCTTCAGTTGCGGGTAGAGATGTTCAACCTGTTCAACCACACCAATATGGCGCCGGCCGGCTTTCCAGTTGTACCAGACACTGGCGGGGCCATTTACTCAACTATCGGTGCATACTTTGCCGTGCCGGGGATTGGACCCGGGGAACCGTTCAACACCCAATTTGCCGCGAAGATTATCTTCTGAGTATGAGGATGAACCCGTACGGGACGCTGAAAGTGACAGGTGGGCAAGACGGCACTCTCGATTCAGGGTAACCCTCTAAGCGATGGCAGGTGTCCTTCAAGCCTGCCTATTGTGGAGCCTCGCGGACGTATTGTTTGTCCTCGCACGGCGCCCGAGGCGGAATCGGACTTACCAGAGGAGATTCCGGAAAATATGGCCGACATTCGGCTCGATCCCAATTCGGCGCCGGCATCCTGCGACGCTTACCTTCCCAGCCGAGTTGGCTCACTAAGTTCCCGGTCGAAAGGAAAGTCCATGCCACGTTATCTGAAAACCGGCCGCTCGCCGGAGCAGACCACCACCGAGGCGAAGAGGGTCCGTGACATCGTCACCGCCATTATTGAAGACATAGAATGTCGCGGCGAGACCGCTCTACGCGACATTTCGGAGAAGTTCGACAAATGGAACCCACCCGCGTTCCGGCTTTCGGAACAGGAGATCGAGGACTGTCTTTCTCAGCTTTCCAAGCGGAACCTCGATGACATCCGGTTTGCTCAAACCCAGGTACGTAACTTCGCCCAGGCGCAGCGTTCGGCGTTACAGGACGTCGAAGTCGAGACCGTTCCGGGAGTCATTCTTGGGCACAAGAACATACCGGTTGACTCGGTGGGCTGCTACGTTCCGGGCGGAAAATATCCGATGGTGGCCTCCGCCCACATGAGCGTGGTGACTGCCAAAGTCGCAGGCGTGACGCGCGTGATCGCGTCCTCGCCACCTTATCATGGCAAGCCCAGCGCGGCCGTGGTTGCTGCCATGCACCTCGGTGGGGCGGATGAGATCTACTGCATGGGCGGGGTTCAGGCGATTGCCGCCATGGCGCTCGGCACCAAGAGCATTGCTCCCGTGTCCATGATCGTGGGACCGGGCAACGCCTTCGTGGCCGAAGCTAAACGCCAGCTTTTCGGTCGCGTCGGGATTGATTTGATCGCAGGCCCGACGGAGACCCTGGTCATTGCGGATGAAACGGTTGACGGCGAACTCTGCGCCACCGACCTCTTGGGCCAAGCCGAACACGGATTCAATTCGCCGGCTATCTTCCTGACCACATCCGAGAAGCTCGCCCGCCAGACCATGACTGAGGTTGAACGTCTGCTTTCTATCCTGCCGACGGCCGAGTTGGCTTCCATTTCCTGGCGGGACCATGGCGAAGTAATCGTGTGCGACTCCGACGAGGAGATGGTGCGGGAGGCTGACCGCATCGCATCGGAGCACGTCCAGGTAATGACCCGCGATCCGGAGTACTTTTTGAAGAACATGAAGAACTACGGTTCGCTGTTTCTCGGTCCGCGTACGAACGTCGCGTACGGTGACAAGGCGATCGGCACCAACCATACGCTGCCCACCGGCAAAGCTGCGCGCTATACCGGCGGCCTTTGGGTAGGCAAGTTCATCAAGACTTGCACCTACCAGAAGGTGCTCACCGACGAAGCCTCCGTTATGATTGGCGAGTACTGCTCGCGCTTGTGCGTGCTGGAAGGCTTTCTGGCCCACGCTGAGCAGGCCAACATCCGAGTGCGCCGCTACGGTGGCCGCCACGTCGCATACGCAGGGCCGGCAGACTAGGGCTGGGCCTGGATCGATACAAGGGCTATGTCATCGTTTGCCGAGGATGAGTGTTTCGATGCTCCCTGCTACTCGGTTTGAAACTGCGCGACCGGAACCGTCTCGTCTTTACCGCTGGGCTGTGCTGCTGTTCGTCAGCCTGGCGCTGGGCGGCAACTACTACATCTACGACAGCATCAACCCGCTGGAACGCATTTTCATCGACAAGCTGGGTTTTTCCGCCACCGCGTTCGGGTGGCTAAACTCGGCTTACGCCGTGGCTGCGGTTACGACCTTGCTGATCGGCGGCATCATCGTTGACCGCATTGGCACCAAGAAGGCGATTACGTACTTTGCCGTAATTTGCCTACTGGGAGCCGCGCTCACTGCCGCGCGCGGGCGCCCCGGTGTGATGATCGCCGGCCGGACCGTGCTTGGCCTGGGCTCCGAAGCAATGTCCGTTGCGGTTACGACCGTGCTTGCCAAGTGGTTTAAGGGTAAAGAACTGAGCTTCGCTTTCGGGATCAACCTGACCATTGCGCGTCTCGCTTCGGTGGCGGCTGATAACTCGCCGACCTGGGCAAACAAGGCCTTTTATCCTCACGGCCCGGCGGGCGAACCGAGCTGGCAGGGGCCGTTATTGATCGCCGTCGGTGCTGCAGTGCTGTCGGTTGTCTTCTCGGGGATCTACTGGGTACTCGAAAGCCGGGCAGAGGGACGCTACGAACTGGGACAGGCCGGCTCCACCGATAAGCTGGAGGTCGGGCAGTTTCTTCGATTCAATCCATCGTATTGGTTCGTGGTGGGGCTTTGTTTCACGTTTTACTCCGCGATTTTTCCCTTCCGGACATTTGCCATCGACTTCTTCACCAATAAAATTCTGGCGACCCACGGCGGCATAAGCGCTTCGGAAGTGATGCGGGTGCTGGCCCACGAGCGGGCGGGAATGTTCAACAGCCTGTTGCCCCTTTCCGCCATGGTTGCAACCCCTCTTTTTGGACTCCTCGCCGACAAGATCGGCAAGCGCGCGCTTTTGATGATGTTCGCCTCGATTCTGCTGATGCCGGTCTATCTGCTGATGGGATTTACCAATGTTTCGCTCTTCGTGCCGGTCTGTATGATGGGGGTGGCCTTCTCGTTGATCCCGGCGGTTATGTGGCCCTCGGTCGCTTATATCGTGGACCAGAACCGGCTGGGCACCGCTTATGCTCTGATGCTCCTGCTTCAGCAGATCGGCTGCTTCAGTATGAACCTGCTCATTGGCAAGGCCAATGACTACGGCCACGCCGGACTGGGTAACCCGGGAGGATACGGGCTCGGCATGTGGATTTTCTCGATCCTCGGCTTCGTCGGGCTGGCGTTCGCCATTCTGTTGCGAATTCTCGAGATCGGTCCACACGGGCATGGCCTGGAAACCATCACCGCGGGCAAAAGCTAGAGCCGCTTGGGCGCAGCGCGGTCTCCCGTCGAATCAATGGAAAAGAGCAAGTAAACGGTGGCAGCTTCATCTCGCGCTTGCATCATTTGACGGGATGAGTTTTCGCCGAGTACGCCTCTGCACTCCCTCGGTTTCTTACCGCCGCGTTTTCTCCAGAACTGGGTCGGAACTGGCCGAGGTTTCGACCTCGGTTGCGACCCGATCCAGCGCGTCTTCCATCCCGGCGATGATCTCGTCCATGATTCCGTCGTCGATGGCGGTCGACATGGCGATCTGTCCGAGGGGGCCCATGTGAACACCGTTGTTGATGCATGCCAAATGAAAACCCAGGCTGAGATTCTGATTCGGAAAATCGGTCCCGGGCTTGAGTTTATCCTGCGAGAAGTACACGCCCATCACCGAACCTTCGTGGCAGACGGTCAAGGGCACTCCCAGCTTCTGAGCGCGGCGCTCCAGTCCGTTCTTCAACCGTCCCGCCAGTTCGTCCATCTGGGCAATTCTGGCCGCCGTCAAATCCTCGACCGTGATTCGCCCCGCGATTGTCCCCAGCACATTGCCGTTGAATGAACCTCCGTGATACACCCCACCGCTGCGATTGGGGTCGGCCAGATCCATGATTTCCCTCCGCCCTCCGACCGCTCCCAGGGGAATCCCGCCCCCAACAAATTTCCCCAGAAAGGTAAGGTCGGGCGTAAAACCGAATTTCTCCGCGGCCCCTCCCGGCGCCAGGCGGAACATCAGGCAATCATCCAGCACAAACAGCGCCCCGGCACGGTGCGCCGCGGCCTGCAAGTCGGCCAGGAACGTTCCCACCGGAGGCGTAACCACACCGGTATACATCACCGGCTCCACCAGCACCGCCGCAATCTTCGAACCCTGTTCGGCCAACACTCGTTCGAACGAAGCCAGATCATTGAATTCGGCCAGCAACGTGTGCCCGGGCAGATCTCCCTGCCCGTGCAGCCCCGCTTCCAAGTCGCTATAGGTCCCGTGATAGCCGCCCACCGCCTTCAGAATCAGCGGCCGCCCCGTGAAGCGGCGGGCCAGCTTGACCGCCAGCATCCCCGATTCCGTCCCCGAATTCGTGAACAGCACGCGCTCGAAAATCTTGATCCGCTGGCACAGCGTCTCCGCATACTCGATCTGATACCGCGATGTCCCCAGCCACGCCCATCCCTCCGGCAGCCGCGAAGCCAGCGCCGCCACCACCGGCGGGTAGGCATGCCCATGGATCAGGCTCAGTCCGTTGTAGTTCAGGTCGATGTACCGGTTGCCATCCACATCCCAGAGAAATGCCCCCTGCCCGCGATCCATCACCACCGGATAGGGACGGTGATAGCCGAAATTACGGGTCACTCCTCCGGGCAGACTGCGCCCCCCGCGCTCCATCCAATCCGCCGATTTCCGGGTCTTCGCGCGATAGCTTTCTTCGATACCGTTGACCGGCATAACCACCTCGTCCTTTCGTTTCTCTTTTCCGCTACCTGCGGGTCACTTCACCTTGATCACCGCTACTGTCTCAATCTCCAAATGCGCATTGGCCAGCAACCCCGCAACCTGCACCGTCGCACTGGCCGGGGGCGAGTCCGGAAAGGTTTCCTTGCGCACCCGGTCGTAGGCCGGATAATCCGCCAAATTCGTCAGATAGGCAGTGATGCGTACCACATCCTTGAAGCTCGCTCCCGCCTTCTCCAGCGCCAACCGGATGTTGCCAAAACACAGCCGCGCTTCCTCTTCAAAACTCGCCGCCGTGACTTTGACCGGACCCTCCGCCGGATGGCCGACCATGCCCGCAATGTAGATGGTCGAATACTCGCTGGGCGGAACTACGGTCGCGTTGCTGAAGTTGGCCGAAAACGGGTTTGCAATTCGTTTGATCATTCGATCCTCTCCACTTTTCCTGGCTCCAGGACGGCGAACGTAGCCTCTCCTGAACCACTTAATTAACCACCTAAAACCACGACCATACAGGATAAGCCTCCGGCTGCTTCCCACTTGTGAGTTGTCCCTGAGTTTTCCCTGAGTGCCACGGAAAGTCGCCCCGGCTGAAGCCAAAGCGAGGTAGAGTACAAATTGGCATCGGCTTATTCATCGTATTCATCCGGTTCAATTCGGAGGCATCTTTGCGACGGTTCGTAACCTTCTTGCTTTTCTATGCTCTCGGCTGCTCCGCGGTTGCTCAATCCCCGTCGGGATACCTGCCGACACCTGAGCGCGATCGCCAGTTCGCCCACGACATCTTCAAGCAGCTTGTAGAAACGAACACCTCTCATTCCGTCGGCTCGGTTACCGAAGCGTCCAAAGAGATACAGCGGCGACTGCTCGAGGCAGGATTCCTCGCCACCGACGTCACGCTCCTCGGACCGAGCGACCGCAAGCAGAATCTGGTTGTGCGCTACCGCGGGACCGGTGCGCGCAAGCCGATCCTGATCTTGTGTCATCTTGATGTCGTCGAGGCCTTGCGATCGGATTGGAGCACCGACCCTTTCCAGTTTGTGGAAAAAGACGGCTACTTCTATGGTCGCGGAACCCAGGACATGAAGGCGGATGTCGCCATCCTCGTGACCAACTTTATCCGGCTCCGCCGGGAGAACTACGCACCTAATCGGGACCTGATCCTTGCGCTCACCGCCGACGAAGAGAACGGACCTGATGACGGAGTGGAGTGGCTCTTGAAAAACCACCGTGCGATGCTGGACGCGGATTTCGTTCTCAATCCGGATTCTGGGGGGGTTGAAACAGACCACGGTAAGCCAGTCGTTGTGGGAATAGGAGCTAGCGAAAAGATCTATGCGGACTTCCTGCTGACCATCACTGATCGGGGCGGTCACAGTTCCCTGCCGCATCCCAACAATCCCATTTATCGCCTGGGCGCAGCGCTCGAACGTCTGCAGCAGTCTCCATTCCCTTATGAGTTGAACGCGGTGACTGCGGAATACTTCTCGCGTCTTGCGCCGCGAGTTCCGGCGCCAGACGCGGCCGCCATAAATTCTATCTTGAAAAAACCTCCCGACCCAGCCGGATTCGAGCAACTCTCTCACGATACTTACTACAACGCTCTGCTGCGCACGACGTGCGTTCCAACCCGTTTTTCGGCGGGCCATGCGAACAACGCTCTTCCCCAAACTGCGGAAGCCAATATCAACTGCCGAATTCTTCCCGGTCACTCGCAGGAAGAAGTTCGCCAGGATATCATCCGCATTTTGGCGGATAGGGAAATTACGGTGCGTTACAGGAATGTTGCTGGTCAGATTTTCGACACTGCGCCCGATCTGATATCTCCTCCGCCACCGCCGCCTCGACCCGACGTAATTCAATCGATAGAACATATCGCAGCGCTGATGTGGCCCGGCACCCCCGTAACTCCCGAAATGGAGACCAGTACCTCCGATTCGGTTTACACGATGATGGCTGGCATCCCTTCCTATGGCGTAACCGGCATCGCGCTAGACAATGACGATATCCGTGCCCATGGCAAAGATGAACGCTTGCCTGTGGAATCCTTCTATCGCGGTCTCGACTTTTGCTATCTCTACCTAAAGGCTCTTACTACTACAGACACACGGAACTGATTCCTGAAAGAGCGGAGAACTATACCAGAGTGTGTTTCATAAATGCCTTTCAACTTAGAAAGCGCGTCCCTCAGGGCTAAAGCCCGCATTTCTATAGGTTCTAATCGGCACGGCTAAAGCCGCGCCCTACCCAAAACAAATTTATGAAACATGCTCTAAGCAATTTGAACATCGGGCGAATTGATTTGGAGAAGCTGGGGCGACCAAATCAGAGCGGATTTTCAAGATAGGTGCCCGAGCCTTCGGTGAATCCAGCCCCCGTTAGGATTCGGGTATAACTCAGGTCCAACTCACCGAAAACTCACAAGTCAAAACTTGGACGGTGTGTATCCTGTAACTTTACTGGGGCAGTCTTCCCGCATATGCGAAGCTTCGAAAGCCGTACGGACAACACCAAACCGCCTCGGGTTATCGGGTATCGGTGGGTGGCGGCAAAGGATGCACTACATGGAAGTGAAACTGGTTCGGCTAAAGATGGCCTGAACCACGAACACGGAACCTCATTGCATTCTGACAAGCATTGGTTCCCATTTACTGCCGGTTCAAGCAGCGATGGAGGGGAACCGTAATCCGGCATGAGAATCTCCTCCGAGACAGATGTCAGTTCTCACCTTCTC
>Ga0326727_10015833_pt1 | contig 16074 bp, 8 predicted proteins | sample MB2enrmetagenome_FD_207643 | JGI IMG/M metagenome (GOLD analysis project Ga0326727, IMG submission 207643) | Lab enriched peat soil microbial communities from McLean, Ithaca, NY, United States - MB29MY | ecosystem: Environmental > Terrestrial > Soil > Wetlands > Peat | place: USA: New York...
GGCCGTCTTTACCCCGAGGCTGTAGGCTTTGAGCGCCTCCAGCGACGGCGTGGTCGCTTCCTCCACCGGCGTTTCGTACTTCTGCACCGAGCTGAGCGACTCGCCCAGCTTGCCGCGCAAGCTGACCGCAGCGGCGTCCAGGGCCTTAAGCACCGCTTCCTTGCCCGCCGCTTGCTCCTGCGCTTCCGCCAGCACGTCCCCGGTGTTGCAGTTCACTGCTTTGAGGCCAATTACGTACTGGCTGCCCAGCCCCGCAATCGAGCCGGTGAGCATCGTCGTACTGCCCGTGCGCTGGCAGATCTCGCGGGTGACCTCCGGCGTCAACCGGTCACTGGCCGGAAGTCCCATCAGCTTCAATGTCGCATTTAGCTTGTCCTGGGATAGCAGGGCGAGGAAGGGCGATTGCTCAAGCTGTACCGAAAGCCCCTGCTTGAGCGTGTCGTCGAATACGCTGTCACCGGTCTTGTTGTCGAAGTCGGAGAGGATAATGGTGTCCTTGTCGGTCAAGCGGGTCGCGGCTTGGCGCGAGCGGAACCAGAGCGTTCCCCCGATGGCCGTCGCGACAACTATCAGGGCGGCGGAGACAAGAACCTTCCACCGGTTTTTGCCCGCTGCAGGAACTTGGGTCGCCCTCGCCTCGCTCGATAACGAAGCTCGCCCGGATTCCGTCTCCCGCTTCAGGCGCTTTAGGTCCGTCCGGATATCAGCGGCGTTGTGGTAACGCAAATCGCGGTCTTTTTCGAGAGCCTTGTGGATAATTCGCTCAAGTTCGGGGGGACACTCGGGATTCAGTCGCACCGGCGGGGTTGGGGCTTGGGTGAGGATGGCCGTGAAAATCATCGCAGAAGTGTTGCCCGTGAAGGGCTGCCTACCCGTCGCCATCTCGTACAGTACCGCGCCGAAGCTGAACAGGTCCGTCCGTGCGTCGAGTTCTTCTCCACGCGCCTGCTCCGGCGACATGTAGGCGATGGTCCCCATGGCCACGCCCGGGCTGGTGAGATGCTCCGGATCGATCGATGCCGTGGGCAGCACAGAGGCCCCCACGGCCTCCACCGCCCGCTTGGGCTTTGTTGCCAGCTTCGCCAGTCCGAAATCGAGAATCTTGGCCTGTCCACGCTCGGTAACGAGAATATTCGCTGGCTTGATGTCGCGATGGATGATCCCCTTCGAGTGGGCAGCATCCAGCGCATCGGCGATTTGAATCGCTAGGTCCAGCAGTTCGTCCGTCTTAAACGTCTTGCCAGCGATGCGATCCTTGAGGGTCCGCCCATCGAGCAGTTCCATCACAATAAAGGGCTGTTCATGGTATTCGTCTATGTCGTGAATCGTGCAGATATTTGGATGGTTGAGCGCAGACGCCGCCTGGGCCTCCCGCTGGAATCGTTCCAGCGCTTGGCGATCCTTGGAAAGTTCTTCAGGCAGGAACTTGAGCGCTACGAAGCGGCCCAGCTTGGTGTCCTCGGCCTTGTACACCACACCCATCCCGCCGCCGCCGAGCTTCTCAACGATACGATAGTGGGAAACGGTCTTGCCGATCATGCGAGGGTCCGACCTCGGGTGGCTATCTTAGGCCGCGTCTGCAGCTAAGTCAACGCAATAGGGACTGTTCGGGACAGTTCAAGTGGCAGAACAGTTCCCAGGAGTGCTGTCTGTGGCAACACCTCGTTGTGTTAGATCAGCCACGAAGTGGTCCCGGCTACAAAACAGGACTTCCCCAAAAGTCGCAGTAAAACTCGTGGATGCTGGGCACACAGAATGGATTGGGAATGATAAGTCGGCTTCCCATGGGCAATCCCCGCGTTTGGCTGGATCCTGGCGTGGAAGGGCGTTTTTCGGGCACGATCCCTTTGGGGTCGTCTCTATTGTGGACCGCTGCGCCAGTCCGCGCACGAAGTGGGACTTCAAGTCCCCTTTTCGCACCGAGTGGCTAATTCCGATGGATTCAGCTTGCTTGCCAATGGGCATGATGATATAACTCTCGCCGCCAATACTACTCGCACGGATATTTAGCAAAATGTCGATGCCTGTGCATACGCGCCTGAGGTATTTGTTTTTTCTTTTGGCCGTTATCACTATACCCGCCTGGGCCCAGCAGGACTTATCTACCCCGGCTGATCAACTCACTCTCGATGCTGCGGTTTCGCTGGCCATGGCGAACAACCGCCAATTGAAACGCACATTCCTGGAGGTTGAAAAAGCGGCGGATGAGGTGGCGGCCTTGCGCACTGAGCGACTGCCGCATTTGAATTTGACCTTGTGTGAGTCGGAACTGCTGACGCGCCTCAATTTCCAATTTCCGGCGGGCACGTTTGGAACCTTCCCCGGGATCGGACCTGTCCCCGCACGCAATACCGACATCAGCACACCCCTCCGTCCAACGACTTACATATTTCAAAACGCCACTCAGCCTCTCTCGCAGCTTCATCGGATCGGCCTGGGAATTCAGGCTCAGGAAGTGAACGTGGAGTTGGCTCGCGAGGCATTGCGGCAGCAACGCCAAACGGTGGCAGATCAGGTAAAGCAGGATTACTACTCCATTCTGCAAACGCAGAGTGCGCTGGAGGCCGCGAATCAAGTCGTCAAATTCTACACGGAGTTCGGCCAGTTGACCGACCGTTATCTGGCTCAAGAGGTGGTACTCAAGTCGGACGCCCTTAATGTGAAGACGCAACTCGCCAAGTCCAAGTATGAAGTCGTAAAGCTTCAGGACGGGCTCCAAAGCCAGCAGGAAGACTTGAACGAATTATTGGGACGAGAGCTGGCCACGGAATTCGCCGTCCAGGTGATTCCCGAGATGGCAACCTACGAAGTCAGCCTGGCAGACGCGCGCCGCCGGGCGTTGGACCAGCGGCCGGAAATCCGGGAAGCGCGCCTGAAAATGAAGCAGGCTCAGCTGGACGAACGCGCCCAGCGGGCTGAATACATTCCCGACGTCAGCCTCTCGTTCCACTACCTGTCGCCCTTCAACGTTAACTTCGTGCCCAAGAACATCACGGCGGTTGGGCTGATGGTTAACTGGGACATCTTTGACTGGGGGCGCAAGAGGAAGGAACTCGCGGAAAAGGCCATAACCGTTAAGCAGGCGGACCTCTCCCAGCGGGAAGCGGAGCAGCAGATTCTGGTGGAGGTGGGTGCGCGCTTCCGCAAACTCGCGGAAGTACGCTCTCTGGTCGAGGTTGATCAATTGGCGCGCCAAACCGAGGAAGAGAAATTGCGGGTGGTCATGAATCAGTACCGGCAGAACGCCGCCCTGCTGAAGGATACGCTGCAACAGGAAGCTGCCGTAGCGACTGCGAATGCACAGTACCGGGAGGCGCTGCTCTCCTTCTGGACAGCCAAGGCTGACCTGGAGAAAGCTCTGGGTGAGGAATAGGAAATGGAATCGACTACGAGGCAGACAGGCACCATGGTAGTTGCGGCAGCACTATTGGGCGCAGTCGCCCTCAGCGCCGGGTGCCGGCACGAAGAGGCCTCTCAACAGCCCCTCACCCCCGTGCAGATCACCCCGGTGGGCACCTATAAAGGCAGTCCGGGCGTTATTTATTCGGCGAATATACAGCCGTATTCGCAAGTGGCCTTGGGCTTCAAGTCAGGCGGCTACGTGCAGAGCATTCTGCAAGTGAAGGGAGCGGATGGCCGCCTGCGCGACGTCCAACAGGGTGACTGGGTGGAGCGGGATGTGGTGCTGGCGCAAGTTCGAACTCGCGACTATGAGAACCAGACAAGCGCCGCGAAGGGACAACTGGCCCAGGCCCAGGCGGGGCTCGACGACGCCAAGCTGAACTATGACCGGGCAACCGCCCTCTATGGATCGCATAGCCTGACGAAGCCTGATTTTGACGCAGCGAAAGCCAAATATGACTCAAGTGCGGCCTTGGTCGCCAGCGCCCAGGCACAGCTTGCCCAGGCGCAATTGGCGCTCGATGACTGTGCCGTCCGCGCTCCCCTCAGCGCTTGGGTGCTCAGCCGGAATGTGGAAGTGGGCAGCCTTGTCGGACCCTCCAGCTCCGGATTCACCTTGGCGGATTTGCACTTGGTGAAGGCGGTCTTCGGGGTGCCGGATGTGGCCATCAAGAATGTGAGGCTGGGTGGTACCCGGACCCTCACCACGGAGTCCGTCCCGGGGGAGTTTCAAGGTCGCATTACCGCAATCTCGCCCGCTGCTGATCCCAAGAGCCGGGTGTTTTCCGTGGAAGTCACGATCCCCAATCCGCATAACAGGCTCCGGGCTGGCATGGTCGCCACGCTGAAAACGGGTGGTTCCGAGTTGCCCGTCCCGGTGGCCGTGATTCCTTTGAGCGCTGTGGTTCGCTCGATCCGCGATCCCGGCAAATTCGCCGCCTTCGTCGTGGTCGCCCAGGAAGGGAAATCTGTGGCGCGTTCGCGCGATATTCAGGTGGGCGAAACCTACGGCAACCTGATCAGCGTGACCCAGGGCCTGAGCGAGGGAGAGCAGGTAATCAGTGTTGGCGCCACCCTCGTCAAGGATGGTGAACAGGTCCAGGTGATGCCGTAGCGCCCCGAACCGCACGGAACCAAGCAATGGCGCATAAAACCGATACCGAGCTCATCGCCACCACCCACAACACGGCGCGCTTCTTTACCGAGCACCGGCAAATTTCCGTGGTGGCCCTGGCGGCCGTATTCGTTTGGGGATGGTTCGGCTACACCCATATGCCCAAGCGGAAAGATCCGGACATTCCCGTGCGCGTGGCGGTGGCAATGTGCGCGTGGCCTGGGGTGAACGCCCAGCAAGTGGAGCAACTCGTCACCCGCCCGATGGAAGAGACCATCGCCCAGAACAAGAACATCCACCCGGGGACTGCCTCCGACATTGGCATCGTTTCCACAAGCCTGCCCGGACTCTCCATCGTAACGGTGAATCTGGCGGAAAATGTTTCCGACCCGAAGACCCAGTTCAGCGACATCAACCTGAAGCTCTCCAGCCTGAACGCCCGGCTGCCGCAGGGCGCAGGACCTATCCTGTTTCAAAGTGATTTTGGCGATACGGCCGCGTTGATGTTGACGGTGGCAAGCCCGCCCGCCAGCGAACTGGAAATCGCGCTCCGCGCCCACGACGTCGAGCGCGCCATACGTTCCGCGCGCCCCCCGGTTCACAGCACGGAACCCCGCGCCGCCATGGTCTATTGTTTCCCGGAATCGGTGTCGGTGGATGCCGTGCGCCGGGGATTCTTTCTGTTCGCTCGCGTCGCCGAAGGAGACCGAGTCATCCGCGACATCCACTTTTTTGAAGCATCAGGTTGCATCGGTCTGGACGCGGCGTCGGATTTCACCGATGAGATGTTACTGGCTTATGGCCACGATTACCTTCGGAAGCATCTGAACCAGGCGGACATCCATCCCGACGCCTGGCAACCCGTCGTCATTCGCAAGCCTGAGGACACCCAAACCCGGCTGGAAGCCGTGGCCGCCGAAAAGTACAGCTATCGCGAATTGGACGATTTCACTGACCTCATCAGCCGCGCCCTATTAGGCATACCACAGGCTTCCAAAGCGCAGCGGGCGGGGGTCTTGAACCAGGCGATTTACCTCGATTACTCACAGGAGCGCTTGGCGTCTTATGGCATGCAGCCCTCCAACCTGCGCAATCTCCTCTACGCCCGCAACATTGCCCTCCCGGGCGGACAACTGGATCTGGGCCAAAAGAACTTGATCATCGATCCCTCCGGCCAATTCGATAGTGTAAAGGGGATCGGCGATGTGATAGTGGGAGCATCTGCGGCCGGGAGTCCGGTTTATCTACGCGATATGGTGGACATCAGCCGCGGCTATCAGAGCCCTGCTTCTTATCTCAACTACTACACTTGGTGCGACCCCGCGAACCGGTGGCATCGCAGCCGCGCCGTCACCCTGGCGATCTTCATGAAGTCCGGCGAACAGATTCAAGCGTTCGGGCAGAATATTGACCAGAAACTCGAAGAACTGCGCAAGATCCTGCCGCGCGATTTAATCATGGCGCGAACTTCCGATCAGCCTCGCCAGGTGCGCGAGAACCTGGACCTGTTCATGGACGCCCTCTACGAGGCGATCGTGCTGGTCATTCTGGTGTCGCTAATCGGCTTCTGGGAATGGCGCTCCGCCTTACTGATGGCGCTCGCTATTCCCATTACCCTGGCAATGAACTTCGGAGTGATCTACATGCTGGGAATAGACCTCCAGCAGGTTTCCGTAGCCACTCTGATCATCGCTCTGGGTCTGCTGGTTGACGACCCCGTGGTGGCCGGTGACGCCATCAAGAATGACATGGCGGCAGGCCACCCGCCCATCATTGCCGCCTGGCTGGGACCGAGCAAGCTGGCCAAGGCGATCCTCTATGCGACCATCACGAACATCATTGCCTACCTTCCCTTCCTGCTGCTCACCGGGAACACGGGGTATTTTCTTTACAGTCTGCCCATCGTGATGGCCAGCGCGCTCGTGTGCTCGCGGTTGGTCTCCATGACTTTTATTCCTCTGTTGGGATACTACTTCCTGCGTCCCGGCAAGAAGCCGGAAGCGACCATCGAAGAGCGCCGCGAGCGAGGGTTCACGGGGTATTATTACCGCCTGGCGGGGGGCGCCATCCGGCATCGCTGGCCGGTTTTCGTTGCGTCGCTGCTGTTCCTGGTGGCAGGCGGCGTCATCGCCCGCAATTTGAAGTCGTCGTTTTTTCCGGACGATGTCCAATACTGGTCGTATCTCGATATCTGGCTTCCCAATGACGCTTCCTTCACGGCCACCAACCAGGCGACGCAAGCGGCTGAAAACGTGATTCGCCAGGTGAGCGAGCAATACGGCCGAGACCATCCGGGCAAGGATGGCAAGCCGCGCCAGGTCCTGAAATCGATCACCTCCTTCGTGGGCGGCGGAGGACCCCGCTTCTGGATGTCCGTGAGCCCCCAGCAACAGCAGCGCAACTACGCCCAGGCGGTAATCGAAGTAACCGACAAAGACGATACGCCACCCCTGGTTGGCGCGATGCAGACTGCCCTCTCGCAGCAGATTCCCGGCGCCCGCATCGACGCCCGCCAACTTCAGACCAACCCGGTTGATATGCCTGTGCAGGTCCAGCTGTCCGGTCAGGAAGACGTAGAGGCCACCGATGAGGTTCGCGATATACGCACCTTGCGGGGCCTGGCCAACCAGGTGGAAAAGATCCTGCGTTCTTCGCCCTTTGCCGCCCGCGTGCGTACGGATTGGGACGTGGAAAGCTCCGCCGTGAAGCTGGAGATCGATCCGGACCGCGCCAACTTGGCGGGTGTGACCAACCTCGACGTAGCCGACTCCTCCACGGCGGCGATGAGCGGCTCTACGCTGACGGCCTTTCGTGAAGGCGACAAACAGATTCCCGTGGTGGCCCGGTTGCGCGTGGGGGAGCGGTCGCAACTCTCGGATATCCAGAACCTTTACGTCTACTCCTCCGCCCAGCCCGGGATCTCCGTACCGCTGCTCGAGATTTCATCGATCAAGCACACTCTGGAGACCCAGCGCATCAACCGGCGGGAACATTTCCGCACCATGTCGGTAGCGGCATTTCCTGTGCCCGGACGCCTGAACTCGGAAGCTCTGAACCCCGTGCTTCCCGCCTTGATGGAGTTCCAGAAAACCCTGCCGGCGGGCTACAAGATGCAGATCGGCGGAGAAAAGGCCAAGCAGACCCAAGGCTTCGCCAACCTGATGGTGGTCATGATGGTGATGATCTTTGGCATTTACATGGCCCTGCTGATTCAGTTCGACAACGCTATCAAACCGGTCCTGGTTTTCGCCGCCGCCCCCTACGGCGCTGTGGGAGCCTTGGTTTCACTCTTCATTATGGGCGTGCCTTTCGGGTTTATGGCTTTCCTGGGGATTATCAGCTTGGTGGGCGTCATCATCAGCCACGTGATCGTGCTCTTTGACTTCATCGAGGAAATGCACGAGAAGGGTGAACCTTTGGAGGTGGCGCTGCGGGACGCCGGCATCCAGCGGCTGCGGCCGGTGATGATCACCGTGGGTGCGACAATCCTGGCGCTGTTCCCCCTCGCACTGCACGGCGGCCCGCTCTGGCAGCCGCTCTGCTACGCCCAAATCGGCGGGCTGGCCGTCGCAACCTTCATCACGCTGTTACTGGTTCCCGTACTGTACAGCATCTTCGTTCTCGACCTGAAAATCGTTAGGTGGAACCCTCCCAGCCACTCGATGCCCGCCCTTGCTGAATCATCCGCGGGCCCTGGCTCCGGAGGACCTGAGCGCAATTTGTAGATTTGTGCCTCCCGCCGCCACAGCAAGGAACCGCTCCGGCCTGACCACAGAGGCCAAACCGACGTTTCGGCGTGTAGTCGAAATCACGACGCAGCAGAAAGAAACATTGAGTCTCATCTTGCAGTTGCAGGGCGGAGGTTTGGTTGTTCCTGGGATGCTGGAAGGTGGCCAGGCTTGCACTGGGGACTTCTGCCCCGGGACCGCTCGTGCCTGAGTCGGCGCTTGCGGCACCGGTCCACTCGCCGCCCCTTTTATCACGTCAAGAACTTTGAAAACTATAATGATGAACCGCGTTGGATTCCGCATGTCTTATTACCCTCAGCTTTGCTCTGCCAGGCAAAGTGTTCGGCCGCTGGCTGGAATTGACCCCATTCGACAGGGGGGTTATCTCCACCCTCTATTCGCGCGCCACATTGCAAGTCGCGGCCGCTCAAGTAGGCCCGGCGTTGGTAGGAATCCAGCCTGAAAAGTCGGCTTCCCATCGACAATCCTGGCGCTTGGCAGGGTTCCGGCGTGGGAAGGGCGTTTCACAGGCACAATCTGGCAGATGTGGTGGGAAGGGCTGTTCTCCCTTGCGGCCATGTATGCCAGTCGATTCCGCAACTGCGTATGTGCGGAACAGAATCGCATCGGGGGCACACGCTGGAAATGGGGAGCCAAGAGCCGCGGGAGATTTTACTGCGGGAATTCATGCGGCGCAGGAGTTCCCGGAAGCATGAGGCGCACGGCCAGTTTCCTGGCTGCTCAAGCGTCGCTCGCGAGCTGGTCTGAAGCTCGGATGTCTACAATCCGGGAGGTCTTGATGGTGCGAAATACTGGATGCCAGAATTCCAGGTGCATTCCCCTTCCGATAAACCGCAACTTCAGCATCGAGCCGCCCCACGTGGACCCCGCGATTCTCACCGCGACGGAATCGGGACAGTACTGCGGGTGGCCCCAAATCAGTTCCTTGCCGCCATCGCGGATTAAGATGGTGTGCCAGCGATGCTGCGTCACCACTTCCAACCGCACGCCCTCGGATAAATCGTCCAGGCACACACCTCCTTCAATCTCCGACTGCACGATGTCCCGATTCACCTCGTCACTGAAGCTGAGATGAGGCATGAAGGGTTTGGGATCGGGGACCGCAGCCTTCGTATCCATTCTCGTTTTCTCCGCTTTTCTTCCGCCTACGCCAGCCAGCGCCACTCAGAAACCTTCCAACATCCAGACGTTGCTGTTCCTGTCTTCTCCACCTATGGCAAGGTAGCGACCGTCCGGTGAAGGTATGCCCCAAATGCCGCCTTTCGCTCCCTTGGACCGCCACAGCATCTTTGCGTTCCCCTGCAGGTCGACGTACAGGATGGTGCCGCCTGTGGGCAAGAGAGACCCGCAGTAAAGCCCTTTTCCGTCAGAGGACCAGTCAAGGCCTGAGAGGACCGACGATCCCTTCACCGTGATTTCGCGGTCGGAGCTGCCGGAGAGTGAAAGCAAGCGAATATGAATCTCGGCCTCGCCATCTCTTGAAACCGCAAACGTAGCCCCATCGGGAGAGAGCGCCGTCCCAGAGAAGCCAGCCACGGGGTCGTTCTCTATGGTTCTGAGCACCTTGCCTCTGCCCTTCAGGGGATCGAATGCCGTAAGCGTCAATTGTTTTCCATCCTGGCTAACCTCGCCGATCACGCAGAGGCTTGCGGGGGCGCGGGCACACTCGTAGTCCCGCCAATCCCGCGCCTCAAGGACAAACTGAGGGACTCCGCCCCTCGCAGGGATGCGCATCAGGCGATCCGGAGAGGGGGGCTTGGCCGGTGTTCTCGGACTCTCCGCGTAGAGTATCCAGGCTCCATCGGCGCTGACGCGCGGATTGGCGAACTCTTGCTGTCCGGTGACCACAGGCTCGACTGTGTCATGGCTGATTGCCTGTTTGAAAATGCCCGACTTGCCGTTGCGGTTTGATATGAACAACACAGCTTTGCTGTCCAGCGTCCACGCGTATGGCACATCGTCGGCTTCGTCATTAGTCAGATGCCGAGGGGGGTTCATGCGCGTCCCCCCTGCGACCAACTCGCCGACGTATACCTGAGGCTGAAATGTCATCTTTCGGAGCACCAGCCGCTTTCCATCCGCACTGGCACTCAGTCCCCGAAGGAAAGATCCAGGCCATTGGTTAATGTGTTTCGGTTTACCGGTGGGCGTGCCCGTTTGATTATCGACGCCAATTTGCCAAAGAATGCCGTCACTCCGGGAATAGACCATCCGCCCATCCGTAAGCCAGCAAAAAGGGCCCAGGTCCGCTTCCGACACTACCACTGTCCGGCTCGCCCCCTTAAGGTCGCAGGTTTCAATGGAGATTTGGTCCCCCTGGGCAGTGCGATGCTCCCTGATGTAGGCCAGGCGCTGTCCATCCGGCGACCAGCGTACCGAGAACAGCCACTCATTCTCTCCCAAGGCGATGACCTTTTGTGGGTTGTCCCCCTGGCTGCCCATCAGCCAGATGTCGCGGAAGTAACCCGAGACTATGCGTGGGCAGAAAGCGATGTGTGTCCCGTCCGGCGAGACCTCAAATCCCAAGGCACCCTCGCGAAGCTCTCGTGGCGATTCCCCCAGCAGCGCCACCGTCCACATGCTCCCCCGGTCACCCGCTTCCGGCGCGTTGGCCAGCAGTTGCGTGCTGTCGGGAAACCACGATGCGACATACCAGTAGGCACCGGCTGGGAGTCCGGCCGGCCTGGGGATGAGCCGCTCATCACCTGTCGAGATCAGCTTAACGTGAATCCCGGTCGGGTCGGAATAGGCGAGGTATTTGCCATCAGGAGAAATGGCATCGCTCTGGACATCGTTCTCGCTGGAGTTAAACGTCAGGCGTTTCTGCCTCAACTCGACTGAAGGCTCGGCTGAAGGCTTGTGAGGGCGGACCAGGAGGCGCCACGCCAGCCCAAGCAGCGCAACCACCACAGCAACAGTCCCGATTGCGGCTTTCTTGTGCCGCCTGATGAGGCTGGCGATGATAACGGAATACGACGCTGATCCTTGCCGCGCTTCGCGCACTGCTCCTGCGACCGGCGGTGAGGGCTCCTGCGCCTCCGACCAGCCAGAGCCTGTGTCGCGCCTCAGGCGTTTCAGGTCAGACCGCAACTCGGCCGCGCTCTGACAACGCAGGTCTCGGTCTTTCTCCAGCGCCTTGTTGATGATTTCTTCCAGCTTGGCCGGGAGGCTAGGGTTCAATTGCAACGGCGAATTCGGCGTGCGGTTCAGAATCGCATCGTGGATGACCGCCGTGGTCGTTCCTGAGAACGCCTGCCGCCCGGTGGCCATTTCGTAGAGCACGGTGCCGAAGCTGAACAAGTCGGTGCGCGAGTCGAGTTCCTCCCCTCGCGCCTGCTCCGGCGACATATACGCCACGGTGCCCATGACCGTACCGGCGCTGGTCACAAGATCTGTGGCGGTGGGCAGGGCGGGAGCCACAGGTGCTCCTCCTCCCGGATGCCGCGCCGGTTCCAGCTTGGCCAAACCGAAATCCAGAATCTTCGCCTGCCCGCGCTGCGTGACGAAAATATTCGCCGGCTTAATGTCGCGATGAATGATGCCCTTCGAGTGGGCGGCGTCCAGCGCGTCCGCCACCTCGGTTCCCAGCCCCAGCACTTGCTCCGTGCGGAGCGGCTTGCCGGCGATGCGATGGCCGAGCGTATGGCCCACGAGCAGTTCCATGGCGATGAAGGGCTGGCCCTCGTGCTCGCCTATTTCGTAGATGGTGCAGATGTTGGGATGGTTCAGCGCCGCGGCGGCCCGAGCCTCACGCTTGAACCGGTCCAGGGCTTGCCTGTCCTCCAACCATTCGGGGGGCAGAAATTTCAAGGCCACGGAGCGGCCCAGCGTGGTGTCCTCGGCCTTGTAGACGACGCCCATGCCGCCGCTGCCCAGTTTCTCCTCGATGCGATAATGGGAAACCGTCTTGCCCACCAAGCTGGCGATATCAGCGCTCGACGGCCGCTCGGTGACGTCTGCACCCGCGTGTGCCAACTGCCTCGCCGCCACCTCCAGGGCGGGCGACTCCATGAAACCCGTGTCGTTTCCATCGTAGGCGAGCAGCGATTCCACTTCCCGGCGCAGCTCCTTATCACCGGCACAAGCTTCCGCCAGGAAAGCCGAGCGCTCACTCGTGTCGCGCTCCAAAGCGGCGCGATGCAGCTGCGCTATTTGTTGCCAACGCTCAGGGCTCATCCCGCCACTCTCCACGCGTCTCGCCATCGGGCCGAACGACGATCGGCCCAGGGCCAACGCCGCGGACCCCTACACTTTCATCTCGCGCCGCAACCAGGCCTTGGCCAACTTCCAATCGTGCTTCACGGTTTCGGGTGAAACCCGGAGCGCTGCGGCTGTTTCCTCCACGCTCAGCCCGCCGAAAAAGCGCAACTCCACCACCTGGCTTCTTCGGGCGTCGATGGCAGCCAAAGCCTGGAGAGCGTCGTCGAGCGACACAAGGTCCATACCTCGCTCGCCGTAAACCACCAGGCTTTCTTCGAGCGACACCCGCTGCACCTCGCCGCCTCGCTTCAGAGAACCGTGACGCCGCGCGAACTCCACCAGGATGCGCCGCATCAATTGGGCGGAAACCGCGAAAAAGTGGGCGCGGTTTTGGAAGTTTCTCTTTCCGGAGCCCACCAGTCGCAGGTAAGCCTCGTTTACCAAGGCCGTGGTTTGCAGCGTGTGCCCGTGACGCTCGCGTGCCATGTAGCGCTGCGCCAGCCGGTGCAACTCCCCGTAGACGAAAGGCATGAGCTTATCCAATGCCCGTTCGTCCCCGTCGCTCCACGCCTGGAGCAGTTCTGTGACATCGCTTGCCCGTGTCTCCGCCATGCATCCTCTTTGACCAGATGCGGGTGTAACCGTTGCCAGAAGAAACGCCTGCCAACCTTGTTGTGGTTTTGTTTGATATTGTAGCGGCGAGCTCAGCTCGCCAGTTGCCAGCGTAAAGCTGCCTCTGCCTCAAACCATACTAATCCCGTCGGCTTGGTCGAATCAAGGAACTACTATTCCTTCAATTAAGAAAAGAAGGGGCCCGTTCGCTGCCCTCAAGAGGGCGGGGTTCCTTCACCAGTTGACCACCCTTTGTTGCCTCGATGGACAACAGCATATCACAACAATTCTCGCACGGCGGCGAAGAAATATTTGCGGGCACTAACCTTTTCGTCAGCCGTTTGCGCTTAACGAGATGAGGACATTTGACATGAGACTCCAAAGGAGCCGCAGAATGAGACATATCATCATGTGTGCCGCGATCCCCCCCCCCAGCATCGGCTTCGTTGCCGTCTCGAATCAAGTGTCTGCACAACAGTGGACAGAAGGGGTGTTGCCAAGGAAATGCCGGCAGAGACAACCCAAAAGGAGACTAAACTAATGTTGACGAACCATATTGCTCTTTACCGATTCTGTACGGCAGTACGGCGGAAAGCATCGCTCGCCCTCTATCTGGCCCTGTGCGTGCTGGAGTTGGGCCTTTCCGCGAGCGCTCAGGAGCCCACCATCATCACGTTCGACGCCCCGGGCGCGAATGGGTACGGCACGGTGCCCGTAGGCCTCAGCCAGCTCGGGACAGTCGCGGGATACTACTATGACGCGAACTATGTATCCCACGGCTTCCTACGCAGTCCCGGCGGCAAGTTCACGACGTTCGATGCTCCCGGCGCAGGCACAGTTGCAAATGACGACAACGGCACCTTTCCCTCGGGCATCAACCAGCTCGGGACCGTCGCGGGATACTACAATGACGCAAACCTCGTATCCCACTGCTTCCTACTTAGCCCCGACGGCAAGTTCACGACCTTCGACGCCCCCGGCGCGGACACAAACCCCGCTGACGCCCTCGGTAGTTGGTTAATCGGCATCAGTGCGCTGGGAGCGACGTCGGGATCGTACATTGACGCGAACAATATGTACCACAGCTTCGTACGCAGTTCCGCCGGCAAGTTCACGGATTTCGATGCCCCCGGCGCGGTTAACGGCACCACTGAACCCGATGGCCCCTTGAACCTGGAGGGAACCATCGTGGGATGGTACCTGGACCCGAACTCTTTGTTTCACGGCTTCGTACGCCACCCCGACGGCACGTTCGCGACGTTTGTTGGTCCAAGCTCGTGCGATACCGGCACCTCGACAGGTTGTTACGGTACCGGGGCCTACAACATCAACGTTTTTGGAACGATCGTGGGAGCCTACATGGACAACAGCGGCAACTTTGTGGCGCACAGCTTCCTCCGCAGTCCCGATGGCACCATCACAACTTTCGAGGCTCCCGGCGCAGGCACTGGCCTCTACCAAGGCACGGTCTGGAACCAGATTGCAGGCCTCAATGACTCGGGGGCGGTCACGGCAAGCTACGTTGACGCGAACTATGTGTACCACGGCTTCCTACGCAGTCCCGGCGGGAAGTTCACGACGTTCGATGCCCCCGGCGCGAGCATGACCGGCACTATCCCGGTGAGCCTTAACCAATCGGGCGAAATCACGGGATACTACTATGACTCCAACTATGTGGTCCACGGCTTCCTACGGACTCCATAGACGGCGCTGTTCGTGAGCCTCGGGGCGGCCGTTGTAGCCAGCCAGGCGGCTATGGACCGGTGGCCGTTCCGCTCTGCGGGAAAGCGTCTGGCTTTCCCGCAGCCAGGCTACTATCCATTTGATCGTTTTTGGGTCTGCCGCAGAAGGTCCAAGCCTTTTTGCGCAGCGCGCGGCAGAGCTGCTAAGTGGAACTGTATTCTCACACAGGTTCCCAAGGGAGACCAAGCAGGGAAGGAAGTCGTGTCAAACCAGAATATATTTTCGACCCTCATGGTCACGTGGGTTGCTGTGCCGAGCTTGGCCATATTTCTAGGGGCAGGTCCTGCCAGGGCCCAGAGCAGCTCCGCCAATTACACCTTCCTGGTAGCGGCGGGGTTTCTTTGCGATTCCGGTGACTCTTCCCCCTGCCCGGCGGTGGCCATGTCAGCCAATGGCTACACCTACGAGATGAGCGGCGCAGGCACGCTCACTACTCAAAGCAAGTCGGTCACCGCCGCCGGAACTTTCACCCACAAGTCCGCCGATGGAGTGGTGCTTGAGACAGGCGTCTGGGTGGCGAGCGAACTCGTCAGTTTTGATTCTTACGGCATCGCGCCGGGTGCCCTGATGCGCGAAGGCCGGGCATTAGGCCCCCCGCAGTTCGGCCCCAAGCGTTTGCCAATGCTCGCCGGCCCCATGCCCGCAGGTGGCCTGGCGGTGCTGCGCATCCGCCTGCTCCCGGTGTTGGGGTTCGCGAAAAACGCGACGCTGCAAGTGAACTGCGCCCTCGGCAAGGTCCCTGACGAACATCCAACGGAAGGAATAAGGCTGGCATTTGAGAGAGGCGGTACGGAATACGCTGAGGAAGTCAGCGGGCGCGCCCTGTTCCTTTTGACGAGGCCGAGAGCCAGCGCTGCTGCGAAAGCACCAGTTCCGAAGGTTGATACAAACCCTGCGCCCAACGAAGTCCACCAGTAACTTAGGTATGAGGTGAAATTAAACCGGAGGCAGCAGGGGGCGCATACAAAATGGATTGGGTATGATAAGTCGGCTCTTCGCCGCCATTGTCGAAAATTAATCCTCACCCGCCAGCGCGACCTTCCGCTGGTTCAATTCCGATGCAGTCGTTCACTGCGTTCTTCAGCCTCTGTCTGCACCCAAGATAAAGCAAATGTGCAGCAGCACGATGCTTTATTGTGTGCAGTGGATTGTTATGTAGAGTTGCTTCAGTAAGTGCTTTCCGGTCAGGTCTTTCCTCTTGGATCACAGCACATAAGGTTTCATGATGCACTCCTCGGCGGCCATGAAGGCTGC
>Ga0326727_10015834_pt1 | contig 16073 bp, 15 predicted proteins | sample MB2enrmetagenome_FD_207643 | JGI IMG/M metagenome (GOLD analysis project Ga0326727, IMG submission 207643) | Lab enriched peat soil microbial communities from McLean, Ithaca, NY, United States - MB29MY | ecosystem: Environmental > Terrestrial > Soil > Wetlands > Peat | place: USA: New York...
TTTCCTTTTCTCGTTACCGGGATGATTACTGCCTCCGGCGGTGCCTGGAACGCCAGCATCGTTGCCGAATATTTCCACTTCAAAGGCCAGACCTATTCGACCGTGGGCGTCGGCGCCATGATTTCCGCGGCTACCGATGCCAGGAATTTCAATCTCCTTCTCGCCAGCACGATTGCCTTGGCCGCCGTCGTAGTCACTACTAACCGCCTAGTCTGGCGGCGTCTCTATCGTCTCGCCGAGACGCGCTTCAAACTCGAGTCGTGAGTTCTCAGTTGCCTCCACTCTTTCTGAGAACCAAGTACCGTTACCGGGGGTTACCAAAAGAGTACTTATTCACGAACCGTTAACCGTCTCTTCATGAAGCTGCAAACAAGGCAAGGCAAGAATCAACCATGCCTGAATTGCCGGTTGTTGAGGAAGAGCGCGAAGAGCGCGGTGTACTGACCGAGCCGCCACTTCTGGCGGGCCTTCCGGGATTCGCCGGGAAATTCATTCCCATGGAACAGGCGCGCGAACTGTATCAGCGCGTGCGCTTGGCGCCGCAGGGTTTTCGATTGGAAGCGCTGCTGGCGGAAATGAAGATCAAGCTCGACGTCCAGCCCTCCGACCTTGAGCGCATTCCGGTCAAAGGCCCGCTGGTCGCCGTGGCCAACCATCCTTTTGGCGTGCTCGACGGCGCGGCTTTGGCTGTGCTCCTGTTGCGTGCGCGTCCCGACGTCAAGATCCTGACCAACTCGCTGCTGGATGGTATCCCCGATCTGCACGAGCATTGTATCTTCGTGGACCCATTTCACACGCCGTCCTCGGCGGATAAGAATGTGAAACCCTTGAAGCAGGCGATAGAGTGGCTGCGCCAGGGCGGGGCGCTTGCCGTGTTTCCTGCCGGCGAAGTTTCGCAGTGGAACGTGCGCGAGGCGCAGGTCACCGATCCCGCGTGGAACACCGTGGCCGCTCGTCTGGTGCGCAAGACTGGAGCCAGCGCGCTCCCGGTATATTTCTGCGGCCGCAACAGCGTAACCTTCCAGTTGCTCGGCTTGATCCATCCGCGGCTCCGGTCACTTTTTCTGCTGCAGGAGTTTCTGCAGCAGCGCGAGAAGGACGTGCGGGTTCGCATAGGCAACGCAATTCCGTCTGAGCTGATCGCCAACCTCGATAGCGACGACGAGGCTACCGAGTATCTTCGCCTGCGAACTTATCTGCTCTCGTATCGAGGTAAGAAGCCGATCTCGCTGCCTGCCAAAATGCGTGCCGCGCTTCCGCGCAAGGCGCAAGAGCCGATTGCTGCCGAGGTTCCATCGCGATTCGTCGTCAACGATATCGCCGCGTTACCTGCCGAACGGCTGCTCGTCGAGAACGCGGATTTCGCCGTGTACGCGGCGCGCGCTTCGGAACTGCCTCACCTGCTCGATGAGCTTGGACGCCTCCGCGAAATCACCTTCCGCGCCGCCGGCGAAGGCACCGGACGCAGCGCCGACCTCGATCATTTCGATGCCTATTACTGGCATCTGCTGCTGTGGAACAAGGAAAAACAGGAATTGGCCGGTGCCTACCGCGTCGGCAACACCGATGAGATCATTCGCAGCCACGGCATCAAGGGACTGTACACGAACACCGTGTTCCGCTATGACGAACAACTGTTCTTGAAGATTGGTTCCGCACTTGAACTGGGCCGCTCGTTTGTCCGTCCCGAATATCAGCGTCAGTACGCTCCGCTGCTCTTGCTGTGGAAGGGGATCGCGCGTTTTGTGGCCGCCCGCCCCGAGACTCCGGTGCTGTTCGGAGCCGTCAGCATCAGCAACGAGTACAGCAGTTTGTCGCGCGAGATGATTGTCCGCTATTTTGAGCAGCGCAGTGCTAAAGATGAAGACGGGCGCGAATTTGCCGGCCTCATCCACGCCCGCACCCCCTTCCGCGCGCCCAAGCTCCGCCGCTGGGACTGCGGTGCCATCTGCGGTGCGCTGCGCGATCTCGACGAACTCGCCGAGCCGATCTCCGATGTGGAAGAAGATGGCAAAGGGCTGCCCATCCTGCTCAAGCAGTACGCCAAGGTGGGAGGCAGGCTGGTAGGCTTCAATCTCGACCGCAAATTTTCCGACGTGGTCGACGGCCTGATGATCGTCGACTTGCGCCAGACCGATCCCTCGGTCCTAGAGCGCTACATGGGCAAGGAAGGCTATGCCCGTTTCCGGAGCTTCCACCATCCCAATTAGCCCCAACAGAATTGTCATCCTGAACGAAGCGAAGGACCTGCTTTCTGCCGGCAGCAAGCGCGCGCACCGCTGACTAACACGGAAAGCCCCGCCATCACGCGCACCCGCCTTTGCTAAATCTGCCCGCCTGTTGAACAATGAATAGTTGACCATGGTCGCGGCGGACGCTTCCGATTCCGCCAGCGCGCCAGAGACAACGCAAGGAGCCTTCATGCCTGCAACTGGAGAACTCATCCGCCTGATGAATTACATCGACGACATCGCTACCACACTGCGCCGTATCAGCGCCAGCATCCCGGCAATGACCAAGGAGGAATGCGCTCGCCTGGGCGAATACATCCGCAAGTCCGAACCGAGCTATGAGAGCGTGGTTCAGCACCTCGAACTGGCGGGCAAAGAGAAAGACCAGGCGGGCAAAGAGTGACTGAAGTGCGCACGATTGCCGTAATTGGCGCGGGCATCATGGGACGCGGCATCGCTCATGCTGCCGCTCTCGGCGGCTATCGCACCATTCTCGAAGACCTTCTGCCGAACGCGTTGCGCAAGGCGGAGACGGAAATCCGCGCCAATCTTGACCGAGCCGTCGAACTCGGCAAGGTCGATGCCGCCGATGCCGACGCGGCTCTTTCGCGCTTGGAGTATGCCGGTTCGATAGATCAAGCCGCGCGCGAGGCCGATCTCGTCATCGAGGCCGTTCCCGAGGAAATGGAATCGAAGATCGAGATTTTTACCATGCTCGACAAGATCTGCCGTCCCTCGACCATTCTCGCCTCAAACACTTCGTCGCTGAGTGTGACCGAGATCGCCAGCGTCACCTATCGCGCCAAAAAGTGCGTTGGCATGCACTTTTTCAATCCGGTGCACAGGACCAAGCTCCTCGAAATTGTGCGCGCGCTTGAAACCGATGACGAAACGCTGGCGGCCGCGGTCGAAGCCGGCAAGCGCATGGGCAAGGAAGTTGTGGTGATCAAAGAATCGCCCGGCTTCATCACCAGCCGCATCAATGCCATGATCGGCAATGAAGCTTTCTACATGCTGCAGGAAGGCGTTGCCAGCGCCGAGGACATCGACAAGGCTCTCAAACTCGGCCTGAATCATCCCATGGGACCGTTCGAACTCGTGGACTTGATCGGCCTGGACACTCGCCTCCACATTCTCGAACACCTCCACAAAACCCTGGGCGAAAAATTCCGCCCTTGCCCGCTGCTGGCGCAATACGTGAAAGCCGGAAGGCTCGGCCGGAAGTCGGGTCGAGGAGTATTTGAGTATCCGGAATCACCGGTAAGCTCCTAAAAGGCCCAAAAAAATCGCTGGTTTGTCCCACGTTTCCTGCTGGTAGCTAATGTAGTGCGTCAAACAGATCGACGTATATGATTCGCTGACTTCCCCCGTGATCCTCTGTGTCCCCGGTGGTTAAAGCCTTTGACTTCCTCGTCAAACACCAGACTTCGTATCGGATCGAGACGAAACATAAAAGGCGCTATCTTCAACGCACTACACTAGGAAGTTCCTGCCGCGCCGCACACGCATCGCAGATATTTCGGAAACTCCATCATCGGAAGCGTCCGTCGAGTCCGCGACTTGCAAGAAAGCGAACGCCACCGCCGAACGGTAGTGGCGTTCCTGGTCACTTCTTGTCCTTTTCGCTTGGCGGTTGCTTCTTGGGCGGAGGTGGCGCAGTCTTCGGCTTAGCCTCCGGCGCCGCCGGACGCGGTGCCTGCCTTTGAGTTTGCGGCGCAGTCGGCCTGGCTTCCGCCTTCGGGGCCGCTGGGTGCGGAGCGGGCCTAGTCTGCGGTTGCTGCGGAGCGGGCCTGGCCTGCGGTTGCTGCGGAGCGGGCCTTGCCTGCGGTTGCTGCGGAACCGGCCTTGCCTGCGGTTGCGGTGGAACAGGCCGTGTCTGAACCTCCGGTTTAGGCTGTGTCGCAGGCGTCTGCGGTTGGGAACGATTGGGCTGCGCCGATCGCGCGGCTGGAGCGGGGCGAGCCGGAATCACCGGAGCGATTGGTTTGCCTTCGGGGATAGGCTTCGTCTCTGCGAGAACCGCAGGCCGCCCTTGATTGACAGAGGCAAACTGCTGACGGTTCTGTGCTGCTGACTGCCGCCGCTGTAACTGCGTGGTCATCGGAGGAATGCGCTGCTCGTGTATTGCAGCGACTTCCGTCGGAAGAGGCCGCCGAGTGATGCCTCCCGGCCCGTTGTAGCTGGAACGGTTATTCGTAATGTTGACGGTGGTGTTGTTGACGATGACCGTATTCGTTACCGTGCGGTTATACACTTGAACATTGGTGATGTTCACATTGTTGACGGAACGGTTATAGTCGAAACGATCTCCGTTCCAGTACCCGCCCTGATAGCCGACTCCGACGTAGCCGTATCCATAGTTAATGCCGCCGTAATAGCCGATATGTCGGCTCCAATAGCCATGGCTATAGCGGTACCTGCCGCGGACAAATCCCCAATATCCGGGCGTCCACAGGAAGCCCACTTGAGGCGGCCGCGCCCAAGCGCCAGGCACCCAGTAGTAACCTTCAGGAGCATAGCTCCAATATCCGGGCGTCCACAGATAGCCATCGCCCGGACAGTCAGGCTGCGAATATTCCGGCAACGGTGGCGGGGGTTGTGTGGCCTCCATCACTGGCTGGCAGTAACTCTGATCCTCGTCTTCAGCATCGTAATCGTTATTGGAATAGTCTTGGTCTGGCGCCGGCTGCTGATAGTTCCGGCGCGGCGCCTGGTTTGCTGGCTGCTGCTGATCGTTGGTACTGCTTGCCTGCGTCGTGTCGGCAGCGGGGGCCAGGTTGGCCGCAGCTGCTGGATCCTGCGACTGGTCGGTCTGCGCCGGTTGACTCTGACTGCTCGTGTCCTGCGTGGCGTTTTTCTGGCATCCTGCAACTCCAAACATCAGTGCGATGGACACGATTCCCAGAACCACAAAAGAAGGTGCTTTGTTGATTTCGCGCACAAAGGTTTTTCTCCGCGAGATCAGGATACAGGATTTCCAGGGCGACTACCTTCCTATGGAGACGCTGCTTGCCGACTTCCCCGCGCGAGAGACTCCACGCGGAATAAGGCCGTGGAACCCCACTCTTCAAAAAACGAAGAGGGGGGCTCCCGACCGACTCTGAAAAAACTGACAACTTGGATAGGACCCTCCTGCCATCGACTAATTGATATCCTGCTTGGCCTCCAGCCGCTTCTCCAAACCATCCAAATAAGCCTTCTGGTCGCTCGGAGCCGCGGCCAAAGACAGTTTCATTTCTTTCGTGGCGTCGTCAAACTTACTCTGCGCGCTGTACATACGGGCCAGTCCGGCGTGAACGAACCACTGATCGGGATGTTTCTTCGCATTTTCAAGGAAGATGGCGTAGGCCTCTTCATTGCGCTTTTCTCCCAGCAACTGGCGGGCGTATTGATGAATCTGCAGCGGGCCAGCTACTGCCAGCGCCTTCTTCTCCGCGGCGGCGGACTCGTCCTTGCGATTGAGCGCCGTCAGCACCTTCGACTTGGTTATCTCGTTGTCGTAGCGATCTTCATTCTCGATGGATTTGTTGGCATAAACGAGCGCGCCATCCAGGGCTACCTTCTCCGTGAGCAGGTAATTGGCCGCCTCGTCCCAGCTGATCCACGTGTACTGCGAAAGACTGCGAAGCTGCTTCCTCAGGCTGGCCTCGACCACGTCGTGCACATCGACCGAGACTTTGAACGGGACCGCTACCTTCTCCCACTCCAGCTCAACCACCGCCGAATCCGGCTGCAGATTGTCGAAGTCGTAGGTCAGCGCGTTATGCATGTCCGCGGCTTTGGGCTTCACGGTCACGCGCAGCGCGTCTTCCTTTTCGTCATAGGTGAAGGCTCCCCAGGAAGTCGAGTTCTTCGAGAAGATGATTGTCCATTCGTCGGCATTCGGGATCATGTGCAAACCGTAAGTTCCCTTGTCGAGCGGCTTCCCTTCGATCTGGACGGGATCGCTGAAGGTGATCGTCGTGTTTTCATTGGCTCCGGCGCGCCACACCTTGCCGTAGGGAACCAGAGCATCCCAAACCTTGCGGTCATTCACCAGCGGCCGGTGATAGCTGATCGTGATATCGGTGATGCCGATGCGTTGTGAAACCTGCGCCCGCTGGCTCTGCCGGGGCAGATCGAGTATCAGAGATTGCGCCGGGCTCACGCCCGACATGGCTGCCATCAGCAGGCAGAACTGGACTCCTCGCAAAACTCGTTGAAACATAGGGAACGCCTCCTTGAATTTGCATCCATCGCTACGTTTGCTTAATGGGCCACGGATTTGCGGCCCGCCCCTGGTCGGCGTCTTAGACGTGCCCCGATCCCGGCGGTTAGCAGGAGCATGGAGTTTATACCCCGGCCGCCATCGCGCTTCCTCTCGCAGCTAACCTTAAGGCTGGTCCTAGCGTCTAAATCCCAAGGGTGCATTGCGCTTTTTCGGGAACTGCGTCGCACCCGATCCCGTATAACACAACAGAGTGCCGGTGCGGCTTCGCCTCAGACATAAAGCGGCCTGCCGTGAACTGGACTTTGTAACTTAACCATGCGGATGCTGATCGAAATCGTTCGCCAGTCGCTGGCCACGCTCTGGGCCCACAAACTGCGCTCGTTTCTCACCATGTTCGGCATTGCCTGGGGCGTCGGATCGCTGCTCCTGCTGGTCGGCCTTGGCGAGGGGTTCCGCAGCGGCCAGGAGAAGCAACTGAAGAATCTGGGCCAGGACATCATGTTTACTTTCCCCGGCCGTATTCCCGCGGTCGAAGGCAGCACGCAGTCCGGCCGCACTTACCATTTCACTTATCAGGATTACCTTGCCATCCGCAGCGAGGCGCGCTCGCTCAAGTATCTTTCTCCCGTACTCAACCGCGAGGACATTCGCGCCGTCAGCGATTACGGTTCCACCAACGGCCAGGTTTTCGGCATTGCGCCCGAGTACAACCAGATCCGCAATGTGCCCGTGGGTCCGGGGCGCTGGTTCAACGATGCGGACAACGCGGAAACGCGCCGAGTGGCCGTCGTCGGCTGGGAGCTTCTGAAAAACATATTTCCTGGACGCCCGGCAGTGGGTTCGCCCATCTTGCTCAATGGCATCCGCTTCGAAATTATCGGCGTGCTCAGCAAAGTCGGGCAGGACGGCAATAACGGCACCAATGCGCGCATTTTTATTCCCATCGAGACTATGCGCAACCTGTTCCGGCTGAAAGAGGAGAACAGCGAAGACGCAATCTCGTTCCTGAATTACCGTCCGCTCACGCCCAGCGGTGACTTGGTGGCGAAACAGGAAGTCCACGACATTATTGCCCGCCACCACGGCTTCGATTCCAAGCTGGAAGAGTCATTCGAAGACTGGGATACCATCGAGGACAACAAGCGCGTCGCCAAGATCTTCGACGGCATGGACTGGTTTCTCGGCGTGGTGGGCGTGATTACCCTGGCCCTCGGCGCCATCGGCATCATCAACATCATGCTCGTCTCCGTCACCGAACGCACTCGCGAGATTGGGCTGCGCAAAGCGCTCGGCGCCACCCATCGCGCCATCCTGACTCAGTTTTTTGTGGAAGGCGCGTTCCTGACCGCGCTTAGCGGAGGCATTGGGCTGGCCATTACTACGGCGTTGGTCACGGTGCTAGCCGCCTTGCCTGCCCCTGAAGGATTCGACACGCCCCGGATTGTTCCGTCGTCCGCGGCCATCGCGATTCTGGCGCTGGCGTGTGCCGGGATAGCTGCGGGACTTTATCCGGCACGCCAGGCCGCGCTGCTGCAACCGGTGGAGGCACTGCGGCAAGAGTAGGTCCCCTCTCTAGAGACGGGGCTTGCCCCGTCTCAGGCAGCGTGATAATGCGCGAGACGCGGCAAGCCGTGTCTGTACAGGGAGAGTGATCATCTGAATGAGGATGAAATGACAAGCTCCAACAGCGAGAAATCACAGATCAGGTACGCAGGGCTCGCGGGCTTCATGTTTCTATTCGTCATTGTGGCCGATTTGTCGGGAATGTTCATTACCTCCCGTTTTGATGTTCCCGGAAATTTCGTAGAGACCGCTCATAGGATTATGGGGGCCGAGTTGCTCTATCGTATCGGACTGTCAAGCGGATTGATCGGCAGTCTGTGCACTCTGTTCCTGGCGATTGGTCTTTATGTAGTCCTAAAGCCAATCGACAACAATCTGGCACTGCTTGCTCTGCTATTCAGGTCGATAGAGGCCGCTCTGGGCGGCGTCCAGAATATTTTTAGTTTTGTTGTCTTGAAGCTATATCTTGGTGCCGATTACATCAACGCCTTTAACCCTAAGCAACTGTCGGTTCTCGTGGATGCGCACTCACTTGCGTCTTCGGCTACCAACGTCAGCGCTATATTTTTTGGCGTAGGGTCGATTCTCTTCTTTTATCTATTTCTCAATTCGGCATATATTCCAAAGGCCTTGTCGGCTTTGGGCTTATTAGCGTCCTTGCTGGTGCCGATAATTTGTTTTGCGTCCCTCATTTCGCCGCAGCATGCCAGGATAGGGCAATTTGGTTGGCTGCCTATCGCCGTCGCCGAAATATCGGTCGGCTTCTGGCTTTTGTTTAAAGGCGTAAGCGTCCAGCCGCGAGAAACTGAAATGTGGATGTAGTTGCCAGAAGAAAGACTATGATTCTCGAACTCGCCCGCCAGGCCTACAGCGCGCTCAAGTACAACCGCCGTCGCAGCATCCTCACCATGCTTGGCATGGCGTGGGGCATCGCGACCGTCGTGCTGCTGCTCGCTTACGGTTCCGGCTTCGAGCGCGGCCTCTGGGTCGCTTTCCGTTCCTGGGGCACGAACCTGGTTTTCATCTTTCCCGGACGCACCTCCCTGCAAGCGGGTGGCACCAAGGCGGGCAGCGAAATCAAGCTTACGGTCAACGACCTCGATTACCTGCAGGCTGAAGTGCCTTTGCTCAAGCGCATCTCGCCTGAAGCCTTTAAGCAAAGCACCGTCGCCTATGGCACGCGCAGCGGCAGTTACGGGATCAGCGGTGTCTATCCCTACTATCAGCACATGCGCCGCATCGACGTTGAAGACGGCACTTTTTTCACCGACCTCGACGAAAACACGCACAGCCGGGTCGCCATTCTCGGCGCCGACGTCAAGAAAAAGTTGTTCTCGGGCGAGAACGCGCTGGGCGAAAAAGTGCGGCTCGACGGCATTTCGTACGAGGTCATCGGCGTGATGAAACACGTCATACAGAATGGCGACGACAACATGAACGGCAAAGTCTATATCCCGTTCAGCGCCATGAGCGATCTCACCAACACCTATTACCTCAACGCCGTGGCTATGGAATACGAAGGCGACCATGAAAAAGTCGCCGACGCGGTGCGCCGCTCCATGGCGTTTCACCATGAGTTCGATCCCAAGGATAAGCGCGCCGTCTTTGTCTTCGACGTCTTTGCCGACCTGCTCGACCTGCGGGTTATTACCACCGGCATCAAGATTCTGCTCGGGTTTATCGGCCTGCTAACGCTCGGCATCGGTGGCGTGGGACTGATGAATATCATGCTGGTCTCGGTTACACAGCGCACTCGCGAAATCGGCGTCGAAAAAGCCCTGGGCGCCCGCTGGTGGCACATCCTGGTCCAGTTCCTCGCCGAAGCCCTCGCTATCACGCTTCTCGGAGGTCTCGCGGGCGTGACGCTCGCCTACATCGTTTCCTGGTCGGTTGGATCGCTCACCCTCTGGAGTGCCTTCGTGGAGAATGGCACCGAGGGCGATATCCACCTCACCATCGATTCCACCACTCTGATCGCGTCGACCGTGATCCTCGGATTCGTCGGCGTCGTCAGCGGAATGGTGCCCGCGATCAAGGCTTCCCGCCTGGATCCCATCGAAGCCCTGCGCTACGAATGAATCGAGGTCAGAGGTGAATCCAGGTCAGAGGTTCGAGGTCAGATTGCAGAGGTGAAAACCCCTGCGGCGCCGGTCCTAACCTCTGCAATCTGACCTCTGACCTGAGCTGCCTGATCTCCGACCCTTGCACCCGCTTCTTGTGCTATATTTCCTCCATTCCAGGAGGATGTCCCATGCGCCCACTTGGTGTCACTCTGGTCGGTCTGTATCAGATACTGCGCGGCGCAATTGCGCTGCTGTTCGGAGTCTGCGTCCTGCTCTTCACCGGACTCGCCGCTAAGCTCGCTTCCGTGGCCGCGGAAGGCAACGCCATCGGACGGGTTGTGCACGGTCTCGGACACGCGACTGGCCTGGTCATCATCGGGTTTGCGATTGTGCACGTGCTCGCCGGCTACGGCGTCCTACAGATGCAGAACTGGGGACGTCTGCTCACGATTCTGTTTTCCGCGATTGGACTGGTGCTGGTTCTTCCCGGCATGGTTCACGCCAATGTTTCTTTTTTGGCCTTCGGGTTGATCAACGCGGCCTGCATTCTGTATCTCTCCATGCCTCCGATCAGGCGCGCGTTCCGCGCCGAAGGCAGCCCGCTGCGCGTGGCGGCCTGAACCAGGGATTAGGGGCGGGCTGCAGTATCGCTTTCTCGACTAAGTACAATGAACCCGTGTCCGATTCCCTGCAGAAAGTACTCGATCACTTGCGGCTTTACGAGCATCCGCTGCTTGCCTTCTCCGCGCGCGAAAACAACGGAATGATTGAAGTTCTGATCGATCTGAAGAACTCGACCGTCCCAGTTCACACCTACGTGTTCCCGATTCATCCCCGCGACCTCGATCATCCCCAGTTCGCCTGGCATCTTCAGCGCCAGCTCTATGACGCATTGCACGACTATTTCATCGAAATGTTTACCCGCACCCCGCAGGATAGCGCGGTCCCGCGCAGTCCGATGGATGGCGGAGAGGGAAACGAGGGGAGCTAGCGCATTGTCCGTCCAGTTGTCTGTCCGGGAACAAATCCAGCAGGAAATCCGGCAGCACGGCCCCATGCCGTTTTCGCGCTACATGCAGATCTGCCTCTACGATCCTTCCCATGGTTACTATGCCACCAACGCCGAACAATTCGGCAAAGCGGGAGACTTCTATACTTCGAGCGACGTTCATGCCGTCTTCGGACGCCTGCTGGCGCGCCAGTTTGACGAGATATGGCGAGCACTCGACCGCCCCGCTGAAATCGAGATTCTCGAACTTGGCCCCGGGCGCGGATTGTTCGCCCGCGATGTGCTGGATTGGTGCGACAACAAATTCCACGACTTCTTCGCGGCGCTCACTTACACGTTGCAGGAATCGTCGCCCGCGCTGCGAACCAAACTCCAGGAAACCCTGCGCGCGCATCTTGATGCCGGGCGCGCCGCAGTTCCGGAGGAACGACCCAGCTTAGCCCACCGCTTCAGCGGTGGGTATCCAGCGAAACACGACCAAGTCCCGCAGGGACGGCTCACCGGTCTGTGCCGAACTCTGCAATCTGAAGCTCCCCGCATTGTTTTCGCTAACGAGTTCTTCGACTCTCTGCCGGTGGAGATTTTCAGAGCGCAAGGCAAACTCCACCTCGTGCTCGAAGACAATCGTTTGCGTGAAACCTGGCTTCCGCCGCTCGCCGAAGAGCTCGACTTCCTCGACCGCTATGGCGTTTATCCCGAAGAGGGTGAGCGTATCGAAGTGCCCATGCTCGCGCAGAACTGGATTCAGCAGATCGCGCAGTCCATTACCCGCGGTTTGTTGTTGATAATCGACTACGGTTACACGCGCAATGAACAACTCGCGGGCCGCCACCGCGGTACGCTCATGGCATATCGCCATCACTCTGCCGGCCCCGATCCCTACCAGGCTCCCGGCGAGCAAGACCTAACCGCCCACGTCAATTTCACCGCGCTTGCCGCTGCCTGTGAGCAAGAAGGTATGCGGTTCGAGAAGCTCCTCACGCAATCACAATTCCTGATGGGCATTGGCGAGAGAAATCAGTTTGCCGACGCCTTCGAGGAGTGCCGCATCCCGCAAGAACGCGCGAAGGTGGCACTCCAGCTCAAACACCTGGTTACGCCCGCCGGCATGGGAGAGAATTTTCAAGTGCTGATTGCCAGCCGGGCGGTAGATCCCAAGAAAATTGCCGCCCTCAGCGGCTTGAGATTTGGGAGCAGTTCTCAGTTCTCGGTTCTCAGTGACTTATAAGCGCGCTGGATTGTGGGGCGCGGGAACTCTATACTTGACCGGAAGTTCCGGAGGATTCTTATGAAGCGATTGCTCGTCATTGTGGGGTTGGCATTCGTATTTAGCTGGACTTGTATCGCTCAGACAAACGCCGCCGACACTCCCGCCACGAAAGCGGATGTTGAAAGATATTTTCAGGCCGTCAAATCTCACGACATGATGAAGAAGATGATGGCGACGATGACGCAAAGTATGCACCAGATCATGCATGAGCAATATCTGAAGCACAAGGACAGCCTACCCGCCGACTACGAGTCAAAGATGAACGCGGACATGGATAGCATGTTCGAGAGTATGCCCATGGATGAAATGATGGAGGCCATGGTGCCGGCATATCAAAAGCACCTCACCAAGGGCGACATCGACAACCTGGTTGCGTTCTATTCCACACCCACCGGTGCAAAGTTATTGCGAGAGATGCCATCGATCTTGGCAGAGTCGATGCAAGACGCGATGCCGATCATGATGAAGTACATGGATACTGTCCAGCAAACGCTGATGAAAAAGACCGATGCCATGATCGCCGAGTTCAAGAAACAGTCTGACGCCAAGGCTTCAGCAACTCACAACTAAGCGCTACGCCGTCTGGCCGCGAGTCGGCACAGGCCCCGCCCACTCTCCACACGCGTACCCAAGACTAGGTACCAAAGGTGTGCACCATTTTCGTTGCTATTTAACATTCCTGAAATATCCCTGGGGTAAACTACGATTAATGAGCGTGCCTCGGGCATCTCGTTTTGCGCTGCCTCTGCGGGTCGCTGCTGTCTGTTACCGGCGGGTGAACTCCCATGCCGAGTTTCTGCTGGTCCATACCAACGGCGGCAACAAGTGGACATTTCCCAAGGGAACCCCTGAACCTCGCCTCTCGCACAGCCAAGCCGCCGAACGCGAAGCCAAAGAAGAAGCGGGCGCCACCGGCATCATTGAGCCCCGTCATTTCCACACCTACATTCACTCCAGGGGCGTTTTCTGGCAGGCGGGCGGCGTGCAGGAATACGTAGTCAAAGCTTTCTTGATGGACGTGCGCCACACCCGCACTCCGGAAGAAGACTTCCGCAATCCCACCTGGTTCGATGCGGAAAAGGCGCGCGTGATCCTGGCCAAGGGCCGCGAAGTCAAATATGCGCACGAACTCCAGACGGTGATCGACCGCGCGCTGGAGCACATCGGAGTAGCGCGCACGGCGGCGGCTCGCTAGCGCTCGTGGAGAGACGGGTATTCTACCTGTCCACGCGAACGCTCAATAGCGACGGCGTTCCGCAATCACAAGTTCCGCTCCGGGCAGAACTCGATCACCAAAGATCTCCCTCCTCACGGCCGCGAAATCGGGCCAATCGGCGGGCTGCGAAATCGATACTTCGGGAACAATTCGCGCAATCACCTTGCCTAGCTCGCGGAGTTCTACAGTCCTACCGGCGCGCAGCCACGATTTCAGGCGTTTGGCGTTTCGAAGCTGTCTAATATCTATGCTAGGCATAGGAGGGGTGTGCCATCATGTGACTATCGTCAATGGGCGGATCCGGCGTCGCTCGAGAATGGCCTTATGAGACGATATTCAGACGATGAAAGCCACTGCAAGCGCTGGCATCCTGACTCTGATTTTATCCTCTTTCGCGAACATAGCCATTGCGCGTGCCGAATCCAGCGATCCATGCGGCACCAAGAATTCAAACATGGAGATGCGGGAGTGCTACGGGAAGGAACAAGTGCGCGTCAACGCCGAGACGGACATCCTCGCAAACAAGATCGTCGCGGGCCTCCGTAAGGAAGCCCAGGATGAAGGAGGGGTTGTAGCTGACTTGTTGCGAAAGGCCGCCGACGCAGTCGCCCGCTCGCAAACAACGTGGAAGTCTTATCGCGATCAGCACTGCAGCGCAGTGGAGTATAGCTGGACGACCGGGTCGTGTGCTGGAACCGCTCATGAGTCCTGCATGTTTGAACTTGGACAAGCGCGATTGCGGGAGCTGCGTTCTTCATTTGGCCCTGACCCGCACTGATTCCCTCGTTTGTGTTTAGATAAAAACACCATGATCCAACTCTCCGGCGCCGGCAAGCGCTATGGCCACAAGCTCTTGTTCGAGGACGCCGACTGGCTGATTACGCCCGAATCCCGCATTGGCCTGGTGGGAGCGAACGGCACCGGCAAGTCCACGGTCATGAAAATCCTTGCCGGGAGCGAATCGCTCGACTATGGCGCCATCTCTCGCGCCAAAGGCATTTCCATCGGATACCTTCCGCAGGATGGCCTCACGCTCACCGGCCAAACCGTTTTCGCCGAGTGTCTGTCCGTGTTTGCCGAACTTCACGCCATCGAAAAAGAAATGGAGGCGCTTACCCGCAGCATGTCGGAACTCGACCACGAGGGCGCCGAATATTCGAACGTCGCCGACCGCTACCAGAAACTCGAACACGAATTCGTCGCGCGCGATGGCTACACGCTCGAAGCCCAGGTCGGTCAGGTGCTCACTGGTCTCGGCTTTCATCGCGACGACTGGACCCGCCGCACTGAAGAATTTTCCGGCGGCTGGCAGATGCGCATCGCCCTGGCCAAGCTTCTTCTGCAGAAACCGAATCTGCTGCTGCTCGACGAGCCCACCAACCACCTTGATCTCGAAGCCCGCAACTGGCTTGAGGAGTACCTGACCAGTTATCCCTATGCGTTTGTCCTCATCTCGCACGACCGCTACTTTCTCGACATCACGGTCAAACGCATCGTGGAAATCTGGAACAAGCGGATGCATTTCTACGCCGGCAATTACGACCAATACCTGGCCGGAAAGACGGAGCGCAAGGAGCAGCTCGAATCCGCTTACAAAACCCAGCACGACCGCATCGAGCAGCTTGAAGTCTTTATTAACCGCTTCCGCTACACCGCGACCAAGGCCAAGCAAGTGCAGAGCCGCATCAAAGAACTCGAAAAAATGGAGCGGATCGAAATTCCGGAAGAAGAGAAAACCGTTCACTTCACCTTCCCGCAACCGAAGACGAGCGGGCGCATCGTTGCCGAGTTCGCGAATGTCGCCAAGAGTTACGGTGAGCGCGGGACGAACGAACACAAGGTTCTTGAGAACGTAAGTTTCATGATCGAGCGCGGCGAGCGCGTCGCGCTGGTCGGAGTCAACGGAGCAGGGAAGTCCACGCTGATTAAACTGCTGGCCGGTCAGGAGCCGCTCACCGCCGGCGAATACAAGCTCGGCCACAACGTTGAGCCCGACTATTTCGCGCAGGACCAATACAAGGAACTCGATCCTGAGGCCCGCATTCTTGACGACCTTGGCGAACTCTCGGGCGCCTCCACGCAAACGCAGTTGCGCAGCCTGCTCGGCTGTTTTCTTTTCTCCGGCGACGATGTGTTTAAGCGCATTGGCGTCCTCTCCGGAGGCGAGCGCAATCGCTACGCTCTGCTCAAAATGCTGCTGCACCCCGCCAACTTCCTGCTGCTCGATGAGCCCACCAACCACCTCGACCTGCGCGCGAAAGACGTCCTGCTCGAAGCCCTGATGAAATACACGGGCACGGTTGTCTTCGTTTCGCACGACCGCTATTTCATCGACAAGCTGGCCACGCGAGTCTTTGAAATCGGCGATGGCAAAGTGGAAATCTATCCGGGAAATTACGAAGACTATCTCTGGCGGAAGCAGGGGAGGGCTGCCGCTGTGGACACACCGAAGCCATCCGTGGTTCCATCGGCGCCGTCATCTGTCCCCGTGAATGGAGCGAAGTCTTCCGC
>Ga0326727_10015836_pt1 | contig 16073 bp, 10 predicted proteins | sample MB2enrmetagenome_FD_207643 | JGI IMG/M metagenome (GOLD analysis project Ga0326727, IMG submission 207643) | Lab enriched peat soil microbial communities from McLean, Ithaca, NY, United States - MB29MY | ecosystem: Environmental > Terrestrial > Soil > Wetlands > Peat | place: USA: New York...
GGCGAGAGCACCGACGATGCCATCGGCATGCTCTCGATGGCCAATTTGCCGGTCTTGGGCGGGCTCGTGCTCGCAGTAACAGCGTCGGCGATTGCCAAGATGCGCGAAGGATATCGCCCGGCCGGTCGGCCGGTCGTTTTCTTTTTCCTGCTGCTGCTCGAGAGCCCGAGATTGGTCTACGCGGGCGTTCTGGCAGGCGCCGGAGCCGGAGCCCTATTGGTGCGCGATGACGGAGGTACCGATTTACTCCTCTATTTTGTGCTCGGGGGTGCTGTTGCCGGCGTCCTTTTCGGCTTGCTGAGAGAAGTGCAGAACCGCTCGATCCGACTTGCCATCGTGCTGATCGTGGCGGCTGTGCTGGTCGGGTTGAGCATCTACTGGCTAAATCTGCCGCAAGAGAGTGCGGGTCGCGCACTCGTCGATCCGTCGATGGCAGCCTGGCAGCTGTTGTTGGGCATCCCGTTCTTTTATCTGCTGACATTTTCCGGCCACGAAGAAGAATCGGAAGTCGAAATCGGCGCGATGTGTGCGCTGCTCGGGCTGGCGCTTGCTACGCTTTCTCATAAGACCTTCAACCTTCGCTCCGTGGGGTTCATCCTGCCGGTGGCTGCTTTCTTTTGGTACACGACCCGAGTGCTGCCCGCATTGCGTGTGCTAAAACACGCGTTTCGCGGACTCAGCTTTGCGCGCATCGGTAACCAAAAGCGAGCCTTGCAAGCATTCCGACGGGCGCTTCAACTCGATCCGCAGAACAAACTGGCTCGCGAAGGATATTGGGACGTCCACCGCTCGCTCGACGTTCGCACTCTGGCACAAGATCCGGAAACGCTCGCACTGGTCGATCTCGATCTGTGTCTCGATCGCGTCGGCATGCTCCTGATCCACGGCAAGCCGACCACGGCTCAGATGGACGAAGCGAATCGTCTGATCGATTTGGTCCTGAATCTAAAGCCGGCGATGCGGGCCGCGACCGATTACTGGCGAGCGGTTGCATTGACTCACGCCAGGGACTACGAGGGCGCCGCCGAGGCGCTGACGCGTGTTCTTGACCCGGCGGTTAATGCACCCGATGATCGACACCGCAAAGAAGTACTCATGCCGGCTTGGCGCATGGCCATGACGGTTGAGGAATTGAAGAAACGCGTTGCCATGCCACAACTAGCACTGCCCGGGCGACGAATGGAAGCGATTCTCGCTATCGAGCGCTATCTCGCCGAAAACCCGCAGGACCAGGACGTCTGGGGCATCAAGCGGCTGCTCTATCACGAAATTACCGAAGCCGAATACGACGCCTACGCAGGCGAGGGCGTCGGGGTGAAGGGATTCGATCACGAGTACGTTCAACAGCTCGGGCTCGCTTTGATCGACGACAACGCCCGTTGGCAACGCGGCGGCGAATACCTCCGTCTGGCCGCTCGTGGCTTACCGACGCTGGGGCCGTCGTTGTTCGTGCAGATAGCGCAGGCCCATCAACGGAATGGTCGTGCGAGCGAGGCGTTCCACAGCTATCAACTCGCCAAACGGGCCGGCCGGTCCGTCGGTGCCAAGTCCCTGGCCGATGGCGAACGCATGGCCTATTTCAGCGCTTTGAAATACCTCGCTGATGAAGCCATGGGACGCGGCGACCTCAACGAAGCAGTCGAGGATTTGCAGCTCTTTAGCGAATACGAACGCAGCGGAGTCGAAACGCTGCGCACGCTGGCCGAAATGCACGAACGCCGCGGCGATCCACTGAGCGCACTGCGCGCAACCGATCAAGCCTTACTCTACAACTCGAAAGACAAGGATTTGCTGGAGCGCAAAGATCGCTACTACTACTCGGTCATGCCCGACGACTTGAAAGCCCGCCTGGAGTCGGTGCAACAAGGCTTCGACGTCGAATACTGCCTCCGGCGTACGCGCACGATTCTCGACGGACAGTACGAGGGACTCGATTGGCTCGACGTCGCCCGGCACTTGGTCCAGCTAGCGTTGATCGTGCGTCCGGCCAGCCGCATCGCGAAACTGCTGCTCGCGCGCGTGCAACTGCGTTATGGGGAGCGCGACGAAGCCATACGATTGCTCGAAGAAACACGCGGCGAACAAGCGCCGGAGTCGTTCGACACCACTCCCGACGAGGAAGCGTGGTACCAGGCGTCGCAGATCCTTGGCGATCTGTACATGGAAACGGGACGTGCCGATTTGGCCGTGCCGTGCTTTCTCGATTTTCGCAAGAGCAGCAAGAGCGGTGCAAAAACGCTTTATAAGCTCGGCCAGGCGTACGAACAGCTCGGCGATGCGGCCAAAGCGATCCGCTATTACAAACAGGTCACGGCCTACGATGGCAACCCGCTGGCGCCGGACGCGTACGATGCCTTGCATCGCCTGGGCGTATGATGAGGGATATTATTCGTAGCCCAACTCCGGCTCGACGCGTCGCAGCCGCTCGCGCACCCTTTCGGCGTATTCTTCCGACAATTCGAATCCCAGATAATGCCTCCCCAGCCGCTTGGCGGTCGCCAGGGTAGTCCCGCTGCCGGCAAAAGGGTCAAGCACCAGGCTGCCCGGGTTGCTCGAAACCTTGATGATCCGCTCCAGCACCGCTTCGGGCATCTGGCAGGGATGACCGGTGCGTTCCTTGAACGTGCCGCATACTCGGGCGACATACCATGTATCGCTATCGGCCGGGAAGCATCGTGCCTCTTCTTGAGGTCGCAGCACCCAGGTGTCGTCGGGAAGTTTGCCCACGGGATTCGCTCGGCGGTCGGCGTAAGTCGTTTGTCGAGCCGATGGCACGCGGATGGCATCGGCGTTGAAGGTGAAGCGTTTCTCGTCGGCAACGTAGTAGAAGATGTGGGCGTGACTGCGGTTGAACTTGCGGGTGCAATTGACGCCGAAGGTGTAGTGCCAGATGATCCAGTTCCGCATCGTCAGGCCAATCTCGTCAAGACGCACCTTCATCTCGGCAGCGTATTCATCGCCGATGGCCACGTAGAACGAACCGTCCGGCTTCAGGACGCGTTTCACCGCGGACAGCCATTTGTCCGTCCAAGTAAGGTAGTCGTCGCGCGCGCGTTTATCGTGGTAGACGTCGTAGTCGTAGCCGATGTTGAACGGCGGGTCGGCAAAGGCGAGATCCACACATCCTTCGGGCAACTTGTTCAGATGCTCCAAGCAATCGCCGGTTTTCACTTCGTCCATGCGTCGAAGGCTCGCAATTTCCGTTGGTTGGAGATCGATCCCTGCTCTTCCCGACCGGCGTTTCGCTGACGCCGAATGTATCAATCCTGGCACACAGAGCGATTGTAGCGGTAATTGCCGTCACGCCGAGTTTTCATGCCGTAGACTTGTGCACGGTCAGAGCCGTGACACTGGATCTGCGAGGCATCGCTCTATGGTCGGGCAGGTCTTCCTCGACAAGTACATGGTCATCACGCCGTTGGCCGAAGGCGGCATGAGCCGTCTCTTTCTGGCTCGTCAATCGCCAAGCGGCCGGGAAGTGGTCGTGAAGTTGCTGAAGGACGAATATCTCGCCGAGCGCGAAACTGCGGAGCATTTTCGCCGCGAGATTCACGTCACGACGCATTTCAAACACCCCAACGCCGTGGCGGCGATCGATTCGGCTTTGAATACTCCGACGGGCCCGGTGCTCATCATGGAGTATTTGCGCGGTCTCGATTTGTACGAGCTTCTGTGTCGCAAGGGGCGCCTGCCCGCGCAACGCGTCGCGCAATTGCTGGCGCAGCTGTGCGATGTTCTGCAGGCGGCGCACGATGACGGCATCATTCACCGCGACCTGAAGCCAGGCAATTGCATGATTCTCTCGGCAGGCACGTCGCGCGAAACGCTGAAACTGATGGACTTCGGCCTGGCGCAGATGCGCTCGGTGCTTTACATCGCGCCCGAAGAAGTGGACGACCCGCGCATGGCGGCCGCGGCGGGGACGCCGGAGTACATGTGTCCCGAGCTGGTTCGCGGTCAGGTGATGGATCATCGCGGCGACATTTACAGCATCGGTGTCATACTCTTCGAATTGATCACGGGCCGCCGGCCGTTTGAAGGTGCGACAGCCGACGATCTGATGCTCGCCCACATGCGGGAAGCTCCGCCGCGGTTCGCGGATATCGGCTTCGCCGATTTGGTGCCGCCATCCGTGGAAGCGGTGATTCAGAGTTGTCTGGCCAAGTCGCCGGAAGACCGGCCGGCGTCTGCCACCGAATTGGCCCATCGCTTCATGAAAGCCGTGGGAGGGATATTGCCGCCCTCGCGCACGACCCGGCCCAAGGGCGGCTCGGGATTGGTTGCGCGACCGGCCGAGAACGCGACTCTCACGAACCGGTTTGCCTTTAGACACTCCATTGAAGCGGTCATGCCTGAAGCGATGGCGCTCATCAAACTCAAGGGCTTTATCCACGATCTCGGCGGCACGGTACTGGATAGCGTCCCGGGGCAGATCAAGGTTCGCCTTCCCGATCCCCAGCAGCCGGAGAAGAAGACATCGATGTTCGGGCGCGGCGATCACGGCGGCGGGCAGGTCTCTGCTTTGCAAGTCGTCGGTGCAACGGAGATGGAACTGCACATGGAGCGTGAAGACCCGGCGCAACCGAACCGGCTCACGGTGACACTCTTGATGCGCCCGAGCGGACGTGCCCTGGTAACGCCGGCTTGGCGGAATCGTTGCAATCACATCGGCCGCGATTTGCAGGCATATTTGATGGGCAGGTGATTGGCCGCAGGGAATGCCTAGCGACAAGCTTGTCGGTGCTCGGAGAGTAGTTCTTTCATCAAAAAGCTGACAGCGTTCAGCGTTCAGCCGTCAGCTATCAGCCATGCAGCGGCCGCCCGGAATGCCTCGCACAAAACCTGCCACTGCTCAGAGAGCAGCTCTTTCATCAAAAAGCTAACAGCGTTCAGCCGTCAGCTATCAGCCATGCAGCGGCCGTCCGGAATGCCTCGTACTCAGCTCGACGGGCATCTGACACTATTTCTTTCATCAAAAAGCTGACAGCGTTCGGGCTTCAGCTATCAGCCACTCAGCGGGGTGGTCTATTCCTGATTTCGCATGTCTTAGACGTTCGACTGTCTTCGCTTCAGTAAACCTTGCTAAAATGACGCGGCCGGCGCGTCGGCCGCATGAGGTTATGAGGGCGAATCGTGTCGATCGTGGTCGAAGATTATCACAAGATCTACGGCGAAACCGTTGCCGTCGCCGGGATCAGTTTCAGCGTCGCGCCGGGTGAAATTCTTGGTTTTGTCGGTCCGAACGGGGCCGGCAAGACGACCACATTACGTGCCCTGGCTGGAATCATCGCTCCAACGTTTGGCCGGCTCTTTATCGCCGGGCACGACGTTGTCCACGAACCCGTCGCCGCCAAGGCGCAATTGGCTTATGTGCCGGATGAACCGGTACCTTTCGAGCGCCTGACTGTCTGGGAACACTTCCGTTTCACGGCAGCGGCTTATCACCTCCGCGAGTGGCGCGCCCGCGGCGAAGCGCTGCTCGATCGCCTCGAATTGACCGAGAAACGCGACGCGCCGGGATCGGAGCTTTCGCGCGGCATGAAGCAGAAGCTGGCGATTGGCTGTGCGTTGTTGCACCATCCGAAGGCTCTTTTGCTCGACGAACCGCTCACCGGGCTGGATCCTTTCGGCAGTCGCAGCATGAAGGAACTGATTCGCGATTTCGCGGCCGGCGGGGCCGCGGTGATCGTGAGTTCGCATCAACTGTCCGAGTTTCAATCACTGTTCACGACACTTCTGATGCTCCATCGGGGCCGCATCATTCGCTTCGGCAAGCTGGAAGAATTGCGAAACGAACTATCGGCGGAGGGTCGATCGGAGACATTGGAGGAACTCTTCCTCCGCGTCATGAAGCAACCGGAGCGGGCCACGGAGTTGCAACCGTGAGTCGCGCGCTCGTTCTCTTGATCGCCTTGCACATGCGTGGCTTGGGCCGATACCTCACCCGCAGCCTGCGCACCGTACGCGGCGCGTTGACAGCGCTGCTTGGCGGTTTCTTCTTCGTGATGTGGGTGACCCTGTTGCTGCTGACACCGGAGCGATCGATCGGCATCGCGCCGGACACGCTTCGGCGCAACGGGCCGGCTTTCTTGCTGCTTTACTGTTTGATGAACGTCTTCATGTCCTCGAGCGAACGCGCCATCTATTTTTCTCCTGCTGAGGTCAATTTTTTATTCTCGGGTCCGTTCAGCCGGCGGGAGCTGTTGGCATACAAGATTCTGCTGTCGTTGCTCGTCAGTTTGCCGTCGTCGTTGATCATCGCCATCCTGGTACGCGTTCATGCTACCTGGTTCGTCGCAGTCTACATCGCGCTGCTGATGGGTGTTCTGTTCCAGCAACTTTTCGGCATGTGCGTCAGCTTGATCGCGACGACCATCGGCGCGCGGGCTTACACCCGTTCCCGACGAATCCTCCTCTGGTGCGTGATCGCCGTCGGTGCGATCGCACTTCTGCAAGCGGCCGGCTCGCCCTCGGGTTGGCGGTCACGCTACTTGTTGGAGTCGGTGACGAGCACGTCGACCTGGCAGGTTGTTTCCACACCGCTGCGCTGGTTTTTCGACGCGTTCTTATCCGAACGGCTCTGGCCCGACCTGGTGGTGAACGTCGGGCTCGCGATGAGCGTAAACCTCGTCCTCCTGGGAGTAGTTTTCGCGCTCGACGCCAACTATCTTGAGGCCGCCGCGACGTCGAGCGCGCGAATTTACGCGCAAATTCAACGGTTTCGCAGAGGGGGAATGGCAACGGCCGGCCGGAGCGGTAAGCCGCGGTTCGGACTGCCCGATCTACCTTACTGGGGCGGGGTCGGCCCGATCCTGTGGCGACAGCTGACGACGGCGGTCCGAGGTATGGGCCGACTGCTAGTGGTGTTCGGTTTGATTGCTGTATTCGTAGTGGCTCCGCTTCTGGCCCGGTCCGAAGAGGCCGACAGTGCCGCGCCCGGTGGACTGATCGTCGGACTAGTCATCTGGCTGACTGTATTTCTGACACAGATGGTGCCTTTTGATTTCCGGGGCGACGTCGATCACATCGCCATACTCAAGACGTTGCCGCTGCCGGCCTGGCGCTTGGCGGTTGGCCAATTGCTGGCGCCGGTTCTATTGGTGACGGGCGCTCAGTGGGCGACGTTGTTCGCGGCGCGATTACTGCGTCCGGAAGATAGTAATGTGCTGCTGGCTTTGGCAGCCTTTGCTCCGCCATTTAACTTCCTGCTGTTTGGCCTGGAGAACGCGCTCTTTCTGCGTTTCCCGGTCCGTGTGGCAGCCACGACTCCGGGCGATTTTCAGGCCGTTGGAAGGAATTTATTGTTCATGCTGGCCAAGCTGGCTGTGTTGATGCTCGTTGGCGGAACTGCTTTGGTTGCCGCGTTGTTGACCGGGCTGGTTACCCAATTGCTGCTCAACACCTCGGGTCGATTCGAAGCGGCCGACATAGCGACGTTCGCTTATCTGGCGGGCGGCTTCGCGGGTTGGCTTGTCGTGGCGGGCTGCGGAATGGCACTGCTTCCGCTGATCGCCCTGGCGTTCAGAGCATTCGACGTCGGTCGGGATACCCCCGCGTGAATGCGGTTGGCGTCCCCGCTATGATTCGTTAATCGTGGTCTTGCTGCATGGCTCAAGGACGGAGGCGGTAGCCCATGTATCACGCCGATCCGTTCCCTCCGGAAAACGTTGTCAAACGCGACGGCCGGACCGTTACTTTCGAAGCGGACAAGATCAGTCGCGCCCTCTTTGCCGCCAGCGAGTCGCTCGGTCGCCCGGACGCTTTTCTGGCGCGCGAACTGACCGACGGAATCGTGCATTTCCTGATTGCCGAAGGAGAGGAAGGTTCGCTAACGACGGCGAGGGTGGCCGAGTGCGTCGTCAAGGTTGTCCGCGAGCTGGGCCAGCCGGCTCTCGCCGAGGCGTTCGCTACCTGCGGAGAACGGCGTCCGCGACCAGCCGTGCCCGCGACATCAGTTCCTGATAGCGGCGATGTCGAGCTTCGTTTTCCGCCCGGGATGACCGCCTCTGCAGTTCTTGAATCTTGTGCACGCAGCTACACGCTCCAGAGCGTTTTTGCCCGCGATATTGCCGCCGCACATCGCGACGGGTTGCTGACGTTAACAGGTCTGGAACGGCCTTGCGAGTTGGAAGCTTGCGTTACCTTGCCGCTGGCCGGCGCCAACTATTCAAACCTGGCAGACGCTACTGAAGCCGCGAGCCATCTCGCCGGTCGCTGCATCGTTATCGATGGCCCGGAGTACGACCTTGTCTCAAGCGACGAGGCCGAATCGAAGCAGTTTGTACGCGAGTTGATGTTCGCGTTGCGAGCGGCCGATCTAACCGCGGTTGTCAATCTGAACGCCGCAGCTCCGCCGCAGCACGCCAGCGCTCTGGCTGCGGGGCCGCTCTTCGCCGAGCAGCATTCCCCGCCGCGGCAACAGCTCTCGGCCAGAGCCGATTCTCTCGCAGCGGAGCTAATTGCGACAGGTCGGGGTCGCGTTCGCGTCGACTGGCATCTCGGTCCCGTCGACTTTGAAGTGGAAAATCGGCCGCGCCTGGAGCGAGTAGCTCAGGCAGCACTGGAGTCTCAGTCGATCGCGTTCACGTTTGATCGCCCGCGCCGTCCGATTGCGCTTGCCGAGGGCATCGACCGGGCGAACCCTGCCATTCTCCTGGTGGTCGGCCTAAATCTGGCTCGCCTCGCCGAGCAGAGCGGCGCGGACCGGAAAGCGTTTCTGAGCAAACTCGCCAGCCTGGCTCGGCTCGCGCTCAGCGCCGCCGTGCAGAAACGGTCGTTTCTGCGGCAGTCGATACCCGCAGTCTCGGCCGGGTTCCTGCTCGATCGCGCACGTCTCGTCGTCACGGCGCTCGGCTTCGACGACGTCGTTCGAAAGTTCACCGGCAACGGACTGCTCGCTGGTGGAGCATGCAGCGAATTCGCCAAAGATATCCTCGTGAACTTGCGGAATGTGCTGCGTCGCGACGGGCGGCGGGCTTTGCTTGATACCTGCGTCGACAGTCGCATCGTCGTCCCGCCAGCCGACGGTTCCGACCGGCTTGGCCCTGTCGCTGCGATGATGCCTACCAAGTCGATTCCTTTTGCCGACCTCCTCAAAGCGGCCGGCTCGCTTCAGGCAGCCGCAGACGGTGGAACTCTTCGCCTTTTCCTTCCGCCGGACCGGTCGGTGCAAGCCGCCGAGTTTGCCGACTGGCTTGCCATCGCCTGGCAGAGAAGCGAACTAATTCGCCTGATATTCGAGCGATCGGGGAGCTGACATCATCGGCTCCATAGCTCGGATAAAATGCGCGACGACGTGCTTACCCGGATTGATGCCCGCAGGCTCTACGCTGTCATCTTGTCAGGCTTCGCCTTGACACCGGGTGACCCATCGACTATCCCTCCGCCTCCCTTGCTCGGCAGAGATCTCCACGGACTTTAGGGATTTTCCCATGAAAGCGACGGATCGCCGGAAGGCGTTACTCGTCTGCTGCGTAACGATGATGCTGGGTGTGCTCACGACGGGCACCGCCCGAATCTTTGCTCAGCCTCCCGCTGCGCCCGCTCCGGTTACGCAACCGTCGGCCGGGAAGATCATAGTCGCCGACGTCATCATCAATATCAGCAATAGCAGCGGCCCGCCGCGCATCTCGGTGCAGCAAATCCAGGGCATGCTCAAAACGCGATCGGGCGGGGAGTACTCTCCCGAAGTGGTCGAGGAAGATACGCGCACGCTGTACGCCACGCGCCAGTATGCCAATATCGCCGTCGACCGCAAAACCGAGGCCGACGGGCGCGTCACGGTCTACTTCTACGTGCGCGAGTTTCCGGGCAAGGTTGAGAGGATCATCTACAACGGCGCGCGCCACTTGGGTAAGGACAAGGACCTCGAAGAACTGACCGGCCTGCGTCCCGGGACGCCCTGCAATCCCGTCGCCAACCGCATGGCATGCGCTGCCATCGTCCGCAAACTGAACGAAGACGGCCGGCCGTTCGCCAGTTGCGATCTGATCAAGGGTGCTCTGCCCGGCGACACGGAAATCATTTTCAACATCAACGAAGGCGACAAGGTCTGCGTCCGCTACATCATTTTCCGAGGCAACACTTTCGTCAGCGCCGGCCGCCTCAAGAGCATCATCACCACATCCGGCAAGTTCCTCGGCGTGTTCCGCTTCACGGGAACATACGTACCTGCCGTGGTGGATAACGACGTCACCAAATTGCAGGAATACTATCGAAGCTTCGGTTACCTCGACGTTCGCATCGCCCGCGAGTTGTCCTACGATCCAAACGGACGCGATGTGGACGTGACCTACGTCGTCGAGGAAGGCCAGCGCTATCGACTGGCCACCACACCGTCTGTGCAGGGACTTCGCTATCTCGCCCCCGAGCAGCTGGCACAGCTCTGCAAAGTGAAACAGGGCGACACCTACGACGAGGCCAAGCTCAAGGCCGATTGCACGCGCATGAAGGACTACATCGGCTATCTCGGCCGCGATGCTCGCGCCGAGCCGCAGGTGGTGTTTCAGAAAGAATCGCCCGGCGTGGTTGTCGTCAATTACATGGTCGAAGAGAAGCCGCCGGCTCGCGTCGGCAACTACGTAATCGTGGGAAATGAGCGCACCAAGGACCACGTCATTCTGCGTCAGATCCCGTTGTACCCCGGCCAGGTCCTCGAATACCCGGCGCTACGGCAGGCTGAGAAGAATCTGGCGCGCCTCGGCATCTTCGAGTCGTCGCCGGATGGTTCAGAAAGACCGACCGTGTCGGTCCTCAATCCGAACATGGACAGCGACTTGAAAGACATCCTCGTGCAGGTGAAGGAAACCAACACCGGAAGCTTGATGTTCGGCGTCGGCGTCAACAGCGATGCCGGCCTCACGGGCAGCATCGTGCTGAACGAACGAAACTTTGATATCACCCGCCCGCCGGAAAGCTGGGACGACCTGCTCAGCGGCAATGCATTCCGCGGGGCCGGTCAGGAGTTCCGCTTGGAAGCGATGCCGGGTACCCTGGTGCAGCGCTATACCGCCACGTTTCGCGAGCCTTTCCTCTTCGACTCGCCGTACAGCCTGACGACGACAGGTTACTACTTCCAGCGTGATTACAACGAATACCTGGAAGGTCGGACCGGCGGCAGCGTGTCGATCGGCCGCAAGCTGAACCAGTACTGGAGCGCCAGCGTCGGTGTGCGAGTCGAAAACGTGAACGTCTCCGAGGTTCCCGTCGGCGCGCCAGCCGACTATGTCAACGTGCAGGGCGATCACTTCCAGGTCGGCTTCAAGGGCACGACCACTCGCGACACAACCGACTCGTACTTACGGCCGACCGAAGGCAGCAAACTCAGCGTGTCGTTCGAAGAAATCGTCGGCGGCAGCAGCTTCCCGTTGTTCAATGTGGATTACAGCAAGTACTTCACCACGACTGAACGCGGCGACGGCAGCGGCCGCCAGGTCCTGGTCTTCCACAGCTTGGTCGGTATCGCGGGCGACAATACGCCGGTGTGGGAACGCTTCTTCGCCGGTGGCTTCCGCAGCTTGCGAGGTTTTGCCTTCCGCGGCGTCGGCCCGAGCGAGAACGGCTACGAGCTGGGCGGCGACTTCATGTTCTTGAATAGCCTGGAATATCAGATTCCAGTGAAGGCCAACGATCAGATCTATATGGTGACCTTCATCGACAGCGGTACCGTTGAACCGGAAGCCTTCTCGATGAAGGACTACCGCGTGTCGGCCGGTATCGGCATTCGCTTCACCGTGCCAATGCTCGGCCCGGTGCCGATTGCCCTCGACCTCGGCTTCCCGATCGTGAAGGGTCCGGGCGATCAGGAACAGGTCTTCAGCTTCTGGCTTGGCTTCACGCGATAATCGGTGCGCTCACTCGTCCGCCGCAGGCATAGTGCGATAAGGCGTGGCGGCAATCTCGGGAGTGAAACGGTACTGCGTGGTCGTCGTCCAAGGATAGGGCTGGCCGTTATAGCGGTAGAACGCGCCATAAGGAGTATCGATGACGCGGGCGCGGTAGAAGCCACGCCGGTCAACGGCGTAGTTCTGCCAAACGTCATACGCACTTCGCCGAGGATATACGAAAGCCGGCAATAACTCCGGCGGAAGCATCCGCGGCGGCGGCGCGATCGGGTCCTCTGCCCTGGCAGGCTCAGCCACCAGCACCAATAGCAAACCGGCGATCGCCTTTCGCATCACACCCTCTCCTCGGCCGGGCTCCCCCGGGTGCAATTCTGTCATTGCCTGCGCGACCTGTCTCCGCCGATTCGGATAAATGGAGAAAAAAGGACGAATGTGCGGACGGCGCAAGTGTTACCTGCGCACGAAACGGCCCTCCGTAACGCGGAGGGCCGTTTGTTTGATCGTGATCAAGATCAGCGTCCGGACGGTTGTGTGAAGTCTGCCTTGATCACGTACGTGTTGGTCGTCGATCGCCCGGCCGGTCGGGGTGCCACTTTCAACGACTCGCCGTAGGCCGGGTAGGAATAAGCCGGCTTGCCACGCAGGCTGATTGGTCGCCCATCCGCAGGCACCGGTACAGGCACCGGAGCAGACGGATCCGCGTTGATGTTCGGAGCCGAGACGGGCGGCCGCGGGCCGCCATCGTAGATGAACGTTCCATCACTCGGCACGACTTGCGGAGGCGGAGCTGTCTCCAATCCCGCATTTGGCGCTGCTTGCAGAGTCGATGCAGGGACGAAGTTGGCAGTGGCTGGCGGGACAACGATGGTGGTCGACGCCGGGTAATAGTACGGGCTGCCGTAGTAGTAAACGGACGGGTAATACCCGAACGGCAAGCCGTAGCCACCCCACCAATTGCCGTAATACGGGCGATAGCCGCCGTACCAGCCATAGTAGGGACGCCCGTAGCCGTACCCGCCGCGATAACCGATACCGTAGCCGTATCGGCCGCCGTAGCCGTATCCGCCGCGGTAGTAACCGCCACGATACCCGCCGTAACCGCCGCGATAGCCGCCGTATCCTGCACGATACCCGCCGCCGTAACCGCCGCGATAGCCGCCGCCGGCACGACCACCGCCGCGGCCGACTTCGTAGGTGTCTGCGTCGACCGATTCGGCGCCGCCCAACTTCATGGTCGGCGTCTCGGTTCGGTCGAGCCGGAGTCGCAAGGTGTCGTCTGCCCGGACCGATGTACCGGCCGCCAGTAGGCCGGCGGCTGCGAGAGCGGCCGTGATCCACTGATTGCGCAACATGCTTTTTGCCTCCCCACAAGATTCGGGTGACAGGTTGGCGCGTCCTGCGTCGGTCCGCTGGCTACTAGTGCTCATCTTATCGGTCTTGCCGAAATGAAGTCAAATTCCAGTGCCATCAAATTTAACGATCTGGCAGGACGTTTCGTCATCAAGACGTAATCGCTCCCTCCGATGCGGAGTGGACGCAGTGTGCGTATTTTGCCAGGACGCCGCGCTTCTCACGAGGCTCGGGCTTCTTCCAGGCCGCGCGCCGGCGAGCCAACTCCGCGTCGTCGAGGGCAACTGAGAGATCCTTGGCGTCGGCATTAATCGTGATTTGATCGCCATCCTTGAGCAGCGCGATCGGGCCGCCGACCCAAGCTTCCGGGGCGACATGACCCACGACGAGGCCGTGCGTGCCGCCGGAGAATCGGCCGTCCGTGATCAAGCCGACGCTTTCACCCAGCCCCTGGCCGACCAGCGCCGCCGTCACCGCAAGCATCTCGCGCATGCCCGGTCCGCCAACCGGACCCTCGCCCCGGATAACGACGATTTCTCCCACCTTGATCGATCGCTTTTGGATTGCATCGAAGCAAGCTTCTTCGCCTTCGAAGACGCGGGCCGGGCCGGTCATGCGGCGGATCTTCAGCCCCGCCACCTTGGCCACGCCGCCATCGGGACAGAGGTTACCTTTCAAGATGATCAGGTGCCCGGTCGGATGCATCGGCCGGTCTATCGGTCGGACGACGTCCTGCTTGCGTTTGAAGATGCTTTCCACGTCGCGCAGGTTGTCGGCAAGCGTACGGCCGGTCACCGTCAGGCAAGAGCCATCCAGTAAACCGGCGTCCAACAACCCGCGCAAGACCGCAGGCGTACCTCCGGCGCGATGCAGGTCGTTCATTACATACCGTCCGCCCGGCTTGAGGTCGGCCAGATGCGGCACGCGACCGTTGAGCCGGTCGAAATCTGCCAGGGTCCACTCCACCTCTGCTTCGCGGGCGATGGCCATCAAGTGGAGCACAGCGTTCGTCGAACCGCCAAGCGCCAGCACCAGGGTATAAGCGTTAGCCAGCGAAGCTCGATTGATAACGTCGCGAGGACGGACGTCGCGCTGAATCAGCTGGAGAAGCGCCTGACCGGCCACGAACGATTCGCGTTCCTTGGCAGCTGAAACTGCCGGCAAGCTGGCATCGTATGGAAGCGACATGCCCATCGCTTCGATGGCGCTGCTCATGGTGTTGGCGGTGTACATGCCCCCGCACGAGCCAGCGCCGGGACAGGCCTCGCACTCGATTGCTTTGACGGTTGCGGCGTCGAGAGTGCCTGCCTGTTGCCGACCGACGGCTTCGAAAATCGAGACAATGTCGATATCCGATCCATCCGGTCCGGTCCCGGGAAGAATCGAACCGCCGTAAACGAAGACGCTTGGTATGTTCAGCCGCGCCATGGCCATCACGCAGCCGGGCATGTTTTTGTCGCAGCCGCCGATGGCGATCAGGCCGTCATGATTCATGCCGCCGGCAACGACTTCCAGGCTATCGGCGATCACCTCACGCGAGACGAGGCTATAGCGCATGCCCTGATGGCCCATCATGATGCCATCGGAGGCGGTCGGGGCGCCGAATATCTGGGGGACACCGCCAGCTGCGCGAATACCCTCCACGGCCTTCCGCGCGAGCCGGTCGAGGTGTGCATTGCAAGGGGTGATATCGCTGAACAGGCTGGCGACACCGATCATCGGTCGCGTGAAGTCTTCGTCGAGGAATCCGACGGCTCGCAGCATGGCGCGGTTCGGGGCGCGTCCGGATCCTCCGGTGGTGAGCCGGCTCTTGCGGTTGGCATCCGAGGGCATGGCAAAGACTCCTGGATAGAAACGGCCGGCGAGAGTGTCACTGTAGGGGTGGCGATGGAGGAGGGCAATCGAAGGCAGTCACGGCAGGTAGGCGTCGGCAGCTGCCCGCAAATACGTCGCATCGAGATCGATTTTGATGGAGATTGAGACGTCGAGCGCTAGCGGAAGCGAGGGCAAGTGAGCTCCGGGAACCAGTGACAGTCCACGAATGGCAAGCAGGCGACCGCCGCTCGCTGCGGGTTCGCCGACTCGATAACTGACCTCAAACGGTGCGGGAAGCGCCGGACGTTCGACGCCGAGCTCCGCGGCGATCGCATCGGCGAACGAGAAAGTAAGCGGCCGACGATGGACGTCAACAAGAAGTAGATGGACGCCCTCGAGCAAATAGCCGAAATAGCGACTCGTATAACCAGCGCGGGCGTCCGGACCGTCTTTATTGCGAGGCGAAATGAGCTCGATGGCGGCGATTAATCGGCCCTGGCGCTCGATGTGAACCGCGGGCGATTGCTCCAAAGCGGAGACAGCCACCTCGATGTCGGGTGCAAAGTCCTCGCTTGCGACAGGCTGAGCGGGGCTTTGCCGGGCAGTGTCTTCGGGCCAAGCGCGAACTGCGACGTCAGGGCACTCCGGAGGTGCGTTGACTGCCAGGACCGGTGGAGCACCGATGTACGCTCGATAACCGTCAGGCAGCAGAAGCTTTACCGATCGGGCCAACTCCGTGAGCCAGAAGTGGTGGACTCCTTCCCACCCGCCAAGTTCGGTCCAGTCGTGCAGGGCCATTGTGTGCCGCCAGCGGATAGCGAGATTCTCTATCTCACTCAAAACAGGCCTGAAACAGGAGACAACCGCTTCGCAGCGTCTGCAACGCGATTGCCACAAGTAGGTGATGGTCATTCGTTTGGTTCAGGACTTTTCCCGAGGCAGCGCAAACCTCTTCGCCGGTCTCATTTTATGATCTCACCGACTTTTCTCGTTTTTCTCAGAAATCTTGCTTGTCAATGCTTCGTATATCGGTGAAAATACATGCCGCGTGCATAGTGGGTGATG
>Ga0326727_10015837_pt1 | contig 16072 bp, 12 predicted proteins | sample MB2enrmetagenome_FD_207643 | JGI IMG/M metagenome (GOLD analysis project Ga0326727, IMG submission 207643) | Lab enriched peat soil microbial communities from McLean, Ithaca, NY, United States - MB29MY | ecosystem: Environmental > Terrestrial > Soil > Wetlands > Peat | place: USA: New York...
CCGGCGCGACGCTGACTAAGTATGGCCTCGAAGAAGACGACATTGTCGAGTTATCCGTGAATGGGCGCAAGGTGAATGCGCCGGTGATTGTTGCGCCGGGGCATCCGGATAACTCGGTTACTGTGCATCTGGGCTATGGGCGGCAGACGGGGCGCGTTGCAGGCGGCGCGGGCTTCAATGCTTACTTGATTCGCACCTCGGATGCGCCGTTTTATACCGCAGGTTCGATGAAGAAGGTGGAGGGTAAGTGGGGCGTGGCTGTGACCAAGAGCCACTTCCAGGATCACCGGCCGAAGTTGTTTGGCGGACAGGGAAACGGCAATAACTCAATGGAAGCCGACGAGGCTCTGGGCGAGCGCGGGATTATTCGATCCGCGACGCTGAGTGAGTACAAAACTGATCCCGGCTTTGCTAACGATGGCGAGACGCACAAGACGACCGACAAGAGCAACACACTCTTCCCCAACTGGGAGTACAAGGACAACGCCTGGGGCATGTCCATCGACATGAACAGTTGCACAGGATGCAACGCATGCATCGTGAGTTGTTATGCGGAGAACAATATTCCCGTGGTGGGCAAGCAGCAGGTGCGCATCGGGCGCAATATGCAGTGGCTCAGGATCGACACCTATTTTGAGGGCGACTTGGCCGCGCCACGCGCTCACTTTCAGCCGATGGCCTGCCAGCACTGCGAGAACGCGCCCTGCGAGCAGGTTTGCCCGGTGGGCGCGACGGTGCATACGCCCGAGGGCTTGAATGCAATGGTTTACAACCGCTGCGTGGGCACGCGCTACTGCTCGAATAATTGCCCCTACAAGGTGCGGCGCTTCAACTTCCTGCTCTACTCGGATTTTGAGACCGAGAGCCTGAAGCTGATGCGCAATCCGGATGTGACGGTGCGCTCGCGCGGCGTGATGGAGAAGTGCACTTACTGCGTGCAGAGGATTTCGGCGGCCAAGATCGAGGCCGACAAGGAGAACCGGGCGATTCGCGACGGCGAGATTGTAACTGCCTGTCAGCAGGCCTGTCCGGCTCAGGCGATCAGCTTTGGCAACATCAACGACAAGCAGAGCAAGGTGGCGAAGTTACAGGCCGACGAGCGCAGCTACCAGGTGCTCGCCGATATAAATACGCGCCCGCGGACCAAGTATGTGGCCGCGGTGACGAATCCGAATCCGGAACTGGAAGCGGGGCCGGTGGAGCATTTGCCGATGAAGTAGTGAAGAAGTGAAAGAGTGAAAGAGTGAAAGAGTGAATAAGTGAATAAGTGAATGAGTGAAGAAGTGAGTTAGCGGAGCACGATGGCAAGCGGTGAATTGAAAGACAACCCGAGGATTGATCCGGCGACGGGCGAGTATAGCGTTATCGCGCCGGGGCAGACTTTCCGGTCTGTCACGGAGAAGATCACGCGCATTGTGCTGACGCCGACTACGCCGCTGGGGTGGTTTGCGATCTTCGGAGTGGCAGGCGCCGGGGCGACGATGCTGCTGGTGGCAGTGACCTGGCTCTTCCTTGTGGGCGTCGGCATCTGGGCCGTAACGCAGCCGGTGGCCTGGGGCTTTGCCATTATCAACTTCGTCTGGTGGATCGGCATTGGCCATGCGGGGACGCTGATCTCGGCGATTCTGCTGCTCTTCAAGCAGAGCTGGCGCAACTCGATCAACCGCTTTGCCGAGGCCATGACGATCTTTGCCGTGGTCTGCGCCGGCATGTTTCCCGTCCTTCACCTTGGCCGCCCATGGCTGGGTTACTGGCTCTTTCCTATCCCGCTGACGATGAACGTGTGGCCGCAGTTCCGCTCGCCGCTGATGTGGGACGTCTTTGCGGTCTCGACTTACGCGACTATCTCGATAGTCTTTTGGTACATCGGCATGGTTCCCGACTTCGGCACCATGCGCGACCGCGCCGAATCTAAGTTTGCCAAGTATGCCTACGGCCTCTGCTCGCTGGGCTGGCGCGGCTCGGTGCGCCACTGGGCGCGCTATGAGACGGCCTCGCTGCTGCTGGCCGGACTGGCCACGCCCCTGGTGCTCTCGGTGCACACGGTGATCAGCTTTGATTTCGCGGTTGCGGTACTGCCGGGCTGGCACACGACGATCTTTCCGCCTTACTTTGTAGCAGGCGCAATTTATTCCGGATTTGCCATGGTGCTGACGCTAGCTATTCCGCTTCGCAAGTTCTATCACCTGGAAGGTCTGGTCACCGAGCGGCACATCGATAACATGGGCAAGGTGATGCTGGCGACGGGCTTCATCGTGGCCTACGGCTACGGCATGGAAGTCTTCATGGCCTGGTACTCGGCCTCGCACTGGGAAGCATTCATGATGTGGAACCGGATGTTTGGGCCGATGGGCTGGGCATACTGGGTTCTGGTTACCTGCAACCTGGCGATTCCGCTGACGACGCTGTGGGTTCGCAAGTGGCGCACTAATATGGCCTTCATGTTTTTCCTCTCCATTGTGGTCAACACGGGAATGTGGTTTGAGCGGTTCGTCATTGTGGTTACTAGTCTCTATCGCGACTTTCTTCCCTCGGCGTGGGGGACTTATCGCGCGACTAAGTGGGACTACATGACTTATGTGGGCACGCTGGGATTGTTCACGGCGCTGTTCCTGCTGTTTGTACGCTTTCTGCCCATGATTCCCATGAGTGAGATTCGCATGATGCTGCCGGGAGCAAAGATAACTCCCAAGAAGGCTGCGGAGGCTGGTGACTAATGCCCGCACGCGAAGGAACCTACGGCCTGCTGGCCGAATTCGATACGCCCGGCGATCTGATCCGCGCCGCGCAACAGGCGCGCAAGGACGGCTGGAGGCGCATGGATTGCTACACGCCTTATCCGGTGGAGGAGGCGGCCGAGGCTATCGGCTTTCATCGCAACAAGGTGCCGCTGATCACACTGATTGGCGGACTGATGGGCCTGGTGGCCATGTTTCTGCTGGAGGTTTGGATCTCGGTGTGGGCTTATCCGCTGAATATAGCCGGAAGGCCGACTTACTCCTGGCCGGCCTTCATTGTGCCCGCCTACGAGTGGACGATCTTGTTCGCCGGATTGTCGGCGGCCTTTGGGATGCTGGCGCTGAATGGATTGCCGGCGCTCTATCATCCGTTGTTCAACGCGCCTAACTTCCGCGACGGAGCGACTACCGATAAGTTCTTTCTGTGCCTGGAGGCGCTGGATCCGAAGTTCGACTTAGTGGAAGCGAAAAAGTACTTAGAGAGCTTTGATCCGGTTTCGGTGGTGGAGGTGGAGTACTGATGAAAAGACAGTTCTCAGTCGTCAGTTCTCAGTTCTCAGCCATTCGCACCACGCGGCGCGGAATACTCCTTGCAGGGGTGGCCACAGCGATGCTCATCACAGGCTGCCGGCAGGATATGCACGACCAGCCGAAGATTCGCTCGCAGCGCGGCTCGGAGATGTTTGCCGATCATCGCGGCGCGCGCCCGCAGGTGGCGAACACCGTGGCGCGGGGACAGTTGCACGAAGACAGCTACTTCTACACCGGCGTGGTACAAGCGGCAAACGGCTATCGCGAAGAGAAGGACGAGATGCCCTTCCCGGTGACTCTCGACGTGCTGAAGCGCGGGCAAGAGCGGTTTAACATTTATTGCTCGCCGTGCCACTCTCGGGTGGGCAACGGGCTGGGCGAGATTGTGCAGAGGGGTTACAAGCCGGCGGCCAACTATCACGATCAGGTGCGGCTGTCGCAGCCCATCTCGCACTACTTTTACGTGATGACGCACGGCTACGGAGCGATGCCGGACTACTCGGCGCAATTGACGCCGGAGGATCGCTGGGCGGTGGCGGCGTACATTCGCGCCTTGCAGTTGAGCCAGGCGGCGAAGGTGAGCGATGTGCCGGCGGGCGTGCAGGTGCGCAGCTTGAAGGAGATCGCAGCCCAGGGCGGACACCCGGAGTTTGCCCAGCCGTGGACGCTGCCTTCGACGGCCATTCTGGCGAACCCGAACGATATGAAGCAGGGCAACCCGGCGTTGGCTCCGGCAAATCCGGCTCCCCCGGAGATCAAGATTCCACTCAGCAAACCGGCCGCGCCGGCCGCAAAGTAAGGATTGACGGAATGGCTCACGAGACGCACGCAAAATCGCTACCCGCTGACCTGAGCGCGCCAGAGTTTGTAGACGGCTGGCAGAGGCGCGCGCTGGCTGTTGGGGCGGTGTGCGCGTTGATTGCCGTTGGCCTGGGCTTTGCGGATGGACGAGGCTTTGAAGTGGACCATGTGCTGCGAGGATGGCTGCTGGGGCTGATGCTTACGTTTGGATTTTCTGTTGGCGGGCTAGCTCTGCTGATGGTGCAGTATGTTTCCGGCGGTAAGTGGGGCTTGTTGCTGCGCCGGCCCTTGGAGGCGATGAGCCGCACGCTGCCGCTGGTCTTTGCTTACTGGGTAGTGGTTGCGCTCTCGCTCAAGAAACTCTATCTGTGGGCCGCGGTGAGCGATGTGAACGCGGCGCTGAAATCGGGATGGATCAACGAGGTCCAGGCGCACGCCATCGAATTCAAGCGGCCGATGCTGAATCCGGTCTCGTTTGTCTGGGTGAGTCTGCTGTGCTTTGCGATCTGGGGTTTTTACACATGGAGGCTGAATTCGCTGGGACTGAAACGCGATGAGGAAACGCTGGCAGAGACGCCCAAGTGGATCAAGCGGTTGGATAACATCAGCGGCCCCGGCATCGTGGTGTACTCAGTAACCATGTCCGCTGCCGCCATCTATTGGGTCATGTCGCTTGATCCCACGTGGTACTCGTCGGTCTACGGCTTGCTGTTTTTGGTGGGGCAGGCGTACCAGGTGCTGGCGTTGGCGATTATCGTCGTGATTTCTTTGTCTAAAGGCGAGCCCTTCAAGACCATTTTGCGCCTGACGGAGCAGCACGATCTGGGGAACTTCACCTTTGCTTTTGTGATGCTGAACATTTACCTGGCCTTCTCGCAGTTTCTGATTATCTGGTCGGGAAATTTGCCGGAAGAGATTCCCTGGTACCTGGATCGCGTGACGGGCGGCTGGGGCGTGATCATCACACTGGACTTCATCTTCCACTGGCTGATTCCGTTTACGCTGCTGTTGTCGCGCGATCTGAAGCGCAACAAGAAGCGGCTGGTGCTGGTGTGCCAGTGGATGGTCTTCGCCAAGGCCTTTGATCTGTTCTGGCTGATTGAGCCTAACTTCAAAGATGCGGCGCGCAATCTGCACTTCAGTTGGGGAATTCTGGAATATGCGGCCGTGCCGGTGGCGATGACGGCCTTCTGGGTGGCCTATTTCTGTTTGCAGTTGAAGGCGCGGCCGCTGGTGCAGATCAACGATCCGCACCTTGAGGAGATATTGGAGGCGGAGCATGTCCACGCATAACTCTGGCGAGCCGGAAGACCGCAAACTGGACAAGCCGGACAAGCCGGAAGAGATCGACGCATCGAAGGGCTATGAGGCGAGCGACGTGCGCGTCTCCGGCGTGGTGGTCTTTCTGGTGGCGCTGAGCATCTTTGCGGTGGTGACGGGGTTGCTGGCCTACGGGGTGGGCAAGGTGCTCGATGCGCGTATGAAAACCGAAGACGGGCCAACAAGCCGATGGGCGAAGCCGGTGGATGTGCGGCCGCTGGGTAACATGCCGTCTGATCCTGAGTTGAAGAATAAGCTGAGTGAGATGACACAGAGTTTCCCCACGCCGCGCTTGCAGAGCGACGACGGCAACCAGGATATAGCCGACCTGCACGCGCGCGAAGATTTGCTGCTGGAGAACTACAGTTGGGTTGACCAGCAACAGGGCAAGGTCCGGATTCCGATTGAGCGCGCCATGGAGCTAATTGCCGCGCGGGGATTGCCGGTGGCGAAGGCCGTGGAGCAAGGGCCACTGATGACCGGGGACAAGATGCCGGTGATCGCCGTGCCGCTGACCAATGGATTTGCGCGGACGAGTTATGAGTTGGATCAGGCCGCCGCGGTGCGGCCAACGGCGCCTGCGGCGCACTAAGTCGAATTTGTGTGAGTGCGTACTTTGCCGGGACAGAAAGAAGAGATCATGCAAGGCTTAGACAAAATCCGGAGAAGCTGGCGAGGCGCGGCGGCAGCGGTGGTGCTGTGTCCGGTTCTACTGGCGCCGTTGCTGCCGGCGCAGGTCTCCAGCTATGGCGACAAGCAGATGGGACCGGCCAACGACAAGCCGCCGGCAATTCTGAACAAGGTGGGGATTGCACAGAGGCTGAATGAGCAACTTCCACTGGGATTGACCTTCACTGACGACACGGGCAAACAGGTGCAGCTAGGCAGTTACTTTGGCAAGCGGCCGGCAATTCTGGCGCTGGTTTATTACCAGTGCCCCATGCTCTGCTCGGAAGAGTTGAACGGCCTCACGAGCGCGCTGCAGATGGTGAGCTTTGTTCCCGGCAAGGACTTCAGCGTGATCGTGGTGAGCATCGATCCCACCGAGAGCACGGAGCTGGCGGCGGCCAAGAAGCGCGGCTATCTGAAGCGCTACGGACATCCGGAGACGGCGGCGGGCTGGCACTTCATGACCGGCTCTCAAGCCAACATCGACGCGCTCACCAAGGCAGTTGGCTTTGGCTATGTGAAGATACCGGGGCCGGACGGAAGGCTCACGCAGTTTGCCCACGCCAGCGCGATTCAGATTGTAACTCCCGAAGGCAAGCTGGCGCAGTATTACATGGGCGTGGAATACTCGCCCAAGGATTTACGGATAGGATTGGTGGAGGCGTCGGCCAACCGCATCGGCTCGCCGGTGGATAACATTCTGACTTATTGCTACCACTACGATCCGCAGACGAACAAACATTCGCTGATTGTGGCCAGAGTCGTCCAGTTAGGCGGAGTTATCACGTTGCTGCTGCTGGGCGGATTCATGCTGGTGATGTTTCGCAGGGATGCGCGGAAAGACGATCAGCCAGGGACAGGAACAAAGGTGAACAAATAACGGAATGAACCATATCAGCCCAGTTATCTGGCAGTTTCTCGTCAAGTGGTTGACGAACTTCGCGCTGCTTCCGCCGGAGGCCTCGAAGATTGCGCCGCAGATGGATGCGCTGCTCTTCTTTCTGGTTCTGGTGAGCCTGATTGGGCTGACGATCGTGGTGCTGCTGGTGGTCAGCTTCTCCATCCTCTATAACAAGAAGCGCCATCCGGTGGCGGTGCAGGTGGAGGGTTCCACATTACTGGAAGCTATCTGGACCATTATTCCTCTGGGGCTTTTTCTGGTGATATTCGTGTGGGGCGCGCTGATTTATTTTCGCGTTTTTACGCCGCCGGCCAACGCCATGAACATTTATGTCGTGGGCAAGCAGTGGATGTGGAAAGTGGAGCATCCGGGCGGGCAGCACGAGATCAACGCGCTGCACGTGCCCACGGGCCGCGCGGTGCAGTTGACGCTGATCTCTCAGGATGTCTTTCACAGCTTTTCGATCCCCGCCTTCCGCGTGAAGCGCGAGGCGATTCCCGGCCGCTATACAACCGTCTGGTTTGAAGCCACCACGCCGGGAACCTATCACTTGTTCTGCACGCAGTACTGCGGCACCAACCACTCGCAGATGACGGGCGACGTGGTGGTGATGTCGCCGGAGGAGTACCGGAAGTGGCTGGCCAGCTCGACCAGCGGAGTCTCTCTGGCGCAGAACGGCGAGCGGCTGTTTGCGAGTTTGAGTTGCGCCGCCTGCCACAACGCGCGGCCGGATGCGCGCGGACCGTCGCTGGCTAACGTCTATGGCGCTAAGCTGGCGCTTGCATCAGGCGGCACAGTGATCGCTGACGACGCCTATCTGCGGGAGGCAATCCTGAATCCTTCGCAGCATATAACTCAGGGTTATGCGCCGATTATGCCCACTTACCAGGGGCAGATCAGCGAAGAGGGAGTTATCGCGCTGATTGAATACATCAAAAACCTCAACTCCGATTACCGCATCGAGCAGACACTCAACAGTACCGAGATGCCGCCGGGGAGCGAAGGCGCAGCTAAGGGCGGAGTAACTCCCGCAGTGAAAGGGCCAGTTACGAAAGGAACGGTGAAGCCTTGAGTACACACACCATTGTCAGCCTTCCCGATCAGTCGACGGCCAGGATACCCAAGGATAACTACATCACCAGGGAGAATGGCCTGCTGAGCTGGCTGCTCACCAGCGATCATAAGCGGATCGCGATACTTTACCTGATCTCGATCACCTTTTTCTTCTTTATCGGCGGGGCGCTGGCGGGGCTGATTCGGCTGGAACTGCTAACGCCGCAAGCCGACCTGATGGCCAGCGACACCTATAACAAGGTGTTCACCATGCACGGCGTTATCATGATCTTCTTCTTTCTGGTGCCGTCGGTACCGGCTACACTGGGAAATTTCTTCATCCCTATGATGATCGGAGCCAAGGACCTGGCGCTGCCCAAGGTCAACCTGCTGAGCTGGTACTTATATATGGCTGGTGGTTTGCTCGCTCTCTACACCATGACGGTGGGAGGCGTGGACACGGGCTGGACCTTTACTACGCCGCTGTCAACTCACTATGTCAACACCAATGTACTGACCACCGGCCTGGCTGTCTTCATTGCCGGCTTCAGTTCCATCCTTACCGGGCTGAACTTTATCGTCACCATCCACAAGATGCGCGCGCCGGGGTTGACCTGGTTCCGGCTGCCGTTGTTTATATGGTCAAACTATGCAGCCAGCATACTGATGGTGCTGGGCACGCCAGTTCTGGCCATCGCCATTGTGCTGATCGCTCTGGAGCGCACGCTGGGCATCGGCGTATTTGATCCCACCAAGGGCGGCGATCCGCTTTTATTTCAACATCTGTTCTGGTTCTACTCGCACCCAGCCGTGTACATCATGATTTTGCCGGGAATGGGAGTTATCTCTGAGGTTATCTCCAACTTCAGCCGTAAGAGGGTCTTCGGCTATACGGCGGTAGCCTTCTCCTCGGTGGCTATCGCGGTCTTCGGCTTCTTTGTCTGGGCGCATCATATGTTCATTATGGGCATCTCTAACTACGCCGTGCTGGTGTTTTCGCTGCTGAGCATGCTGGTCGCCGTGCCTTCGGCCATCAAGATATTCAACTGGTCGCTTACGCTTTACAAGGGGTCCATCACCTTTGAGACGCCGATGCTCTACGCCTTCGGCTTCATGGGATTGTTCACCATCGGCGGCATGACCGGGGTCTTTCTCGGCTCTTCGGGAACTGATATTCACCTGACCGAGACTTACTTTATCGTAGCTCACTTCCACTTTGTGATGGTGGGCGGAATGTTGATGGCGTTTCTTGCCGGGATTCACTTCTGGTGGCCTAAGATGACGGGGCGAATGTATCCGGAGAAGATCTCGCAACTGGCGGCCGTAGTTACCTTCATCGGCTTCAACCTTACCTTCTTTCCGCAGTTCATCCTGGGCATGCTGGGGATGCCGCGGCGCTACGCAGCCTATCCGCCGGAGTTTCAAATCCTGAACGTCTTCTCCACAGCGGGCGCAACCATTCTGGGTGTGGGTTACCTGCTGCCGGTGCTCTATCTGGTCTGGTCGCTGCGTTACGGCGCGATTGCGGGCGATAATCCATGGCAGGCGACGGGGCTGGAGTGGCAGACGCAGTCACCCCCGCTGACGGAGAACTTTGCCGTGATACCGATCATGGACCACGAAGCCTACGACTATGAGTGGCTGGAGAAACAGCAGAAGGAAAAGGGGGTGACCAGTGTTGGATAGATCCGCTAATACCGCTCACTCCGCTCACGAGGGGCACCCGCCCTATCTGCGTCATCACTTCAACTCCACCGAGCAGCAGGCCGACGCCGCCGGATTTGCCATGTGGCTTTTTCTGCTGACGGAAGTAATGTTCTTCGGCGGGCTGTTCACCGCTTACCTGATCTACCGCAACTGGTATTACCCGGCCTTTGTGGCCGGCTCTCACCAGTTAGATGTGCGTTGGGGCACCCTGAACACGCTGGTTCTGATCTGCTCCAGCTTTACCATGGCCATGGGTGTGTGGTGCGCGGAGACGCGGCGAAGAAAAGGGCTGGTGCTCAGCCTGACTCTTACCTTCATTCTTGGCCTGGGGTTTTTGGGCATCAAGACCGTGGAGTACCGGGAGAAGATAGAGAAGCACCACGTTCCCGGATTTCACTACAGCTTGAAATCGTTTCTCGATCCCCAATCGGACCCTGAAATCTATGCCGAGTATCACGACAAGCCGCTCGTGCCAGATATGGCGCGGCACACCGAGCTTTATTTCTCGCTCTACTTTCTGATGACCGGAATGCACGCGCTGCACATGATCATCGGCATCGGGATTCTGGGATTCATGATTCTGCGCGCCAAGGCCGGGGCTTACACCGCGGGACACGTAACCTTTGTGGAGAACTTTGGGCTTTACTGGCACTTTGTGGACATCATCTGGATTTATCTCTTCGCGCTGCTCTATCTGATCAGCAGACATCAATAGCTGACAGCTAACAGCTAACAGCCGACAGTTACAGGAAAAACGTCATGAGCGAACACAACGAACACGCGCATCACATTGTCGGGCCTGGGGTCTATGTGGCGATTCTCTTCGCGCTGCTGATCGGCACCGGGCTTACGGTCTGGGCGTCGTTTCTTGAACTGGGCCTCTGGAACCCCGTCATCGCGCTGGCTATCGCCACTACCAAGGCTGTGCTGGTGGTGCTGTTCTTCATGCACGTGAAGTACAGCACGAAACTGACCAAGCTGGCGATTTTTTCCGGCATCTTCATGTTTCTGGTGCTGATCTCGATGACATTGGCGGATTACATCAGCAGGGCTTGGGGAAGCTGGTAGGGTGGGGCGGTCATGAATCCTCCTCCCAAGATTCAGCATTCCAAAACGCGTCCACAAGACCTGGGCGATTTCACCACCACCACAAGAGTGATCCCCATCTCGCTGATGGCCGTCGTCATCGGAGTTATCGGCGCGTATGTCGCATGGTTTCTATTGAAGCTGATCGGCCTATTTACAAACCTATTTTACTTTCATCGATTTGATTTTTCTTTTGCATCGCCAGCGGAAAACCATCTCGGCGTTTATGCTATCGCGGTGCCTATTATTGGGTCTCTTATCGTCGGAGTAATGGCGCGCTACGGGTCGGAACGCATTCGCGGGCACGGCATTCCCGAGGCCATTGAATCCATCTTGATGAACGGCAGCCGTGTATCTCCGAGGCTGGCGATTCTCAAGCCGCTCTCAGCCGCCATCTCCATCGGCTCCGGCGGTCCATTCGGCGCCGAAGGGCCGATCATCATGACCGGCGGCGCCATAGGATCCATGATCAGCCAGTTCTTCCACTTCACCAGCACGGAGCGGCGCACCCTGCTGGTGGCGGGCGCGGCCGCGGGCATGTCGGCGACCTTCGCGGCGCCGGTCTCCGCGGTGCTGATCGGCGTTGAATTGCTGTTGTTCGAGTGGAAGCCGCGCAGCGCCATTCCCGTGGCATTGGCCAGCGCGACAGCCTGCGTGGTCAGGGGTTACTTGTTTGGGCTGGGACCTCTCTTTCCAGTTTCCCCGCACCCCGCCTTCATCGGAGTTATCGGAGTTGGCGGTTGCGTCTTCGCGGGTCTCGCCGCGGGGGCTTTTTCGGCGCTGTTGACGGTAGGAGTTTACGCCGCCGAGGATCTCTTTCAGAAGCTGCCGATTCACTGGATGTGGTGGCCGGCGATTGGAGGCGTCTTCGTAGGCCTGGGTGGACTCATCTTTCCGCAGGCGCTGGGCGTTGGATACGAGACCATTGGCAGGCTTATCGGGGGGAATGCGCCGCTTGCGATCATTGCCGGAGTGCTTCTGGTCAAGTCAGTCATCTGGATGATTTCGCTCGGCTCGGGCACATCCGGCGGCGTGCTTGCGCCCTTGCTGATGATGGGCGCGGCACTGGGAGGTTTGGAAAGCATCTTTCTTCCCCATTTTGGCGCGGGCTTCTGGCCTCTGGTCGGCATGGGCGCGATTCTTGGCGGCACCATGCGCTCACCCTTCACCGGCATCATCTTTGCGCTGGAATTGACGCACGATGTCAATATGCTTCTGCCGCTATTGGTGGCCTGTTTTGCGGCCCACTTATTCACGGTACTCACTCTCAAGCGATCCATACTCACCGAAAAAATATCCCGGCGCGGCTATCACCTGAGCCGCGAATACGCGATTGATCCGCTCGAGATCCTCTTCGTCAAAGAGGTCATGCGGACGAACGTCGTTGTTCTGCCCGGTGATGGAACGCTGGAAGATTCATATCATCTGATACGCAGCAGCAAGCGGCCAAAGGGCCAACAACTCTTCCCGGTTCTTGGCTCCGGCAATGAGTTAGTAGGAGTGGTTACGAGAAGCCAGTTGGTTCAGCTTCACGAGCAGAAGGCGGATAAGGCGGCTTCGATTCGTCTTATGGAAATTGCTACGTCAAACCCGGAGGTAGCCTTCGCGGACGAGCCTTTGCGGGCGGTGATCGACCGGATGGCCAAATCAGGCTTCACGCGTTTTCCTGTCCTTGAACCAGGGGACGGCAAGAAGATCGCCGGCATGGTGGCGCTCAGTGATTTGCTTCACGCCAGAACGCGCAACCTGGAAGACGAACACGTTCGGGAAAGAGTTCTAAGGATACGAATGCCATTTGGACTGCGGAAAAAGAGCGCATAGGAGATGACTGAGAAGAAGGTGTGGCATCACGGCTAATTTTGTGACATAAAGGGAATATGTATATCGATGCGCATGCTCACTTGGACCAATACGGTGCACAGCTCCCACGGGCAATCGCGGAGATCGAGCGGCATGAAATCTTCACCATCGGCGTCTCGATGGACCCGGATGGGTATGTAAAGAGCAGGGCGATTGACGAGCAAACTGAGTGGGTCCTGAGCACGTTTGGCGTGCATCCCTGGAACGCTCCCGCCTTTCACGCGCAACTGGAAGCTCTTCAGCCATTGATTGACGCCTCACCCATGGTGGGGGAGATCGGGCTCGACTATCACTTCGTCGCAGAACCTGAGAATCATGCTTTGCAGCGCGATGTTTTCCGGCACTTTGTCATGCAGGGTGTCTCTCAGAAGAAGATATTGAACATCCACACGAAAGGAGCAGAGGCGGACGTCGACCGCATCCTGGGAGAGTTGAAGGTTAGCCGGGCAATTATCCATTGGTACTCGGGACCGATGCAACAACTTCATGCTTTGGCCGAAAAGGGAATGTACTTCACGGTCGGCGTGGAGCTTCTCTTCAGCACCGCGATCCAGGAGATTGCCAAATCAATCCCGCCGTCTTTGCTGTTGACGGAGACCGATAATCCAGGCGGGCATAAGTGGCTGACGGGGGACCTCGGGATGCCGTCGATCATTGTACAAATCGTGCACAAGCTTGCCGAAATTCGCGGATGGTCTGAGGAAGAAACCAAGGCTCTTGTGCTCGAAAACTTCCTTCGGCTCGCGGGCGATGACAAATGGGCTATGTGCATAAGGGATAGAAGTTATACGTAGCGCCATTCCTCCCGAACTCCCGGCTGTCCTTCAACCCGCAAGCCGCGTGCCAGGGGAGAAACCGTGCTTCTAAGCCGGTGTGCAAGAAAAAATCGTCTCTGCGCCAAGATTGTCCATACAGATATTCCCTTAGTGATCTATAATCCAACCAATTTTAATCCCGTAGGCTGCGTGTTTCGCACGTTCTAAGCTACAGGATTTCGATCATGTCCCCCTCAGAGGATGCCGATAAACGGAGAGGGGACGACGGAATCGCAGGCGGGAAGCGTGTGAGCATTTGGACGATTGAGCGGCCTCACGGTGAAGCTGCCCCTGGCGGCAGGGCGGGGAAGTATGTCTTCTCCTGCTCGGCGAGAGGGCATGGCGTTCTGTGGGCAGGCAAAGTCCAAAAGACCGGCAAGTGGATGACATTGCTGGTTTTGGCGGCGATGACTGCGGCGCTAGGCGGCGCACAAGATACCAGTACAAATGGGCAGGGAACCACCGCGGCAGAGGTGTCCCGGGCGGCGGCACGGCGCGCCAATCTGCCTCCGCGGGTGGTTCAGGCGGAGCGGTTCCTGGCGCAGCGAGGCTGGGCGAGAGACGGGGCGCAAGCCTGGGCGGGGGCTGGGCATCTCCGCCGGAGTGCATCGGCAGCCGCTCCCGAACCCGATGCGCAGGCGCTGGCGTCGGGGCAAGGGACCGCAACCTGGCTGCCGCTGGGCCCCACGGCGGTGCAGTCGCAGAATTTTGGCCTGGTCACTGGCCGGGTTTCCACGCTGGCGCTGGACCCTTCCGACACGACCGGCAACACGCTCTACGTGGGAACCACCGGCGGCGGAGTGTGGAAGTCGCAGAATGCGGACACGTCCAGCGCTGTCAACATCAGCTTCATCCCCCTCACCGACGACCTTTCCGTGCTGAGCGGAGTGGCGGGCGCTTCCATCAGCATTGGCGCGCTGAGCGTGCAGCCGGGCGGCACGGGAGTGATCCTGGCGGGGACCGGCGACCCGAATGACGCCCTCGACTCCTACTACGGGGCCGGAATTCTGCGCTCCACCGACGGCGGAACCACCTGGAGCCTGATCGCTTCCACGGCGGACCAGATTTACAGCTTTGCCGGGGAGGGATTTGCCGGCTTTGCCTGGAGCACGGTGAACCAGCAGCTCGTGGTGGCCGCGGTCTCGCAGGCCTATGAAGGCACGCTGGTGGATGCGGATTGGCCGGGTCGGAGCTACGAGGGGCTGTACTACTCCTCCGACGGAGGAGCCACGTGGTCGCTGGCGACCATTACAGATGGCGCGGCGGACGTGCAGGGGCCGAATGATAAGTTTGCGCTTCCCGACGGGAATGCGGCTACCTCGGTGGTGTGGAACCCTGTGCGGCAACTGTTTGTGGGGGCGGTGCGCTACCACGGATACTACCAGTCCACGGACGGCATCACCTGGACGCGGCTGACGAATCAGCCAGGCGCGAACCTGATGACGGGTGCGAATTTCTGCCCCACTCATACCGGCAAGACGGGATCGACGGCTTGCCCCATCTTTCGCGGCACGCTGGCCGTGAATCCGTTGACCGGCGATACCTTTGCCTGGACGGTGGACGAGTACAACCAGGACCAGGGAATCTGGCAGGATCTGTGCGCGGCGAGCGCCGGCGTGTGCACCAACCTGACGATTACCTTTGCCCAGCAGTGGAACACGGCGGCTCTGGAGACGAATACATCGCTGGGTTCGGCCACCATTGAGAGCGGCGACTACAACCTGGCGCTGGCCGCGGTTCCCTCCGGGCAGACAACCATCGTGCTGGCCGGGGCCAACGATCTGTGGAAGACCAATTGCCCTTACTCGCAGGGCTGCACGTGGCGCAATACCACCAATTCCACGGTTGGTTTCTGCGCCGAGGTGGGCGAATACCAACATGCACTGGCCTGGAACGGTAACAATCCGCTGGAGATCTTTGTGGGCAACGACAGCGGATTGTGGCGCTCGACTGACGCCATCGGGGAGAGCGGAACGGTCTGCTCCGCGAGCGACGCTACACACTTTCAGAATTTGAACGGAAGCCTGGGTTCGCTGGCCGATGTGGTGAGCATCTCGCAGGCTGGCTCGACGCCGTACACCATGATGGCCGGGCTGGGGGCCAATGGAACCGCCGGCGTCAAGAGCACCACTGGAACGACGACGGACTGGCCGGAGATTTTGGGCGGCGAGGGCGGGCCGGTGGTCATTGATCCGGTGACCTCTACAAACTGGTATGTGAACAACGGGGCGGGAGTCTCCATCTACCTGTGCTCGCAGACGGCCGCCTGCACGCCTGCGGCGTTTGGCGCAAGCCCGGAGGTCAGCAACGCGGATGTGGGCGAGGATGGGCTGACCATGACCTCTCCGGCGCCCTTTCTGGTGGACCCGCTGGACAGTACGAAGTTGCTGATCGGCACCTGCCGTGTCTGGCGCGGCCCGGCTAACGGCGTGGGCTGGAGTTCAGGCAACGCCATCAGCCCCATTCTTGATGACCTTGCGTCGAGCGGTCCGTGCAGCGGCGACGCGCTGATTCGCTCGATGGCGGCAATGACGCTGCCCGTAGGCGGCGAAGTGGTCTATGTGGGCATGTACGGCTCGGCGAATGGAGGC
>Ga0326727_10015838_pt1 | contig 16071 bp, 18 predicted proteins | sample MB2enrmetagenome_FD_207643 | JGI IMG/M metagenome (GOLD analysis project Ga0326727, IMG submission 207643) | Lab enriched peat soil microbial communities from McLean, Ithaca, NY, United States - MB29MY | ecosystem: Environmental > Terrestrial > Soil > Wetlands > Peat | place: USA: New York...
TCTCCATCGGGACGCTCACGGCGTCTTTGGCACATCCCAGAGAGATCTTCGCGCCGGCCATCGGACAAGCGGCGGCGGGCGTTTTGCTCGTGCACAACCACCCGTCCGGTGATCCATCGCCCTCGGATGAAGACATCCGGCTCACCAAGCGCATCGCGCAGGCGGGCCAGATCATGGGGATCGAGTTGCTCGACCATGTGATCCTGGCTCAGTCCGGCACGTACAGCTTCAAGACCCAGTCGCAGGGGGGGCTATGAACGCCGGGACTTTTCAGGAGCTTCACGACGGCTGCCGGAATCGGGTTCTCAGTGGCATCCGTGGTTATGTCGGCAATCTGGATGTGGCGGAAGACGTGACGGCGGCGGCTTTTGCGACGGCCTTTAAGAAGCGTAGAAGCTTCCGTGGAGAAGCTTCCTTCAGTACGTGGGTTTACCGGATCGCCCTGAACCAAATCCATTCGGCTTTACGTTCCAAGCAAACGTTGTCATTGGACGCGATGGAGGGGTTTGAGCCGAGGGCGTTAATTGAGCCGGACCTGATGGATCGTGCCTTAGACAGGGCCGCCTGTTGCCGGAGACTGAGACTGGCGCTCAAGCGGCTTCCGGCCATCTATCGGGGAGCGCTCGTCGATCATTTCGTGCGGGGGTATTCCACGAAACAGATCGCAAAGCTTCGGCGCATTCCTCTCGGGACGGTGCTCAGCCGGATCTTCACGGCCAAGCGGCTGCTGCGCCGGGCTTGGGAATCGGGACGGGGACAAGAAAATGGAAACTGACATCAACATCACAAAAGGAGATCCTATGAACGAGAACAAAGAGAGAGGTACCTTGACGCTCCAAGAAGCCGTTCAGCATCCGGACTTTGAAAATGTCCGTCTGCCTGCAAAACCGCATCCGAAGCCCAGTACGAATGAGGACTGTTTTTGGCATGGCCGGTTGGATATGCTCAATGTTCCATCCCTGGCGGAGGAGTGTTGGCGCATTGTGGACGAGGGAGACCGCTGGGCGGTCTGGTTCGTCCCGGGGAACCATCCGGAGCGCTGGCAGGAACTCGCGAGTTTTCCGACAGAATCAGAAGCGCGAGAATTTATGATGTCACTTTGAGGCGGTAGTCGCGGGCCATATTCTCGCTCCAGTCCGTTCCCGTCTCCTCCACTCGAATGGGGGAACGCTTCTAGGGGGGAAGATGTTTGATAAAATCACGGCCCAGGCCATTGGGCCAGGACCATTTCAAGGGAGGTGTCTGCTTCATGCTGGTTGGTGATCCATCGTGCAAAGCGCCGCTCACGCCTAAGATGGCGCGCGAATTGGGCCGGGCCTTAGAGATGCTGCAAGACCAATACTATCAGGCCTTAGACGACCTCCGGGCCGGGAGCAAGAATACGTGGTTCCATGCCGACCTTCCGCCGGCCGGCATTAAATATCTCAACAAGCACCCCATTTTTGGCAAGCGGCTGGTCTCCTTATTGAACACGATGGCCTTCAAGATATTCTCCGTAGAGCCATTCGCGCTGGCCTCCACGGCCGAAGAGTTGATGCTCATGTGGCTTGTCCGGTATGTAGAAGCGATTAACCAAGATGATCAATCCTCAGACTGGACGGAGGATGATCAGGTAGCCTTGGAGGATTGGCGTGAGTATGTCGCGGAGGATTTTGACGTGGACTTACTCTATAGCGGCAAAAGGAAACTCGCCGCCCAATTGGGACCTGTCGAAAAATGGTTTGAGCCTTTCGACGCCGAAAAATCCGTGAATCCTCTGACGAGGCTCACTGACAAGCCTTTCTGGGGCGCCCATATGCAGGCTGCCCTTGTGACGGCCAAGGCCAGCCGCGAAGGAGAGCTTTGCGGCACTTGCGATCATGCGAAAAAGTTTCATCGACCTTCCGAAAAATCTTCCAATCCCGTCAAGGTTGTGTTGTACGATCGTTGCACCGTCGGCGGCTGCCGCTGCGCGGAATTTGCCCTGTAACAATCCAAGCTTTCTCAAAAAGTTAATTGAGACTTAAAGCCCAGATGCTCATGGGCCCCCTTCCAGCCGCTCATCAATGAGACGCCATTCCGAGCGTGAAATCGGTTCGTTTCATGAGCCATCCGCTTCGTCTCATTCCTCGAAAATTCATCCACGCTGAACACCTTTTCCGTCGAAAAAATGGGCCTCGACGGGATCAGCCGGGCTGAAGTATAGTAAGGCGCTTCACGCTGCTGCCAATGTTGTCCAACACAGACGTAGACACAATCTTTACTCTTAGATCATTCCAGCGGGTTCACAGGGGTCCGTGACACAAGCAGTTCCATGCTTCGTCGTGGGAGATGCTTTGTTTATGTCCACTGTCATGCCCGAACGTCCCAGATTTATCTCCGTCCTGACGGAGATTCCTTCCGTTGAGCCTTTGCCCATTCGGCTCATTTTTATCTTCTTTCGACCCATTTGGAATATTTTAGGCGTCCTGTGGCTCTCTCGAGTAGAGGCACCTGATCTTATGCGAACGACTTTCATCGGTTTCACCCTGGCCCTGGCTGCGTCGGGCCCCTTGTTCGCTTCCGATCCCGGAACGACATCGGCGGATTTTTTGAAATTAGGCGTCGGTCCCCGCGCCATCGCGATGGGTGATGCGCAGGTGGGACTGGCCAACGATGTCTACGCCACCTATTACAACCCGGCCGGGTTGGCCACCTTAAAGACGCAGGAAGCCGCCTTTACACATACCGACTACGTTCAAAACATTTCCCAAGAGTACCTCGCCTACGCTTACCCGCATCCGCGCTGGGGAACGATCGCTGCGAGCGTGACCTATCTGGGTTACGGAACCGTGCAAGGCTACGACGCCTATGCTCAACCGACCGGTAGCGTCGGGGCCAATGACATGGATTTGGGACTCTCTTACAGCCGCGATTTTTACCATGACGAACGCTATGGAACCCAGCTCTCGGCCGGCGTCACCGGCAAATGGATTCAAGAACGTCTCGATACCGTCAAGGCCACGACCTACGCAGGCGATCTGGGACTCCTTTTTGCACCCGGCATTAAATGGGGGGAATACCTGAATGGTTGGAAAGCGGGCGTCGCCCTGCGCAACGTGGGGGCACCCATGACCTTCGACCAGGAATCGTTTCCGTTGCCTCGCACCCTGAGCACGGGATTTTCCTATACCGGCAACTGGCGCGACGAATCCATCACCTTGGCTGTCGACGGAAGGCAGCCGAACGACGGCTCACGAAACCTGGGCGTCGGGCTGGAAATCTGGACGCTTCAGGCCTTCGTGCTGCGCGCCGGCTATACGACCGAAGGGGACCTCGGCAGTGGCCTGCGCATCGGCGCCGGGGTTCGCTTTCGAACCATTCAAGTCGATTACGCCTTCGCCTCCGAAGGCCCGCTCGGCAACACACAGCGCTTCGGACTCACGCTCCGGTTTGCCGCGCCCAAGCCCGATCCCGTGTTCCTCGCGCAGCATTCCTTTGAACGAGGCATGCGTGATTACAAAAAGGGACGCTACAACGAGTCGATGGCCGAATTCACCAAGGCGATGGAGCTTGATCCCAAGCACCCGCAAGCGGTCGAGATGATGAAACAAACCTATGAAAAGCTCAGAGAAAAATCTCAGGAATAGCTGGCTTCTGGCCTTTCTCCTCTGCCCGACCTGGGTCCACGCGATCCCGGCGAGCGGCGGCGATTATGACCTGACCAAAGCCTTACTCGGCGAGTCGGGCGTCAACCAGGCGACCTCCGCCGACTACAGCGCCGCCTATGCCCTGGGCGAAGACGCGGCCGGCACGGAGTCGCAAAGCAGCGATTACGATTTCATGAGCGGTTATTTCAGCGGCTACGCCAGCGGGTACGTCGGCAGCTTTAGCCTGGTGAACGCAACCGTCGGTTCCAATAAAATTACGCAGGATGGCGTCCAGGTAGGTGTTCCGTTATCGGCTACTGTCCAACTCGTTTTTTCGAGCCCGCTTGATCCGACGACCGTGGCCGGCGGCATTCAGGTGTTCCTCGTAATGGATCATCTGGGTCAACCGCAAGACACCATCGTGCCTTCTTCTTATACCTATGTGGTGGCCGGAACCACGGTGGTCATTTCGCCGCAGAGCGTCTGGCCTGCCAATGCGCTCCTGGATGTCGTCGCCAACAACGTCCTGCAATCGATTGACGGGTTTACGCTGGCCGCGCCCGCTCACACGCACTTTTTCACAGTGCTTGATCCTCATCAAGAAAATGTGGTGCTGCATCCCTTGCCCATGCCCGGCATTGCGCAGGCCCCGAGCCCCACGGGCGCGCCGTCCCTCAATCTCGATATTCCAACGGACACCCTCTCAGACTTTGCCTACGTGCTTGTGAGCCAGGACCCGGTGCATTCACCGCTTCAGGCGGACCCAAAAATTCTGCAGGCGGCCACGCAAAAGGCGCAAAGCAGCGGGGGCGCGTATGAAACACCGATCGCCTTTGAAGAAATCGTCGCCTACAACGAACAAGGCCGACCGATTACACCAGCGAAGGCGATCAGCCTCTCCATCACGTCGAACGGCACCCAGGGCTTCGCCGCGAGCGCGGGCGCTCCGATCCGCATCCAAACACTGTCGCTTTGGAGCCTGGATTCCGCGCATGCGCTTTGGGTCAAGATGCCAGACACGCGACCGGCTGGCATGGGCGTGGCCGGGGCGGTGACCCAGTTCTCAGTTTATGCGCTCATGGGCAGCGCCGCGACGGACGCCTCCGCCGTCTTTGTTTTTCCCGTGCCGTGGCGTCCCCATGGTCCAAACGCCGGCGAGGGTCCCGGACAGACGGGCACCGAAGGCGGCGGGATCACCTTTTCCAATCTTCCCTCCGAATGCACGATCAAGATTTACACGATGAGCGGCAGTCTCGTCCGCACCCTATCGCATTCCGATTTAGCCGGACCCGTCGGTCAAGAAAAGTGGGACGGCAATACGTCAGGCGGCGAGCACGCAGCCAGCGGAGTCTACCTCTGGCGCGTGGAATCGTCCGCCGACAGCAAAAACGGCAAGCTCATCCTCATCCGGTGAGCACCCGAACTGGAGAAAACCTATGAAACGCATCGCGACTTTCCTTTTGTACGTCAGTCTTGGCAGCGCGCCGCTCTGGGCCATGCCGACCCAAATCACCTTTCAAGGGACGCTGAAGCAAAAAGGCGTTCCCGTGAACACCACAAAGAACATGCAGTTCAGCTTCGTGGATGCTTCCGGCGCAAGCATCCCCGGCACGACGCCGATTTCAGTGGCGAACGTGCAGGTGACGAACGGCCTCTTTGCCGTCCAACTGCCGCTTGATCCGGCGATTCCGTGGGAGCAGGACACGCCCTTCATTCAGGTATCGGTGGAGGGACAGATCCTGAGCCCGAACCAGCCGCTGAATGCCAACCTGTACGCCGTAGCGACCTTCCCGCAGGGTTTCATCGGGATGTTCAGCTCAAACTGTCCGGCCGGCTGGGTGCGCCTGGCTGCGCTCGACAATGCCTTTCCAATGGGAGGGCCGACGTATGGATCTGTCGGCGGGGCGGCGACCCATACTCATACGATCGCTACGGATGGAGCGCACAATCACGGATACCTGACTCACGCCATGTCGGATAACAACAATGAGGGCGGCAGCGGTCCGTACTGTTCACGATTCAATATGGGCGATTACGGCGGCGGCTGCGGCGGCGCCGGAACGGACGCAGGGCACCGTCATGGGATCAACACAGACGGCGCCCACAATCACGGCGGAGCGACGGGCGTCGCGAGCAATGTGCCTCCATATGTAACCGTTATCTTTTGCCAGAAACAATGAACCTTATGTTAAGAGCTCCTCTTTCGGTGGCAAACATCGACGGTAAAGTTAACAAAGGGATGACACTTTATGACTATCTGGTCACATAACAAGAGGGCTCATATAATGACGCGTCCCGCTTTCATCCTCGCCTGCGTTCTCTTATCGAACCTCGTCTGTGCCAGTTGGTGCGATACCCCGAGCACGGCTTCCAATGAACTGAGCCAAGGGGTCCAGGCCTATCAGCAGGACCGCTGGATGACCGCTATGGGCCATTTCGTGCATGTGCTCGCACAGGATCCCTCCAATGCGCAAGCCCATGCCTATCTCAGCCTGGTCCTGAAAAAGCTGGAGGCTCAGCAAGTGCACAAGGCTCACGAAGATGAGCTGGCAATTCTGACGGCGACGTCAAAGCTTCTGGAAGATCGGCGGATGGATACCCGGATCGTGGACGAGGCGCTACGTCACTCGAACGCCGAGGAAGAGGACCGCCAGCGGTATGATCGCCATGCGCAGTGCACGATGGCACAGATGGAGGCGCAATTGGGACGCCTGCCGGAGGCCAACGATTTAGTTTTCCAAGCGCTCGCGCAGAATCCCAATGACGCCGAGGCTCTGCGCCTCTTGAGCGATCTGCAGAGCCAGATCCGTCAAACGCTGGACACTCGAAAGGATCTGACCATAGTCGATCGCCGAACACTCGAAGGGTTTTACGCCTACGGCCAGGCGGATTATGCGTCGGCCGCGACGGCATGGGGTCAGGCACGGAGCGCCCTTGAACAGAGTCAGCCCGGACCCGCGGCGGCTGATCAAGTGGCGCTCCTCCATTTTGAGTCCTACGAGAAAATCGCCCGCGCGCACGTGAGCGAAGAACTGGAAGCCGCCCGAATTCGAGTGCTCTTTGGTGACGGCGTGGCGGCTTATGAGAATCAGGACTTTGATAAAGCTCTCTCGGCGTTTCGCCAGGTGGCGCTGGCCAGTCCCACCTATCCGCAACTGGGGCAATACCTGGTCCAGTCGGAAGCCGCCGTCGAGCGCAAGCGCACGAGCGATTTAAGCGATGCCAAGAGGCAAGAGGCGACGCAGGCATTTGCTAAAGGTCTCGCCAGTCTTGAGAAAGGCGATTACGTCCAAGCCAAGACCTCTTTCGAGGCCGTGCTCGCGCTCGATCCGGCCCATCCCCAGGCCAAGCTCTACCTTCAGCAGATCGAATCACAAAAAACACGCCCTACCGATCCCGCCGCCGGCCAGCAACACTACGAAGCGGGACTGATCGCCTTTGTCGGGGGCGACATGGAGCAGGCCATACGCGAATGGCATATCGCGCTCCGCTTCGATCCGGAGAATCCGAAAGTGACGAGCGCTTTAAACAAAGTCCAGAGGGAATTGGTATCGGCGAATGAACTCCCCTGACGGGGATGGAGGTTAAGTCATGCGACTGTTTCCAAAATTGGCATTACTGGTTTCGGGGCTCTTGCTTGCCGCGATTGTGGGCTTGAGCGCGCTCTATTACTGGAGCGAGCAGAAGCTCATCCGCCAGCAGGCCGAGGCCCACCAGGAGGAACTCCTGCAGAACCTTGTCTTGATCGCGCAGGATGCCTATTTTTCGACGGATGATATCCTTCTGGCCACCTACACGCATCGGTTGCTCAAATGGAATCCGGAACTCATCAGCGCGAGCGTGGTGGACCCCCAGGGACGAATCAAGGCGCACTCCGAGCCGCACAACATCGGCAAGACCTCCGATGGCGTCACGCCGTCTTCGGCCCTGGTCTTGAGCCAGTCGGTCAAATTCGGGCGCCGATACCTCGGGACGGCCTCCGTGATGTTCTCTCAGAAACTCCTGGACGCAGCGCTGGAGACCCGCCTGGTCGAACTTCAGAAACGCGTGGCCAGCTTCGCGATGTCGGTGCTTTTCCTAGGGCTCGTCGGGTCTTTGATCATGGCGCTTTCCTTGACGCGGCCCATCAAACGTCTGGCGCTCGCCCATGAACAGATCGGCCGGGGCCGATGGGATATCGATCTGGGGATTCTCGAATACCGGAAGGATGAAATCGGCTTTTTATCGCGAAGCTGTCTCGCGATGGCCGGCCAGCTCGCGCAACTCGATCAGCTCAAGGACGATTTTGTGGCCGCCGTGAGCCATGAGTTCCGTTCGCCTTTGGCCGCGATCGAATCCTACCTGAATCGCATGGACGTGATGCGCAAGCGCGGCGACCCTCCCGACACCTGGCTGGCGCATCTTGAGCCCATCAGTCAGAGCTGCCAGCGCCTGGAGCGCTATGTAGATGATCTCCTCGATGTGGCTTACTACGAAACCGGGAAACTGTCCTTGGATCGCCGGACGACGGATCTTTCGCAGTTAGCCCAGGAGGTCGTGAGCTTCTACGAGCCGAAGTTGCGAGAGAAGCGCCTCAGCGCGAGCGTCAATGCCTCGCCCTCGCTGCCGAAGCTTTTGATCGACCCGGAAAGAATCCGGCAAGTGTTCAATAACCTCATTACAAACGCGATGAAATTCACACCGGAAGGAGGTCGCATCGAGATCCATCTCGAATCCGTGGACTCCGGCAAGAACGTGTGCGTCACCGTTAAGGATAACGGGATCGGGATTGCGCCGAAGGATCAGGACCGTATCTTTAACAAATTTGAGCAGGTCAAAGGCGCGCGGGCGCAGGTCAAAGGAGCGAAAGGATCGGGACTGGGACTGGCCATCAGCCGGGCTCTTGTTGAACTCCACAGCGGCACCATCGGCGTGAACAGCGAACCCGGCACGGGCAGCGCGTTCTACTTCAAGCTGCCGGTCGTTCCGTTTCCCGCATCCAAATCCGTCGCGATCCATCAAGGAGGAATAATCGGCCATGGCTAAGATCAAAATTCTGCATATCGAAGACGAGGAAATGTATCAGAAGCTGGTGTGCGACATGCTGGGCGAAGAAGGCTATGACGTGTTCAGTGCCGGCACCGGAGAAGAGGGCTTGCGGATGCTGGAAGAAATCAAGCCAGACCTTCTGATTCTCGATATCAATCTGCCGGACGCGGACGGCTATGAGATTTGCCGGAGCTTGCGTCAGGAAGAGCGCTGGGCCAAGCTCCCCATTCTCATGGCGACCGTTCGCCGGCATCCCGAGGAATGGCGCAAAGGCTTTTCGGTTGGGGCCAGTGATTATGTCTCCAAACCTCTATACGGTCCAGAACTGGCCGAGCGCGTCAAGTCCTGCCTTGCGGGCAAAACCGCGCAGGGGGACGGCGCGACCAATCCCGAAGTCCTCATGATTCGGGCGACTCTGATCGGCAATCGCGGCGCCTTTGACGTATTCGTCCGGCAGTACAAAGACGATTTGTTTAAAACCATGCAGTCCGAAGCCGGCTGGAATGCCGACGAAGCCGACGATCTGGTCGCCATGGCCTTTACGCGCGCTTATGAGCATCTCGACCAGTTCCGCGGCGACTCGCCTTTTTACACATGGATTTATTGCATCGCCAAAAATGAGTTGAAACGGAAGAGCCGGCAAATCCGGACGACGCCCTTGGAGGATATGAGTCAGGACGACGGAGAGGCCTCGGCTTCTTCGCCAGGCCTGGTCGGTGATCGCCCTGCCCAGAGCGACGCCAACGAACAGTTCCGCCTGGAACTTCAAAGCGCGATAGCCGAAATTCCGAGGCGATATCGCAAACCCCTGGAGCTGCATTTGATGCACGGCCTCCCATACGAAATGATCGCCAGGGAACTCGAGATTCCCATTGGAACGATCATGTCACGCCTATGCCGGGGGAAAGACCATCTGCGAAAGGTCTGGCAGGCGATCGTTCACACCGAGACTTCGCGCTGAGGACGAGACGACTTTTCGTTTTAATACAAGACTCGCGTGACAGACGAAGTTGAGTCTCGCGGGTCTGTCCGTTGATCTCTACCCATAAACTCCCGCAAAATCTGTATTGCCCCGACTCAAATATTTTGGAATAAATCCAGCCTCTGGTGGCTCTCTCAAGTGAGGGGTCTCATGTGTGTGAGACCCCCGAAAGGAGTCAAGCCATGGACCTTATGGCCCAATGCGGTGATGAATACAAGATTTCGTTGGATCCCTCATACCGAAGGGGAAATTATCCCGAAAAATGGCGGTACTATGAGATTCGCGGCAAGGATGGGACGCTCTGGCCGTACAGCGAGACTCATCTGGTCGTCCTTTTCTATCACAGCTGGCGATCCCGAATTGACGCCGATGGAGACGTCATCTGGATTCCCTCGCGCCGCTCGCAGAAGGCAAAACGCTTCCAAACGCTCGTTCGCGATGATGGCGAAGTCGTCCAGGATTGTGACGAAGCCACCTGCATCAAAGCTCCCAATAAATACCTCTCCAAAGCGTTGAGATTTATCGATGCTCAGCGGAAGCGCCGAGTGAGCGAAGCTGTTAAGGCAAGGCTGGCGCAAGCCTCCAAATCCAGGCCCTTAATCATCGCAGGGAAGGGGTTAACTGGGCATTTTTTGAACGATCTCCCTCCCTCTGTGGACTTGACCTCCAGCGAGTCCTTTATGCGTGATGTTGCAAGTGATCTGAACGGAGAAACGGTAACTCCGGATATGGCGCCATGAATCTTCCAGAATTTGCGCCCGAGATGCTATCATTAATGACGGTTTGTCGGCGGTATGATTGGAACCGGCGGACCGTCCGCAGCTGGATGAAGAAGGGCATATTTGTTACCGCCTATCGGCATCCCGCCACACGTGAGTATCATTTCATCGCATCCGAGGTAGATCAATGGGCGAAAGCACATCCTGTGAAATCCATCGAACCGAGTCTGATCAAGGACTTTCGGTTAGCCAGCGCGTAGTGAAGATGGGCGGCCGCCGCAAGGGAGGCCGGAAAAAGGGAGACCTTCCGGACAATCTGCGCATCAACAAAGGAACGGTGGAGGCGCGCGTCCAGATCAAGGGCCAGGTGATCTCCCGCTATTTCGGCGCCGCATGCCCTCAGAAATCCCATACTTCTTGTGAGAATGCGAAGTGTTCCATTAAGGCCGCCGAAGAATGGGTGCTCAAACAAAAGCAGCATATTCTCCGAAACAATTTGAGTGAGTTTGTCCCCGGCGCGGAAGTACGAATGCTCTGGGAAGATGCCTGTCAAACATGGTACACGCTCCATTGGGCGGTTAATCCCAGCCGGACCGCCAAGCGCAAAGCCGAAGTCAAGGGATTTGCGGAATACATGAAAAGATGGTTCAAGGGGAAATACCTTGATGAGATTACGTATGTGACTGTCGTGCAATTCCGAGCAAAGTTCAAGGTCATCAGCACGGCCAACCGCTATACGGCGGAGATCATGAGCGTCTTCGACCGGATGGAGGAATGGAACGAACTCGGAAATATTCTGACAAACAAGGTGAAGCTGCCGAGATCCAATCCGGCTCGCCTGGCCGAGAAATATCTACGTCCGCATGGCGGCACCTCCGAAATCGAATCGGAACGGACCCGGATGCCAGCGATGGATGAGATCGTGGAAGTCATCAAGTGGTGCGCGGCCAACGATTGGGAGTTGTGGGAAGGCATGGAAAAGGCTATTATTACGGCTCAAAGAAAGCAGGATTTGATCGCGGCGGATGCGCGCAACGATCAGGGCTCTTTTCAAGGGATTGCCGGCAAGACCAAAAAGCGGTTTCGGATTCCGGTGAGTTTTCCACGGCCGACGAGTTTTATAAATTGGAGAAAACGATTTGACCGATTGCGCGTGGCGTTTGGTTGGCGCAAGAAAGAAATTGACGGACAGCCGAATCCGAAGCATACGACTTGGCACGATATGCGGCATGTGGGGCCTTCGATGCTCGCGATGATGGGGTACCCCACGCGGATCATTAAAGAGTTCACGGGGCACACGACCGACCGGCAGGCGGAGCGCTATATTACAGTTCCAGGGGATATTATCGCGCCGGCGGTAGAAGATCTCCGGAAGAAGATCGAAGACCTGAAGGCGCAAGCCAAGCCCCCGATCGGGGGCTCCGTAGTCGGGCAGACCGCCAGCGGAGGGGTAGCCAGTAGGGCATTGGAAGTTGTTGGTTGATGCTGGGGTAGCTCAGCTGGTAGAGCATCACATTGGTAATGTGAAGGTCGTCGGTTCAATCCCGATCCCCAGCTTACTTTTTGAAGGACATAGAGCATGAAAAACTGGACCTCAAATATCATGAAAAAAGTGGCGGCAGGAGTCAGTTTATCCGGAGAATTGGCGGAAGAGTTGGCGGAAACTGAAATTAATTATAAGTTGTTTTGCATTTAAAAATAGAATTGAATTGATTGTTAGAGATGGGGAAAAAACTCTTCCTTGGTAAGGAGGAGGTCGTGGGTTCAATTCCCATCCCCAGCTGGTTTATAGGAAATACAGAGGCGCATCAATGTGCGCCCGGAGGAGAAAAGCCATGAGCAAACCAAAGTTTGAGCGCACGAAGCCGCACGTGAATGTGGGGACGATTGGCCATGTGGATCACGGGAAGACGATGTTGACGACAGCGATGTTAAAGGTGCTGGCCAAGACGGGGCAGGCCAAGGAACTGGCGTATGCCGAGATCGCCAAAGGCGGCACGGTGCGCGACGAGACCAAGATCGTGACCATTGCCGTGTCCCACGTAGAGTACGAGTCGGCGAAGAGGCACTATGCGCACATTGACTGCCCGGGTCACGCAGACTATATCAAGAACATGATCACGGGGGCGGCGCAGATGGATGGGGCGATTCTGGTGGTTTCCGCGGCCGATGGGCCGATGCCGCAGACGCGGGAGCACGTGCTCTTAGCAAGGCAGGTGAACGTGCCTAGCCTGGTGGTCTACATCAACAAGTGCGACCTGGTGGAGGACAAGGAGCTTTTGGACTTAGTGGAGATGGAAGTGCGGGAGCTGTTGACCAAGTATGAGTTTCCGGGGGACAAGATCCCGGTGATCCGGGGGAGTGCGACCAAGGCGATGGCAGGGGACCAGGGGGAGTACGGGGAACCTTCCATTAAGAAGCTGATTGAGGTGTTGGACACGAGCATTCCGGAGCCGAAGCGGGAGACGGACAAGCCGTTCTTGATGGCGGTGGAGGACGTCTTTTCGATCACGGGACGGGGGACGGTGGCGACGGGCCGGGTGGAGCGGGGGAAGGCGAAGGTAGGGGACAATGTGGAGATCATCGGGATCCAGGAGACGAGGAAGTCGGTGATCACGGGCATTGAGATGTTCCGGAAGGTGATGGACGAGTGCATTGCCGGGGACAACGTGGGGATCCTATTGCGGGGTATTGAGAAGGACCAGGTGGAGCGGGGGCAGGTGCTGGCGGCACCGGGGAGTATTACGCCGCACAAGAAGTTCAAGGCCTCGGTCTATATCTTGACGAAGGAAGAGGGTGGGCGGCACACACCGTTCTTTAAAGGGTACCGGCCGCAGTTTTACTTTCGGACCAGTGACATCACGGGGAACGTGACCTTGAAGCCTGGGGTGGAGATGGTGATGCCTGGGGACAACATCGAGTTTGAGGCGGAGTTGATCACGCCGATCGCGATGGAGAAGGGGGTACGGTTTGCGATCCGGGAAGGCGGGCACACGGTGGGGGCCGGCGTCGTCACGGAGGTCCTAGCGTAACATGGTGACAGCGGCGCAGACCCCTAAAGTGATAACTCCGAAGATTCGCATCCGCCTGCGGTCGTACGACCATCGAATGCTCGATGATTCACTAGTCAAAATTGTGGATGTCGTCAAGCGTACGGGAGCCGTTCTGGTTGGGCCGGTGCTTTTACCGGTCCAGATTAAGAAATATTGCGTCCTGCGTTCGCCGCACACCGATAAAAAGTCGCGTGAGCAGTTTGAGATGCGGATCCATAAGCGGTTGATTGATATTTCGGAGCCGACGCCCAACACCGTAGAGGAACTGATGAAGCTGGACCTTCCGGCAGGCGTCGACGTGGAGATTAAGTCGTCCTGAATCTATTATGAGCGAAGCGACCCCAACAGCAACGGCCGAAAAGCCGGTTGCCGCGCCAGCCCCGTCGATCAAGGCCATTCTGGCCCAGAAGATAGGGATGACACGGGTTTACGATACACACGGCAAATCAATCCCGGTGACCGTCCTTCAGGCGGGACCTTGTCCGGTGACACAGGTCCTCACATCCGAGAAGAACGGCTATAGTGCCATTCAGGTAGCTTTCGGAGACGTCCGTACGAAATCGATCAATAAGCCGCAGGCGGGAATTTTCAAGAAGGCCAATGTAGCCCCGGCGAAGTGGATCAGGGAATTTCGCACCGACAAGGCTTCCACGTTTCAGGTCGGTCAGGCGCTGAAAGTCGACGCCTTTGCCGCCGGTGATTATGTCGATGTGTTCGGGACCTCGAAAGGAAAAGGCTTTGCAGGTGCGATGAAGCGGCACAACTTCCACGGGGGGCCACATACGCACGGACAGTCCGACCGTGCCCGCGCACCGGGGGCTTCGGGTTCGAACACCTTCCCGGGACGGGTCTTCAAGGGGAAGAAATTTCCCGGACATCTGGGTGTTGAACGGGTAACGGTCCAGCATATGGAAGTCATACAGGTCATGGCAGACAAGGATTTAATGCTGATTAAAGGGGCGGTTCCGGGACCGGTCCAGGGATTGGTGACGGTCCGGGGGACGGTCAAGCGCATGAAAGTCAGAGTGCTGCATGCGCCGGAGCACGGCAAGAAGGAAAAGGCAAAGAAAGAAGCGCCTAAGGCGGTTCCTGCCGCCGCCAAACCGGCAGCGAAGGTGGCAGGGAAATGAGCCCGCTTCAGGTGCCCCTTTTCTCCGCCACGGGTGAATCTAAAGGCCAGTTTGATCTGCCGGAAACGATTTTCGCCTCCAAGGGTTCCCGTCGCGTTCTTCAGGAAGTCATTGTGGCGCTCCAGTCCAATCAGCGCCGTGGCTCCTCCTCGACGCTGACGCGTGGGCTGGTTTCAGGCGGCGGCCACAAACCTTGGAAGCAGAAGGGGACGGGAAATGCCCGTTCCGGTTCCATTCGTTCTCCGCTCTGGCGCAAGGGCGGCATTATTTTTGGGCCGCAGCCCCGCTCCTACAGGACTGAGATTGACCAGGCGCGGCGTCTTTTGGCCTTGCAGACAGCGTTGGCGGAAAAGGCCAAAGCCTCTGAGCTCGGCGTCTTCGAAACGATTGCGGTGGATGAGCCCAAGACAAAAGAGGCCCAACAGGTTCTCGCGAAGGCCGGCATTACGGGCCGGACTCTGGTCGTGGTCGACCGTCAGGATAAAAAGCTGGCTCAGGCGTTCAGGAACATCAAGGCTGTGGAACTGATCGACGCGGCGCAGCTAAATGCCTGGCAGTTGATGGCCTCTAGGAAAGTGTTCTTCACAACGGCCGCTTTGGATGAGTTGTCCAAACGCTGGCCGAAAGGGTAAGCGATGGACTCGTATTACAGCATCATTCAGAAACCATTAATCACGGAACGCGCCACGAACCTGAAGGCCCTTTCTAATCAGTATGTGTTTCGCGTGGCCACGGGGGCGACCAAGCATGACATCAAGGCGGCCATTGAGCGGTTATTTAAGGTCAGCGTGCTTTCGGTCAATACGATGGTTGTGCATGGAAAGTTCCGGCGGATGGGTTCATCCCGTGGCGCCTACCGGCCAGACTGGAAGAAGGCGATTGTAACCTTAAAAGCAGGCCAAGAGATCCGGCCAGGGGAAGAAACGAAATGAAATCATTTAAACCCTATACCCCGTCCCGGCGCTTCATCACGGTAGAGGATTTTTCACAGCTCACGAAGAAGGAGCCGGAGAAGAGCCTCATGCGGCCTCTGCGCCAGCACGCAGGGCGCAACAATTTCGGGCTTCTAGTGGTTCGACATCAAGGGGCAGGGCATAAGCGTGCCTATCGCGTGATCGATTTTAAGCGTGACAAGTTTGGAGTTGCGGGCAAGGTGGCGGCGATCGAGTACGATCCCAACCGCAGCGCGCGCATCGCTCTCATTCATTACGCGGACGGCGAAAAGCGCTACATTCTTCAGCCGGAAGGCCTGAAAATCGGAGATGTGATCCAATCCGGTCCCGACGCGGACATTAAGGTCGGAAATGCCCTGCCCCTCGACCGGATACCGGAAGGGACGATTCTGCACAATATCGAGCTGATGCCGGGAACGGGCGCAAAACTCGTCCGCTCGGCCGGCGGTTCAGCACAGCTCATGGCCAAAGAAGGACGCTTTGCTCAGGTCCGGATGCCGTCCGGAGAGATCCGGCAGTTTTTCCGGGAATGCATGGCCACCGTCGGCCAGGTCGGCAATATCGACCATGAAAACAGGATTTTAGGGAACGCCGGCAG